>Ga0209517_10004636_pt1 | contig 17979 bp, 21 predicted proteins | sample PeaSoiMetSII2010_FD_187695 | JGI IMG/M metagenome (GOLD analysis project Ga0209517, IMG submission 187695) | Peat soil microbial communities from Weissenstadt, Germany - SII-2010 (SPAdes) (version 2) | ecosystem: Environmental > Terrestrial > Soil > Wetlands > Peat | place: Germany...
ATAGAGCAGTTGCAGCAGACGAGTTAGGAGTAAAAGATATTCCTGTATTTATCGAGCATGATATGCCAATGGATGCAGAGCAGGCACGCTGTCTAAAAGACAGGACGATGTGGAAAAAAGAATCTACTTCATCGCCTAACTTGCATCATTTTGACGAAGTATAATTTTTCATCTACCTGGCTCTTTGCTGATTTTTTTAATATCTATTTCTTTTCTTGTAACAATAAAGCTTACAATTCCAATTATGCAAATTGCTGCAATTTCAAAGACTATCCAGTCTGTTCTTGGAATCTGGATTATCTTGTTGACAAACGGTGTAAAGATTGGAAATCCATACGAGTCTGCAAACATGTCATATGATATGTGGGTAAGTACACTTGTAAATGCAATTGCCCCCAACCGGTAATCCTTTTTGGAAAATACAAGTAACAAGATAATTGTGGATAAAATTGCGAATGTGACTGAATGGCTCATTCGGGGTATGGCTTCTACATGTAATAGTCCTATGAGATGATCAGAGTCTATTAGGACTGCTAGTATTCCACCCAGGAGTATGTATCGGAGTCGTAGTGTGACTATTCCTGCAACCAGTCCCCAAACGAAATGTCCTCCAATCTCCTTTACACTCAGACTACCATGTTCTATTGGATTGAGTAACATCACCCTATCTGGAAGAACCGTTCCGACTAGGGAAAATCCTGCAGATATTGCACAGTAAACAAGTGATACGCTAACTACAAATATTATATTTTGTTTTTGTATCTTCATTTCTTGTTTGTTATAACAATACTATAGATAATTATGCGTTTGAATTTTAGAGTATCTTATAAATTAAAGATATTATAAATTGAATACAAAAATCAAAAAATGGGGTTAGGCAATTTGCCTATTCAAATATGCTTCCACAATCTGAACATACTATTGCAGATTCGGATATGTGGACAGTTTCACAGTTTGTACATGTAATCATTTGTATGGTATTGTAATACAGTTGGTAATCTTTAGAGATGAGTGTGTGATTATATATTACACAAAGTCTTGTAGATCCATTACTGTATGATACTTAATCCAAACTGAGTGTTTTTTCCACTATATTGCTTTGAGCACAAATATCCGCGCTCCTATTTTTTATCTTCAAACAGGTTCTATGATACCAATTTTCTTCATGGATGATATCTCCTTCAACAAATTTCATATCTTTACCGCAGATTGTACATGTAATCATATTGTATGTTAATGCACGTGCAATTTTTATAGATCAGTATGTTATTGGGGCTTTACAACTATCTGGCGAATAATTGATTTTTAAATTCTAATCGATGTATTTGCCTTCAGGGTCTGCCTTTAGTTCTATTATCATTATGCTACCGCTTATGTAAGAGTCATTTCTTGTGGTTCTCACACGTCCCACTTCAATATGATATGGGTACACGTCAACTACGACTGTTCCTACTTTGACGTCAGATGGGGCATCTGTAATTACAATGTCTTCTTTTTTTACTCCATGATCAACTAGTTTTTTGATACAATGATCAAGTAATGGCTGTGGCAAGCCGTGGTTTATTGCCCAGACCGTGCCTTCGTACTCAATTTTATCCAACTAGGATACTCTTGGTTTGCTAGTATAATTATCATACTCTGCTACGCGCTCGTGGTTTTAAAAAATTAAATGATAAAACCTTGATAAAAACAAAATTCTGCTGCCAGTTTACTGCACAACGCACTGTAATGTTATAATTAATTAGTAGACTAATGATTGGTACACAAACCTTTAATCTAATCAAGTGATGTCATGAGACAGATTACAATGCTAGGTAAGATAATCGTAATATCTCTGATTGGTTTGGCCTTTATTGCATACACGGGAATAAATGCCACTCAATATTATCAAGATTTTGTTATGATCCGAGATAAGGCACAACCCATGGCAGATAATCTAATTGAAAAAGTACTGGGAGAGGCAAGTCATTACGATCTAAAATCCGCTATTGTTCAACTAACGGGAGGAAAAATAGGATGACACTAGAACAAATTCCAGTAAATGTGATAATACAGGAAGTCAATTCATTTGGAAGAATGTAAAAATCATAATTATATCACCACTCAAAAGGGAAGGTTTGTTTGCATAGATTGTGGACATGAGAGAATATCAACACGTAAGACTAAAAGTCCTGCAAAGATTTTTTCTGTTCTATTCATATGTGTGATTATATCTGCTGGATTTTATTATGCAAATACAAGTCAAATGGCTCAGAAATTTCTCAATCTTGTATCCGAGAGAGCATCAGACACGTCACAACAAATTCAAAAAGAAGCTACAACACTTGCAAATAACTCAAATGCTCCAAGCAATGCTGAAACAGTAAACAATGCAACATCTCAAATTAATTCAGGTAAAACAATCCAAAAACAGCAAATTTCACAATCAAGCATATCTCCAATAAAAAGTATTTATCATAATGGTAACACGGGACAGGTTCCAATTCCAGTCATATCTACTACCCAGTCTACTACACTTGCTGAACTAAGAAATTATGCATTACAATTAATCAATAACGATAGAACATCTCATGGATTACTGCCTGTTGCATTAAGTAATAATCAGGCAGCCCAGGCGCAGGCAGAAGACATGTTGAATATGCAAACATTGTCACACTACATGTCAGATGGTGAAAAGCCATACATGGTATATACAAAATATGGTGGGTTTGGAAATGTGGCACAAAATGCTGCAGATTCTAAATACGATAATACTTCTTTATGTCAAAGTGTTCTTGTAATTTGTCCCGCCCTTGATCCAAAAACTGAGATTCAAAATAGTGAATCTAGTATGATGAATAATGATCTCATCTGTTGTAATAATGGGCACAGGGATAATATTTTGGACAAATATCATACTGCAGTAAGCATCGGAATTGCATACACCAAGTATTCATTTTTCATGACTCAGAACTTTGAAAATAATTATCTAAGTTTTACAAAATCACCTTCTGAAAATAATGGCATTGTAACTTTTGCCGGAAATCTAAAAACTGGCTCACTTCTAAGTATTGGAATATTCTATGATCCTCTACCAACAAAGCAGACCTATGAGGTGCACAAAAATGATGGTTTCTATAAACTAGGAAATGAACTTGGAACGATAGTTCAACCTCCAGTAACAGGTTCGTATTATCAGCCCAGTAATGAGACTTTGGAGATTGCCAACAGGATGGTGCAGATGGGTAACTATGTTGACACATCTTTTGACTTGTCTCCGTTTGTTACACAGGGGGGTGTTTACACCATGGTTGCATTCTTACAAGATGGAGCAGAACAATTTCCGATAACATCGTATTCTATAACGAAAACAACTCCTATGGTTCAAGATGGATTCAAGTCTCCAAAGGTAAACTATGCATGCACCCAAAACCAAATTGGTCAGTATGATACATTACAACAACAATTCAATGCACTAGAAAAACAATACAATGGTATGCCAAAAATAGCTATATCGCAGCAAGAATATCAGCAAGATTTGCAAATGTATTCCCAGTTGGATTCATTACAAAAGCAAATGCAAAATTTCAAATGCTAGAGATAAAAATAATTCCAGATATGTGACACGCAAGGATACTCATATTGTAATTATGGAAGTATCAATGTCTTAGGTTATTGTCAATCTCTGTATGGGTAATACTAAAATTAGTTAGTATGGACGATGCATGACAAATATTTTTTAATATTTTATAAGCTAAGGGCCAGCAAAATAAATGAATCCGAGACTTGAAGAACTTTGTCTGACATTTCTTCAATTCCTTCTACTATGTCTTTGAGAAGTAACAGCTCTTTTGTTGTACTAGTTTCGTCAAGAACTCTTATGCTCAATGCCCTATACTTGTTATCTACCTGTCTCTCTATTTTCTGTGCTTCATGTGCCAAGTCAATTGCCACCGTACTGTTGTTGTTTGCAAGAGCTCTGATTATTTCATTAATTTTTTGAATCTGGTCTACAGCTAGTTCTATTAGTTCTACAAGATCCTTGTCAAGCTTCTCTTTTTTGAGTGTGGCTGCCTTGATGTTTGAGAGCTTGAAGGCAATGCCTGTGATGTATCCTGCTACTTCATCCATCGTGTATGCCGAGTTCAAAATATTCTCCCTGTGCATCATGAGGCCACCAATGTCTGAAATCTCTCGAGTGATTTTTCTGCGGAGAGCTTCTACCTCATTCTCTGTATTCTTTATTCGCTCAAGCAGCTGTTTTATTTCAGATTTGTCTGCCTTGATAATCAAACCGGGAAGAATTGATAGATCTCTGACAGCGTTGAGAATTCTGTTTATCTCGTCTTGTAAAACGGCAAGGGCCTTTCTCTTTGACTGGACTTCACGTTCTCCGCTATACATCTAGAAATTTGGAAATATGTTATTAGATAATAATCCTTGTATGAATTGATTCTATTGCAGACGCAAATTCAATCGTGCTACAAGTAGATTGGATTGTAACTGCCTAGGATGCTATTTTCTAATCTGCAATTGGATGCCAATAATTTTTGTCCACACACAAAGCTATGTGGTCTTTAATGTGACACTAGTACTCAAAGATCTATACGCTAACTCATGTCTTGGATTACTAGTATAATCAAAGTATGATTCTCACGGAATCTTTAAGTTTTGTAACATCATCAGTGATACAATGCCAGAAACACCAGACATAAGAAAAACAGTGGAAGACAATCGAGGAACACTAAAAAAATTACAATTAAAAATTCCAGCTCTTCAAGAATATCGTAAACTTGAAGATATCAGAGCTGCAGACCAGTTACTACGAAAGCAGATATCTGACAAGCTGAATGACTCCAAGACAAAACTTGAAGAGCTAAGAAAAGCAATGACTGCAAAAAATGATTTTACCAATCTTACTATTGTGGGAAGTACAATATCTAAAATCCAGCAGGTATCGGGGGTGATACAGCATGCTCAGCAGGGTTCTGCAGGAATATCTCCCAACATACGAATAGACGAGGGCGTTCTCAACAAGTTGTATGAATATGATTTTGATTCAGTCAATACATCTGAGCAGATCTTTACAACGTGTTCTAATTCTATGTCCGATTACAACTCTGGTAGACAAATCCAAGATATTGCATCGCAAATTTCATCACTATTGGACAATCTTGGCATGTCGTGGAAGAAAAGACTAGACTCTGTAGAAAACATTCTAGTTACAAAGTGATAAAAATGGTAACAAACTACATGAGGTGTCAGTAAATGTTTGGACGAAAAAAAGAACCCAACCTGGGAGGAAGTGTAGCCGGTTCAACTACTATGGAGTGGGAATCAAAATACAAGGAAGGCAACATCATGTGGAAGGCTCCTCGACTCATCAGACTCAATGATAATATCGTAGTAAGGGAAGACGAGATTGCAGTATTTTTCAGAGATGGAAAGGTACTGACTTATTTTGACAAACCAAACAGGTATGCACTTACGGACTTTAATGCCCCTATAGTTGGCGGACTGTTAAAATTTTTCACAGGAGTTGTCCAAGCCGCTGAAGTTTATTATTTACAAAATAGGTATATCGATGGAAAATTTGGCTCACAGGGTCCTTACCAGTTTGTAGATCCAGTATTTGGCATGGTGAACTTGAGAGTGTTTGGAGAGTTTAGGTGGAAGATATCGTCACCTGAGAATTTTATTAATCAATTTGTTGGAACATTTGCAATACAGACATCTGATGCAGTTGAATCTCGACTCAAAGAACAACTGGTACTTTTGGTCTTCAATGCACTAGGAAAGATGAAAGAGACCGGACTCAAAGTTACTGATATTGCATCAAACTTGCAAAATATAGAACAAGTTGTTTTATCAAATGTACTATCAAGTTTTGGACAATATGGAATTGAAATCAACAAGATCTCAGGACTTACAATCAATCTCCCAGATGAAGTACAAAAGGCAATCAATACAAGAGGAGAGATGTCTGTACTTGGAGTAAATTACATGCAATATCAGGCAGGTCAGGCCATGACAGAGGCTGCAAAAAATCCCTCAGGAGGAGCAGGTTCGATGGCAGGCCTTGGAGTAGGATTTGGAGCAGGTTCTGGAATTGGTTATGCAATGGCAGGGCAGATGGGTCAGGGGTTGTACCAGCCTCCAATGAAACCGTGTCCCAAGTGTAGCATGATGATGCCAGTATCTAGTAATTTCTGTCCAGGTTGTGGCACAGAACAGCAGCAGACTGTGCAAAAAGCTCAAGGCATAACATGTTCAAAATGTAATAGCATAATAGCAGTTGATTCTAAATTTTGTTCACATTGTGGAAACACAATAAAATAATTCAAAGATATGTTTTGTGTCAAATGCGGTCTACAACTTGCAGATGATGCAGTATATTGTATAAAATGTGGTGCAAAACAAACCCCGGCTTCAGCTATAAAACAAGACGCAAATCCCACTACAAAACAAGATTCAAGTCCTGAAGCCACGCAAGTAAAATGCTCTAGCTGTGGCGCACCAATTACTCCAAAATTTGGTGAGATGGTTATATCCTGTGAGTATTGCGGAAGCAGCATTAGTTTAGAGAGCGCAGGCTGGCAAAATATTACCAAGCACTACATGTTACCAATAACAATATCAGACCAAGATCAAATAACTGCAAGATTGCATCAGATGATGGACAAGGGACTCTTGCATAGACATCTTCAAGAAATCTCTACACTTGAAGAGCTTGACTTTTTGATGGTACCATACTGGGTTGTACCTGTAACTGCAAAAACAAATTTGATTGCAACAGATATTGCAGTAGAAATAGGAAGCATTGCCGCAACTGCTGCAATGGCAGGTATGATGGGTGGAGCAATGGGTGGTGGCGGTAGAAGGGGTGGATATGGTGGTGGAATGATGGGTGGAATGTTACTTGGTGGAATGATGGGAGGAGGCGGAATGATGAACAACAATGCAACTAAGGCATATACTTATGATGAAAGCTACAACTGTCCTGTAATAGCAGTAAAATCGTTAACGGCATACCAGCCTCATGGCTATGAATTTGCATTTGATCAAAAAACTGACTTTGATTCAAAAAAGATTCCAAAATCGATGAAGGTATTAAATGGCGATATCAACGAAGATGCTGCAAAAAGCCAGGCAAAAAACATAGTTGATCAAATCCAGTCTCAGAGGGTTCATGCAAAATACCACATGATTAGGCAGATGGAGACCCAGGAAGAAGTTGCAAGCGGTGAACTATTGCATGTTCCAATATGGTTTGCCCAATACGACCACAAGAGCAAGAAAATAATTCTCATAGTTGATGCAAATTCTGGAAATGCAATCACCAGTGTAGGATTGTAAAAAAAATAATTCAAAATAGACTGTGACCTAGATATATCTAGATGCGTTAAGGATCAACGGACAATAGATCTCAATTTAAATAATGGAATTTTATCATTGCAATTATTGGACAAGGACGCAACAATTCTGAAAATTGACGAAATAATTAGAACTTTGTCTAAATCAAAAAAACAGTCAACCGTTTTAACAGCTGATGAGATAAAATCCATCCAAGGTGTAGATGTGGAAGACCAATCAAAGTTGGCAGACAGGCTAGAAGACTTGGTAGTCTTGTTAAGGGACGATCCTGATAATAAGAAAAAGATAAGAGAAACCCGTCAGTTGGCTTTTGATGAATTTGGTCATGTGGGACCAGTATGGGATGCCTTGAAATCCGTGGAATCCTTGTTTTAAAATCTGGATATTTTTTAAGATGTGATATATTGCGCAAAATAGTTTGCTCTAATAATTGAAACAACTTAATTCATGTGATAATGTAATTTAGTCTTAGAAACAATGTATTTCCTAAAACTTGCACAGCTAACGATGTGATTACCTAAAAAAATATTCAAATGGAAATTTACCAGTCTTTTGTAGCATCGCCGGAGAACATGTTTTGCATGTGTTCTATGATATCAAATGTTCCGCCATCTGGGCCCCAAGTAATCATGATGAGATACTTGTCTGCAAGCGGCATTGTCAATCGCCTTAGCTTCTCATATACTGCCAAAACGTACTGACCTTTTCCAATCTTTGGCTCAAAGGTCCTTCTAATCTTCCATGCGTTTGCTGCATACTGGAGTGTTTCTTTTGTATCTTGAGGATTTAGAAATGGTTCTATTCCTTCCCTCACCCGAGTCTTGATTTCATTTCCTTGAATGTCGGCAATTGTGGCATATCTGATATGCTTGTCCGTGTGCATTATGCTTTCAAGAATTGTGTCAATAGTCATGATGTTACTATACAATCAAAGTACTAAAGGACTTCTTGACTTGTTGTAGATAAAAATGAAATCCAACTTTTATGTGTAAAACAAATTTTTGCACGGCAGTGCAGACTACTTACTTATCATCAAGATCTGTGAATGTATATCATGAACATCTATGATAAAAAATCAGTTCGTTGTTCTCAGTGTGATAGATTCATAGGTGAAATTGATGCTGATGCAGTTGTAGTTTTGCCAAAATGCGGTAGATGTGCAAATCCACTGCCAGAAGGTGATGACAAGGTACTATACATTGTAAGTAAGTTCAACCCCAATCCTAGAAGTCTGGTACCTGCAGATTCAACTTGATTTTTTTAGAGCGTCATGACAGTACAAGTCTCATATACGTACGCTAAATGCAAAAATCAGTTTAACGTGACAATAAAACTTGGAGTACACTTCTCACATGAATCCAATCCTTTAAGAGTCATTTCTGGAATACTACAAATGTGCAAATTGGAAGATTACAAAAAATATTGTTATTGATCTCATTGATTTTTGTTGCTTGCTTCTTAGAAGGTGTACCAGCTTTTGGGCAAGAAGTTGAACTTACAAATATTCAAACTAGTCCGGCAAATGTACACGTTGGAAATTCTATCAGAATTAATGCAACCATAGTAAATAATTCTCCCAGCACAATTTACTTTAACGGAGGATGTGTCTCTCCTCTTTCTATAACCTTTGACAAGAATGTGCAGACAAGTCAAGCAATGGGCTGCTTTGCAATATTTAATGCAAATCTCAAGCCTGGGGAGAATGCCACTATAGTTGGACCAAGCCAGGCTAATTCGTATATTGCTACCTTGCCTGGTGCTACAAATGCTAATGTTACATTCTCATATAATACTGGAAATAATTTGCCAAATACTGTTTCAAAATTGTTTACCTTTGAAATATCTGACAGTTCCTCAATTCCGGAATTTCCTTCTATCTCAATAGTGATATTTGCAATATCTATAATGGCATCCATCGTCTTGGTTTTAGGTAAAAATCATAATTTGTTCAAATTCTAAGTGTTGGTCTATGATTCCAACTATATTCTCAGAGATGTGAGGTAATGTCCATAATTTTTGACTAGACTGAACTGATTAAAGTTAAGTAATGCTTTTAAGTCAACTTAGAAAAGAAGCGTCAATGGTGCTAAAGGCAATCTCTGTAATTACTGCTATTTCGTTATTGTTACTAAGTTCAAGTCTTGCTGGCAGTGGCGCACTTGCTAGTTTGCCTGGAACGGATTCCCAGCAAGATGAAATACACGGTCCTGGTGGACTATTGTCAACCTCTGGCATTTCAAATCAATCTCCAATTTCAGGTGACCCATTAAAAATAAAAGAACACCATCCAGCACATGTCAAAATATTCATAGGTCCTGCAGCAACCACTCTAACAGGCGGTAATGCTCCTTCAACTATCTTGACAGCATACGGTTTCAAGAGTTTGACTTGTGCTTTTACTACGACCTCTGACTGGACTGACCCAAGTCTTTGTGGCCATAATCAAATAATTTCAATTGTAGACGCATATAACGATCCAAATATTGCAAGTGATCTTCAAACATTTGATACTCAATTTGGTTTGCCATCATGTCCTGCTAATTCTTGTTTAATAACAAATCTTCAGGGAACTCCCTCTACTGATTCTGGCTGGGCATTGGAAACTTCTCTTGATGTTGAATGGGCTCATTCTATTGCACCAGGTGCAAAAATTGTTCTAGTAGAATCAACCGATAACTCACTTGGAAATCTTCTTACTGGTGTGGATACTGCAGTAGCAAGTGGTGCTCAACAGGTCTCTAACAGCTGGGGAGGAAGTGAATTTTCAACTGAAACAAGTTATGATTCTCATTACAACCGTCCAACAACTAGCTTCTTCGTATCATCCGGAGATGGTGGTCATGGTGTCTATTGGCCAGCGGCATCACCTTATGTAATATCTGTAGGTGGTACTACACTTACAACTGACAGCTCAGGAAACTGGGTGAGTGAAACTGCATGGCTTGACAGTGGTGGAGGTATCAGTACATATGAACCAAAACCTACTTATCAAAATAATTTTAATACAAATGCTAACAGAGCAGTCCCAGACGTAGCTTATGACGGTAATCCAAACACTGGAGTATATGTTTATGACAGTGTTCCAATAGTTACTAATGGCAAGTCTCAAAGTGGTTGGTGGACAGTTGGAGGTACGAGTGCTGGCGCTCCACAATGGGCTGCAATCTCTGCAATAGCAAATAGCCAAAATGCAAAACTTGCATCCGCATCATATGGTACAAGCAATGCCTTGTATGGTGCAGCAACTAGCTCAAAATATCTTACAAATTATCATGATATCACATCTGGCAGCAACGGAAACTGTGGTATAGTATGTAATGCATCTGTAGGTTACGACGAAGTAACTGGTCTTGGCAGTCCACAGGTAAATAATCTAATTCCAACTCTTACACTACCTCCAGTTCCTGACTTTACAATCTCTGCTAGCCCATCATCATTTGCAGTAACTGCAGGCTCGACTCAACACTCTGTTATTACTATTACTCCGGTAAATGGTTATCCTTCTGGCGGCAGTATTACATTATCATCTTCGATTACCGGTGCATCATTTAGTCCAAATCCTGTAATTGTATCTTCTTCAGGAAGTGTTACTACGACAATGACTTTTACTACACCTTCATCATCTACAACAATTTCAGTATCTGCAACAGATGGCACAATATCTCATTCTATTAGCATCCCAGTTACAATTTCAACTCCACTCTCAGTTTCTGTCACATCTATAGGAAATACATTCACACAAGGTTCAACTGCATCTTTTACTGTGTCGGTAACCAACAACTCAACTCCAGTTAGTGGAGCATCAGTAACATTGAAAGTAACAGCTCCTAATGGCAGTACCGCACAGGGAAGTGGAACAACAAATACAAGCGGTAAAGTGACTTTCAATTATTCCATTTCAAGAAATGCGCCAACTGGTACATACACAGCAAGTGCAACTGCTGCAAAATCTGGATATCTCTCTGGTAGCGGCTCTGAAACATTTACAGTGAGTAGCCCGTCTACTCATTCTGGTTCTAGATTGGGCTAGATATTCAGTTTTTGATACATACTAGCTAACACTTATACTGACAAAAGAAATTTTTCTATACCACATGACAACAGTACAAGTTCCATATACATGTGGCAAATGTAAAACTCAGTTTAAAGTAACTATGAAACTTGGTGAGCCATTCACATCACGACCTTGTACTAGGTGTGGCGGTACTGCATCAGCTCCTCCTCTCTAATGCAACAAATATTTTCTCTAGAAAAATCATAAATACTGTTAAACATTTGATTATGTCATGACAGGCTGGCAAAATCATCCATTTGAAATTAAAGCAAAAGCTGGCGAGACAATTGCATTTTGCATGTGTGGGAAATCAAAGAACGGTCCATACTGTGATGGCTCACACAAGGGCTCTGGAATTGTACCCACAGTAATCACTTATGATGAAGAGACTATTATTCATGCATGTGGCTGCCAGCAATCAAAAAACAGACCGTTTTGTGATGGTACTCATAAAAATTTAAAATAAAATCTAGTTGTAAACTCTGACAGATATTTTTAGCCTTGCATTTTGTCTTCTTAGATTGTTTTCAAAGATTACGTTTCCATTTCTTATGGTATAGTGTGATTTGTGTATCTCTTCTTCAGGTAAAAACTCGAATGAAAAATCTCTATTTATAATCTCCGACCTTATGTATCTGCTAAGAGGGTTGCCAAGGTCATCAAGATCAACTTGTTTTCTTGCTTGAAATATTGTTCTGGGATAATAGTCTCGACCAAATTTGTCCATTATGTATTTTATAATTTTTTCATCGCTCGACCTGTGATTTAACCACCATGCTGGTGAGACATCCATGAAGAAAATGTACTGGCCCAAGTTCCTCTCTACAACATAAGACGACATGCTAAATTTACGCAGATATTGAAGATAAGTTTTCTAGTGTATTTATCCTAATGGTGATCAAACTTTTGTGCCTTAAACAATTTCCAACAATTTCAATCTGGGAAATGATTTTTCATATGTACTTGGCACAGGAAAAGTAGCGCAAAAAATATCTTGTCAGATTTATCTATTGGATGATTTATCACAAAAGCGTTGTCTGAAGATCTGATAAAATCTGTCGAAGAGCTTACCACAAGTCGTAAGATGTATGGGCTAGGACAACTAGAGTACATTCTAAGTGTACTAAAACAGGGCAGTCCAATTTTCTTAAATGTCAAAGATAAAGGAATTTTGATGGCGGGGGAAATCACTGACAGTTCCACGCGCTCAGAAGGTAGACTTGATCTGCGTAGAATGGACAAGCAGGAGAGAATACTCAAAGTTCTTGAGAGGTTTACAAATGAATTTGAGGCACTTGCTCTTCCATTAAATGTAACCATCAAAGAGTATGTTCTTTTCTTGGTGGTCTGTCTCAAGCTTATTCGCAAGTTAGCAGATGGACCGCAAAAGAGCCTGGTCTTTGCCCAAACACTTGCCAAGATAAACCAAATGTTTGTTAGTCATCCGGTACAATATAGTAAACGTGCAATCAACTACCCTTTGGAACTTCTCTTTCTTGTAACAGAGTTTACAATTGAGGCAAGCAAGAGCCTAGAGTCTTCTTATCTACTTGATGATATTACAAAATCACAGTTTGTTACGCTTATGGCAAAATATTGTACAGATTCGGAATCTCCATTATTAGATTTAGTTAAAGACCTATCTCGTATTCCAAAATTTCGGCTCAACATTACAGTTGGACAAGAACATCAAAAAATTGTAGGAGATATACTGAGACACTGTTTTTCAAAAATGTCCTATGATATCAAGATTGATACTATAAAAAAACTTGTGACCAAGATTGCGTCTGGAGAAAACGATGCTATAGTTTTGGCTCATTACAATACCATAAAGTTGATGCTATCTGGCGATGATGACTTGGTAGGCGAGATCTCAAAGCTTGCAAATCAAGAGATTACCACAACTAAACACAATAGATTTGTTGGCGGAATTTTGACTGAATTATCTATTCCGAGTGAAAAATCATAGTTTGGATTTTTATGCTTTGAGAATTTTCTAACATTTGACGATGTTTGCAGCAGCAGGATGTTTTTGTTTTATTCTTTTTTATCAAACACTGTTGGATTTGAAATAAATTTAAAACGAAAAATTTTTTGCAAGGGGAAAAATTACGTCATGTCAAACTGTTATGGCAAATATGGAATTCCTTATGATGTAAAATTGACGTGCCCGGTGATGATTCTCAAGTTTGATATTTTTCGACGCTATTATAACAAATCGCCTTGATCTATTGGTCGTGGTTTTGACACAAAAGGTGAGATGCCGTGGATGAGAATGCATTCCTTAATTTTCTAAATAAGCGGCGCTCAATTAGGGCGTTCAAGGATAATATGGTTGATGAATCTAAACTATCCAAAATATTGCAAGCGTGCAACTTGGCTCCGTCTTCTGGTGGCTTGCAAACATTTGAAATCTATCACATAAAAAATAAAGAAATAAAAAAAAGCCTAGTGTTAGCTGCTAAAGACCAGGCTCTAATTGCTCAAGCCCCCTTATTGCTTGTTTTTTGTGCTAATCCATCTCGCTCTGTTGAACGATTCGGAGAAAGGTCCCAGTTCTTCTCTGTTCAGGATGCCACTATTGCCGCTGTATATGCCCAACTAACAATTCATGCACTTGGGTTGTCTACTGTATGGATTGGGGCATTTGATGAAAAGAAAGTTTCAGAAATATTACATCTTCCACAAGGTCAGAGGCCAGTAGCTATAATTCCAATTGGTTATGAAAATGAAAAACCAAAGGAAAAGACAACGAGAGGAAGCAAGGATTTACTTCATACCATAGATTAAAATGATGTTAAAATTATTTTTCTAATTTTTTTATTTTAATTCCATGTTATTAGAATTAGAATTTGTTTTCAGAACTTATTTCTTTCAAACATGTTAAATGCCATTGATTATCTTGACCTAATCATGCAAACAAATTCAAAAATCATTTTATTTTTTATCACTGTAACATTGCTTCTATTTCCAATGGGACAAGTAACAAAGGTTTTTGGTGAAGAGCAAGATGAAAATGAATACACGGATAAAAATAATTCTGTAACAGCAAAAACTGTAACACCGCCAATAATAAAACTTTGCAACATGCAAGTGCATCCAAATGCTGACTTGAGCAACTGTTATTGGAACTACCTTCGTATTCATGATGCTCAAATGTCTGGCTCTAATCTGTCAGGCAGTATTTTTATAGATGCAGATTTGTTTAACGTCAACCTTTCAAAAGCAAACCTCCAAAATGTCAACTTGCGTGGTGCCTACCTTTCAAATTCAAACTTGGCAGGTGCAGATCTTCGGGGTGCAGACCTTGAATACGCAGATGTCTATCACACTAATTTCAAGGGTGCGGATCTTAGAGGTGCCACGATTACTGGAACTACCTTTCCAAGTAGCAACTTTCAAGGTGCAAACCTGCAAGGTGTGATATTTACACAAACCCAATTCGAAGTTGCTAATTTTACAAATGCAAATCTCAAGGGTGCTGATCTTTCTACCGCCAGCTTTCTAGACGCTGATTTTACAGGTGCTAATCTACAAGATGCAGACATGGACGATATGGATCTTACCGGAGGCAGTCTTGCACATGCAAACCTTCAAGGTGCAGACATAGACGGATCTGATATTTCTGGTGTTGATCTCTCATGTTATGGAAATCCTGTCTGTCATGGAGGACAATGAATTGGTTAATTTCATACTGACAATAACACTCTGTGCAGTGATGGGTCTTTCCACCTTTTTGTCACTACCACTTGTTCTCCGCAAGAAACTGGGTGATAGAAAAATCAAGTTTTTCAATGCTGTTGCAGTTGGCATTCTTGTCTTTCTAATGGCCGATATCTATTCTGATGTAGCCCCGATGTTAAATGATGGTTCTTTACAAGGATATGGCACATCGGCATTTTTTGATGGAATATTTGGCTCGGCTGTAGCTGGAGGATTTCTTATTTTGTATTTTTTTGAACACAGATCAAAGAATGGGTTGTCGCCTATCAAACTGGCTCTGATAATTGCCATTGCTATGGGGTTCCAGAATTTAACTGAAGGATTAGTCTACGGATCTGCAAGCGTAAAGTATGGACTTGCAGGTGAGACGTTTGTAATACTAGCTGGTTTTACAATTCAGAATTTAACGGAAGGCTTTCCAATAGCTGCACCAATGGCGGGTAAATTGGACAAGAAACTGGGCATATTATCATTGATGTTCCTAGTAGGAGGTCTTCCAACAATACTTGGTGGCGGCATTGGATACGTTTACAATTCAAATGTTCTTGATTTGGCATTTAATGGCATAGCAATAGGTACTATACTATATGTAATACTTCCAATGTTCAGAATACTTTTCAGAGAACCATCTGTTGCCCCATCACAGATTATTGTTGAAGTGCCACGTGACTCAAAAGAAAAACACGGTAATACTCTAGTATCTGTCTTGACTCAACGAGCCATCTATATGGGAATTTTTGTTGGCTTTGCAGTTGGCTGGCTTGTAAACCTGGTGTGAGACGTATCATATTTCATGTGAACTAATTTTTGATACAAATGGTCAGTCCGATGCTGCTAACGGTAAGGTCCACAGGGCAATATGTGATTACCGGGATACATGGGTTCACGCAGTAGCACTAGACATAACCCGTTGAAAGAAAGATCATGATAGAAAATGATGCAAGAAAGGCAAGAGATTACGAATTTCTTAGTATTTCATAAAAATTAGAATCTTAATTAACTTGGTTTCAATACCTGATTTCTATGGATGCTTCTCATGTCAGTCCATCAATTTTAATGGGGATAGTTATAGCGACTATTATTATTGGTATAATGCTTGGTTTCTTTGCCTACCAATCTAATAAAAATAAAAAGAAGAAAAAAACTCGCCATTCATAAATTTCTACCAACCGACGGGTAACAGCGATAACAACTACCGAAGAGGTAACAGTATTCAAAAATAAGTTCTTTATTAGAAAGTGGTACCATATAACACCAAAATAATAACGAGCCTTACAGGACTAAGACCATGTAAAAATGAAAAAGTCACAACTTAACTTTTCTCTTGTGAATAAATTACACAAAAATTTATGGCGAAGGTTGTGTAGCAGCCATACCTTCCTCCTCCATCAATGCTTCTCTGTAATACTTTATTTTTCCAAGGTCGTTGCTGTTATAGGCATCTGCAAGATCCTTGTTGACATGTAGAACACCTTTGTTGATATTTTCATATGCTCCACTTCCTATGCGAGAAGGTAAAGCGTCAGCTTCTGCCTGGGTAAGAATTTGACTTCCTGGCGGAACAAATTTGTTGTCTGGTATCACCACTCCATTTGTTACAAGGCTAAAAACACCAATTGCCACATTACTTCCAACTTTGGCATTAAAGACAAGACTCTTCATGCCAACAAAAGTATTATTCCCAATCCAAGCAGGTCCATGCACCATTGAATCATGTGCAAGACTTACACTACTACCGATAAATACGGCATAACCTTGATCAAATCTAGAATCATTTGCAAGTAGCCTGTCTCCATCCTGAGAGAATCTTCTTCCGTCTATGTTGTTTCCATCCAATGTAGTCTCTAGTGCATGTAATACTACACCTTCTTGAATATTAGAATAATCAGAGATGTAAATTGGAGTACCTTCATCGGCTCTACAAACAGACGTTGGAGCCATGAATACCATCTTTCCAATATGACAATCTCCAATAACAACAGCAAAGGGGCTGATAAAAGAACTATCTTCAATTTGTGGTGATTTTATTTGGGGATTGAAATCCGTCGCTACATTTTGGTGAATATTTGGCCATTGTATGGTGTTTGAAATTGCACTGGATGGAGAAGCCATGGATATACCAACACTTTGACCAATCACAAATGCTGAAATTGCGACTGCTATGAAAATTAAAACTAGAAAATATTTATTCACTACTTATTTATCAATGACTAATAAGTTATAACCATTTTACTTCGAACTCGTTCAAACTGTTTTATCGAGTCTTACATGACTCGCACCTTTTTAGCTGGTTTTCAACTAATTATAATGCCAATCAAAGATATTCATAAAAGTTTCATACTCGACCAGAATTATTATGACGCCTTACTTTTTTTTATGTGAAAACCATCGTTGTCTGAGAAAACGGAGAAGTGAGACATCGTCTTTCTGCTTTACTTTGGATGATATGATGGAACTAGTAAGCTTTGAAGTGATTGGTTCCAACGGCATCAAAACCTCTTCCCTTAAACTCTGTAAATCAGTTTCCAAAATTTTAATAAAATATTCCTGACTTCCTATTGTGGAATATGCTTCTATCACACGTGGTTCTTTACGAATAAATTCGCGTAATTTAACTAAATCTTTTTCTCCAAGACCTGTTTCTGCACCCACATAGGCTGCAATTCCCACGCCAATTCGTGACCATCTTATTTCTATTGTATTTTTTAGAACACCGTGTTCTTTCATTTTGTTTACGCGTTTTGCAATTGTACGTTGATCAACTTTCAATGATTCGGACAGATGTTTGAACTGGACATTTGCATCATCTGACATGTGTTCTAGTATCAGTAGATCTAACTCATCAGGTA
>Ga0209517_10004638_pt1 | contig 17972 bp, 17 predicted proteins | sample PeaSoiMetSII2010_FD_187695 | JGI IMG/M metagenome (GOLD analysis project Ga0209517, IMG submission 187695) | Peat soil microbial communities from Weissenstadt, Germany - SII-2010 (SPAdes) (version 2) | ecosystem: Environmental > Terrestrial > Soil > Wetlands > Peat | place: Germany...
CGGGTTCCCCCCCGCCGCCGCTGAGCTTGGTGAGCAGACGATCGGACTTCACATCGAGCGGGTCGATGACCCACACGTCGGTGTCCTGGCCAGTGCGACGCGTGGAGGTATAAGCGATGCGATCACCCTTGGTGGACCACGGGCCCACGATGTTGCGAGATTTCCCGTCGGTCAGTAGAGTTGAGTCCCCAGTGTTCAAGTCATAGCGGTACATCTGGTACCATTCGCCGCCACCGATGTCTTTTTGAAAAACCATGTAGTCGCCCGAGGTTGGCTGGAACGTGCCGCCATAAACCGGTTCATTGAAGAAAGTGAGCTGCTGGCGGGCTCCCCCCGGCATCTTCACCAGATGCGCTTGATAGGTGTTGGCAAAGCGCGTGCCGATCAGCAATTCGGGGCGCTGCGGGTGCCAGCCGGTGGGAAAAGCGGAGCGATTTTCACTGTAGCGCCCGGCCAATTCGGCCATACTCGCCGGAACCGGCGGCGCGCCCTCGAGGACCAGGTTTTCCGGCGGCGGGATTACCGTTTGCTGACCCAAAACTGGCGCGATGAGAAATAGCAACAGACTAGCAACGCACAAGTAAGTCTTCTTCATAGACCCCCCAGACGCAATTTGCGCCTCTTTTCATACACCGCGAACGATACGACACGCAAGCCTTAGCTAACGGTTGGCGGCCAGGGCCCGCATGCTACACTCGCGCAAGCTACAGAACCCCTTATGTTCAAGAAAATCCTCATCGCCAATCGCGGGGAAATTGCCGTGCGGATTCTGCGCGCGTGCCGCGAACTGGGCATAAAGAACGTCGCGGTATTCAGCGAGGTCGATCGCACGGCGCCACATGTGCGACTTGCCGACGAAGCTTATAGCATTGGCCCCGCAGCTTCGCGGGAGAGCTACCTCCGGATTGACAAGCTGATGGACGTAGCGCGCCGAACGGGCTGCAATGCCCTGCACCCGGGCTATGGTTTCCTGGCGGAGAATCCTGCTTTGCCGCGGGCGTGCAGCGATGCGGGCATCACGTTCATCGGGCCCTCGGCGGAAGCCATGGAAATGATGGGCGCGAAGACTTCGGGGAAGCAACTGGCGCGCCGCGCCGAAGTGCCCACGGTGCCCGGCACCGACGAAGCCATCGAAAACCCGGAAGAAGGGCAAGCGCTGGCACGCAGCATGGGCTATCCCATATTGCTGAAAGCCATTGCGGGGGGTGGCGGCAAAGGTATGCGCGTGGTGCCGACCGACGCGGAATTTGCGTCGGCCTGGCGCGATGCGGCCTCCGAGGCGCTCAATGCGTTCAACGACCCGCGATTATTCCTTGAGAAATATTTGATCGGGCCGCGCCACATTGAGGTTCAGATTTTCGCGGATGCCCACGGGCGCGTGGTTTCGCTGGGAGAACGCGAGTGCTCCATCCAGCGGCGTCATCAGAAGGTGGTCGAGGAAGCGCCTTCGCCGGTGGTGACACCGGAATTGCGCAAGAAAATGGGAGACGCGGCGGTGCGGCTGGCGCGGGCGGGCGGGTATACCAACGCCGGCACGGTGGAATTTCTGGTGGACGCCGACCTGAATTTCTATTTTCTCGAGGTGAACACGCGCTTGCAGGTCGAACACCCGGTGACGGAGCAGGTGACCGGCCTGGACCTGGTGAAACTGCAGATTGCGATTGCCGCAGGCCATCGCTTGCCTTTTGCGTGGGAGGCGATCACGCCGCGGGGAAACGCCATGGAAGTTCGCTTGTACGCGGAAGATCCCGACAACAATTTTTTCCCCTCGCCGGGGAAGATATTGTCGCGGCATGCGCCGACGGGCCCTGGAATTCGGCTGGATGAGGGCGTGTATGAAGGTTATACCGTGCCGCTGGAATACGATCCGTTGTTGAGCAAACTGATCGCCTGGGGCAATAGCCGGGAAGAGACCATTGCGCGGCTGCGACGCGCGCTGGACGAGTACACCATCACCGGCATCCGTACGAACGTGAGCCTATTCCGGCGGATCCTGACGGAGCCGGAGTTTCTGCGCGGCGAGTTTCACACGAAGTGGCTGGATGAATTGCTGGCGCGGCCCAGTCCGCCGGTCACACCTCCCCGCCCGGGAACCGAGGATGCTTCGGCGATCGCGGCAGCGCTCTGGCACACCGCCAGAGCAAGCAGTGCCGCGAACGCCAACCGGACAAATAGCGCCGAACCTTCACGCTGGAAATCGGAGGGGCGCCGCCAACAATTGGACCGCACGCCATGAAACTCGAAGTCCATCTCGAGGGCTTATCGGGAGCACAGACGCGCGTGGTGGAGCTACAGCGCGAAGGCGAGCGTTACCACATCACGCTCGATGGTCAGGCCGTGAACGCCGATGCCATCGAAATCGCTCCCAACACGATATCCGTGATTCTGGATGGGCAGTCCTTTGTCATCCATGCGACTCCTTCGCTGGATGGCAAACTCAAATTGCAGTGCGGCCCGCACGAGTTCTCCGCAGAGATTGTGGATCCGCGCGTCTGGAGAGGACGAAAACAAGGGGCGCCGGAAGTCGAAGGGCGGCAGCAGATTGTCGCACCCATGCCCGGAAAAGTGATTCGGGTGCTAGTAGAGGCGGGGGAGAACGTAGAAGCCGGGCAGGGACTGATCGTTGTCGAAGCGATGAAGATGCAGAACGAAATCAAGTCGCCGAAGAACGGGAAAGTGGAACGCCTGCTGGTAAAAGAAGAGCAGAGCGTGAATGCGGGCGATGTTCTCGCCTGGATCGAATGATGGAATCGATCTTCCCGACTTAACAGGCTGCAGAGAGAGGCTTAAGACCATTTCCTCCGGGGCGCTTCGCGCCCTGGGCTGAAGCCCAGGGTCTACCGAGCCCAATGATAGCCAAGCACATAATGTCGGAGCTAAAGCTCCGACCCCCTAAACTGCAGAGTTATTCCGCAAGCTGCTAAGACGTACCTGCTGCGTAGGGGAGAACTTAGAGGTCTATTGCGTGGATGTGCCGGGCGCTGGGGAGGGAGTGGTGGATTTCGCGGCGTCGGGCAGCTTGCCAGCGGCTTCGACGACTTGCTGAGCAAGGTAGTTGGTGACGTGGGCCTGGTCACGGCCTACGGCGAGATACGCCGAGCGCAGCAACTGTTCCTTGCGATTGCGCAGGGTATCGCGGATAGTCTGTTGAACTTGCGGATCATTGACGCCGCGGAGGCCCGCAGCTTCGCGTGCGACCAACTTCAAGATGCGGGTGCTGTCTTTCAGGACAATCGGCTGGCTGACCTGCCCGGGTTTCAACGCGAGCACCGTTTTCTTGAGCGTGGGGTCCGACTGATTCAGGGCCGATTCCGGAATGTAGCCCAAGTCACCGCCGTTTGCCGCGGTATTCATATCCTCGGAATAATCCATGGCCAGTTGGGCAAAATCCGCGCCGCTGTCCAGCTTGTCCATGAGCATTTTGGACTTGCGTTGCGCTTCCGCCTCATTGGTGGCGTCGTCGTTCTTGCGGTTGCGGATCTGCGCATCCTTGTGGGGCGTGATGACGATCTGCGAAATGCGGTATTGGGGTTCGGCAACGTTGAACTGGTTGCGGTTGGCGTTGTAAAAATCCAGAACGTCCTGATCGGTGATGGTGACCTTGGCGGCCACTTCGCGGTTGAGCAACTTCTGGATGGATAGCTGGCGGCGGAGTTCCCGCTTCAGGTCGTCCACGCCCATGCCACGCTGTTTCAGTTGCCGCTGGAACTCATCTTCGGTGAAAGGGCTCTTCATCTCGGTGAACTTGTCCTCGACTTCACCGTCGCTCGCTTCGAGGTTCAGTTTCTTGGCGCGCTCGAGGAGAATCTCGTTGTTGATGAGCTGTTCTAGGACGTTTAGTTTGAGCGAGAGCGCTTCTTCTTGCGAGGGTTCCTGGGCCTCCGGGTTGACCTGAGACTTGTAGTATTTCTCGACCTCATCGCGCTTGATCTCGGTGCCATTCACGACCGCCCAAACATCCGCGGCGTGGTGTTCCGGCGCGTTGCAACCAGAGAGGATACCGATAAGCATGCCCGCTAGGGGCAACAGCGCAACAGCGTGGCGGAGCCCACGTATTGTTCGTTCGCTGATTGGGTGAGTCGGAGGAAAGCTCAAGATATTAGCTCAGGCTGCTTTTTTCACACGGCCCAAACGGATGCAGCCGGTGCACACGCGCACCTGCTTGCGAACTCCGTCCACCACCGCGCGAACCCGTTTCAAGTTCGGGTTCCAGCGGCGACGCCGAGTGTTATTGGCGTGGCTAACCACATTTCCAAAGTGCGGCGCCTTGCCGCAGATTGCGCACTTCAATGCCATGACTTCACACTTCCTGCTCTTCAAAGGATAGAAAACACAACGGTTAATCATAGCAGATAAGCCGGGAAACACAAAACCGGCAGTTCGGCGTTCACGGCATGAATCATCAGGAAGAGCAGCGAACCTTGACACCGGGCAATAGCGCATGGATTTCGCGGAATTTGAAGGGTTGGAAACTTTTTTGAGCTGGTGCATCAAGGCCACTTTCGGGGTCCTTTGCTATACTGGACAGGTCCCGACAGGATACATTGCGCCGTGAATTCGCTCCGAATCTCAATCGTGCAGTATCTGAATACCGCCCCGCTCGTCCGAGGCTTCACGCACGGAACTTTGCGGGGAAAATACCAGCTTTCTTTCACCGTTCCCTCGCAGTGTGCCGATGCTCTCCGCACAAACGCAGCGGACATCGCCATCATCCCGGCGATCGAGTACGCGCGGATACCGGGTTTGGTCGTTCTTCCGGGATTGTCGATCACATCGAAGCGCGCGGTTCGCAGTCTACTGCTGGTTTCCACGAAGCCGGTGAGGGAAGTCACACGCATCGCGCTGGACCGCAGTTCCCGGAGCACGCAGGCGCTCGTGCGCATCCTCTGCCAAAAATGGTGGGGCATCGCGCCCGAGTTTATTGAAGCGGAGCCCGATCTGCCTGCAATGCTGCGGAAATCCGATGCCGCGCTTTTGATCGGCGACCCCGCGCTGCGCCTGGCGCTCAAGGCCGAACCGCACACGGATCGCGATCGCGCTGGCGTGCTGCAGTGTTCCGGCGAATCCGTTGGCTTGCCGGGAATCCCGGCGCTGTATTTGTACGACATGGTGGAGGAATGGCGCGGCCTGAGCGGGCTGCCGGCGGTGCTGGCGATTTGGGCGGCGAGACCGGAGGTGGTTACGCCGGAGGTGGTCCACGACTTTCAGGTGTCGCTGGCGCAGGGGTTTCTTCAGCTCAACGAGATCAGCGCCGAAGCATCGCGGGAGATGGGGTTGTCCGCGGGGGATTTGCGCCGCTACCTGGCGGAGAACATCGACTACGGGCTCGATGAGGAAAACCTGCGGGGGCTGCGGCTCTTTTTCAGCCTCGCGGCAGAGCTCGGCTTGATTCCGGGCGCGCCTGAAATTGTGATGGCCCGGGCGGCTGGAGTTTCGGAAGGTGACTCTGAACTTGCGGGCGAGCGGCGCCGTTGATCCTGGCACGGGGGGAACTCTGACGTGGCAATCGGCAAACAAGAAGCGCTGGAACTGCTCGAATCCGATGACCTGGTGGGCATCGGGATGGCCGCGCATCAACTGCGCCTGAAGAAGAACGACCCGCGCGTGGCCACTTACCAGATCGATCGCAACATCAACTACACGAATTTCTGCACGGAATACTGTTCGTTCTGCGCTTTCTACCGCCCCCTCGGCGCCAAGGACGGTTATATCCTTTCGTTTGAGAGCATCTACCAGAAGATCGACGAGATGCTGGAACTTGGGGGTACCGGCATTCTGCTGCAGGGCGGACTGCATCCGGACTTGCAGATCGGCTACTACGAGAACCTGCTGCGCTCGTTGAAATCGCGTTATCCGCAGGTTCATCTGCATTGCTTTTCTGCTCCAGAGGTTTTGTGCATCGCGGAGGTGAGCGAACTCAGCTTGCGCGACACCATTCAGCGGCTGAAGGATGCGGGCCTGGATTCCATTCCCGGCGGCGGGGCGGAAATTCTGGACGACGAAATACGCGGCAAGATCGCACGCTTGAAATGCACCAGCGACGAATGGGAACAGGTACACCGCATCGCCCACTCGCTGGGACTGCGCACCACGGCCACGATGATGTTTGGCTGCGGCGAGGAACTGCGCCACCGCGTCAATCATCTGGACCGCATTCGCCGCATTCAGGAAGACACCGGCGGCTTCACGGCATTTATCCCCTGGATTTTCGCGGCGGAGAATACCGCGCTTGGCAAAAAGGTGCAGGAAACCACGGCGGTGGATTACCTGAAGACGCTGGCGGTGAGCCGGCTGTATCTCGACAATGTGGAGCACATCCAGTCGAGCTGGCTGACACCGGGCATCAAGGTTTGCCAGATCGGCTTGCAATTCGGGGCTGACGACGTGGGCAGCATTCTAATCGAGGAAAATGTGGTCTTTGCGGCGGGCGTAAGGCGCCGCACCAATGAAGGCGAACTGCAGCGCATCATCACGGATGCCGGCTTCATTCCCGCCCAGCGCGATACGCTCTACCGCACGCGCACGCTGAAGGCCCTGCCCGAGCTTCAAGCCACCGCATGAAATAGCAGCCAGTGGGCCAGTTTCCGATCGCCGCATTTGCCAAGCACAATGGTAATCCGCTCGCATTCTTATCCAATTGTTGCTGCGTGATGAAGTTACGATCTCCGCGAATAGCGGGAGGAAATTCCAGTGAACATGCCCTTTTTGAATCACTTAGCCTCGGCGGAAAAAGCCCGGCACGCCTTCCGAAGCGCGTTGCTCCTCGCCTGTGTTGTCCTGCTTTTGACTCACATGTTGCCAGCTCAGGACAGTAAGGCCTCGAAGATTCCGGACGGAGAAGCACAATTTTCGCCGGAGCAGCTGGAACAGTATTACCTCGTCTATAAGAATCCTGACGTGCGGTACCTGAGGACTGTTTTCGACATCTACCTCGACGACTCAGGAGGCATAGAGCAAGAACGTCAGCTCCTGCAGAAATGGAACAAAGACTATTTCCGAAGTAAGTTCATGGTCCTATCCCGTGAGGGCAACACGTTTGGCGGCACATTGATAACAATTCTATTTCAAGACCGGCCGGATAAAGTGTTCGTAGCTTGGGTTTATCCAGAGGGGAGCAACAGAAAGCTTACCCTTAGGGGATTCGACGTTGGCGATTTTAATGACGAAGACATAAGACGAATAAGAGTTCGATACAAGAGACTCATTGAAGACAAAGTTCATGCGATGTGAGTGCTAAGTCCCCCGTGAGTCGCGTAGTCGGAAACTGAGCCACTACCAAATAGTTGAAGAGTGGGGCTGCCGTATTCAGCCCCCATATGGGTGACGAGCTTACTTGCGCAAACGCAACAGAATTTCCACGTGCGCGCCGTCGGGCAGGTCGAGCGGCTCTTGTGGCTGAAGCACTCCATCTTTGTAGCGGGCGAAGCAGCGGATTGTTGCGGGCTTGGTCGTGGCATTTCCAGTGGAATTCATCGCACCGCCAGCGGGCTTCGACGTTTCGTCCAATGCCTGATTCGCCAGGGCGTCGGCTTCGCGATTTTGCTCGCGGTAGACGTGATCAATGCGAAAGGATTCGAGGCCCTGCGCCATCTTCCTGGCGCGTTCAAACAGCGGCCGCAGGTCAGCACTTTTCACCTTGTATTGCCCGCGCATCTGCTTCACTAGGAGTTCGGAGTCGCTTTCGATGCGGAGGGCGCGAATGCCGTGCGATTGCGCGTAGTCCAGCGCGGCAATCAGGCCGTAATATTCCGCGACGTTGTTGGTGTTCTGGCCGATGTACTTCTTCAGGCGCGCCACAACTTCACCCCGGGCGTCCCGCACAACAACGCCATAGGCCGCCGGGCCGGGATTTCCCCGGGAGCCGCCGTCAATGTTCGCTTGAAAGGCAGCCGTGGGTTTGCGTTCGGGTTCGTGCTCGCCGAACAAGCCGGCGCCTTTTGGGAGTGTGGGACGCTTGCTCATTCGGAGTGAGGCGTCTCGCCGCCGGGCGCGGCAGCCGCGTTCGCAGTCGGCGCCGCGTGGGGGATGGGTTCCAGGGTGTAGAGAATGCAGCCACAGGTCTCGCAGCGGAAAACCTCTTCGTTGGTCTCCGTGCGGAGAACCTGAACGACGTGGGGTAGCACGCGCATGCCGCAGCCGCGGCACTGGTCGTCACGGACCTCCGCCATCACCGCACCCGGGTGTTTGCGAGAGATACGTGTGTACAGTTCCAGCAAATCTTCCGGCACCTTTGCGGCGAGCTGCGAGCGCTCGGCGGTGGCCGTCTCCAGCATTTTTTTCTTTTCGTTGTATTGCACTTCGATTTGCTTTTTCTCGGCCCCGATGGCGGTTTCCGCCTCTTTCAAGTCCGCCTCCGCGTGCTTCACCCGGTGCTCAACGTCTTCAGTGGCCATCATCTGTTCCAGCACCAGGTCTTCCAATTTTGCCGCTTCGCGCTCCGCATTGGCAATTTCCTGTTGCAGGGCCTTATACGCTTCATTCGTTTTGACGGAACTGCTCTGGCTACGATATTTCTTGGCGCGGTCTTTCCACTGCTCCACGTCCAGCTCGAGTTTTTTCCGCTGCGTCTGGGCGTGTGTGTGAGCTTCCTTGGCCGCGGCCACGGCGGACTTCGCGCCGGTCAGCTTGGCGTCCGCTTCGCGAAAACGCTTGGGCAGGCCGTCGAATTCGGCACGAAGCGTGGCGATCCGCTGATCAAGCTGCTGGAGGTCCACCAAATGAGGGATTGCGGGATGCATGCCGAGAGATTCTAACACACGGACAAGGCGCTCCCCGCCAGCGCTCTGCGGGCGGAAGGGGGTGCGCTCGTGATCGGCTAGACCTGAAATCCGACGTTGAAGAGGGATTCATCGCACAAAAAACGTGCGATGGAAAACCGTACCTCCACTCCGGGACGGCCAAAACCGCCGTCCCTCCGGTCGGAATGACAATTATTGTGCACGGAGGATGTGGGAAAACCCAACTTCGCCGAAGTTGGGTTTTCCCATGAGAATCGGTTGGGACCATACAAGATGCGTTCGCCTGCAATCGGTGAGCTTCGGATTTCAGGCTAAAAAGGTGACGCCCAGAGGGTGAGGGGATACTGCCGTGGCAAGAGAAAGCGCGGCTTGCGGGTCGGGTGCGGGGTGAAGGGAGCCTCGCCGCGCGAAAGGTTCCCACGCAAAATCTTCAGGAGGCTTTCAGGTCGCGGCGAATCATTGCCGCATCCAGGAAGTATCCGATTCCGACGGCCAATGGCAGGATACCGAAAGCCGCCGCAGCCAGAGTCTGCGGCTCGCCCACGACACGAGCAATCACCGCAAACATGGTCATGAAGCCCAAGCCGCCGGTGACCAGCAAAATCCCGGCGCGACGTGACTTGGCATACTGGGATAGCTCCGGCTCCATGGGAATCGACGCACCGCGAGCCAGCGCTGCCAAGCGCTCTTCGGTCCGCAGTTTGCGAACCCGGTAAAATGCATAGATTATTGCCAGGGGTATACCGCAGGTCAAAACCACCGCTACGAGGCCAATCAGTCCGCCATCCATAGTCCACTCCTTCTCGCAACCGCTTTCATTCAGCGAGTGCTGCGCTCTCACCTGAAGTTACGCATACGCAGGGGGAATTGTTCCCGCAAAAGAGGACAGGAATGGAGGATGAAACCCAGCTTACTGAATTTCCCGGATTTCCATCGTGGAGTCGATGGCCAGGGTTGGGTAGCGTATCGCCACGCCCGCGGGCGGGGGCGCCGCGTGCCGCGCGACAACGCGGAAATCCGACCCGGAGCACTCCACCTCATAGGTATAGCCGTCGCGCTCGCGCCGGGCCATGTTCATCGTTCCTGAGGTCACCATTTCGTCCAGCGAGGCACAGCGGCTGTTCAAGGCGATGTTCCCGCGCTCAGCCTGAGCAATGGACAGCAGGTCGCTGCGCACACCGGTGAGGCTGATGGCTTGGGTGGGTGCGGTGCCCGGGTCGCTGCTGGGCATCTGCTTCAAATAGAGATAGTAGATGCCGATGGCCAAGGCGGCGGTAACAAGGAGACCAGCTAGGGATTTCATAGCTCCATTGTTTCGCCGCGTTCCGCGCGGTTCAAGCATTTCCGTGTCGCCGCGTGCAATTGGTAACACCCCCAGAAGATTTCGGCCGGGGCGCACCCGCCATGTGCTACTCTCGAATTGACGGCGCCCCCTCTCCCCGTACCCCCCTCCCGATAAAACCATGTCTGTTCTCACTCAACCAGCCGAACCACATTCGATAGAGAAGTTGCGCGAGCAGGAACTGGAGGAAGCGCGTACCATCCAGGGCGTCATGCTGCCTGGGCAGCCCCTGCGCACCGATTGCGTGACGATTTCCCATGAATTCCAGCCTGCCGCGGAGGTAGGCGGGGATTTTCTGGACTATTTCCTCCTTCCGGACGGCCTGATCGGCCTGTACCTTGGCGACGTGTCCGGGAAAGGACTTCCGGCGGCACTCTATGCCGCGCTGGCGGTTGGCACGCTACGCGGCGTGCACAAGACCGGCCAGCCCCCAGCACGGGTCCTCTCCGTCCTGAACGAGAGGCTGCTCCTCCGAGGCATACCGGGACGCCACAGCGCGATTCAGTACGCCATTTTTGACTCGTTGCGCGCGCAGATGCGCATCGTGAGCGCCGGCATGCCCGGCCCCCTGCTCATTCGGGGCGAAGAATGCCGCGCACTGCAACTCGCAGGGATCCCGCCAGGTTTCTTCAGCGGGGTGATTTACGACGAATTCACGCTGGAGCTTGAGCCGGGCGATTCCATCGTGTTTTGTACGGATGGACTGACCGATGCGCGGAATGTCCACGGACAGGAATTTGAACTGGAGGGTCTCCGGGACGTCTGTCGCAGACATGCGGGCGAAGCCCCGATTGATTTGCTGAACCACATCTTCTCAGCGATCCAGGAATTCTCCAAGCACTGCGGCCAGTGGGATGACATGACCGCTGCCGTGCTCCATTACGCTCCCTCGCTGGCGGGCGAAGGCACGCGCCCCATTGCTGAATGAGCAAGAGCGCCGCTCATTTCATTTGACCCTTAGAGTCTTCTCCAGTAAGAACGGAGGATAACTATAGCTCGACCCTGAGGAGTCCTTAAATGAAGACAAAATCCCCATCCCTCGTGGCTTTGGTTTGTCTGATGTCGTGCGCAATTGCCATTCCTGGTGACCTTTGGGCGACGCCGGCGCCCGCCGACCAGCGGGCCGGCGAGATTTCCCGGGTGATCCCGGCGGTAAGCATTGCGCGGGGTTCCAAATCCATCAGCGCGTCGGCAAAGACCGTCGTGGACTGGCAGGATGTGGTCAATACGCAGGCCAATGCGCGCGCCAGAGTCTCTCTCGATGATGGTTCGGTGCTGAACGTAGGCTCGGAGTCTTCAGTCCACATCATCAAGCACGACGCGGCGGCACAGCAGACCGACCTGGAAGTGAGTTTTGGGAAGATGCGCTCACAGGCGCAGAAGATTTCGCAGCCGAACGGCACGTTTGAAGTGCATACGCCCGCCGGGGTGGCCGGCGTGGTGGGCACGGATTTTTACGTGTCCTACGAAAACAATGTGATGACCGTGATCGTTTTTGAAGGTTTTGTGAAGGTTTGCAATCTGGCAGGTGTGTGCGTGGTCGTCAAGGCCGGGCAGACGACGACCGTGCGCAACGGCGATTCTTCGGGCCCCGCGGCACCAGCGCAGGCCTTACTCGGCATGCTCACGGATGCCGTTAACAGCACGAACCTGGGCGAGGGCCCCGGTGTGGAGCCGGTTCACCACATCGGAAGGGGAACGGCCATTACCATCGGGATTCTTGCGCTGGTGCCGATCATCGTAATTCCCGTGGTGGCGACGCGCGGCTCGAGTGGCACTACGACAACCACCTGCAATCCAAATGTTAAGAGATGCCCGTGATTCAGGTTTCCGAATCGAATGGCTGACTGGCGAGTTGCCTTCCGTGAGGCGGCTTTTCTTCCTAGTCATGCTTCAATGAGAAGTACAGGCCCGCCTAACTATTCTCTCGGTGAGCGGCGGCCAAGTTTCCAATCAGCGCATAATCCGCAGCCGGCAGGATCCTTACCCGTGCTCAGCTCAGCGACCAGCCAAACAAAGTGAGTGTAAGAAACAGGGTGAGCGCGCCGAGGCTGACGAGGGCGAGGGTTTTCCCATTGCCAAGCAGGGAGTCGCGGGTTTCGGCCTTGAGACAAAGAACCACTGCAACGATGAGGACACCGCCCCAGGAAATGGCGCATGGCAAACCAGGGTACCGCGAGAGGGCGGCCAGCGTCTTGTCCGATGGCTGATTGGCGGGAATCCACCAGGGAAGAATAGGTGCAAAACCTGCCGCAAGCACAAAGGCAAGGATCTTGCGGCTGACCCATCCCTTAATCTTGGTTACGGGTTTCGCCTTGCGAATCTTGCGCCAGACAAGAAATTCCCAAAGCAGCAGCGCGGCAGCCAGCGGCATCCATCCGTAGATCGAACTTTCCCGGTCTGCCCATAGCCAGCCGCGAAAAAATAGAACCGACGGGTGCATGGCAGACAATTTCGGCAGCAGAATCATGCCGGCAACCGAATTGCCGATTGTCGCAAGGAGGAGCACGGCCAGACTGAACAGTTGAATCCACTCGTGCAAAGGCGCGCGGCCACAGCGAGTGCATACGGGCCGCTCAGGAAAGATCTTTAATCCGCAATGCTCGCAATACACGGCGACCTCGCTTTATCCCCAAAGACGACACCCCGCAAGCCCACCAAGCCTATTCCAATGCAAGAGCGCAGCCTACTGGACCGAAGTGCAGGGCATGGCAGGGGAAGGTCAATGGACAATGGGATTGGTACGTTTTTCAAACGGCGTTTTTTTCGTCGTTGGGGATACTACAGGTTTGATAGCTTTGCCAGGGTGGAAGGGGTCGTCTATTATCAGAAGCCGGGTCGCAACATGTACTTGCTCTGGCCAGGAGAAGAAAACCTTATGCTTTCCAAGCACTTCCGCGCGGCTACTCTCGTTCTCGCGCCCCTGCTGGTGCTCTTCTTTGCAGCCTTCTCTGCGACGGCTCAGGTGCAACGGCCGCCGCTCACTGCGGAATGGATATTTGGCAAAGACGGCCCAAGCGTGGCGGAGGTCCCAGACTTCAAATGGCTGGCGGACAATTCCTCTATTCTCTACGACACCCGCCAACCCGAAGCGCAGCGCACGTTTGAGCGGCTCGATCCACTAACGCGCGAGCGTCACCCGGCTCTTGACATGCGCAAAGCGGTCGCTTCCCTGACGTCCCTGGATTCTTCCTCGGAAATCAAACAAGCGCTTCCCTGGCCGGAATCGTTTGACGCCAATGGCCGGCAGGCCGTGTACCTCTTTCACGGTGACATTTATCTTCTCGATCTTTCGTCTGCCTCTTTTACGCGTATCACCAATACCCCCGCGGAGGAAACAGACGCGCAATTTTCTCCTGATGGGCGCCTTATTTCTTTCGTGCGTTCGAATGACTTGTACGTCTACGATATCGCCGCGAAAAAGGAGACGCGTCTCACCTCCGACGGCTCGGACACGCTTCTGAACGGCACTCTCACCTGGGTCTACTGGGAAGAGATTTTCGGTCGCCGGGATATCGGCTACTGGTGGTCGCCCGATTCGCGTTCCATCGCCTTCCTACAGACGGACGTAGCCGAAGTTGCCGAGAGTACCTTTGTCGATTTTCAACCCGTCGATGAACGCATCATTCATCAGCGTTATCCGAAGCCCGGCGAAACAAATCCTCGTGTCCGCGTCGGCGTCACGGATGTCTCCACCACGCAAACCCGCTGGATCAATCTTGGCGCGGAGCCCTTCGAGTGGATTCAGCGGGTAAAGTGGCTACCGGATTCCCAGCGCCTGAGCATTCAGACCCTGCCTCGGTCGCAGAAGGAGAATCGCCTCGACTTTGTCAATGTGATGACCGGCGAGCGCAAGCGCATCCTCACGGAAACCGATCCCGCCTGGGTGAACGTTACCGACGACCTCTACTTCCCTCCCGGCGGCCGGTACTTTTTATGGGCTTCCGAGCGCGACGGCTTCATGCATCTGTATCGCTTCACCATGGACGGCGCACTTGTCAACCAAATTACAAACGGCAACTGGGCTATGGCTTCCTCGGCCCGCGTTTTCTGGGTCCGCCAGGCGGTTGCCGGGATTGATTCCGAAAATGATTGGATATATTTCACGGCGATAAAGGATTCTTCCATCGAGCGCAACTTCTACCGCGTGAAGAGCGACGGCTCCGGCCTCACGCGACTCTCCGCCGAGCCGGGCGCCCATGCTATTTCGATGTCGCCCAACGCGAAATTCTATGTCGACAGTTTCTCCAACAACCGCACCCTCCCTTCCCTGCAGCTTCATGCCGCCGACGGCAAACTTCTGCAAACTCTCGCCGCGCCTCGCCCGGAGTTGCTTCCCGAAGGAATCCAGTATTCCGAATTCCTCACCGTTCCCGCTGCCGACGGTTTTCCCATGCCCGCGGAAATCTGGAAGCCGAGGAATTTTGACCCCGCCCGCAAATACCCTGTGATCCTGTACGTCTATGGCGGTCCTTCGGCTCCCAATGTCGAGAACGCCTGGGGCGGCGAGTTTAGCCTCTTCAACCAGCTCCTGCTCCAGGACGGCATTATCGTCATCTATATCGACAATCGCGCCGCTACCGGCATCAGCAAGAAACTCGAGAACACCATCGCTGCCAACCCCACCGCGTCGGAAACCGACGACCTTCTCGCCGGGGTGCGTTGGTTCAAGGCGCAACCCTGGGTGGATGGTTCACGCTTCGGTGTGTGGGGCTGGAGCGGCGGCGGCACCATGACCCTCAATCTGATGACACGTTCCAAGGAATTCAAGGCAGGCATCTCAGTCGCGCCGGTGACCGATTGGCACTACTACGATTCCAAGTGGGCGGAATCGCTCATGGGGCTCCCTTCCCAGAATGCCGAGGCTTATGACCGCACATCACTCGTCAAACATGCCGGCGATCTCTCCGGCCACCTGATGGTCGCGTTCGGTACCTACGACGACAATGTTCATCCGCAGAATGAGCAGGCCTTTCTAAACGAGCTCATCGCAAAAGGCATTCTCTATGAAGTCATGATCTATCCCATGCGCAAACACGGCATTTCCGATCCGCCCGCCACTATCCACCTCTTCCGCACCATGCGTGAGTTCTGGCGCCGGAATCTGTAGCGCGCCAAAATGTAATTCGATACGGGCATGAAAGAAACTTGGCGATGGTTCGGCCCTCAGGACCTGATTTCGCTTGATCAAATCAAGCAAGCAGGCGCCACGGGAATTGTCTCCGCCCTGCATCACATCTATCGCGGCGAGGCTTGGCCTCTCGACGAAGTCCTCAAGCGCAAGGCGGAAATCGAGGCTGCCGGCCTCGTGTGGTCCGTCGTCGAAAGCATCCCGGTTCACAATTCCATCAAGCTGCGCTCCGGGCCTTATCGCCAGTACATCGCTGCGTGGACGGATTCGCTTGCCGCCATCGCCAAGGCAGGCGTGCCGGTCGTTTGCTATAACTTCATGCCGCTGGTCGACTGGACGCGGACCGATTTGAGGTGGCGCCTCCCCAGCACGGGCTACGCGCTGCGCTTTGATGCCGTAGATTTCGCGGCCTACGACCTGTTCCTTCTGGAGCGACCGGGAGCCGAACTCGATTACACGCCGGAGCGCGTCGCTGCCGCCCGCGCCCGATTTGACGCGATGTCTGAGTCGCAGAAGGATGTACTCGAGCGCGCCATCCTCGCCGGACTTCCCGGCGCAGAAGCGTCGTACAACCGACAGATGTTTCGCGAGGCGCGTGCGGAGTGGGAAGGAGTCACGCCCGGCGATCTGCGGGCCGCCCTTCTCGCCTTCCTCCAGGAAGTGACGCCCGTGGCGGAAGAGCTCGGCCTGCGGCTTGCGATTCACCCGGACGACCCGCCGTGGCCGCTCTTCGGCCTGCCTCGCGTCGTTTCGACGGCTGGCGATGCGCGAGCAATCCTTGCAGGCGTTGAGAGCCCCGCTAACGGCCTCACCTTCTGCGTGGGTTCTTATGGGGCTCGCGCCGACAATGATTTGCTTGCAATGGCCGGCGAATTCGCTCCGCGCATTCATTTTGCACATCTTCGCCAGGTCGTTCGGGAAGCGGATGGCTCATTTTATGAAGCCGAGCATCTTCACGGCAGTTCGGATATGGTAGGCGTAATCCGCGCATTGCTCGGTGAGGAATCGCGCCGGCGGCGCGCCAAACGAGAGGATCATGAATTCCCCATGCGGCCCGATCATGGACACCTGCTCGCCGACGACATCAACAGAAAAACCAACCCCGGCTACTCCTACGTTGGCCGATTAAAGGGGCTCGCTGAATTGCGTGGCGTGGTTGAAGGCTTGAAGTACACTACTCCAGAATTTGCTGGGTGAGCTTTCGCGCGTGTCTTCTGCCATTCAAAACTCGTATAGACCCGAGGAAATTGGACGCTTCCGTCCTGCAGCGGGAGGAGTAGACTCCTCATGTTCATTGGCTGCCTGCTCGGGGTCAATGATAAGAATGGGATTCTTTTGCAACCGATTGATATCGCATCCAAGAGAAAATAAAGAGAGCAATCATCCATGAAGGAATTCGAACGTAAAGTTGCCATCGTCACCGGCACTACCGGGATTGGCCGGGGTATCGCGATGAGGCTTGCATCAGGCGGCGCGAGCGTCATGGCCTGTGGCATAGACGCAGTCGCGAACCGCGAACTTCAACAGGAATCCGATGCCAAGGGTTATGCGCTTCGTGTGGAGTTGTGCGACGTCAGCTTGCCGGAGCAGGTGCGAGCGGCCGTCGGCAAAGCGGTTGCGCGATTTGGCGGGCTCGATTTCATCGCAAATTCCGCGGCCATTCATCCATTTGGAAATGCCGTGGAAACGGACCCGGAAACCTGGAACCGCTGCATGGCCGTGAATCTTGGCGGCGTGTATCTGCTCTCGCATTTCGGAATTCCGGAAATGAGGAAACGAGGCGGTGGATCGATCGTGATCATCGCATCCGTGCAGGGTCACGCTTGCCAGCACGGTGTAGCGGCCTACACTGCTTCAAAGGGTGGGCTTCTTAGTTTGACGCGCGCTCTTGCGCTCGATCACGCGGCTGATCACATTCGCGTCAATTCCATCAGCCCGGGATCGATACGCACCCCCATGCTGGAGCACGCGGCCGCGCATTTTTCCCCGGAACTACCCGTCGAGACGGTCGTCGAGAGGTTTGGGTCGGCACATCCGCTGGGTCGCGTTGGCACCGTCGAAGAAGTGGCCGAGTTGGCGGCGTTTCTCTTGTCCGACCGATCGGCATTCTGCACGGGCGGAGACTATCTTGTCGACGGCGGATTGCTCGCAGGGATCGGAGTGCAATGATCGGCGACCCGGTGTGTGTTGCGCCCACGGGTGACGTCTGCGGCGAAGGCGCCGTCTGGCACGCCGCGCACAACGCTGTCTACTGGACGGACATCAATCGCTTCCTGATTCATCGCTTGAATCTGGCGGACCGCTCGGTCCGCACCTGGTTTTTTGATGAACCGGTCACCTCTCTCACGTTGACCGACCGCGATGATGCGCTTGTTGTCGTGCAAGGTTCGTGCGTGATGCTCTGGGAGCCGGCCACGGATACGCGGCGCGATCCACTTTTCCGGCTCGCCGGATGGCCGGCGGTTCGACTGAACGACGCGCGGTGCGATCCGCGAGGATCGTTATGGATCGGGTCGATGCGCAACAATGTGAACCCTGATGGCTCCTCGTCTGAGGCCGGGGGGCAAGACGGCGTACTTGTGCGTCTTGATCCGCATGCCCCGGCGACTACCTGGCGAAAGGGAGTCGGAATCGCCAACACGCTCGCGTGGAGCCCGGATTGCCGGCACTTTTATTTCGGGGACACGCTTGCGAACGTGATATGGGTTTACGACTTCGATTTTTCGACGGGCGCGATCTCAAATGAACGACCTTTTCTAAA
>Ga0209517_10004641_pt1 | contig 17968 bp, 18 predicted proteins | sample PeaSoiMetSII2010_FD_187695 | JGI IMG/M metagenome (GOLD analysis project Ga0209517, IMG submission 187695) | Peat soil microbial communities from Weissenstadt, Germany - SII-2010 (SPAdes) (version 2) | ecosystem: Environmental > Terrestrial > Soil > Wetlands > Peat | place: Germany...
ACTCCGGCTCTTTCACTTTTGTTGATTTATCTGTTGTCGGCTTGGCCATTCAGATGGTCACGATCTCTCGTTGGATTTTACCAGTCACCTCGGCGCTTCCCGGCCGCACCAGCACATTCACTTCCGAGCGCACGCCGAACTCGGGCAGGTAGATGCCGGGCTCGATCGAGAAACAGGAATTAGGCAGAATGCGGCGCTCGTCGTGGATTTCCAAATCGTCCATGTTTGCGCCGTTTGCATGCACCTCGGTCGCAATCGAATGGCCGGTGCGGTGGATGAAGTGCTCTCCATGTTTCGCCTGCTGGATGTGGCCGCGCACCGCGTGATCGACTTCCCAGCCGGCGATCGGCCGGGCGGCGGCGATGGCATTCTGCACGGTCTTCACGCCGATATCGCGGGCCTCGCTCACAATTCTGAATATCTCGCGCTGCCGGTCCGACGGAGCTTTGCCCACGAACCCCATCCACGTGATGTCGTAGTAAATCGCGCCCGGTGTATTCTTCTTCGCCCACACGTCCAGCAGAACCAGGTCGCCTTCGCGGATCGGCACGGGCCGGCTTGCGCTCGGCTCGTAGTGCGGGTTGCCGCTGTTGGCGTTCACAGCCACGATCGGCGGGTCGTCGGTCACCATATTCTCGCGCTGGAACGCTTCCATGAAAAATTGCTGGATTTCATGCTCGTGTGTGCCGCCGCCGCGTACGCGCCGTCCAATTTCCTGGAAGGCTTCAGCGGTGACCGCGTCAATCACATCGCGCGCCGCGAAGTGCGACTGGATCTGCTCGTCCGTCAGCGTCGCTTCGAACTGGGCGATCAGGTCCGCCGCGCTGACAATATTCTTGCCCAGCCCGCGAATCGCGTCCGCCGTGCCCGCGTCCACCATGGAAATCGTGAAGACAAAGTTATTGGGCGAGAATTGCATGGCCACATCGCGATACGGGGCCAGCATCCGCTTCAAGCCGTCGAACAGTTCCTGCCATCCGGCGTACTGCTTCTTGGTGCCGGGCAGGGTATCCAGGTGTCCCGACTCGATCTTGTGGACCAGCTTGACGGGCTCGCCCTTGGCGGGGATCAGGTAGTACCAGCGCCGCGTGACCATGAGCCCATTCGGCAGCCCGAGGACGCGATACGCGATCGGGTCGCGATGGTGATGATCGTAGAAAAGCCAGGCGTCAATGTTGCGCTCGCGCAAGGCTTGCTGGATGGCGGAGAGGTCCATATCCAAACGGTTATTCTACACGACGGCTGGCGTCGCTGGATTGAGCCGCCTGCGCCGTCACGCGCTGCGGCGACTCAGTTCTTGAAGGGGTTGAGAATCCGAACATCAAATTGCGCAAAATCCCGTTCATTCCTGGTTGCAACAATCAAATGATGGACGCGCGCGGTCGCTGCGATCATCGCGTCCTCTAGCAAGTGATGAGGCTTGCTATCCATAATGCGGGCCCATTCCCGAAAGCACTGAGTGTCCATGGGGAGCACTTCATAGACCGCGGCCAACTGGTCCACCCAGCGCTCGATCTCTTCCGCCTTAGGCGGGTCTTGGTGCCTGGTCTTCTCAACCCCGACCTGTAACTCTCCCAGTGTTACAGCGGACAAGAAAATCCGCCCCACCTCTACGCCGCTGAGCCATTCCATCAGTGCTCCGTGGGGCCGCGGTTTTCGCGTTTCGGACACGACGTTGGTGTCCAGCAGGTATTTGTTCACTCGAACTCCACCACGGGACGGCGTCGCCAGACGCGGCGTTTGCCGATAATATCGTCGAAGCGAGGTTCGGGAGCCAGCAGCAAGTCCTTGAGACTAGGGCGGGCAGCCTTTTGCAGCCTCTCCCATTCTTCGATCGGCACCAGGACGGCGGTCTTCACCCCGCGGCGGGTGACAACCTGGGGGCCCTTCTTGATGGTCGCATCCAAGAACTCGCTAAAGCGCGCTTTCGCGTCTTGCACTTGCCAGGAAGCCAAGTTTCCCTCCTTAACGCCAAGTCTATTGTACAGACTAGTCATCTGACTAGTCAACTGTAACTCGGAGGGAAGCATGAAACATCGGTCCAGCAGGAGTCTGGGTCGTACCCAGGTGTTGTCCGTTGCGGGACTCGATTGGTTCCAACTTCCACCTACCCGGCACTCCCGTGCCGGGCTTTCCTGTTCCGCCGCTTCGCGGCTAGTGCATCGCGCGGTCCATTTTTTCGATCAGCCTCAAGCTATGGCACAGACTCGGAGTCGACGACCTTTTGCCGCACTGCATCCGCCCGCCCTTTGTGGTAAAAAATACTGTAATGCCAATGCACGCCTCTGGCAGTCTTAATCCGCGAAAATCGGGTGCACCATGCTGAGGGCAGTTTTCATTGCGCTGTCGGAGAGCCGCTCTCTGCGCGGCCTCGCCGAACGCTCCCGTTTTGGCCAGCGCACTTCCGCCCGCTTCGTCGCCGGCACAGAAGTGTCGGACGCCATCCGCGCCGCGGCCGCCATGAATCAAATTGGCGCCAGCGTTTCCGTCGACAATCTGGGCGAAAACGTCACCAACGCCGACGAAGCCCGCGCCAGCGCCCAGCTCTATCACCACCTGCTTGACGAAATCGCCGCCCACAGCCTGAAGGCGAACATCAGCCTCAAGCTCACCCACATGGGCCTCGATGTGGACGAGACCATGGCCTACGACATCGTCCGCGGACTGGTGGCCAAGGCGGCCAGCATGACGCCCAAGAATTTTGTTCGTGTGGATATGGAAGGATCGCCCTACACCCAGCGCACCCTCGACTTCGTTCACGAACTCCACCGGGTTCCGGGAAACGAGGGCTCGGTGGGGGCGGTGATCCAGTCGTACATGCGGCGCGCCGAAGCCGACGTCGAGAAGCTGCTCTCCGAGCGCATCCGCATACGGCTCTGCAAGGGCGCATACAAAGAGCCCGAGGACATCGCCTTCCAGAAGAAATCCGAGGTTGACTCGAACTACGTGAAGCTGATGAAGATGCTGATGAAAAGCGGCGTCTATCACGGCCTCGCCACTCACGACGAAACCATTATTAAAGAGGCCAAGGCTTTTGCCACGCGTGAAAACATTCCGCCGAACGCCTTTGAATTCCAAATGCTGCACGGCATTCGGCGCGACTTGCAGCAGGGCCTGGTGAAACAGGGCTGGGGCGTGCGCGTCTACATCCCCTTCGGTACCGAGTGGTATCCCTACTTCATGCGGCGGCTGGCCGAACGCCCGGCCAACGTGCTCTTCATCGCGAAGAACATCCTGCGGCGGTAAATCACGGGATATTCAATTCACGTTACGTTCATCATCGGTGCTGCTGGGGCAGGCGCGACTGGATCAGGGATTCCACCTGCGCCCAAACCTTGGGATCGCACTCCATTTCGGTGTGCGCCTTCGTGAAGAAACGGTCCCACCAGGGGTACTGATCGCAGCGGATGGGATTCGCTTTATAGTCGATGCGGAAATTTCCGATGATGTGGGTGCGGGTTGGATCGGCCGCACGAATCTGGGGCAGGCCGTGCAGCCATCCATCCTCTTCATAGAAATTTGCGGCCTCGGCTACGTTGGCGGGAATGTCCTTATCATTCTCGCCCAGCTTGGGGACACTATCCACCTGAACGGTGAGCAACACTGGAATGCCCTCGCTTCCCAGCTCTCGCGCCAGCGTAACCGCCTCCGAAGCGCCCCAGCTGTGTCCGTACAGGACGATGCGGGCGTTCCGCTTTTCTTCGGCGGATAGTGTACCGTCGCGGTCGATGTCCACGAATCGAATGATTTCCGCGTGGGCTGCTTCTCGGCGACGATTCTCGAAAACCTCGACCTGCACGCCCGGTGGGCAGTCGTGGCGCAAATGCGCAGCGAGTTGGACGGGGCCGTGGACCATGTCATCGCGGCTGACAAACCCGCCGACGAAACCGACGACGATGACTGGCGCCGTCGTAACCGTATCGGGTGCGCTGACTGGGTGTGGCGAGTCCGCGTGAGTAGCGGCAGGGATGAGGCAAAGAATCAACGAAACACGACGGATCGAAGTGCGAATACGATTGCTCACAATCTAGTAAATGATAACAACAAAGGGCGACAGTTTTCGAGCGGAGACGAATCGCTCCGCTCAACTGCTCACGGGGTTCGGGGCGGTTGGCCACAGGGCAACGGGACGCAAACTGGCAACTCCGCGACGACCTTCCCGGCTCCACTCCCCCGCGAAATGCTAAGATTTCCGGCATGCCACTGCGCAGCAAACTCAAGAAGGTCACGCACGCGGCGAGAAGGCTGGCTCGAGGGCGTAAGGACGAGCCGCATGCCGCGGCGGAACTGGTCGTCATTACCGGCATGAGCGGGTCGGGGAAGGCTTCCGCGCTGAAGGCCTTCGAAGATCTTGGCTACTACTGCGTGGATAATCTGCCCGTCGAGCTGATTCCGCGCTTTGCCGAGCTGGCGCTGCACTCGGGAGAGATTCCGCGTACGGCGCTGGTCGTGGATGTGCGCGAGGGCTGGCAACTGGAGAAGCTGCCGGCGATGCTGAAATCGGTCAAGCGGACGATCCCGACAAAAGTCATTTATCTGGAGGCGAGCGATGCGGCGTTGCTGCGGCGTTTCAGCGAGACGCGGCGGCCCCATCCGCTGGGGACGGGCACCACGGTGCGGGCATCGCTGGGGGCCGAACGCCGGCATTTGCGGGCGATTCGCAAGATTGCCGACCTGGTCATCGACACCACCAAGTTCAATGTTCATGAGTTGCGGGCGCACTTGACCGACCGGTTCAAACAACAGTCGGGGAGCCCACAGACGATTCTGGTCTCCTGCGTGAGTTTCGGATACAAACACGGTTTGCCGGAAGATGCCGACCTGGTTTTCGATGTGCGCTTTCTGCCCAATCCTCATTTTGTGCCGGAGTTTCGCGGGCTGACGGGGCGCGATCCGCGGGTCGCCAAATACATCCGATCGTTTCCGCAGACGCAGGAGTTCATCAACCGTATTTCGGAACTGCTGATCTACCTGCTGCCGCACTACATCCGCGAAGGCAAAAGCTACCTGACCATCAGCTTCGGATGCACCGGCGGGCAGCACCGCTCGGTGATGATTGCCGAAGACGTGAGCAAGCGGCTGCGGAAGGCGGGACACAAAGTGAAGGTGGTGCATCGGGACAGCCCGAAGTAGGGAGGCCGTGGTTTGCTGTTCGTCCTATTTCTGAAGGAATCCTATGCGGTCCATCCAATAACCGGGCCGGCCATTTCCGCCTGCGGATGAAATTCAAGCGGCCTACCGGCCATCCAGCAACGCGCGCCCCTTCCGCCGAACGTCGTCCCAGGAAGTCGTCTTCACTTACCCCGAGCGGACCTCTTCGAGACGGCGCACGATCTCCGCCTGCCATGCGGCCTCGGCATCTTCGTCGACGGTGTCGTCCAGGCTGTCGATCAAATTCCCAGCCAGATCTGCGCGCTCCTTGTCGGGTAAAGCAAGGGCCTTCTTGAGCAATTCCTGTGCTTCCTGCATCATGCCTAAAGTATATCCGGGGTCAGAACCGGTTCCCGGCATTTTCCAAGAGGCGCAGCCCCATTCGATTCGCTGGCGCAACCCTCCCATGTAGAATTGAGCCTTACACGCATGGCAACCTCCACAGTGGCGGGCGCGAAGAGGGAAGGAACACCGGCAACGTCCCATCCTCTGACCCGCCTCTTGCGCTACGTTCTGCCTTACTGGTGGCCGTTTCTGGCTTCGGTGATGCTGATGGCGATGGTGGGGCTGTTGGATGCAGGGAGGGTTCTGCTCATCCGCCCGATTTTCGATCGCGTATTGAATCCCGGCTCCCAGGAAAAAACCATCCAGTTGTTCAAGCTGCCGGGCACCGAACGTTTTCTCAACCTCCAACAGTTGGTTCCGTCGCACTTTCACAATCCCTGGACGGTGGTGGCCTTTGCCCTGGTGGCCGCTACGGTATTGAAGGGAATCTTCGATTACATCGGAACCTACCTGGTGAACTACGCGGGGTTTGGGATGATCACCGACCTGCGGGACGACTTGTATAACGCCATTCTGCGGAGTTCTTCCGCGTTCTTCGTGAAACACACCACGGGCACACTGCTCTCGACCATCGTCAACGATATCGAGAAGGTGCAATTCGCGATGTCGAGCGTGCTGGCGGAATTCCTGCAACAGTTTTTCACGCTGATTTTCACGGCGGCGGTGGTGGTTCTGGTGGGAGGGAAGCTGGCCTGGGTGCTGCTGCTTTTTCTTCCTGTGATTTTGTACTCGTCGAGAAAGATCGGGCGGCAAGTGCGCACCACGACACGAGGCGGGCAGGACAAGCTGGCCGAGATCCAAAACATTCTGCACGAAACGATTACGGGGAACCGGATCGTGAAAGCGTTTGGCATGGAGAAGTGGGAAGTGGAGCGCTTCCGCGTCGCCGCGCGACGGCTGTTCCGGGCGAATCTTCGCCAGGTGGCGGCGTTCGCCATCAGCTCCCCGCTCATGGACATTCTGGGCGCGGTTGCGATTGCGCTGCTGCTTCTGCTGGGACGCGACCAGATCAACCGGCACGGGTTCACGGAAGGGGCCTTCTTCACGTTTATTATCGCCGTCTTCAAACTGTACGATCCGGTCCGCAAGTTCGCGATGTTCAACAACAATTTTCAGCAGGCGGTGGGCGCTTCGTCGGAAATTTTCCGTTTCATGGATATGGAAGACGAAGTGCGCGAGAAGCCGGGAGCCAAGCGCATGGGCAAGTTTGCGCGGGCGATCCGGTTCGCGAACGTTTCTTTTTCCTACGAGAATGCCGAAGACTCGCCGGTGGTGCTGCACGATATCAATCTGGAAGTGAAGGCGGGCGAAGTGCTGGCGGTGGTGGGATCGAGCGGCGCGGGCAAGAGCACGCTGGTGCATCTGATCCCGCGCTTTTTTGATGTCAGCGGCGGGAGCATTCTGATTGACGATAACGATGTGCGGGATGTGACGCTGGAGTCGCTGCGATCGCAGATTGGAATTGTCACGCAGGAAACGGTGTTGTTCAACGATACGGTGAGGAACAATATCGCCTACGGCCAGCCGCATGTGTCGCAGAAGAAGGTGGAAGAAGCGGCGCGGGCGGCGCGAGCGCATGAATTTATTTCCGGGCTTCCGGAAGGCTACAACACGATGATTGGGGAGCGCGGAGTGCGGCTTTCGGGAGGGGAGCGGCAGCGCATCGCGATTGCGCGGGCGATCCTGAAAAATGCGCCGATTCTGATTCTGGACGAGGCGACGTCGGCGCTGGACAGCGAGTCGGAGTCGCTGGTGCAATCGGCACTGCAAAATCTGATGACTGGGCGTACGGTGTTTGTGATTGCGCACCGGCTTTCGACGGTGCGGCGCGCGGATCGCATCGTGGTGCTCGAAACGGGCACCATCAGCGACATTGGCGCGCATGAAGACTTGATGCAAAAGTTGGGCACGTACCGGCGGCTTTACGAATTGCAATTTGCTGAGGCCGACACCCCGAAGGCCGTGTAAGCGTAGGGACTCGAGACAAACTTTATGCCACTTCGCTCCATGACGGGATTCGCGCAGGTCCGAGGGCAGGTCCATGCCCAGCTGGCCTTTGCGCTGTCGCTCAAATCGGTGAATCATCGTTTTCTCGATCTTCACTTTCGACTACCCTCCGATACCGACGCGATGGAGATGAAGCTGCGCCGGATGCTGAAAGACAAACTGGCGCGGGGGCACGTGGAAGTGATCCTGAGCCTGGATCGCTCGGGCACGAACGGCGTCGCGATCAACCGGCAACTGATTGCCGGGTACGTGGAGGCGTTCCGCGCGGCCGCCAAGGAATTTGCGATTGCGGGCGAGCCCGATCTCAACGTGGTTCTGCGGATGCCGGGCGCGATGGACTCGGGAGCCGAAAGAGCGGGAGACGAACTGGAAACGGCGGTGATGGCCCGCGTGGAAGAAGCGCTTTCCCGGCTGAATGAGATGCGCGAAGAAGAAGGCCGCAGCATCAGCACGGAGCTGCGCGCGCGCATGGTGAATTTGGAAAAAGCGGCGGCGGGAGTGGAAGCCCATCGCAGCACCATTCTGCGCAGCTACTCGGAGCGGCTGCAATCGCGCATGGTGGAATTGCTCGGCACACAGGTGGACAAAGAACGGATTATGCAGGAAGTGGCGGTGCTGGTGGATCGCAGCGACATCCAGGAAGAACTGGTCCGGCTGAATGCGCACGTGAAACATTTTCGGGGTTTGCTCGACCAGGGTGGCGAGGTGGGCAAGAAGATGGACTTCCTGCTGCAGGAGATGAATCGCGAGGCGAACACACTGCTTTCGAAGACCTCGGGCCTGGCGGGCGAGGCTTTGAAGATTACCGAGATGGGCTTGCTGATGAAGTCGGAGATCGAGAAATCGCGGGAGCAGGTACAGAATCTGGAATGAGCATCGTTTACATTGTTTCGGCGCCATCGGGCTCGGGGAAATCCACGCTGGTGAACGAGCTGTTCAAGATGGTTCGTCATCTGGACTTCTCGATCTCCTACACCACGCGGGCGCCGCGCGGAAGCGAACAGAACGGCAAGGAATATTTCTTCGTCTCCCGGGAAACATTCGAAGCCATGATCGCAGCCGATGAGTTTCTGGAGCACGCCGAAGTTTATGGAGACGAGAAAGTGCGCGGCGAGTATTACGGCACAGCACGGCGTTTTTTGCGCGAGGCCGAGGCGCGGGGCAACGACCTGGTGTTGGACATCGATGTGCAGGGGGCGAGTCAAATCAAGCGGAGAATTCCAGAGGCGGTAAGCATATTTATTCTTCCGCCGGATCGGGAGAAGCTGGAATGGCGGCTGCGGAACCGGGGGGAGGATTCGGAGGAGGTAATCCGCCGCCGGTTGGACACGGCCCGGCGAGAGATTGAGAATTACTCGAAATACGACTATATATTAGTGAACAACCTGCTCGAGCAATCGGCGGACCAGTTAAAGAATATTGTGCTGGCGGTGCGGTTGGAGCGAAGCGGGGCGGAAGTTTCCGGCGAGGAAAAGCGGCGAGTAGAGACAGCGCATGCTTGCCGGTTGGAACAAGCGCGGGAGCGGGTGCAACCGATTCTGGCTTCGTTTGCCGCGCAGGTGGTAAAGGGCACATGAAGTTTCGGGGGAGAGAAGTATGAAGTTGATGGAAGGGTTCGACAGCAACTATCGCTACATTCTGGTGGCGGCGCGGCGGGCACGGCAACTGCAAGGCGGTGCGCCTCCGGTGATCGATACCGGATCGCGCAAACCCTGCCGCATCGCGCAGGATGAAATCAAGGCCGGCAAGGTGAAATGGCTGATTCCAGAGGCTCCGAAATTGCCGGTGGTGGCGGCAACCGAAACTCTGAACAAAGTGTTCGCGGAAGACGCGTAGACGCGTTCTGCGGCGATCATTTTAGGGATTGTCATTCTGAGCGAAGCGAAGGACTTGCTGTCTTGTCAGTGCAGAGGACAGCAGGTCCTTCCCCTTCGACAAGCTCAGGGTCAGGATGACAACCCAATTGAGAGACCTGCGCCGCCGCGCTGCTTGCATCTTGCGCGAACTCGCGGACATCAATTCTGCAGGCGGATTCGATTATGAAACCGCCTTCTTCCTCCTATGAAAATTGCGCTGGGCGTGTCCGGTGGGATTGCAGCTTATAAGGCGGCGGAAATCGTGCGCCTTTTGCAGGACCGCGGCATTCGTGTGCAAGTGGTGATGACGGCCGCGGCGCAGGAGTTCGTTCGCCCGCTGACCTTCGCCGCCCTCTCCGGAGAAAAAGTGATTACCAGCATGTTCGGCTCCGGGGGAGACGAGCAAGCCAATGTCGAGTCGGCGATCGAGCACATTGCGATCGCGCAGGCCATTGATGCGCTCGTGGTGGCACCGGCAACGGCCGACGTGCTGGCGCGTTTCGCGCAGGGAATTGCGAACGACTTTCTGAGCACTCTGTATCTCGCGACCACCGCCCCGGTGGTGGTCGCTCCGGCGATGAACGTGAACATGTGGAATCACGTGGCCACGCAAGCGAATCTGGAAATCCTGCGTAAGCGCGGCGTTCGGATTGTTGAGCCGGGCAGCGGATATCTGGCCTGCGGAATGACGGGCGCGGGGCGGCTGGCGGAAGACGAAACGATTGTGGCGGCGGTGATGGAAGCGCTCGGCGCCTCGCAGGATCTGGCGGGCGAAACGGTGCTGGTGACGGCGGGGCCGACGCGGGAGAAGATCGATCCGGTGCGGTATTTGACGAACCGGTCGAGCGGGCGCATGGGCTATGCCATTGCGGAAGCGGCGCTGCGCCGCGGAGCGCGCGTGCTGCTGGTGAGCGGGCCGGTTGCGGTGACCGCTCCGGATGCGGCGGAAGTGACCCGTGTGGAGACGGCGGAAGAGATGCTGGCAGCGGTTTTAGGCTTGCTGCCCCAGAGCACGGTGGTGATCAAGACGGCCGCGGTGGCCGACTTCCGGCCGAAACGGGCGGCGGGGCAGAAGATCAAGCGCAAGGGCGAGATGACGCTGGAACTGGAACCGACCGCCGATATTCTTGCTCAGGTGGCGCGGCGGAAGACTACGCAGATAGTCGTGGGATTTGCGGCCGAGACGGAGAACGTGCTGGAAAACGCGCGCAAGAAGCTGGCGTCGAAGTCGCTCGATGCCATCGTCGTGAATGACGTTTCGAGCGAGGGCGTTGGTTTTGATTCGGAGCGTAACGCGGTTACGATCATCTCCGCGAGCGAAGTGGTCGAGGTTCCCGAGACCTCGAAGTGGGAAGTTGCGCAGCGCGTGCTGGACCAGGTGGTGAAACTGCGAAAGCGCAGTGGCGCGGCTGTCCGTTAGGAGATTCCAGTGAGAATATATTTATGCGGAGCCGTGGTACTCGTGCTGTCCACTCTCATTCCCGCGCAGCAATCGCCCGTTTCGCTGGAGGAGGAGCCGCACCATCATCTCCTGCTGAAAAATGAATCCGTCATAGTCGTGCGGGTAAAGCTTTTGCCGGGTGAAAGCACGCTGTTCCACACGCACTTGTGTGACCGCATTACGATTGATTTGACCAACGCCACGATCACCCGGCAAAAACTTGGCGAAGCAGATAGCGCGCCCGAGGTGACGAAGCCTGGAGACGTCGCCGCATTGGAATCGAATGGACCGTACACCCACCGCGTGCACAACGCCGGTACCGTCGATTTTGAAGCGTTGGATGTGGAACTGCTTCACCGGCCGACGAACGCTTCGGGCCCAGCCGCAGGGAAGGTGGAAGCGGAGAATCCAAGCGCGCGGGTTTACAAGTGGACACTGGCGCCGGGAGCGACATCCGCGATGCATACCCACGAGCGTCCCTACCTGATTATCTCGGCTACTCCGCTGGTGCTGAAGATGACCGATCCCGAAGGAAAGTCGTTTACGCACGAAGTAAAGGCGGGAGACGTTCACTGGGTCGATGCCAAGGTCACGCACTCGCTGGCCAACGAGGGCACGACCGTAGGGCAGATTGTCGAGATTGAGTTGAAGTAGCGCCCGCGAGCAGACCCGCGCGTCCCGAATTTCGCGGACAAGTTTCGCGGACAAGAGTGTCCGCGCCACACGGTTTGTTATTCTTATCTGCCATGTCCCGCACCTTGGATCCTGAGCTTCGACAGGCGTTAGCCGCGCGCATCCGTTTTTACAACGAAATGGGAATTTATGACTTTTACCGGCGCCCGCAGTCGGGCCGCGCGGAAGAAGTGCTGGTGGCAGTGGAAGCAGCAGAAGTCGCAGTTCCCGAGCACACCCTTGAGCCAGGAGAAGAAATGAGTCCACGGAAAGCCACGGCGGTCGCGGTTCCGCGCGCTATTGACGAGAATATTTTTGACGCCATCGCGCTGAAGCCCGAGCAGAGTATGAGCGACCCGGTAAAGGCGCTGAAGATCATCCGCGAAGACTTGGGCGACTGTACGCGGTGTGTGCTCCATAAGCAGGGACGCAAGCAGATCGTGTTTGGCGTGGGGGATCCGACGGCCGAGTTGATGTTCGTGGGCGAAGGGCCGGGCGCCGATGAAGACGCGCAGGGCGAGCCCTTTGTGGGACGCGCCGGACAACTGCTCAACAACATGATCAAAGCGATGGGGATCGAGCGTGAACAGGTCTACATCGCGAACATTGTGAAGTGCCGTCCGCCGGGCAATCGCACGCCCGAGCGCGAGGAGTGCGCGACCTGCTCGCCGTTTCTGATGCGTCAGATTGCGGTGATCAAGCCGAAGGTGGTGGTGGCGCTCGGAGCGGTCGCGGCGAAAACGCTGCTGGCGATGAATGCTTCGATGATGCAACTGCGCGGGCGCTTTTATGATTTCAAACCGGCAGGAGCGCGGAGCAACGATCCCAACTGGGATGGATGCAAGCTGGCGGTCACCTACCATCCGGCGTTTCTGCTGCGCGATCCGCGGCAGAAGGGCGAGGCTTGGAAGGATTTGCAGATGGTGATGAAGGAGTTGGGGATGAAGGCGCCGGGGAAATCTGTGGAATGAGCCGAAACGCCCTTTCTGAAAGTGGGGTCGCCTATGGACCACCAGATCGCCTACGCAGTTTTGGATGACCGGCTGAAGATCCTTCGTCAGCGTACCTTTCAGGAGTTAGTAGCCTTGATCGGTCGTCCGGATACGAATACCGCAGTCGGTGAAGACGGCAAGACTTATCAGTTGGAGACTCAGGTTTTTTGGGACCGCAAGAAGGGCGGCGATATCCACGTGATCGTTGCGGTGGATGATGGCGGGTGGAGCGCGTTTAAGCCCCTGAGCGCCGGATTTATGATGGCACCGGACGGAACGTTCGTGGGTAAAGGTACCCCACTCTGATTTTCGCGGCTATATCCCTCCAGCCATTCGCTCACACAATTAGATACCGCACGGCGAGGATACTCTAGCGCGTACCGGCAAGTTCGGCATCATACGCAACCTTGCGGGGTCGAATCTCTTTGCCGACTTCGCTGCCTTCTGCGATTCTCAGATCGTAGTCGTTCTGGAGATTGAGCCAAAACTGCGCGGGCAGGCCGAAGTACTTTCCCAGGCGAATGGCGGTATCGGCACTGATGGCCCGGTCTCCCCGGACCACTTCATAGATGCCCGGAAAGCTGAGGGCCTTCGCCAGCGCATAGACACTCACGCCCATGGGCTCCATGAACTCGGTCTTGAGAATTTCTCCGGGATGAACCGCAAACACCTTCTTCGATCTAGTCATGGCACTTCGCCTCATAGTGTATTCGGAAATGCGATAGGATTTCATTAGAACTGGTTCCATCAATGGTTTATCGGAGCAGGCTGTCCGGCCCTCAGGGGCTAAAGCCCGCGTTCTTATTGGCCGGTAGCGGCACGGCTGAAGCCGTGCCCTTCCCAAAACCCTTGTGAGACCAGATCTAGTCCCCATACATGCCCCTCTTCTGCGACGTCGCCCTCGCCGTGCCGCTTGACATGGTGTTCACTTACGCCATCCCTCCGGGCATGGAGCCGGTCGTGGGCGGGCGGGTGCTGGTGCCGTTCCGGCAGCAACGGTTGTCGGGCATTGTGGTTGAGCTGCATGACCGGCCGCCGCAGGTCGTTACTTCTCAAAACAACGCTTCACAAGTAAGAATCAAGAAGGTGATCGAAGCGCTCGACCTCTCGCCGGTTCTCGATGAACATCTGCTGAAACTTGGGAAGTGGATTGCCGATTACTACCTTGCGCCGGTGGGAGAGGTGTTTCGCACCATGCTGCCGCTCTCCGCCGAGTTTAAACGCTCGGTCGCGTACCGCATTACCGACGCGGGGCGGATGGCGCTGCATCTGGCGGGGATGTCGGGGTCTCCGGCGCGGTCGAAGCGGACTCCGGAACAGCAACTGGTTGAATTTCGCGTGCTCGATTATCTAGCGGAGCGGGAGAGCGTGCGCGCGGAAAGGCTGCGCGGGGCAGCGCGGGTAGGAAAGGCGCTGCTTGCGGGGATGGTGCGCAAGCGGTGGATTGCGCGCGAGGATGTTTCGGCGGCTCGGGATGCGGCACGGGTGGTGAAGGTCGCGGTGCTGCTGGGAGCGGAAGCTGCGGAGGCTTCGCCTCCGCTGGACGGGCCGGAGGCCCGTCACCACACGGGCACGGCCAGCGCGGCGAAGAAGCTCAATGAGAACCAGCGCACTTTGATTGAGACACTCGCTGCTTCCGGCTGGCGCTTGCCGGTGGAGGCTTTACGTGGGTTGGACGTTCCGCGCACTACGCTGGGCACTTTGGTGCGGCGCGGGTTGATCGACCTGGTGGACGAGCCGCAGGACTTCACGGCTTCCGGAGTCAAACTTTCAACGCTGAAGCCTCGACAGTCTCCGTTTGAGTTCGAGTTCAGCGCGGCGCAGAAAGAAGCGCTCGCGAAGATTGGCGAGGCCGTTGCCTCGCGCAAATTCGGCGGGTTGCTACTGCACGGCATCACGGGGTCGGGAAAGACGGCGGTGTATCTCGCCTGCATGCGCGAGGTGCTGGAGCAGGGGCGGTCTTCGATCTTGCTGGTACCTGAAATTGGGCTGACGCCGGCGGTGGCAGCGGATCTGCACCAGGTGTTCGGCGACGAAGTCGCCATCCTGCATTCGGGGCTGTCGGATGCGGAGCGGGCGGAGCAGTGGCATCGCATACGGCGCGGCGCGGCGCGGGTGGTGGCGGGAACTCGGTCGGCGGTGTTCGCGCCGGTCGGCGATCTGGCGCTCATCATTGTCGATGAGGAGCAGGATTCGTCTTACAAGCAAGAGGAGACGCCGCGCTATCATGCGCGCGATGTGGCGGTGATGCGGGCAAAAATGGCGGGAGCGGTCGTCGCGCTCGGGTCGGCCACTCCTTCGCTCGAGTCGTACTACAACGCGAAGAAGAATAAGTATGCGCTGGTGGAGTTGCCGGACCGGGTGGAAATGCGTCCGCTGCCCGAAGTCGAGATTGTCGACATGCGGCAGGAGTTTCAGGAGACGGGACAGGAGCAGGTCATCTCGCGCAAGCTGGCCGAGGAGATTCGCGAGCGGTTGGAAAAGAAAGAGCAGGTCATGGTGCTGCTCAACCGGCGCGGATATTCTCCGGTGGTGTTGTGCCGCGCGTGTGGCAAGACGTTGCAGTGCAAGAACTGCGCCGTTTCGATGACGCACCATAAGCGCGAGCGCAAGATGGAATGCCATTATTGCGGGCATGTCGAGCACATCCCGGACAAATGCGCGCATTGCGGCAGCGAGTATGTGTACTTTGTCGGGACGGGATCGGAGAAGCTGGAAGAGTTGCTGCACGGCATGTTTCCGCAGGCGCGGATCGGGCGACTGGATCGCGATACGGTGCGCGGGCGGGAAGATTTCGAACATGCGCTGAACGCGCTGAATGAAGGCGCGCTCGACATGCTGGTGGGCACGCAGATGATCGCGAAGGGGCATGACATCCACGGCGTGACTTTGGTCGGCGTGGTTGGGGCGGACATGGCGCTGGGGCTGCCGGATTTCCGGGCGGCGGAGAGAACGTTTCAGCTGCTCACCCAAGTGGCCGGGCGCGCGGGACGTGGAGAGGCTCCGGGGAAGGTTGTGTTGCAGACTTATTTTCAGGATCACTACGCGGTGCAGTTTGCGGCGCGGCATGACTTTGCCGGGTTCTACGAGAAGGAACTGCAATTTCGCGCCTGGATGCACTATCCGCCCTACAGCGCGATTGCGAATGTGCTGATCCGCTCCGAGAAGTTAGACGACGCGCTGACTTGGTCGGGCGAACTGGGGCGCTGGTTTGAGAAGACTCGGCATGAAGGGATTCGCGTGCTTGGGCCGGCAGCCGCGCCGATAACGCGGTTGAAGCGGGACTATCGCTACCACTTTATTCTGAAATCTCCCAGCCGCGAGAAGATGAATGCGCTATTGCGGGCGATGCTGGTGGAGGCCGCGGCGCGTAAGATTCCGCGAACGCAGGTGATTGTGGATGTGGATGCGGTGTGGCTGATGTAGGAGGGCAGCACTTAGCACTTAGCACTTAGCACTTAGCACTTAGCACTTAGCATTTAGCCATTAGCACTTAGCTCTTCGCCGAAAGCCTCTGCCATGAAAGCTTCGTATCAGGGCGCGGCTTCAGCCGCGCCGACAGCGATCCCAAAGGAATCCGCCTTCAGGCGCTGGCTCTTGGAGATTACTTGCGATGCAGATGTTGGCGAACGTAGCTGCGGACGTCGTGCAACGTGTCTCGGATGCCCGGCCATTTCTCCCGACCGGAAGTGCCAGTGATAGGCGTTGGCGTGAAGGCCAGCGCTAACATTGCAATCGCAAAGACAGCGAACCACTTTCGTGTAGCGGAAATCTCCGGACGACTCGGAATCGGCGGGTGATGGCTGGTTAGCCACAGCACCACTGCCCAAATCAGCCAGCCGACCCAGCAGTACCAGGCAAGCGGGATGAGCGCAATCACGACGGCTAAAGAAACCCAGCGGTGCAGTTTCGGGAACACCGAAAATAGAATGTGCCCTCCATCGAGTTGGCCACCGGGCAGCAGGTTCATCGCCGTCGCAAACATTCCCACCCACCCGGCGACCGCGATCGGATGCAAGGATAGCGATGTTAGCGGTGAGCTCAAGTGCAGAAGACGGGCTGCGAAATGAAAAGCGAGGGGGAATCCCGGTTCAACGTCAGGTGGCACGCTGCTTAACGCGAGCGGGCTGGACCACGAAAGTCCCGCTAGGACAGCCGCGCATGAAGGGATAAAGCCCGCAATCGGACCCGCAATCCCGATATCGAACAACGCCGTGCGATTGGGGATCGGGCCCTTAATGCGGATGAAAGCTCCCATCGTGCCGATCAAGCTTGGGAAGGGAATAAAGAACGGCGGCGTCGCATACACGCGGTAGTGCCTTGCGTAGAGGTAGTGTCCCATCTCGTGCGCGAGCAGGATGAACATCAGTGTGAGTGAAAAAGAGAGCCCATGCATCAGTCTTGCGGGAGCTTGCCACATCCACTCCACTGGGAATAGAGAAATACTGTCGTCATTGAACGAGAAAGCCGGTTGGTGCGCCGCGAAATTGGCGTAGATGCGCGCGCCCACCACAAGCGTGCTCAGGAAGGTCAGAGTCAGAAGCAGGATATGCAGCCACCAGCGCTGGCGCGGCGGCCGGACGACCCAGATGCTGGGCTGGGTGCGCTGTTCCCATTCGGGGGTAGCCGGAAAAGGGGATTGGGGTTCGGACATGAGAGAGGTCAGAGGTTCGAGGTCAGATTGCAGAGGTGAAGAACCCATTGCAGCAGTTACCTCTGCAATCTGACCTTTCACCTCTGCAATTCTAGTCGATCGATTGCAGTTCCTTGCCGGGCTTAAAGCGGACGGCTTTGCCCGGCGGGATAGAAACTTCGGCGCCGGTGCGCGGATTGCGTCCGATGCCGGTCTTGCGTGGACGCACGTTAAACACGCCGAAACCGCGCAGTTCGATGCGGTCGCCGGTGGAGAGCGCCTTCTTCATGCTTTCGAATACGGTTTCGACGGCCAGCTCCGCTTTGGTCTTGGTGATCCCGGTGCGGTTGACCACTTCGTTGATGATGTCGAGCTTAATCACGCGTGTCCCCTGTCTCCCCGAGGATTGGTATGTCTCAAGTTATTGATGCTAAGGGAGATACGACGGATTGTCAACCGGGGGATCATTCTCGCAATATGGCAGCACCAGCCTGAGAGAAATTTTGTAATTTTGTAATTTGGAAATTTTGTAATTTGAAAGCCGTCCCGTCCGGAATTCCCCCCGAGTGCGCGGGCGCTTTTAGCATTACCAAATTGCGAAATTACCCAATTACCAATTCCCAAGGAGTTTCATGATCAAGAGTGACCGCTGGATCCGGCGCATGGCGCAGGAGCAGGACATGATTAATCCGTACTCGGAAAAGCAAGTGAGCGCGGGAGTGATTTCCTACGGTGTGTCGAGCTACGGATACGATTTGCGCGTGGCCGATGAGTTCAAGATTTTTACCAACGTCAACAGCACCATCGTCGACCCCAGGCATTTCGACGAGCGTTCGTTTGTGACCGTGACCGCCGATGTTGCCATCATCCC
>Ga0209517_10004643_pt1 | contig 17965 bp, 19 predicted proteins | sample PeaSoiMetSII2010_FD_187695 | JGI IMG/M metagenome (GOLD analysis project Ga0209517, IMG submission 187695) | Peat soil microbial communities from Weissenstadt, Germany - SII-2010 (SPAdes) (version 2) | ecosystem: Environmental > Terrestrial > Soil > Wetlands > Peat | place: Germany...
TCGAACGCTGTTTCCTCCACGAGTTGGTGCGCTTTCGGAATCAGCGGGAGGCTGTCGGAGGCCACCAGCCAGACATGGTATCCGGGCCTCAGTTCCACCCGCTCCAATTGCAATTCCAAGGTTTGCCCATCCACCCGGAACGTGTCCAGATGCTCGCGCGCCGTGGAGAGACCGTCCGCGGTATCCCCTTCCGGATCGCGGCTGAGCATGGTGATATCGAAAGGGGTGTCGTCAAGCAGGTCTTCGAGCTGGGCCGCGAGTTCCGGACCTTGCTTGGCCCTGTCGGCGGCTGGCAGGCGGCGCAGGTCCAGGTAGTGAGTCGCCTTGGAATAATCGCGTGCATGGCAGGCTTCCAGAAACTGGAAGACGGCCTCCTGCGGCGTGGTCCGGCCCAGCGGATCTTTTGTTTCCGGAGCAGGCGTCTGGGCGCGCAACACACCGGCGAGCGACATGAGTACAACCAGCGTGAGGGCGCGCGGTTTTGGCCGCTGGCTCGCAAACGGCGGCCTGAAATCTGCGTTCATCTCCCTAGTTTCGCCTGGAACATGGCGAAGCGGCTATCGCCGGCTGACATCGGCAGTTCAGTTGATGGTCATCCACCCTCACCGAGACCGCGACGGCCCGGCCGCGGCACTCTCCTGCCCAGCCGGCGCGGCAGTTAATTCCGTCGCCTTCGGCCGCGCGATCGCGCGATTGGCCCGCGGGCGCGCAATGGGCTCGTAAGCCGCAACATCGGGCGACGCGGCCGGGCTGCTCATACGAGTCCGATACCGCGGAATTCCCACTCCCGATTTTGCGAAACCACGCAAGCGGGGGACACAAATTGAGGTGAGGGGAGGTGACCAAGAAAGCGTGAGTAAAAGTGAGGAGGAGCCCCCTCCCGAGAAAGCGGAAATACGTATGCGGAGGGGCTAAAAAGGGCGCTTCGGGCCCGCGCCGGGCCGAAGCGGCAAGAGCGCCAGCATCGCCTTGTGGAGCGCCCGAAGGGCCAATGTTTCCAGTGATTTCAAGGGCGCCGCGTTCCATATTCTTAAGTTTTTCGAACGCCAAAATCCGCCCGATAAGCCCTTTGTTTGCCATGCGCCAAATACGCCACGGGAACCAGTTTATGGAACACCCGCACAGACGGCTTATCGGAGGTTTTCCGGGCGCTGGTTGCCAAGCATCTTCAGGCGCCCAGAAACAGTCTGTGGTATCGCTGTGCTGGCTCACGTCGGGCGCCGGGAGGATTGCCCCCAGGCGCCCACGGGCAGCCAGCACGGCCGCCCTTGCTGATCTTATTCCACCTTGCCCCCGTACTCCTTCTCGCAGGCATCGCAGAAGTTGCAGTATCGGCGGCTGCAGAGGTTCGAGCCGCGGTTAGGGAAGTAGAGCCCCTCCCGCATCCCCTCGCGCACTAGCGGGTAGAGGCTCTGGGTCATGCGCTGGTCGGCCTCCGACACCTCGTAGCTGATGGTAACCAGTTGCGGGGTCTTAGTGGCGACCAACGTGTCGAGCCGCGCTTGCCCGTTGGCCCGCGGCTCCAACTGGCGGTAGGTCGCCAATTGGAAGGCGTAACCGGGGTCGATGCCCGAGGGCTTGGCCTTGGCGGTCTTAATATCGACGATGCGGCCGTCCGCGTCCAGCATGTCCGATGTACCCGATCACCGGGACGCCGGCGATCTCGCCCGTTACTTGCCTTCGAGCGTGACCACGTTGATCTCGGGCGCCGCTTCCTCGATGTACATACTGGCCAGGGTCGCGGCCATGCGCTTGACCTGGTCGCAGGGTTCGTCGGCGGTGAACTGCGCGCCCTCCACTTGCTGGTCCCAGATGGCCTCGAAGGGCTCAGCCAGAGCATCGGGCTCGAGCGTGTTGCCGGCGAGGCGCTGCTGGAACCAATACTCCGCCAGCTTGTGGACTACACTCCCGCGCACCAGCGCGCCGCCCTTAGGATCCGGCAGGCCTGCGCCGTAGCGGAACCACCACTTGGCGGAGCACCCGATGAACATGTTGACTTGCGAGGGCGAGAGCAACCCACCGAGGGTGGCATTCTTCTCCGGTAGGGGAGGGGCGGGTAGATTGCGGACGAGGGAAGGCGCGGCGGGTTCGGCCACTTGGGGAGGGGTGAACCGGTCGCCTTGCCGCTCCTTATGGTCGCGGGTGAGCGTGGCGTGGATGGCGTGCAGGTATTCGGGCTGCCAGTCCTCCCAATAGCTGGAAGACGTGAGACGCGGTGGCGGCATCGGCATGGCGGCCGGGGCGGGTAGGTTGAGAATCAGGCCCATCAGTTGCCTCCGTTCTTGGCTGCGATCATGAGAGTGTTGGCCATCGTCCGGAGGTCTTCGCTCGTGAACTGCGGCATGGCGTAGCCGATGGTCTTGGCGTACTCGTTGGTGGCGTGTACGGCGGCCACCACGGTCTTGAGCGCATCCTCCAGCCTGGTCTTGGGCCTGCTATCGCTGACCACCACGCGGGGGTCGCCGTGGCCGTTGTTGCCGTTGCTACTGTTGTTGGCGCCATCACCATTGGGTGGCTGAGTTGCGTTGGGTGGCTGGGGTTGTTCGACCTTGAGCTTGCCGGCCCAAAACCGTTCCGCTGCCCTGCTGCCGTTTGCGTTACCATTGCCGTTGCTAGGCGGTTGTGCCAGAGACGTTACGGTATTTGGTGCAGCCGTGACCGGGGCGGGCGCTGACACGCTCGCTCCGGGCTGAGGCCCTTTCGCTGGCACCACGCGTCCCACCACCGGCACTCCGTTCGGGTGGGAAGTCGGCACCACAAACGTGCCGTTAGGCTGGTCGCCTTCGGGCGGGTTCACTCGGCTGATCTGCCACTCGATTCCCTTGCGGCCGTTAGTGTAGGGGACCTCGGCTTTCACAGTGTCGATCAGCTCGCCGGGCTTCAGGCGCAGACCGTGAATCTTCTGGGCTACCTTGGCGGCCACGAAAAACGCGCGGTCGTCCATGGTCGAGAACATGTACTGCGGGTCTCCGAATTGCGAATCGCAGAGCTTGCCCTCGGTGAAACGCAACGCCACCTCGACTGGTACGTTGGTCTGAAACTTGATCTTGTCCATACTGCTCCTTTGGCGCGTAGAGCCTCGCGGCTTCTTTTCCTTCTATTCGCTGGGCAGCCGTCACACTGCCTCCGTGATCTGCCGGTACTGCGTCACGGGCTCCATCCCGGCAATCTCTTCCGGCGCCGCGCACACCCGGCATAGCAGCACGGGGCGCGGGGGGTTGGTGCCATGCGCGTCGCCGTAGCGCGCATCGAACTGGTCAACATCGGTCTGCACGCACGTGCATTCCGGGTCCTCTTCGCGCCCGATGTGCTGCATGCAGAACGTGAGCCCGCAGCAGGCGCATGTGAACTGCGGGCAGCACGCGCACAGGCGAGTCGTGCATTTGTCGTCGTGGCAGGGTTCGGTGTCGATCTCGACGTATTCGCCGTCTTCGTCGCTCTCGATGGGTAGGTTTTCGAATAACGTCAGGCACTGGGGGCAGGTGGCGCTGGCTTTTAGGGGGTGTCTCATGGTTTCACCGGCACTTTAGAGCCTGGCAGCAGTCTTCATTGGCTCACCAAGATATTATTATGATAATATGTCGTTGAAGTCAAGCGAAAAAGTGATTATGATAAACAATGATGGCGAAAACGATACCGGCGAGCATGATCTGCAAGTGCCTCCGCTGTGGTCACGAGTGGACGAAGCGGACGCCGCGCCGGCCGGCGCAATGTCCGAACTGTAAACAGACGAGGTGGGACCATCCTGCTCGGGCTACATCCACTTCATTGGGACGGAAGACGGGCAATTTGTGAGGATCGGCTATTCCGCAACCATATCGCCGCCTGAGTCAACCCGGTACGCTCCGCCCCGGGGAACTATGTGCTGCGACTGATGGGTGGCTGCCGGGGTTGGCTGCGCGCGGACTTCCGCGGGGATCACGACAAGGGCGAATGGTTCCACCCAGCGCCAACGGCAAGGCGAGGCTGGATACGCTGGTCGCCACGAGTCCTTGACTGCCTGAAAAGATTCTAAAAACCATTTTTATGTAGAATTGTTTTGGCGCATACTCAGGGTATGGGTCGTCCTCCTCTGAATATCGATGTCGCCAAAAAGGATCAGCACGAATTACGCAGGCTGCTGAAGGGCGGGGTGCAACAGGTCCGAGTCGTGCTGCGGGCCTTGGCGCTCTTGCAGTTAGCAGAGGATGCCAGTGCTCCGCGGATCGCCCAGGTGCTCCCTCTCACCCCACAGGCAATTCGCCGACTCGGCCATCGCTATCAGCAGGCCGGCCTGGATGGTGCACTTTACGAGAAACAGCGGCCCGGCGCGGCCGAGGTGCTGGACGCTAACCAGAAACAGTGGCTGGCGATGGTCCGTTGACATTTGCCGGGACCAACCAGTTGTCGTCGGGGGGAAGTGTGTTCGTTATCGAACTCGGAGGTAAAGGAATCGACCGCCGAAAGCCCACGCGGGTTCCAGTTTACTGATGATGCGAGACCACTCCTCCCCGTTAGTCGGCAGAGGTCCCAAGAATAACCAACTCAACCCGGTTTGTTTCCGATAACGGTTGAAAAGTGGGGTTTCATTCCATTACCGCCCGGTTATGGAGCCCGGGGTTCACCTCTTCGCAAACCAGTTTTTCAATGATTGAAGTATGTGGGTGTGAAAACAAGACGAGCGCACTGACGCACTTACGCTACCGCTGCGCGATCCGCCGCTCGGCTTCCATTATGTTCCGTAGAATGTCGTTGATGCGGGTCAGATGCCCCTCGCCCTTCGACTTCAACCAAGCGAGTACCGCGGGGTCGAGCCGGACACTGACCGGCACTTTTGGCCTGACATCCCGCAGTCGAACCATCTGCGCTAACTGCTCATCCGTTAATCGAGGGATATCGTCGTATTTGATGTCCGAATCGTCTCCGGCGGCTTGCTTGGCAGCGTGACGCTTCATCGAACGATGCTCCGCCTCAGTCCATTTCCTGTTCTTGATATCTTCGGACTTCATTCTTGTCAGCCCTGCGGGCCGAGATGATGCGTGTGATTTCTTCGCCATCGATTTCCTCCCTGTAAACATGCACGACGAACAATACGACCGCTGTGCCGGCCCTCAGTCGCGCCGCCCCAATCGCGCGCCACCCCAATCGCGCGCCACCTCTGTTCTCCGCCTTGGTCAACGCGGTCCAGCCGCACAAGACAATTTTCATCTTCGAAAACCAGCGCCGCCACTTCGAATGAGACGCCGTGCTTCTTCTGGTTCAGCAGGCTCTTCTCTTCATCCCATTCGTAGCGCATCCGTATATACAATAGTAGCACGCGAGTGCGCGGAGCAGAACCACTGGCCGTGATGTGGCGATACCGGCACGCCTGTGACAATTCGCCGAAACAGTGGATTCCCGCGAGTCAGGCCCGCAGGGCGCCACCCTTCCTCTCGATGGCTTTGGGTCCGGACAGCGGGACGAAGAAGTCCTGCCATACGAGCTTGCACTCGTCGATCATGCGCAAGCCGTACTCCGAGCGGCCCAGATCGGCAGGGCCGGTGTTGTTGGTTCCGAAGGTGAACTTCGCGCCGGCCGCCTTCGCCATGCGGATGAACAACGGGCTGGGCAGCTTGTAGCGGTCGTTCATCTCGATCGCCACGCCGTTGCGCACCGCGGCGCCGATCACCTTTTTGCGCCGCTCGGCGGTCCAGAGCTGCTCGTAATCTTGGGCGAGCGCGTCGGGGAGGAAGGTGGGGTTGGCGTATATGTCGATGGGCTCGCGCTCGAGGATGCCCACCGCGCGGTCCACCAGCGTGTCCATGAACCGCTGCGGATCGGCGATAGTCCCGACTTCATCGGGGAGCCAGAGGCGCATGCGCTTGCCGCGGTCGTCGGTCCAGGTCATGGAGTCGGTGAAGATGTAATCGAAGCGGGCCGCGGCGCGGCGGGAGAACATTTGGGTCCACTCGCGCCCTTCCGCCTGCATGGCGACGAAACAGGGCTGGCCCTTCATGCTTTCCACAAACTGGATGGCGGCCTGGTCGTTCTCGGTGGGAAAGCCTTTGCCGCAGTTCACCGCGATGCCGTACTGAATGCCGTCGCGCCGCGACTTGGCGAGGGCCTGATCGAGGGTGAGGCCGAGCTTCAGGTGGACGTGGAAATCGGCCATGGGGATGTTGTGCCGGCCGTCGTTGACGATCTGCTTGAAGACGTCGTCCGCCACGGGAGGCGGGCCGCCCGGCGTGGGAACGCCGTCCGGCAGCGGGCGCACGCGCACGCCGCGGAAGCGCGCCTTCGACCCGTCGTTGTGGCATTGCAGCGCGAAGGTGCCCTGGTCGAGGAACCGGCCGGTTTCCGGGCCATCGGGGATCACCGGCGGAGTGGGCTCGAGGTAGTCCACCAGCAGCATGTTGTTCATGCGGATCTGGACATTCTTGCCGCGCACGGCCACCTGGATCTTGAACCACTCGCCGTCCTGCACGAACTGCTTGTAGATGTTCCGCAACCCGTACAGCGAGCCGCCCATCTTGTGCTCGCGGTAGCCGCCCTCGCCGATGTAGGTGTTGTCGATCTGTACCTCGAAGCCCTTTGTGGGGAATCCCTTCTCCTCATAGGCGGTGTGGAAGTAGACGCCGGAATTGCAGCCCGGGCGGGTCATGGCCTCCACTTCGAGCTCGAAGTTGCGGAACCTCGCGCCGCGCACCGGCCCGGTATAGAAGAGGTGAGACCTGGGTCCGTCGGCCGACAGTTGGCCATCGACCACCTTCCACGAACCCTTGTTTTCGCTGGGCCGCCATCCGTCCAGGCTGCGTCCGTCGAACAGCTCCACCCAGCCATCGTCCGCGGCGGAGAGCCCGAGTGCGGTCATCGCACCGACAAACACCCGGCGTGTAATTTCGGATTTTGCCACCCGATCAGTATATCGCTTAGCGCTGGCTGGCTTCGCCCGCCGACACCTTGCGGTTGAAGTCGGCCGAGCGCCCCTTGGGAATGCTCAGGCTTTTCCATTCGGCGCCGCGGAAATGTTTGGCCAGCAGGACGATTTGGCCGATGTGGCTGGCATAGTGCGCGAGCTGCCGGTTGATGGCCTGCGTCACCGAGTGCGCTTCTCCGCGGATCGTGACGGTGCGCCCGAGGTCCTGGTCGGAGAGCGGCTCGAGCGCGCCGAAGACACGCGCCCAGCCGTCCTCCCACACGCGCAGGAGCGCCTCGCGCGTGGCCGGCGGCTCGACGAACTCGCTGTCGCGATTGCGGTCCGGCTTTTCGCCGTCGCTGGTCAGGAAGCCGGTCCACCGCGAGCGCATGTTGCCGGCGATGTGCTTCACCACCACCGCGATGGAGTTCCCGTCCGCGTCGAGCACGGCGAAAAGCTGCTCGTCGGTCACCTGCTCCATGGCCCGTTCCGCCAGGGTCTTGTAATACCGGAGAAGCGTCAGAGAGTCTTTTAAATAAGACGTCGTAAATTCCAGCGCCATACTTCGAATATACCGCCCCACATCGGCCCGCCCGTGATACACTGGCCCATCTTGGCCAGCCCCGCGCTCGAACGTCCCATCGGCCTGCTCCATGCCACCGCCATGGTGGTCGGGATCATCATCGGAGCTTCGATCTTCGTGCAGCCTTCGGAAATCAACCGCCACGTGCCGAGCGTCCCGGGCGTGCTGTCGGTCTGGGTGGTTGCCGGCATTCTGACCCTGTTCGGCTCGCTGGTCTGCGCCGAGCTGTCCTCGGCCTTCCCCCGCACCGGCGGCGTGTACGTCTTTCTCAAGGAAACGCTCTCGCCCGCCTGCGGCTTTCTCTGGGGATGGGCCATGTTCTGGAGCGCGCACTCCGGCATCATCGCCGCCAGCTCGGTGATCTTCGCGCGCTACGTGGCCTTCTTTTTTCCGGTTGCCGAACGCGCGGTGGCAATCGCCGTCATCCTGGCGCTGTCGTTCCTCAACTACCTCGGCGTGCGCCAGGGTAGCCGCCTGCAAACCGCCGTTACCGTTTCGAAGGTAATCGCCATCGCGCTCCTGCTGACGATGGTGTTGGCATGGGGGCCATCCAGACCGGCGCCGGCGGGCCTGCCCGCGACACAGGCGGTCTCGTTCCGGGAATTCGTTTTGGGCGTGAGCGCGGCGCTGTTCGCCTTCGGCGGCTGGCACATGGTGACCTACACGGCGGGCGAAACGCGCGACCCGCGGCAGACCATTCCGAAAGCGCTGGTCATCGGCTCCTTCACCGTCACGGCCTGCTACGTGGCTTTGAACGCGGCCTATCTCAACCTGCTTCCGCTCGACGCCGTGACTTCTTCGAAGCGGGTGGCGGCCGACGCCGCACAGGCCATGGCCGGCTCGCGCGGGGCCTCGCTGATCTCCGCCCTGGTGATCCTCTCCGCCGTGGGCGTGCTCAACGGCGTCATTCTCGCCGGCCCGCGCACCTATTACGCCATCGCCGAAGACGGCCTCCTGTTCCGCTGGCTGGGCCACCTCCACCCGCGATTCCACACGCCCGACCGCACCATCCTGGCGCAAGCCGCCTGGTCGTCGGTGCTGGTCGCGACCGGCACCTACCGCGACCTGTTCACGCGCGTCATCTACACCGAATGGCTGTTCTTCGCGCTCATGACCTTCGGCCTCTTCCGCCTGCGGCGCCGGCCCGGATATGCGCCGGTCTATCGCGTTTGGGGCTATCCGCTGGTCCCGGCGGTGTTCCTGGCAGCCGCCGTGATCGTCGCGGTCATTCAGATTGCCGCCGACCCCTGGCGCGCCTCCACGGGGCTTCTGCTCGTCGTGCTAGGATTGCCAGTCTACTACCTGTTCCTGCGGCCTGAACATGCCCATCATTGACTTTCACAATCACTACTATCCGCCCGCCTACCTGGACGCGCTGCGCGCCGGGGGACCCTCCGGGAGCGTGCTCGAAGTCACCATCGACGAGGACGGCAACCCGCGCATCTACTACCCGGGCGACTACAACATCGCGGTTCCCGGGCATCGCGACATCGATTACCGCGAGCAGGTGCTGATCGATCACGGCGTCGATACGCAAGTACTCACCCTGACCACGCCGGGCACGCACGTCGAAGCTCCCGCCACCGCGGCCCGCTTCGCCGCGCTGGTCAACGATGCGTTCGCCGACGTCGCGCGCTCCAAACGCGGCCGGTTCGCCGCGCTCGCCACCCTGCCGCTGAACGATCCGGCCGCATCGGTCGAGGAGTTGCAGCGCGCCTGCCGCGACCTGGGATTGCGCGGCGCCATGCTCTTCAGCAACGTCAACGGCGTGGGCCTCAACGATCAGCGCTTCTGGCCGCTCTACGAGGCCGCCGACGACCTGGGCGCCGTGCTCTACATTCACCCCACCCATCCGGTGGGCGTGGAGGCCATGACGGATTTCTGGCTGATGCCCCTGGTGGGGTTCCTGATGGACACCACGCTGGCCGCCGCCAAGCTGGTGTTCAGCGGCGTGCCCGAGCGCTTCCCCCGCATCCGATGGGCGTTGTGCCACCTGGGCGGCGCCATTCCGTACCTGGCCGAGCGCCTGGACCGCGGGTTCCACGCCTTCAGCGAATGCCGAGCGAACATCTTGCAGCCTCCCAGCCACTACCTCAAGCAGTTCTACTACGACACGGTCAATTTCGACCCGCGCGCGCTGCGGCTGGGAATCGACTTCGCGGGTGTGGACCACATCCTGGCCGGGAGCGACTACCCGCACCAGATCGGCAGCATTCCGAAGATGCTGGAGACGATTCGCGGACTCGATGTCTCCGAAGCCGAGCGCGCCGCCATTTTCGGCGGCAACGCCGCGCGCCTGCTCAGCGCCGCTTGAATTCGGGTCCGGCGGCGCGACGTCCGCCCGCGGTGAGCGCCGCCTCAATAGCGCCGGAACCGATATTGCGAGGCATTCTGGCCGGGCGTGGTGAGCACGTCGTCCTTGATCTGAAACGGGCCCTCGGCCGCCTGATGCTCCGGCAGTTCCAGGTGCATCGTCGAACCCGGCCAGATGCGGCCGATCACCACTTTGTTCGCTGCCATGGCGTCGGCAAACTGGTTTCCGGGCCGGTTCACTTCCATCATGAAAAAGTTGGTCTCGCTCGGAATGTACTTCACGCCCTTACGAGCCAGGAACGCGAAGGTGTCCTCGCGGATGCGCTTGTTCAGGAGCATCATCTGCTCGAGCTCGAAGCCGGCGAATTGAAACAGCGGCAAGCTTTTGGCCGCCGCGTACGCCTGGATATCGGCGCCAGTGCCGGAAATGGGCAGGTCGGGGAAGAGGTCCGCCGCCGATTGAGATGTGCAATAGAGCCTGATCCGGTTCCACAGAGCGGACCTCCGTGGCACAATGTTTACCGTCCTTGACGGTTGAATTCCGTTCCCTGCCGTGGCGGCCGCCAATGCCCCCCGAGCGGTCGCGTTCGTAATTCGGCTGCCCAGCTTCGGCAGTCACCCGCAGATGCCGCCCGCCGCCGGCGTCCATCCATGATACCAGTGAGTCCCGCGCGGCCAGCCGAACTCGCCGCCTGTGATAATCTTGCGAGTGCCCATGTCTGTCTTCGGCGCAGCATTGCTTCTCGCCATCGCCGCGCCCGCCTTTGCGCAGAATGCCGGCGGCCGCCCCATCCACAACGAAGCCGAGCGGCTGGCGAAATGGAAGACCGTCGAGATGCCTTTTCGCCCCACGGGACTCTCCGCGCGCGAACGCCAGATGGTGGACAAGCTCGTGGAAGCCTGCCGCCTGCTCGATGACGTGTTCTGGCGGCAGAGCGATATCGGCGGCCTCGCGCTTTACAAGACCACCCGCAACCAGACCCTCAAGGACCTGCTCGGCATTATGGGCGGCCGCTGGGACCTGGTCGATGAGAACCACTTCTTCGTCGGCAAAGTCCCCTATCCCCCGGGCCACGAATTGTTCCCACACAATCTCACCCGCGCGCGGCTCGACCAATACCTTCAGCAGCACCCCGAAGACAAGAGCGCCATCTACGATCCCTACACGGTGGTCCGCTGGAAGGGCGACCGCCTCGTCACTGTGCCCTATCGCGAGGAGTACAAGCAGCTCCTCCAGCCCATGGCGAAAGCCCTGCGGGACGCCGCCGCGCTCAGTCCCGATCCCGCCTTCGCCAAATTCCTGCGCCTCCGCGCCGATGCCCTCCTCAGCGACGATTACTACGCCAGCGACGTAGCGTGGCTCGACCTGAAGGACCCCAAGTTCGACGTCATCTTCGCGCCCTACGAAACCTACCTCGACGAGCTGCTGGGCGTCAAAACCTCCTACGGCGCCTCGGTGCTGGTCCGCAACGACCAGGAGAGCCGCAAGCTCGCCGCCTACCAGCAGTACATTCCCGAAATTCAGGAAGCGCTCCCCATCGACGCCGCCTACAAGCCCTCCAAGCGCGGCCACGTCGCTCCCATGGAAGTCATGGACGCGCCCTATCGCGCCGGCGACCTGCGCCACGGCTACCAGGCCGTCGCCGACAATCTGCCCAACGATCCGCGCCTGCACCAGGAGAAGGGCAGCAAGCAAATATTCTTCAATAACTTTCTCTTTTGTCGCACGAACGCCATCATCATACCGCTTGTGAAAAGGCTGATGCCAGCGGATCAGGCGTCAAAGGTCACGGCAGACGGGTACATGGCTGGCACCGTCTGCATGAGATCGCCCACGATCTTGGACCTTCGTATTCCAGACAGAATGGAAGAACCGTTGATATCCGTGAAGGCATCGGTCCTGCATACGCCGGTCTGGAAGAGGCGAAGGCTGATGTCGTTGGCATGTTCGGTCTCAAGTGGCTGGTGGATCACAATGCGCTTCCAAAGGAACGGCTGGAAGAGTATTACGCATCTTACGTTGGTGACATCTTTCGGACCCTCCGTTTTGGAACCGGCGAAGCCCACGGACGGGCCGAACTGATGGAATTCAATTATTTGCTAGAAAAACACGCTCTCTCCCTTGACGGCGGCTTGTGCAGCATTGACTTTGCACGTATGCCGTCCGTGCTTGCCCAACTCGCTCAAGAGCTACTGCAAACGGAAGCCACTGGAGATCGTGTGCGGGCGGAGAGATGGTTCGCCAAGTATAACCAAATGCCAGAGACTTTAGCAGAGTCACTGGCAACGACTAAAGACCTTCCAGTTGATATTGCGCCGATCTTTTCGTTCAAAGATGACGTGCGGTGAATGAATGCTCACCCACGCTTCAGGTGGTTTGATTCCGGCGCTGGCAGGGTCCGCATGGCGTAGTTTTCGAGATCGTCTTGGCAGACGTGCTCCACGATTTCCACGGTAAGCCTATTTCCCGAAGAATTGGGGTAGCCGGGTCCGTGTTCGCTGTTGCAGGAATGCCCCCGCCAGCACGCACAGGATGGCTCAGAATCGTTCGCCAGCGCCCGGTCGAATCTCTGCATCCACCAAGCGGCACCGATCTATAGCGCCCGTCGCAATCGTGGAACCGCCCTGCGCCCGGAGAACTGGCAGAACGAGACTGGCACATCCGATAACGCCCACGGAGACACGCACAGGATCGTCCAGGAAAGCTCCGTTGCCACCCCGTTGAACTCTGGCATCCCCCAGGTGACGGCCCGGATCGTAGGGCCTCTGCTGCCCTCGTCTTTCCCAGGCAGGCGAATCCACCGTCAACCGGAAGCGGCGATCCCGGCAGGAGTCCCATCCGGATTCCGCCGGGGAGTTCCCTGGAGTCGCTTCTCCCGACCGAACCACCAGTACGCCCGGTTTTTCTAAAAGCCGAAAACAAGGGATTCCTTACCCACAGTCGTCTATCGAAAAATCTCCAGGCCGACTTGCAGGATTATCGTGAACCCGACCCCTTCGCTTTTTTCACCAACTCAGCATCACTGTTCATCGCACCGATTGCGACCGCCAGCATGGAAGCCAGCAAGAACATCATCTGCGCGATGGATTTCGCAGCGCCGCCCGCATTGCGATCCTGGACGACCGTAGCCCGCAGTTGGGGAATCCTCATCAGAATTCCGATTGCGGCGGTTTTCGCCAAGCCAGGGCTGATTCCCTCGGTGGGGGCGGCGCTTTCCAGGAGATTGGCGTCGTTTCCAAACGTGTTCACATCGATCTTTGAAAACGGATGCTGTTTGGCAACGTAGGCAGCGAACGTCATGAGGCTCATGCAGCTATTTACCGTTCGTGGGGTGCAAGGGCGGCGGCAATTTGCACCCCTCAACGGAACCACCAGGGACGCCCGACCAGACATTGGCGGCGGGACTGTAGCGGCTGCATTGCGGGTTCGTTCTGACGGTTTAGTTCGCAAGTTCCAATCGGCAGGAGTCCCACCGACTTTCCTGCCGGGGAGCCCAATCGATAACTGTGTCGGGGTGGTCCATCGGAGATTTCGATCCCTCCTTCACGTCTTGTACGTCCGATTTGGGAAAACCCAAACCGGGGAGACCTCATTTTCGGATTTTGCCTGTCAGAATGTTTTTGACAGCGGCTCCGATCACGACGGGCCAACCCATCGCCAGAACACCCGCAGAAAGCCCACAGCACCCCTCAATTCAATCCGCACCAGCCCGGTGGTATGACGGGGCATCCCCGGCGAAGACGCCACCCACACCGCCCGTTTCACCGTTTCGCCGCCTTCTTCCGTTGAGCCACAACCGTTTTTCTCGTATCCGCCAGACCAGGAGATCGTCTAGCGGTCGCCCAAACGAATTCTCGTTGCAGGAGAGCCTTGCATTCAGAGCAGGTTGAGACGTGCTCTTGGAATCGCTGTACTTCACGTTCGGAGACCTTGTTGAGGGCGTAACGCTCCAGCACTCCGAGTGAAAGGTGGGCCACGGCTTCCACGATAGCCGATTTTGGAGGCCACGGCGAGGAGGCCCGATCATGCTTCGCCATTGCTCGAATTGCCTCAAAAACGTGGCAGCAATCGCACGTAAACCGGCTCCAAATCGGTCGCCAGCGCCGGGTTGGACTTCCGGGATGGCAGGAACATGGTGCCCACGTAAATTGCTGATCCATTTCGACGCAGTGTGACTTTGTAGATCCGCCATGGTCCAAGACGGCCCTTACGCTCCAGGCTGCTTTCAGTGATTGGATGTTGCTTGCCGCATCCACACACGAAGATCGTTATCAGTAGGAACATGGATCTTTTGAGGTTTTGATCCATGGCGAAGATTGTAGCGCCTCGTGCAGCCCAGGTTTGCCGCTATTGTGCCGCCGCAATCGCCGTCACGGAGTTTGAAGTCAGCACGATCACAATGTCTGCCGGGGAGCTTCCTGGGTACGTTTTGAAGTTGGCGTCCGTCAGCGTGAGCGTGGCCGGATCAAGGACCGCGTAGTTGATCGCAGCAGATTCCGTCGCTGGAAACACGAACGGCGAAGCCAGCGGAGAAACCTTGCAAGTCGATTGGCCGCTGTAATAATGAGAACTGAAAGGCGGTGGCAAGGCGTCGAGATAGTGGGAACCCGCCGTCACCGTCACAGCATCATCGGGATTCGCTGCCACGCTCCAAGTAGTCGTCAACTGCTGGCCAGTGCGCTTTTGAGTGAAGGTGGAAATCTCAGTGGCCGGTCGGGGCTGAGGAAGACCATCCGTGACACCGCCGAACGAGAAAGCTGATCCAATGCAGTTCCCGATGATTGGATTCCCGGAAGGCCATAGGCAACCTGACGGCCCGGTGATGGTTGGCGATGGAACACTTGGGAGTTGAGACAATCCCTTGATGTCGGGCATTGGCGGCTTCGGGCTGAACGTGCAGGTGGCGGTTCCAGGCAATGGCGGATAGATCGTGGTCGCCAGCGCAGCAAGAGCACTGGCGTCGTAGACTCCTCGCCAGAACTGAGCGCCTTGGGTCACCGTTCCTGTCGGGCTTGCGGTCGTGGAGCCGAAGCTCAGGACATCCGCAATGATCGTGCCGCCAGCGTCCAATGAAGCCAGAGTTCTCGGCGGCAATCCAAACTCACCGGGGCAAGTACTTCCCGGAGCGGCGACCGAAATCGTCACCGTGGCGCTTACAGCCGTGCCCGTGACCACCTGGAGAAAAACGTAGCAGCCTTCCTGAATCCCCGTGGGCAGAACGAAGTTGATCTGGTCCACGCCGAAAAGAGTTGACCGACCGGCGTATATTGGCTTCACGGCAATTCCGGCGACGTAGACCGCGATGTCGTTGCGCAGGTTCCCAACTGGTGGCGGGCTGGCATCCGAGGAACCAGTTGGCAGTGGTCCCAAGCCGGTGCCGTAAAGCGCCATTACAGTACCCGGTGCTGCGGATGCCGTGAACTGGTTCAGTGTGGGCGTTCCCGCTGCATCGTATTGCTGGATTGACGCTGGTCCATAGCCCCGGCCCTGGCGAGTGAAAGGGGCAAAGCGGCCAGCAGTGACGAGAATCGGAAGGGCACCGCTGAAGTAGGGCAGCGATGTACCGGAAACGTTGGTGGTTGTAGTCACGTATACGGTGTACTGCCCGACCGGAACATCGGACGGCATGATGGCATTGATCTGCGTGGGCGAAACGTATAGCAGCGTGGCCTGGGCGACAGTCTTGCTGATGTTACCCGGCGTCAAAACTCGAACGCTGAGGCCGTTGATCTCGGTGGGCAAGGTTGGGCCGGTGAAGGTGGTGGTCGTGGGAGTGAGGTTGACGCCGGTAATCGTGAAAATGCTGCCTTGAGGAATGCCGACCGAACTGGCGCTGCTGAAATCCGCTGCTCCGACCACAGTGAAGAGATCCGGGCCTGCAATCTGCGCCCAACTGCCTGTCGCAAAAGACAACAGGGCGACGGCGGCTTGCACACTTCGCATGTGGGACTTCCTTTGACTCTAAGACCCGGTGGCACCCTCAGTCAACTACAGGGCCGTCGAGAAAAAAGTGGAGCGGTTGGGCGGAAGGCGATCTCCACCAGGGCCAAGCAAACCGTCGTGACTCTATAGTTCGACCCCATCGGCATCATTCTGGTGACGGTCAAGCCATTATACTCTGATCCGAAAGATTGCGGCCTTCGAATCGGCCCCGGTGGAGCTTCGATGCCTGGGAGAGCAGCCGTGAAAGCCTCCCGAATCTAAGCAACTTGGCCGACCCGGACTCGCGGCACCCGGCGTTGTTTGCCACAGGACGCTGACAGAAGGCGCACGGGGCAGGATCTCCTAAAGACCGCCAAATCACCGCTCGACATCGTGACGTTGATACCATGCCAACCTGAACGCCGCAAGCTGTTGATGCAGGTATTAACGAAGGACAGCACTCAGCTATGAACCTTCCGCAGCCATTCTTGCCACATCCCGCCCAGCAGTTGACAGAGTCTAGAATGGTGCTAGCATAAGTGTTGTCGGCCTTATAGATGGTTCCCTCACATTAAAATTTGATTAAATCTCCGTAATTTGCCAATCTGAGACACAGACGTTGTATAGATATGTGTGCGTGACCATGGGTTTTGATAATGTTCACTAGATCCAGATGCCCGGTTTTGGCATCTGGCGCGAGTCTTCGAGCGCTTCATAAGTCTTATGGGTCTTATGAGTCGAAACCAAAAGCAGGTTCCGACCGCAACCAAAAGCGGGTTGCGAACTTTATGATTGGAGTTGTTTTGGAGAAGATCAGAAGATCATCACTTCACTAAGTCTTTAGGCGCAGAAATCCCATGTTGCTAGGATTCGTGATGCTGGTATCTTTTGGATTCTCTTCGGCTCAGGAGCATCTGGTTACCACCGATTAGCTCTTTCAATCCTGTCAACTCAGGATCTTAACCCGACCGTTTATAGTCCTCTGAGATCCCGGCTCTCGATCAGTGATTCAGCTTTTTCCGCTTTTGATCGCCAATGTTGTTTGACAATCCATCTTCCTGACCGCCCGTCGTCACTTTACCGAGTTCTTTCCGCACCTTTCGCATGGCTGCTAATAGGGGTGTTGACGAGTACCTGCCGCCCATGTTTGGACTGAGCTTTCGCTCTTGTATTACATCGTTTCCGGCTGCTTACTGTTTCATCGACCGCATTAACTGCACGGCTCTAATTCTTCGGCACAGGCCGGGTTTTGGCCTCCGGTCGAACTGTTTTTGTTCGACCTCATGGCAACCATAAGACCCATGAAGCTTGGCGAAGCGCCAAGCCAGATGCCAAAAACGGGCATCTGGACTAAATGGAAACCAAAAAATGAGGGAAACGACAAACTTATTCACTAGGTTCATTGTGAGCTTTTATGGCGAAGTGTGTCTGTACTACCCTACCTCACTCTCTCTTTCGCTTTAGCGGAATCCTGTGTTCCGCCCCCGGCCCCCCTCCCAGTCAAAGTCTCCCTTCCGCCGGTCTGTAGAATGGCATTTAGCGACGTTCCCAGGCCCGTGGTGCGATTCCTTGAGCGGGGACGAGGGTAAGTGCCGCTGAACTTGATGAAACGAGAAAAAGATGACCGAAGTACGATACTTCCAGGTACGACACACACTTCCTCCCGCGACGCAATTCCCATAGCCCTCCCTCCGAATCGTGTACCATCCAGTGTGCGGCCAGGATGCCCCGTAGTCGCATTTGCAGCCCGCTCCTGCCCTCGGTGCCGCTCAGGTGATGGTAAGCGCCACCCGTTTCCGAATTGTGCTCATAGAATTGCGGATACTGGGAAATATGGCGATCCCGGCGCAGCATTGGAATCCGCCGGTCACGATCCACCCTGAAGAAGCACGACGTTGTGCGCCTCCGGATCGTGGAGAACAGCCCACCCAGGTTCTCTCTGGACGACCCGGTTCTGACCAATGGCGTTGATCGCAGCATCCAGGTCAGGAACTTCAAAGAAAAGCACTGCCTTGTCGTTCGATGGATATGTTTCCGATCCCTTCCGTTCCAGGCAGACAAAACCGGCATCACCACAAAATTTTGCATGGTGACCGGGCTGTTCGTCGGAGACCGGGAGACCAAGCACCCCGACGTAGAACTTCTGTATTTGTTTACCAGCCTGAGAGACCTCTGAAATCGCCCGCCTGAAAGATTTCGCTGGACAAATGATGCGGTTTAGGCTACCGTATGGTTGGATGAAACCGATTGTCCGGCCCACCGCCGAAGAGCC
>Ga0209517_10004644_pt1 | contig 17960 bp, 15 predicted proteins | sample PeaSoiMetSII2010_FD_187695 | JGI IMG/M metagenome (GOLD analysis project Ga0209517, IMG submission 187695) | Peat soil microbial communities from Weissenstadt, Germany - SII-2010 (SPAdes) (version 2) | ecosystem: Environmental > Terrestrial > Soil > Wetlands > Peat | place: Germany...
GTATAGGCGCTGTGAATTTCATCGGGTTGCCGTCATTCGTCATCGTGTTCACGCTCCAGCTTGGTATGCGGGTTTCCCTGTGCTGGTGAAAGCAGCGAGATAAGAATTCTGGTTTGACTCTTTCACGATCCGGCACACACTCGCCCTGCTGATTGAATGCTTGCGTGCTACCTGCGTCAGCGACATCCCCGTGCGTCGATCCTCGACAACTTGCTTCCGATTAACATCTAAGCGTGCCCGCCCTATGGTGCGGCCTTCGAGCCGAGCCCTTCGCATTCCACTTTTGACGCGCTCAACTATCAAAGACCGTTCCAACTCGCTAATCGCGGCGACAATGACGATCATGGCGCGACCCAGTGGGCCGCTAGTATCGATGTTTTCACGAAAGCTGATCAAGGCGATGTTCAGGTGATTGAGTTCGTCAAGAACTTCAAGGAAGTGCTTCACCGAGCGAGCCATCCTGTCGAATGCCCAAAGCAGCACGCCGTCGAATCGCCCGCGCCGGGCATCAGCCATGAGCTTATCAAGTCCGGGGCGCTTCGCTTTCGTTCCGCTGATCGTGTCGGTGTACTCGCCGACGATCTCGTAGCCGCGAGCCGTCGCCAAGGGGCGCAGGTCGCAAAGTTGGGTCGCGTGATTCTGGTCAACGCTGGAAACTCGGGTGTAGATGACGACTCGCTTCATCTGGTCGGGTTCTCCTTTACGGTCTCAGCAATAGCCTGCGTGTAGCATGATGGCAAATTCCGAACTCCGGCTCAAAAATGTGAAATCGCTCTTGGACAACCACCATGAGTTCGCCAATCTGAGGATCAGTGCATTGCGTTAGGCGCTTGTCCAATCGTGTGGCTGTCCAGAGAGTGCAAAAGCGTTCCCAAGGGTTAGTCGAAGTCACGAGCCTGTGCTGCTCTTCGATAAGAGCACAAATTACTCGGTGTAACTCTGATCCGTGCTCCAAGAACGCTCCTAACCGAAGTATACAAACCACCCGGACGTTTTCGCTGGAAACGGAGGTGGTGTTACCAAAGATGTTTTCTGAAAGGTAGTGAATTCCGCCGTGTGCTCCGTATACTTCGACTGTGACCAAGGAGGTTACATGCTGAAAAAAGAGTACATCAGGGACGGAAAACGTCGGGTTATTGGCTCCGTTACCACAGGGTACGAGGGCGCATTCGACTCAATCATTCGAGATGAGCACGAGCAGATCGTGGGGCGCACCAGCGAACGATTTGGCACCACCCGCGACGAACACGGCGGTTTGGTATCCATCAACAGCGCCGACCCCGGACTGCTGATCAACCGGAAGAAGTAAGCCTCACCGCCACCTCCCCCACAGCATTGACTTTCGAGACCTCACGCAATTTTGCGTGAGGTTCCTTGCTTGTCAACAGGTGGAGTGTCCTACCTATGAAAATCACCAGACGAGCATTCGCTGAACTGTTCGGGACGCACGTCCCCGAGTGGTCGCCCTCCGCATGGGTGAAAGGCACCCAGTATGTATTTGTCGATGGATCAGCCGAAATCGGCGAACTGGAGCGGCTCTACGGCGGGGTCTGTTCGCATTAGCTTCATTGGAAGGAGTGTGCCATGCCAAGAATCAATCTACCCGCCGACGCGGAAGCCAAGGTGCGCCGTGCTGTCCGCAATGCGAAGAAGCCCGGCGTGGTGGCTGCGTGCTTCTGGTGCGGCCACGGCTATCCGAAGTACAACCACGAGATAGAGGATGAGCATTTTGCCAATGTGTGCCCCAACGCCCCCGAACCTCTGAAGGCGAACGAGAGGAAGAGACTGGGATGAGCCAACGACGCCCCGACAACGAATTGATACGGCCATGGCGTCCGCTCACCCTGCGGGGTGACGTGAGTAACTAGTTTCGGGAGCGTTCTTGCCGTAATGTTAAATTTGGTCGCATTTTCTTCCCGGCATCTCGGACCTAAGCCAGCACTGCAAGGCGACCCGGACTAGGCAAGCACATACGAGTCGAATTTCACGACATCAGGCATTTCACATGAATGATCGGAGTCAAGATGACCATATTGAATGAAGCAATGGAAGACACCACTCTGCACGTGACCATGCCGCTGGGGCAGTTGCCCGCATCGACCGACACGAGCCCTCAATCGGTTGTCTTGGAACTCAGGGTCTCCGACCATGACTCCGTGCTCGAACTGCTCCAAAAACCTGAAGGGCGGGAACGGGACGAACATGCGCTGATTGCCCTGCGCATCGGGCTGCTTTCACTGAAGCATGCCCGAGGGCAGATCGATGCGGATTTGGTCAGGCACGAGGGCGAGAGGTTGCTGCTCGACCTGAACCACGCGCTTGAACAGTCCCGAAGTGAAATCCATACGAGCCTCACCTCGACACTCAAGGAGTATTTTGACCCAGCGAGCGGAAGGTTTCAGGAGCGAGTGGATCGCCTCATCAAGCAGGACGGAGAACTGGAACAACTGTTGCATCGCCAGATCGGCACGAATGGTTCCGAACTGGCTGCCACACTTGCGGCGCACATCGGTGAGAACAGCCCGCTGATGAAGCTGATCAACCCAGAAGAGTCAGACGGGCTGGTCTCCTCCATCCGTTCCGCCATCGAGGGCATATTGAAGACCGAGAGCGAGCGCATCCTAAACGAATTCTCCTTAGACAACGGACAGGGCGCATTGAGCCGATTGGTAGGGGAACTGACCGAGGAAAGCGGCAAGCTGAGGAAGGGACTTGCCGAGGAAGTGGGGCACGTCGTAAGTGAATTTTCCTTGGACAAGGAAGATTCCGCATTGAGCCGACTCGTCAAGCGAGTGGAGGCTGCGGAGGAGACGATCACGAAGGAATTCTCCCTCGACGAACAGGGCTCCGCACTATCCCGTCTCTCGGCTGTGGTCACGGGAGCGAAGGACGCCATCGACGCGAATCTCACTTTGGACAGCGACAAGTCTTCATTATCGCGCCTCAAGCGAGAACTCGTCACGATCCTCGACCGCCATGAAGCCAAAGTCGAGTTGTTTCAGGCCAACGTGCAGACCGCGCTTGAAGCGATGAAGGCGCAACGCGAGGAGGCAAGCCGCTCGACCCGGCATGGAGACGACTTCGAGGATGTTGCCGCCGAGTTGATCCAGCGGGAGGCGCAAAAAGGTTGTGACATATCCTCACGAACTGGTACCACCGTGGGGGCGATCCGCAACTGCAAGGTGGGTGACATTGTCGTGGAACTCGGTGCGGAGTGCGCGGCTGCCGGGGTACGCTTCGTGGTCGAGGCAAAGGAAAACAAGAGCTACACCTTGGCAAAAGCGCGGGAAGAGATAGACAGGGCGAAAAAGAATCGCGAAGCGTGCGTCGGACTCTTCGTGTTCTCGGAGAAAACGAAGCCCGAGGGAATCGATAGCCTGTTCCGGAACGGAGATGATGTTTTTGTGGTGTGGGATGCCGAACGGATCGAATCCGATGTGATACTGCGGGCGGGATTGTCACTGGCAAAGGCCCTCTGCGTCAGGCAAGCAAAGGAAGGACAAGCCGAAGATGGCAACTGGGACAACATTGATGCCGCAATACTAGCGCTGGAGCAGGAAGCAAAGCGTCTGACACAAATGAAGAGTTGGACAGAGACCATTCAGTCCAACAGCGGCAAGATTTTGGAAGAAGTTCGGAAGATGAGTGACGGGCTGGAGAGGCAGACCGTTGTACTCCGAGACAGCGTGGCGGCGCTTAGGCACACCGAGAATGTCTGACTCTACCTGTATCAACACTTGCCTCAGCAGGGCAATTAGTTGATCTCAACCAATGCTTGTTGGAGGTACTGGCAATGGCTGTCGAAACACAAGCTTCTTTGGAACTGCTATTCCTTTTGTCTAGAAAGTTCGAATCAGAGAAGGCAATTCGAGGAGCGATTCTACTGACAGACACGGATACTAAGCCTATAGAGTTTCGCTGTACGAACTCGGTTCGCCCAAGCTCTCTGCAAACGGTTCTGTACGGCCAAATGCTACAGCGACACATTCTGATTGAGTTGATTGGTGTGCCGCTCATGAATTCTCTCAGGCGGCCACCGTCCGTGGTAGTGGTTCAGGATGCGGAATCTATCTGGCTGCGCTCAAGGATCGCGAGTCCTGTTGTACAACTTACGAAAGAGAGCGACATCCCGACCCACGTCAATGGAGACGGCGGCCGCACGGTCCTGTTGTCATCGAACTCCGGCAAGTTTGATCCCATAGTGCTGGTGGCTCACAAAGACTTTGCCACAGACATCGAAGCAGCGGCTCCAATCCTTTCACAGGTCTTCAATCGCTTCGACTTGATGGAACCCTTCCAGCGAATTTTCACTGCCCTCGAACAGGTTCATCAGCAAAAAGTCGGTGAGGATAAGTGAACCTGCTCGATAGGCTTGCGCGAGTTGTTGCTCCCCTGCCCCGAACGACTATTCAATCTGTCAAGGTTGCTCTTGATCTGCCTCATCTCAGAAGCCTCAGAAGCATCGATAGGATCACGGACGGTCTTAGCCCCGCGAGTGGTCGCGTCTCGCCCAATCTCCTATTTTCGATCTCGACGGCAATACCGACGCTTTTGTTTCAGCCACTCACACCGGAGATTGTGAGTTTTGAGGTTGGGGTCACTACATTACGAACAACTTCGGTGTCAGGGAATCTTTTCGAGCACCTAAATCCGCCCGGAATGGTCGGCGCTGACTACACAAACCGTGCCCGAAAGAAGGCCTCTCAGCCTAAGCCGTCACAATCGGCAGATCAGAACGGTTTTACCAAGGCATATTCCCGAGCAAAGAATTCCTACGGAATTTCGACCCATACGGTCGTTTCTTTGTCGATTTGGGACTTAATCTATCCGAAGCTCTTACCCCCCATCGCGGTGGAATTCTCGCCGGATGTGGATGTTTTGCACAAGTTGCGACCCTATCAGCAGGTCGGAGTGAAGTTCCTTGTGGAACACGAATCGGCTCTACTGGGCGACGACATGGGCACGGGAAAAACCGTAATGACTGCCGTCGCTCTACGAGTCCTCTTTCAGAGAGGAAAGGCCACCAAGGCCCTCATCGTTTGCCCAGTCAGTGTCCTTAGAGTCTGGCAGGATCATCTCCGAGAGTGGGCACCTGAGTTAAGTTTCACTGTGGTTCGCGGCAGTCGTGAAGACCGGAAGCTCGACTGGATGTATCCCGCCCACGTTTATGTTGCAGCTTACGACACGGTCTCTTCTGACTTTCTCACAGTCGTCAAGAAGAAGGCGACCATTATTTGCAAGGCATGCCAGAGAACATGCACCTTTAGCGAAAAGGTGCATGTCACAGACGAAGAAAGACCACAGTTCTCCTGTCCGCATTGCCAAACTCCATTCGAGGAATTGCCGACTTCTGAGGCTCTAGTCGGAAATGATGTAATTGGCAGTCTCGACGCGCTGGTTTTGGATGAGGCACAGTACATCAAGAATCCAAACACAAGCCGCAGCCGCGCTGTAAAGCTTCCGATTCCAAAGTACCGCTGGGCGTTAACCGGAACCCCTGTAGAAACGAAGGTAGAAGACCTCGCGGGAATTTTCAGCTTCGTGAGGCCGAAGTATATGCACTATAACATCTCGACTTTCGAGGCGAAGCAGCTTATGGAGCCGTATTTTCTGCGCCGCCTGAAAAGAGATGTCCTGCCGGACTTGCCACCAAAGATCAAGCAGGAACAATGGCTAGAACTCGATTCCGATCAGCGGGCGGAATACGACCGCGTGCTCCGAGGAGAAGTAAGAAAGCTCACTGAGCTAGGAGAGCAAGTCACAAAAGCCCACATCTTTGCCGTAATCACCGCCCTGAAGCGCGTATGTAATTTTGCATCTGGCAAGCGTTCTAGCCCGAAATCGGAAACGTTGGTTGATTACCTGAAAACGATTAAGTATAGCGGTCACAAGGCAATCGTATTCACGCAATGGGTTGATGAGTACGGTGTGGCGAGTCTTGAATCCATCCTAAAGGCTTTTGGGGTGTCAGTGTTGAAAGGCGGTTTGACCGACGCTGCTCGGGACTCTGCCCTTGAGCGATTTCGCACCGATCCGAATGTCTGTGTTCTTCTGGCAACTCTCAAGGCAGGCGGTGTCGGCCTCACCCTGACGGAGGCGAATTACGTTTTTCACTACGACCACTGGTGGAATCCAGCAACAATGTGGCAGGCGGAAGATCGTGTTCATCGTAATGGACAGCAACGCGGCGTCAATGTATACAGCTTCTGGACTCAGAGGACCATCGAGGAAAGAATTTACGAAAAGCTTCGCGAACGTGGACTTTTGTTCGATGAGGTTGTGAACTCCCTTTCTGCGACTGATGTTGACAAGTCAATCTCCACGGATGACTGGCTCGATATGCTCGGCGTTTCGCGAACTCGGAATTTGAGAATGAATCAAAATTGGGTTACGTTCCACGATCCAAGCAGGTTAGATCACTAATCGCGATGCTTGCTGTAGCCAAATTTTCAATAGATCCTGCGGTTTTCGCTCGGGGTGATAGGTCCACAGGATCGCTGGCAGAGGCTCTCAGACCTCGCGGCATGGCTGCCCGAGTTTGCGGGACGGATCAAGAAAATACAGGGGCGTTTGTGGGATTTGCTTCTGGTGATTCGGAACCATGTTTACCATCCGGCGTTCGCCGGGTCGTACAGCTTAAGAGCGGTGCTGCCTGCACTCGTTCAACGCTGACCTATGACGGCATGGCAGTCGCGGACGGACAGCAAGCAGGACTGGCTTGGGAGTCGCTGGTGCGAGGAACGCTGGAGCAAGGCGAACGCGACAAGATCAAAAAGGCGCTGCTGGAATATTGCGGGCAGGACACGCTGGCGATGGTTAAGCTGGTGGATAGACTGCTGCTGCCGCCGTCCACTTCGCAGATAGTGTCTCCGCCTGCTCCGACACGATGATGGGCGCTTTCTCTGCTGGGCGTAAGCTCAGCGCAAGTTATAGTCCGTGACTTGTTAGCTCATAAACCATATCGCCCACAAACCTTCGGAACGACTCGTTCTCCACAAATTGCTTGTAGACTTGAGTGTCGTCCTTCAAAAGGTGCTGCATTACCTTGGTCAGCGCTTGATCATGGGCCATCCGGGCGGTGTGCGGCGTATTCTCCTTCGCGTTTTGGTAGGCAGCGTCGGCTGCAACCTTGGGGGCAATGTCGTCTCGGATGCGCTTCGCTACGCGGTCTGTGTCGGTAAACAGCGTACTGAACTGCTCGTTGAACGTCTTGAGGATATTGCTCAATCGGTCGAGTTCTGGTTCCGGCTTGTGACCGTGAGCATCAGTTGGCACCGGCTCAATCTCTGCGTTTTCGTCGGCCAACGCAATCTTCATCGCCGCTTTCTTCTCCACACGGTAACTGTCCATATCTATGGCTTCGAGAATGCCCTTCGATAAGTCCTCCTCCTCCGGCGCTGGCAACTTAGGTATCAGAAGATTGAGCAGGATCGAGAGCTTCTCCCACCCCGCGTTGCTGTAGGGAATCACCGACGAGAGGAAAGCGTAGGTGCGGCAGAACACTTTCGCTTTACCCTTAAAGTCCACTTGGCCGTCCTCGTCGAGTCTGCCCTTGTAGGTTGCCACGCACGCATCGAGGATTGGGTCGAGCTTATCGCGGTCAGCGCCGCCGAGGAACAACTCCACCACCGTCTGCACCTGCTCCGGCGAATATACTTGCGCGGCATCGAGCGCGGCCTTCAGGTCATGCAGCTTGTTCGGATCGGTCTCCTCCGCGAGCAGCGTGGTGCAGTAGTAATCTTGGAAGGCGTAGGTTATCGCCCCGCTATTGTTCTGGAAGTCGAGCACGAAGCAATCGTATTTTTGCGGGTGTGCGCGGTTCAGGCGGGATAAAGTCTGGACGGCCTTGATGCCCGAGAGTGGCTTGTCCACGTACATGGTATGTAGCAGCGGCTCGTCGTATCCGGTCTGGAATTTCTCGGCGCAGATCAGGAAGCGGTATGGATCAGCCTGAATATTATCCGCAATGTCGCTGCTTGAAAAACCGTTGAGGGAAACCTCGCTGACCTTCGCGCCGCCGTACTCGTGTTCGCCGGAAAAGGCGACAATCGCCTGACAAGGGCTCTTGCGCTCGATGAGATAGGTCTTGATAGCGTGGAAGTACTGGATGGCTCGCTCGATGCCGCTAGTCACAACCATTGCCCGGGCCTGCCCGCCGATCTTTCCTGCGGCCAGCACTTGTTCGTGGAAGTGGTCAACCATGATTTCGGCCTTCAGGCGTATCGCGTGCTCATGGCTCTCCACATACCGGCGCAACTTCTTCCGTGCTTTTTTGGTATCGAACTCCGGGTCGTCTTCGATCTTCTTGACCAACTTGTAGTAGCTGTCCACCGGGGTAAAGTTCTTGAGCACGTCGAGGATGAATTTTTCCTCGATTGCCTGCTTCATGGTGTAGCTGTGAAACGGGCGGTGCTTGACTTTGCCTTCGGGGTCCGGGGGCATCGGTTCGCCGAACATTTCGAGCGTCTTGTTCTTGGGCGTGGCGGTGAAGGCGAAGTAGCTGGCGTTGGTCAGCATCTTATGCGCCTCCATCCGTTTCGCCAGCGCCTCGTTCACCGTGTCTTCGGGGTCAGGCCCAGCATCTTCGTCCGCCGCCGCGCCAAGCACTTGGCTCATCGCCGCAGATGTCTTGCCGCCTTGGCTGGAGTGCGCCTCGTCGATGACGATGGCGAAGGTCTTCCCGCCTTCGGTTGCTATCTCGTCAAGGATGAAAGGGAACTTCTGCACCGTCGAGACGATAATTTTCTTTCCCTCTTCAATGTACTTTCGCAGGTCGCCGGAACGGTCGGCATGGCCCACCGTCGCGCTCACCTGCATGAATTGCTTGATGGTGGTCTGAATCTGGTCGTCGAGCAGGCGTCGGTCAGTCACCACGATCACCGAGTCGAACACTTCCTTATCGTCGCGCTTCAAACCGATGAGTTGGTGCGCGAGCCATGCGATGGAGTTCGACTTGCCGCTCCCTGCCGAGTGCTGGACGAGGTAACGCTTGCCCGCTCCGTGGGCGCGTATATCAGCCAACGCCTGCCGCACCACGCCGAGTTGGTGGTAGCGCGGCCAAACTTGCCTGCGCTTCTTCCTCCCGGTGCGAGGGTCTTTCTCCTCGATGATCTGCGCGTAGTTTTCGAGAATGTTGGTGAGCCCAGCCGGAGTGAGCACTTCTTTCCATAGATAGTCGGTCTTGAGGCCCAGCGGGTTGGGCGGGTTCCCCGCTCCGTCGTTGTAACCCTTGTCGAATGGGAGGAACCACGAACTTTTGCCCTTGAGTTCGGTGCACATCTGCACTTTGCTGTCGTCCGCTGCGAAATGCACGACGCACCGCCCGAACTCGAAAAGTCGCTCGCGAGGGTCGCGGTCGCGGCGGTACTGTTCCACCGCGTCCTCGACGGTCTGTTTGGTAAGGCTGTTCTTTAACTCGAAGGTGGCAATGGGCAGCCCGTTGATGAAAAGGCAGAGATCGAGTGCCCGGCGCGTCTCGTCCATGCTGTAGGCAAGCTGGCGAGTGATCGAGAAGCGATTCTGCGCGTGCAGCGCCTCAGCCTTGGCGTTGCCGGGCGACGGCGTGCCGTAGAACAGATCGAAGTGCAGTGGACCGTGCTCTGCGCCCTTGCGCAGAACGTCGATGACGCCGCGTTTGCCGATCTCGGCGGAGAGGCGCGTCAGGAACTTTAGGCGGTTAATGTCCTTCGAGTCATCTGTCTCGGGTATCGCCAGTTTCTTGAACGTCTCGGGCTGAGTGGGACGGAGAAAGGCGAACAGTTGCGGCACGTCGAGTGCGTGGGCGCGTTCGTAGTCCTTGGGGTTGCCCGCGAAGTATCCAGCGCCGGTAGCTTCTGGACTCGGTGCCACTTGGCCGGGAGCAATGGAGAACCCATCCACCCCGGTCATGTGGCGCATGATGATCGTTTCGAGGCCCTTTTCGCTGGTGTCGGTGGTCATACGACGGCTTCCTCGTCAAGGGCTTCGGTCTCATCACTCAGATCGGGGTTGTTCTCGGGGATATCGGGGGTAGGTTCTTCCGGCAGTCGCGCCGCCGCCTCGCACACGTCCAGCTTGCCGGTTACTATTTCAGCGACGAGGCGGGTGCGGTATTCTCGGAGGAGGTCGATCTCGCGTTCGAGGCGGGAGATAGTGGTATTGAATCTAGCGCAGCTCGTGTCCAATGCCTTTACGATGCCGGTCTGCTCTTCCAAGGTCGGGGGCACCGGAATTTCGATCTCCTTCATTCGGCCCAACCCCAAATCTTGATTTGTCGCGCCGCGAGTGAATAACTGCGACTGCTCATAGCATCTCGGCGAATTTAGGCAGAAGGCAAGAAACTCAGGCGTGATGCGCTGGCGGTTGATTTTCAGCACCGCGATATGCACCCATACCTGAAATGGGAATTCTAGGTCTACCGCACGAGCTACGCCCGTTGTGCCGCCTTTTGTGTAGAGAACATCGCCAACCAGAGGCCGCACCCGCCTGCAAAACTCCTTATGATCCGCCTCGCTGATGAACTTTACGTCATCCAAGCTCCAGCGGTTCGCTTTTACGTTCCGTGCCGATAGAAACGGTATTCCAGAATCGCGATATTCGGGGGAAAAGTGCGGGCCGTCTATCGCCGCCGTAATGACCCTTCGCAGCGACAGCGCTTCCCACCCACTTGGAAGGTAAGGAAACCAAAGTCCACCTGAGGGCTTGAGGGGAACGGCAGGGTCGAGGCCGCGTGTGACGGCGTGGTGGATGATGGCCTGCTTTTGCTCGTTAAGCAGCGCGATCACCTTCCGCTTCGCCCGGATCGCCCGCTCCAACCGCCCGTTGGCCCAATCCAGAAACCGCACAATCGCCGCCTGCTCGGTGGGCGGGGGGAGCGGGATAGTTACACCTAAGATCGCACCGTGGGAAAGGCCATAACGTGTAACGCCATGCGCCTCGACCTGTAGCTGGGCGGCGATTAGGTAACACTGTAATGCTCGATGAAGAAATGCGCCATGCATAGTGGATCGGGGTCGAAGAATCGCAAGGTGATACCCACACACTAAGTCCGGTGCCTCGAATTCCACCAGCGACGGTACTCCGATGTCCTTCCACTCTTCCGAATCCTTCGTGATGAGGACATCCAATTTGTGAAGGCGAAACCGGACTCGCTCTTCCTCGGTCGCGCTTCCCGTCATGAAGCGTATCGATTGGCGGATACGCTCGTTCTTGTAGACATCCACATAATTGCAGAGGCGCACGGGTGTCTCGCCTTGTTTTGTGTGTTTATCAATATTGCTCACTCGCATGTCGCAAACGTGCCTCAATCGACGCTCGTTCCAGTGCCCCGGCAACGCTGTGAGCCACGGTATTCTTGTCTCTTTGTAATTCGAATACGGTTTGAGGTCGGCGATCATTTGCCCCCTACTTTTAGTAGATCATCCAGCAGTCCCTCGGCATCTTTTTCGATGGCCAGAATGTCGGCGCTTATTTCTTCGAGCGGGCGCAACGGTTGTGGCTTGTAGAAGTGGCGCGTGAAGCTGACCTCGAAGCCGATCTTGGTGGCGTCCTCCTTGATCCACGCATCGGGCGTGTAGGGAAGCACCTCGCGGCGGATGAAGGCTTCGACGCCGCCCTCTTCTAAAAGCGGCACTTGCTCGGTGTCGCGCAGTTCGGAGTCTGGCTCGTACTCGACAATCGCAGCCTTGCCGTGCACGGTTGCCTCGAACAGGCCTCGCAGCGGGTCCGCTTTGGCCTTGCCGGACTTGTGCACCTTGGCGATCACGGGAGGCGCTGTCTCCACACGCCAACTTACGGCTTTGAGGATCGGCTTGAGGTCGGCGGCGGCGAGCTTGATGCCTGCATCTTTGAGCGCGGCATCGACGCGCTTGCGGAAAACGTTATGATCCTCGAAGAGCGTGTCGCCTAGCGCGGCGCGTAGTTTCGTGGCGACATCGACGAGGCGGCCATCGCGCCCCCATGTCTTCGGGTCGAGCAGTTTCTTTTTCTTCTGCTCGGGCAAACCCTTTTTCTTGCTACCGCCCTCTTCGTTGTCAGCTTCCTCGTCCGATTCGTCGTCATCGCTACCCCAGTTCACCAAGCTGATCTCCAAAGCGGTGGACACCTTGTCGAAGTTAGTGAACAGGTCTTCGCCAAATTCCTCGTAGAACGCAGCGCGTAAGTCTTCGTCACCGCTGGTGAAGCGCAGCGTCTCGATGGCTTTGAGGGTGAGTTGGCTATGCAGGCGCAAGGGTCGCTCGACCGTGACCTTCCAGTAGCCGAAGGCGGCATTGGGGAAAATCTTCGACTCTGGGGTCTCCTTGAAGTCAAGGAACGTGCGGCTGATGCGTTCAATGTCCCCCGGCGAGAGTTCGCAGTTCTTCTTGCCGAGATTCTTGCGCAGCGGCTTGAACCACTGGGTCGCGTCGATGAGTTGGATTTGATTCCTGCGGTGCGCGGGCTTTTTGTTGGAGAGCACCCAGATGTAGGTGGCGATGCCTGTGTTGTAAAAAAGGTTGAGCGGCAAGGCAACGATAGCTTCAACCCAGTCGTTCTCGATGAGCCAGCGGCGGATGTTGCTCTCCCCCTGACCCGCGTCACCAGTAAAGAGCGACGAACCATTGTGAACTTCGGCAATGCGGCTGCCAAGAGCGGACTTGGCGTTCATCTTCGACGCCATGTTGGCGAGAAAAAGCAACTGCCCGTCGCTGGAGCGAGTGACAAGCGAGAGTTCATCGCCATTGTGCATCACCTTGAAGCGCGGGTCCCGCATTTTATCCTTGCCGCCCATAGCTTCAAGGTCTTTCTTCCAACTCTTCCCGTAGGGCGGGTTCGCAAGCATGAAGTCGAACTCTTGCGCGGGAAAGGCGTCGTGCGAGAGGGTAGACCATTCCGCGCCGCCGACGATGTGGTCGGCGCTTTCTCCCTCACCTTTGAGCAGCATGTCCGCCTTGCACACGGCGTAGGTCTCGGGGTTGATCTCCTGACCGTATAGCTGGCACTTAATCTGTTGGCCGCGCTTCGCGCCAATCGCTGTCAGCGTCTCCTCGCCCACAGTGAGCATTCCACCAGTGCCGCAGGCGCAGTCATAGAGCAAATAGGTGCCCGACTTTATATCCGCCTCGATGGGCAGGAACACAAGGTTCGCCATCAGCCGAACGGCATCACGTGGCGTCCAGTGCTCGCCCGCCTCTTCGTTGTTCTCTTCGTTGAACTTCCGAACCAGTTCCTCGAAGACCGTGCCCATCGAGTGATTGTCTATGCCTGCTGGCGATAGGTCGATTTCGGGGTCGAGGAATTTGTTGATAAGCGTGCCTATGGCATCGGCCTTGGAGAGGGTCGAAAGTTGGTTGCGAAACTTGAAGTTGTCGATGATGTCTTGGACGTTGGGCGAGAAACCGTCGAGGTAATCCTGAAAATCGGCGAGGAGTTGTTGCTGGCTGGCGCGGGACTTGAGGTCTCGCAACGTGAAACGGGATGTGTTGTAGAAGGCTTGGCCTGCGGCATCGCAGAGCGCGGCGCGCTGCTCAGTAATGCCCGCCTCGTCGAGCATCTTTTTGGTGTCCAGCACCTTCCCCTTGGTTGGTTCGAGTACCGCATCCATGCGCCGGATGACGCACATCGGAAGGATCACGTCCGGGTACTTCCCGCGCTTGAACAGATCGCGCAGTACATCGTCGGCAATGCCCCAGATGAATGAGACGATTTTGTTGTGCGTTGCCTGATCCACTATCGTGTTTGCTCCTTCCCGGAATTCAGATCACAGGGCAGCAGGTGCGGATCGCGCTGCTGTAATTACGCTTCACAATGAGATATTCTCAGGAACCACCAATTCTATCCTGTGATTCGTGGGACACCGCCGATCAATTTGAGCCATGTTGGCTGAGCCGTACAATCGACACATGGAACCATACTCTCCCTTCTTAACTTGGCGATTTGATACCGCCTTGCAGTTCGCCTCCGGACTGCATCACCAACAACCCCGGAAAGGCGTCTCCATCCCCTACATTGCCCACCTGATGAGCGTATGCGCTCTTGTCCTTGAGGCTGGTGGGAACGAGGATCAAGCGATTGCCGCCCTGCTGCACGATGCGGTTGAGGACCGTGGTGGACGCTCAACTTTGGAGACCATTCGACAGATGTTTGGCGACCGTGTGGCAAGTACTGTTGAATCCTGTTCGGACAGCATGGCGACGAATCCTGATAAGAAATTGCCTTGGCGTGAAAGAAAGGTCAAATATCTGGAGCATCTCCAAACGGCGAGCGGCGATGCGCTGCTGGTTTCGGCTGCCGACAAGCTCCACAATGCCCGCGCAGTTTTGGCGGACTATCGGGAACTCGGGGAAGGCTTATGGTCAAGGTTCAATGCGCCAAAGGAAGATCAACTCTGGTTCTACGACGCAATGGTCGAGACCTTACGGAAGACAGCCGCCCCAACGGTGCTCGTTGACGAGTTGGAGAGAGTCGTAAAGGAGCTAAAACAGCTAGCGAAGTGAACTCACCCAGCATTATGTGACGTGGCACCAGTCGCTCAGGAAACAGAGCCGATCAATTACAATCCCTAGCCGAGGGGGAACCATGCTGTACTGGAGAGAAGCCGCAAGCCATCTCGGCATGTTGAACTAATGGCGGCGAATGACCATTGCTGCAACCGTCATGTCATCGCAGACGCCGCCCCTAGCTGCTTGCGTCAGGGTCGAATTTGGGAGTTCGGGCAGGTTCGCGAGATTCTTCATCACGGTTTGGGCAAGCTGGTAAAGGCTGAAGCGGGTCCACGCCCCATCAGTCATCAAAAGTATGAGGTCTCGGTCTTGAGCGCGGAACTGCTTTACTAGTGGCTGAATTGCTCCACTTCCCAGTTGCCTTTTGCTTGCGCCTTCGGTGAGGATGTTCGCTTGGCCATCTCGAACTAGGTACGCCCTAGAATCGCCGACTGCGCAGATGGAGATAACGTCCTCAGCGAGGCTCGCGGCGACCATTGTGCTCTTGTTCGAACCCAGCAGATGAGAGTCCAGAAGCTTCGTGGTTCTCGCCCAGTCCAGTCTGCCTCCGCTCTCCGTGTACAGCCGTTCCAACTGGCGGGCAGCTTTCTTGGCAGCCCCCTCCGCGTTCCCTTGACCGTCGAATACGGCTGCCAGCGGAGCGCCCGAAAGCCGACCGACGAAAAGGGCGTCTTCGTTCGCGTGTCCGGGCTGGGGAACGCTGGCTGCGTAGATGGTCGCGGTGAATCCCTTCGCCCCCTTCTCAGTCTCGGCGCTCGCGTTCAGAAGCGGATTGGACGATACTGCATCCTTTATCTCAAACGTCCCGAACGGCAACATGTGTGCGCGTCCCAACAAGTTTTTCATCGCTCTTGCGCCAGCTTCGTTGACGGAATGGATTATGACGATGCCGGAGAATCGTGTTTGCACAAGGTGATGCGCCACGCGCTGCCCACTGCCGGGACGCATGTCTGGGAACGCCACATCCGAAAAACTGAGATCGTGGTCGAGGAAACACACGTCGAACGTCTGCTCGTCCAAGAGAGCAAGGGCCTGCTCCGCGTTCGAGGCAATGATGGCTTGGGGGATTCGCTGTCGGAACCACTTGATCCGCTCTGGGGAGTCCTCCAGCACGAAGACCTTTGCAGCCTCGGGAATTCTTATAGTTTTTGGCGCGGATTCGATTTCAGACAGCGTCTTGAGGAATCGTGAAGGACGGGACATCTTTGGCCTTGCCGAGAATCTTCTCCAGCATCGTAATTGCACAAAAGGGGCAGACTACATAAGCTCCTTGGCCGTTACCTTCCGCCAGCACCGCTTCGGGAAAGTGATCGGCGTTCCAGTTCCAGCAGCCGGACCCCCGTTGGGGTCGTCCATAGTGGCAAGGACAACCCCTGTCCAGTCATCGGAGGTTTCGGACTGCACTTCAAGCCAATAGCGGTCTCTGCCGCCAGATTGTGTTAAGCAAACCACGGTTCGCTTCCGAATTTGGTCGTCATCCATTTGTTCTAGTGCTGATTACCCCCAGAGCATGTTGTCACTAGCCAGCGGGGAGAACACCTTACAAAAGTAATGCGAATCTAAATCTTCGCCGGAGCTTCAATGCGTCAACTTCAACAAATGGTCGGAAAGCCCGCCTGCCTCCATGATTTGTTCAGCCCACCAGTCCGAATTGGCGATGGCGCTGATCGTGGCAGGAATACCTGCCCGTCAAGGACCTCCAACCGCAGCATTTGAACGCAACACGATGCGTCGAAAATCGCTCTCGGCAAGAATCCGGATCGGCTGGCCCTTGGCAATCAACTCCTCCGCTTTCCGGTGCTTGGAACTCTTATCGTGCCCAGCCAGCCGCCGCACATCCTCGTGGCCAACTACGAGCAGAGTCGTGTGCTTGGTCACGCCACCGTCAACGCGGCACCCGGCATCTGCGGCCGCATCTGCCGCCATTCGCCTCAGCATCGACAACGTCCCCGTGAACACCAGCACCTCGCCGAACAGCGGCCCATCCGAATTGCCATCACGCCGAATTCCCTGAGCGCCCGAGGAGCCAATCGGTTGTTCTATTCGCGTGAGCCACTCTTCCGCTGACAAACCCGTTTCGGCGATGGCGCGTAGCAGAATCTCCCCTGCGCACCGCGCGTCCTCCAGAGCATCGTGCTCCCGGTACTGAATGCAGAAATGCGCGGCAACATTCGAAAGACCGTATCCGGACTGGGAGAATATCGGCCAAGCCCTTCGGACGACTCTGGCGGAATCAAGCCAGCGACAGGAGCACCATTCGAGTTCGTATCGCTCGCAAGCGCGAGTCACGGCAACGCGGTCAAATGGCGTGTGGCTGACCACTATGTTGTCCCGTAGAAGCGAACTGACAACCAGGAACGCAGCCGCCCAAGTAGGTGCGCCTTTCACCGCCTCCTCGGTGATGCCATGAATTGAGACATTGATGGGTTCAAATTCATCCTGAGGATTTATTAACGACTGCCATTTGTGTTCGAGAGCACCGTTCCGGAAAGCAGCGACACCAATTTGGCAGATGCTCGACAGGTCAGCGTTAGCGGTTTCAACATCTACAGCGACGAAGTGCACATGGCCCTCCCAGCACACGAATCCCAGCCAGCGACTGGAAGGGTCGAGACGCTCGTGTTGGCTTGCGGGGATTCAGGTTGAGTTTATGCCGATTCTGGGATTCGGGTGCCACGTCGTCCAAAAATTAGGTCTCCAAAGTAACTTGCCCGAGCCACACACGCCAGACTACTGCACTATTGGCGTAGGAGGATCGGGATAGTGTTGGATTGGAAGACGAGGTGACGCGGCAGTTAGAATCGTCCTGCGGGAGACTGTCTTAGAGGAACTGGAAAGATTAGCGAAGTGACCTTGCTTAACAATATCTGACGGTGACACACTCACACAACGAACCCAGTCCATCAATTACAATTCCATGCCGAGGGGGAACAATGGCAAATCTAAAGGGACTAGCGGGCTTTGTGTCGAAGTTGAGGGCAGTGAGAACGAATTTGGTGAATGAGCTTCGGCATGTTGATGCAGCACTTTCGGTTCTGGGCAAGTTGGGCGGCGGGCGTAATTCCACCAGACCGAAGCACAGCATGTCAGCCTCGACTCGCAAGCGGATGAGCCTCGCGCAGCGAGCACGCTGGGCAAAGGCGAAGGGTCGAGCGCCGAAACCGAAGCGCACAATTTCACCAGCAGGCAGGAAGAGAATCGCAGCCGCTCAGAGGGCACGGTGGGCGAAGATACGGGCGGGGAAGAAGTAGGATGCTTAGAAGCCAACGGAGCCTGCTGCGAGTATGCGGCAGGCTTTCATTTTCAATGCCCGCTCTATTCCCGCAAACCGAAACGAGGAACTCCGTGAAGAAGATCACACTTGCTATATTGCTGTTGTTATCCGAGCACGCATGGGCTGGGGAAGTCCCCAATCCGGCCGAGTACAGCATCAACGTCCACGTCAGTTCATCGAGCATAGACCTTAACGTCGGCACTCAAGCGTTGGACGTTGTCATTGAT
>Ga0209517_10004646_pt1 | contig 17956 bp, 19 predicted proteins | sample PeaSoiMetSII2010_FD_187695 | JGI IMG/M metagenome (GOLD analysis project Ga0209517, IMG submission 187695) | Peat soil microbial communities from Weissenstadt, Germany - SII-2010 (SPAdes) (version 2) | ecosystem: Environmental > Terrestrial > Soil > Wetlands > Peat | place: Germany...
CCGATCTCTCGATACTCATACCTCGCCATGGGGCGTGAAGGTCACGAACGTCGAGGTCAAGCAGGTCGACATGCCGGAGTCGATGCTGCGCGCCATGGCCAAGCAGGCCGAGGCTGAACGCGAGAAGCGGTCGAAGATTATTCACGCGGAGGGCGAGTTCTCGGCCGCGCAAAGACTGGTGGACGCCGCCCACCTGCTGGCCACCGAACCGGTCAGCGTGCAGCTGCGCTATTTGCAGACTCTGACCGAAATCGGCGTGGAGAAGAATACGACCGTGATCTTCCCGGTCCCGGTGGACTTTTTCTCGGGATTGCAGAAACTGCTCGGGAAGGGCGACGACACGGCAGCCAAGAAGACAGCGTAGAAAAACAGCCGGGCAAGACGCGCGCCGCAAATTGCCAGGAGTGGAACTATGGCTTCGTCACAGGATACGGAAATCACACTGGGAACAGGCAAGCTGCTGTTCCTGTTCTTCGGCTTGGTCGGGATCTGCGCGCTCTTTTTTGCGCTGGGGTATTCGCTCGGACGGAAGTCGGAACCGGCGATCACCACGGCGAGTGCTGCCATTACACCGCCGGTGGCGCCGGGAACGAGCAAGGCGAGCGGCGCAGCCGCGGCCGCGCAGCCCATGACGTTTTACAAGTCGGTGGAGCAGAAAGATGCCAATCCTCAGTTGACGCCTGCGACCGACGCGAAAACGGACACGGCAACAACCGCCGCGCCTGCTCCCGCGAATGCAACCCCAGCGCAAACTCCTGCTGCAGACAACACGTCTGATCCCCCTATAACCATGCCCTCGGCGGGATATTTCGTGCAGGTGGCTGCGGTCAGCAAACAGGAAGATGCCGACTCGCTGGTGGAGGCGCTCAAGAAGAAAGAATATCCGGCGTTTGTAGCGGCGCAGGTCCCGACCGACAAGCTATTTCGCGTGCAGGTCGGACCGTTCTCTGACGTCAAAGACGCGGAGGCAATGCGCACGCGGCTGGTCGCTGATGGGTATAGCCCGATTTTGAAGAAATAGCTCGAAGATTCAGGATTATCCGCTCGCTATCAAACCACTCACAGCCCGCGGGGAACGAGTACGAAGCGGTCGATTGCGATCTTGGGGCCGGCGTCCGCCCGCGCTGCATCCAGTCGGAACACGACCTTCACCTCATCGAACCCCCGGATCGACGAATGCGCGGGAATCACGAAATTCAGTGTCTCGCTAGTGGGCTTCGCCGGTTCGTCATAGATCTTCCAGGGCCGCGTCGACTTGACCATCATCCTTCCGAGAGACTGTGACGGCTTTCCCGGCACACTCGCGTTGATCAGGATGAGTTCCAGCGACACGGTCTCCGGGTAGTGATCCGCATTTCGAATCGCAATCTGGATTCTGCTGCAGCAATCCAGGTCGAGCATGCTGCCCAGATGCTCGTGCGCTTCCATCAAGAGTGGGCGCCGGTCGGTAGACCGGATATTCAGCAGTTCGGGACTGCCGTGCGCCTGCAGGGACCTCCTCGGTGGATGCAGATCGGGCGCTTTGAAAAACCAATAAACGCCCTCGAAGGGAATCTCCAAGGGCTTTGCGCCGTGGTGGTTTGTCAGCAGACTGGTTCCGAATGCCGGCGTGGGCGCCACCAGTTTCGTAAGCGTCTGTTTCTCGGGCCACAGGACAATGCCGGGATCACCTTCACGGTCTGCGACATCAGAACCTCCCGACGTTTTCTCGTGCCCAGGCTGCCCGCGCCGCCCGCCTTGGGGAAATCCTTGACGCGCGTGATCGCTCGACGGAACACCAAAGCCGCGCATTCTGAAGGAGTGTGGCAGGTACGGGATCAGCCCAGCGGCCGTGATGACGATCGCGAGCGCAATCATGGTCAGAGGCCGCGAAGAGGACTGCGACGAACGTGGTTGTCCAATGTCCGTTTCAGCACCTCTACTAAAGGACCACGTCCAGACCGCGGAAGCAATTCCGACGAGAAAGGCCGAAGTGAAGGCGTCTCCCGCGAACGCAGCGATTGCACCCGCTTCCGCGCACAACGTCGCGCCCGCTCCGAAGGCCTGCTGCCAGAAGGCCGATGACTGCGGCAGCCCGAAAGCGTTTCGGTGGGAGAGAAGCAGTGATGGTTCACGATCGCTCAGTTCGGACGCGTCTTGTGGCAATCGGAACGATTTCACTGCCCTGGTTGCAAACACTGCCGCGATAACGACTACCCACACGGAATTCTCGCGGATGAAAACAGCGAGAGGCGCGAGCCAGAGTGCATCCAGCGATGTTCCTAGGATCAGACGGCGCGTATCGGGTCCGGTCGTGCCTGGCCGGATCGCGCACAGGCCCCACACCACCGCCGCACTTGCAAGAAACACTTCGAGGACATTCTCGACCGCCACGCCGAGTATTTCGCCCGGCGAAAGCGTGTGTACGAGCGGCAGGTGGCTTACGAAGGCGGCGACAAGCCCTGCGGCGAACAGTCCTCCAGCGGGTGGCAGCCATCTGGGAAATGGCCGGGGCGCCGAAGTTCCAACCAAATCAAAAGCGTTCATCCTGAGCTCAGCCTCGCAGACAAGGTGCGTGAGTGGATCTCCGGAAAGCAGTTGCCAGCTGCCGGCCCTCAGCCGTCAGTTAAAGCAGATTCCTTTGCACCTCGCGTTCGCTCGGGGGTCGGAATGACAACCCTTAAGCGAACATTCAGCGACCAACGACTATTTCGAGCCTAGCGATTCGCGTACGGGACCCAAGACCCACAGCGGACTAGCTGATCTCTTTGACACCAGGAACTGCACGCTGGTTCCAGCGGAGCAAGACTTGCCGGTGACGAGACGACGGCAACAAATCAGTCTACATTGACACCCATCGATTCTCGCGTTATTCCTAGTGCAGATATGTCATCCACCGAAGCATCTCTGGACCGCGCGCTGCACGCCATTGCCGACCCCACACGGCGCCGAATTCTGCAAGCTCTAAAGGAAGGCGAAGCCGAGGCTAAGGCAACGGGGCAGAAAATGGGTGCGACCAGGCCCTGCCTGTGCGCGGGGGACGTGGAAGAGCGCGTTCGCCTTTCGCAGCCGACCATTTCTCATCACATGGCCATTCTCACGAAGGCGGGCTTGGTGGAGGCGACCAAGAAAGGGCAGTGGCGCTGGTACCGGCGCAACGAGAAAGCGATCCGCCTGATGGTGAAGACGTTGCGCGGGAAGTTGTAGAGCAGTTCTACGGCGTGCCGAGAGCCCACTTCTCCAGGTCTCCGGTAGAGCGCAGAATGCCGACCTGGCTGCGCTCGAGTTCGAAAATGACGTCCTGGAGCGTGATGAATCGCTCACTGGCCTGCGATCGGGCGTCATCCACATCGTGCAGCGTGGCAGTGCCGGCGTCCATGCGAGTTTGGACGGCAGTCAGATCCTTCTCGGCGATTTCGTATTCCAGTTGGGCTACGTCTCGGGCAGCTTGCATCTGAGCCACCGAGCGCTGCAGGCGCAAGGTTTCTTCCGAAACTCGGTTCCGGGCAGCTTCCGCTTGTTTGGTGGCTTTCAGGGCGTCAGCATCGGCAGCCTGGGCGCGGGATCGCTGGGGCGCGTTGAAGATAGGGAATCGGATGCTGACGCCGACGGTTGCGTTGTTTTGCTGGAACCCGTTGGCCACGCATAGAACCGAGACGCCGGCAACGGGACAAGGTTTCGCGGGAATGTAGTAGTTCTGAAAGTTATTGAACTTGGAAAGCAACGCGTATTGCGCGGCGAAATCGATGCTGGGCCACAGGGATTTGTGTTCTCCTTGCGCGCGTAGGTACTGGGCGCGAGCGTGTTCGACGGCGGCTTGCACCGACGGATTGGAAGCGGCCGCGTCTTTTGCCACATCTTCGTTCGAGGGCGCGGCTGGCGGAGCGGGGATGGAGTCAGGGTCGGTTTGAAGGTTCGCGGCGGGAAGCGCGGTGAGTTTGGAAAGGTGCTCACGCAGCACGTCGGCTGCGCCTTGGGCCTCGGCGATGCGCAGGCGGACGCGGGCGGCGGAGAGGCGGGCCCGTGTGCCGTTGACCTCGCTGTCAATCCCTTCTTTGACGCGCTGGGCGACCGCAGCCTGCATTTTGTTGGCAGCCTCCTGGGTTCCCTGGAGCCGGGTCAGGCGCTGTTCCCATTTGGCGAGTTCGGCGTAACTTAGGACAGCGTCTTGAATGATCTGGTTGCGCTGGTCTTTGGTCTTCAAATCCGCAACGGTGGAATCAGCTTTGGCCGCGCGCAGGAAATCGCGCAGGGCAGGATTGATCAACGCAGATTGTGCGTTGACCGTGAATAGAGACGGCGCCGATCCCTCGAGGGCGAGGGGAAATCCATACGAGTAACCGAGACCGGCTCCGGTAGAGAGTTGAGGGACGTAGTGATTCCGCAGTTCCTGATAGTTGGCGGATGCGTATGCCACGTCGGCAGCGGCGATGGCCGTCCCGGTGGCGTGAGACAGGGCGAGTTCAACCACCCGCTTGAGAGAGACGGGTTCCGCCAGCAACGAACTGGGAAGTAACACGACTGCCAGAATCCACTTTGCGGTGTGCGCACCAAGGCACGAGGTTTTCATTGCGTCCCTTTCAGAGTGATCTGGAAATGATTTCATGAACCATTGGATGTCAGCGAGATTCTAAATGTCCATTGGGATCGATGGAGCAACGGAGCGACGGGGCGGCTTCCCGAAGGATCGCGAATGGGATTCCGGCAAAGTCCTCAAGTCTGGAAAAGTGCGAGACGTGGACCGCGCCATCTTTTCGCGAGGGCTTCAATGCTCAACCCGCTTCAAATGTTCCTGAGCTCGGGCGTAGGTATGAGACAGAGCGAGTGCGGCGCGGTATTCTTCGGTGGCGGCCGAACGGTCCCCTTGCTTTTCGAGTAACTGTCCGAGCAGATCGTGCGCCTTGAAGGCCGGGCCTTCCTCGACTGGACCATCCGTTAGATAGCGGCGCAGGAGCCGTACGGCCATGGGATAGTCGCGACCGGTGCGCAGCAGAAGGCTGGCGCCGTCCATCAGCGATTCGGGGCGGTCGAGCGCGCTGGACTCCATGCTGCGGAGCGCCTGCTGCATTTCGTCGAGACGATTGGCATGCGCCAGGAACTGGGCCAGATGCAGCCAGGCGTGCGCGGTTCCGTGACTGGCTTCGATGGCGGCCCGGTACTCGCGTTCGGCCGCTGCAGTGTTTTTCTCGCTCTCCGCAATCCGGCCGGACACGTAGTGGGCCACGGCGGGATTGAAGGCCGCCAGTGCCTCCGCCTGGGCGCGGGCTTTGTCCTTGCCTCCGCCGACAATGCCGGGAGCGGAGAAATAGAACTCCGCCAGGTCGACGCGGGCTTCCACATTCTTGGGATCGAGTTCGACGGCCCGCTCGAACTCGACGCGAACTTTTTTTGCCAGGCCAGCTGCGGAAAGAAATCCAGCGCGGTCGGCCTTCTCGCCATAGATGCGGCCCAGCCAAAGATGATAGAGGCTCTTCTGCGGATCGAGGCTGCGCGCTCGTTCGCAAGCCTTGATGCCACGGTCCCACTCGTCGATTATGAAATAAGCGCGGCAAAGCAGATTGTAGGTTTCGGCGTCGGCGCCGGATTCGGAGTGACCGACCTGCTGCTCCAAAGTCTGAATGGTCTCATCGACGCGACCGGCGGCGAGCAGCTCTTTGGGAGTCGTGGCCGCGGCGGCCGATTGCAGGAGCAGGGACAAAATGGCGAGCGACGAAAGGGTTCTAAATCTCATTCGTTCCGAAGTCCATATCTGAGTGGATACGTGCCCTCCCAAAATCTTTAAGGAACCACCTTGACGGCCGCACCATCAAAGAGTGGCTTGTCCTCCGCCGGTAAGGCCACCGAGTCTCCTTCGGACAGGCCGGAGGTGATCTCGACCCGGGTCAGGTTCTGCAACGAGAACTCAATCGTCTGGCGCTTCAGGTGGTTGTCGACAATGCGGAAGACGTACGGTTTGCTCTCATCAATGCGCAGAGCGTCGCGCTGCAGGGTCAGGACGTTGCTGTGTTCGGCCACCACGATGGTGACCCCAACGTTCACGTCGGGCAGCAGGCGGAGATCTTTATTGTCGACGACGCACGTGGTTTCGCCAACGTTTCTGGAGAGGCGCAAGCGGACCGTCGAAGGCACCGTGTCGACGGTGCCGGTCCAAGTGCGGCCGGGAATCGCGTCCCATGTAATCTCGACTTTTTGTCCGGACTGCAGACGGCCTACATCGGGTTCATCGACGAAAGCGCGAACCCGCACGCGCAAAAGATCGGCTTCCTGCAAGAGTAGGTCGCCAGCCTGAACAAAAGCTCCCTGTTTGACAGGAAGGGAATAGACGATGCCGTCGAACGGGGCGCGTACGCTGGACTTGAGCAGCGCGTCTTCGGCGGCGTCATAGGCGGCTTGCGCTTCCGCGGCCTGCGCTTCGATCCGCGCGGCTTCCGGTTTGGAGTAACGCTCCTTCTGTTTCTGCTCCAGCAAGGTGACGTCGGCCTGGGCGCTTTGCAGTGCGTCTTCCGCCTGTCGAACTTCGCCGGGAGAGGCCGCGCCATCCTGCTGCAGACGGCGCAGGGCATCGAGTTTGTGCTGGGCTACATCGCGGGCGCTGCGCGCCTTGACCAGTTCCGCATTCAACGTGAGCACTTCTTCTTGTGTGCCTTCGTGGGTGAGGGCGGACTGATTGGCTTGCGCGGTCTTGACCTGGGCCCGGGCGCGAGCTGCCTGCGTGCGAATGTCGGCGTCGTCGAGTTGCAGCAGCGCTTGGCCCTTGCGCACGTGGTCGCCTTCCTTCACCAGCAGGCGTTTTACCGTGGTCGCGATGGGAGCGTGCGCCTCGAAATTTTGAATTGGCTCGATCTTGCCGTTTGTAGAAACCAGGCTGCGGATAGGCCCCCGTTCCACGGCGACCGCGCGCACCTTCACAGGAGTCTGGTGAAGGTAGGAATACAGGACTGCCAGGGCTGCTAGCAGCGCGAACGCGAGCCAAATCCACCGCCTTCGAGACGGCGTGTTCGAATTGTTCGTCGATGCCAACCAGTTGTCTTTCAGGCTGCGGCAGGAATAACTGTAAGTAGTAATTTACCATTCCGGAGGCCGCGACAGATACCGATCAAGCCCCAAGCATGGTGTCTGATTGGATGCGGGCGGCGACGTTTCGGGTGCATCGTCGACGGCTTTGTCATGGCTGCGTGCGAATCCGGGCAAACGCTACAATAGCGGCATGGCTAAATCGCCTCGTTATACGCCTGAGCACGCGGCCGCGGGTCTCGACGCGAAGTTCCCGGAGATTGAGACCTGGCCCAACCAATTCCCCGGATACGAAATTATTGTGGATGACCCCGAGTTCACGTCGGTCTGTCCGAAGACCGGGTTGCCGGATTTTGGAGTGCTGGCCATCCGCTACATGCCGGATAAGAGCTGTCTGGAGTTGAAGTCGCTGAAGGAATATCTGCAGTACTACCGGAATCTTGGAATCTTTCAGGAGAACGTCGTCAACCAGGTACTGGAAGACGTAGTGAAGTGGGCGAAACCGGTGTGGGCGGAAGTGCGCGGGGAGTTCCGCCCGCGCGGCGGGATTTCGACGACGATCGTGGCGAAGTGGCCGAGGCCGAAGGGGAGTCGAGGCTAAAAGTGCTCGCTATGCTATATTCGCTCGACCTGTGACTTCCAGAAAGCTCCATCCGCGCGCGGTGCTGGTTCTGCTCACCGCACTGAATCTGCTGAACTACATCGACCGGTCGGTGTTGAATGCGGTTCAGCCGCTCATTCAGAATGAATTTCATGTCACAGATGCGCAGATTGGCAGACTCACCACCGTCTTCCTGATTTTCTATACCTTGGCGGCGCCGTTCATGGGACCGCTAGCCGACCGGTACTCGAGAAAGCTCATTATCGCGCTAGGCGCCTTTGCCTGGAGCGGCGCAACTTTACTGACCGCAGTCACTCACAGCTATGACGCCTTGCTGCTCCGGCACACCCTCGTGGGCGTGGGCGAGGCCAGCTTTGTCACGATTTCACCCACCGTGGTCGCGGATTTGTTCCCCGAATCGATGCGCGGGCGGGTGCTTGGGTTTTTCTACCTGGCCATCCCCGTCGGGTTCGCGCTGGGATACCCGATCGGCGGATATTTTGGGACGCACTACGGGTGGCGAGCTCCGTTTCTTCTTGCCGGCTTTCCCGGGTTTGTTCTCGGGGCGCTGGTGCTGCTGATCGCAGACCCGCCGCGCGGGCAATTCGATTCTCTGAAGGAAACCCCGGCGCGGGGAAGCGTTCGGGGATTGGTCCGCAACCCGGCGTTTCTGACTGCGACTCTAGGGATGGCGATGATGACCTTCGCGCAAGGCGGACTGCTGGTGTGGATGCCGACGTTTTTGTCGCGCATGCGCGGCTACAGCCTGCTGAAGGCGAACAACATGTTCGGCGTGATCATCGCCATCGACGGAACCTTCGCGGCGCTGGCGGGCGGGTGGCTGGGAGACCGGCTGCTGCGGCGTACAAAGAGCGCATACTATCTGGTCTCCGCTGCCAGCATGGGGCTGGGGATTCCGGTGATGATGGTGGCCTTGTTCAATCGCGGACCGGCCATGGTGCCGGGAATCGCGCTCGCAGGATTTCTTCTGCTGCTGAATACCGCTCCCTTGAATGCCGCTGTCATCAATTCCGTCGGAGCGCATATCCGGGCCACTGCGATTGCCGCGAATCTGTTTGTCATTCATTTTCTGGGAGACGCGTTTTCGCCCTGGCTGATCGGGAAGGTTTCAGACAAATCCTCACTCGAATCGGGATTCATCAGCACCGTGATCGCTACCGCTCTTTCTTCTGCCATACTGTTTTATGGAATGAAGTATGCGCCGCCGCTGGCCGTCGACGGCGCGTCCGCCGGCGTAGACGTAGCGGGGAAGACTTAGCAGGATGGCGTACTTTCATTGGATCGCGGGAACGATTCTGGCGCTGGCGTGGTTTTCCCGCATTGTGGATGCTGCCCTCGGCATGCCGAGCGTGGCCGATGTTTCTCGCCCGGAGTGGGATCGGAATCCCGTTCTGCCTGCGGGCAATCCTCGCGTTTCCATTATTGTTCCCGCCCGCAACGAAGAAGAGAGCATTGAACAGGCCCTGAATACGCTGCTGGCGCTCGATTACGACAACTATGAGGTGATCGCGGTCAACGACCGGTCGACCGATTCCACGGGCGACATTATGGAACGGATTGCCGCAAACCCCCGCCCTTCGACAGGCTCAGGGCAGGCTTTCTCGCAAAAGGCGCGAGAAACGGGCCACCCGGAGTTTCGCAGTTTTCGTGTCGTTCATCACTCCGAATTGCCCGATGGCTGGCTGGGAAAAACGCATGCCATGTGGACGGCCGCGAACCAGGCGACCGGCGACTGGCTGTTGTTTACCGACGCGGACGTGCTGTTCAAACCCGACTCGCTGCGCCGCGCGCTGGCTTACGCTGAGAGCGTGCCAGCGGATCACGTCGTGTTGTTTCCGCGGATGATCATGAAGCAGCCGGGCGAGTACATGATGATCGCTTTTTTTCAGACCATCTTCCTGTTTGGCCATCGCCCGTGGAAAGTGGCCGATCCCAGCACCGACGACCACATGGGCGTGGGAGCCTTCAACCTGGTGCGGCGCCGGGTGTACGACGCGGTTGGGACGTATGAAGCGCTGCGCATGGAAGTGCTCGACGACATGAAGCTGGGAAAGGTCGTGAAGAATGCCGGCTTCGCGCAGCGCAATGTGTTTGGCGGCGATTTGATTTCGCTCCGCTGGGCCAAAGGCGCAATGGGGATCGTCAATAATCTGACCAAGAATTTCTTTGCGGTGTTGTCGTTTCAGTGGTGGCGCACGGTCATCTCAGCTTTCGGTTTAGCGTTCCTGAATTTCGGGCCATTTCTCGGCGTGTTTCTGGCCCATGGATGGGCGCGCCTGCCCTACGCGGTGGCCCTCGGCTCATTGTTCGCGGTTTACATCGGGATGTCGTGGCGGTCGGCGGTCCCGCCCTATTACTTCCTGCTGCATCCCGTAAGCTCGGCGCTGTTTATCTACACGCTGCTGCGCTCGATGGTGCTGACGCTCTGGAATGACGGGATCGAGTGGCGTGGCACGAAGTATCCGCTGGAGGAGTTGCGGAAAGGCCTGGTGTGATAGCGTTCGTCCCTTGTCAATGCGTGACATCGATGTAACGATAGCCTCGATTTCGAACGGCGCCATCGTGGTACAATCCGCAGCCGAATCGGTTTGGAGCATCAGAGCTTTTCCTTATGAACAACAAAGATTGGCTTCGTCAGTTGTCGAGTCTGACTGGATTGCCGTACTACGAAGAACACAAGGTCTTCGGCGACAAGAGCGGCGCTCTAATCGGTGTTCTTGACGGATACATGGTTGCGGTCGGTCTCGGCAAAGGAGAGGGGGGACATGCTGGGATCAAGATGATGTTGCGCTATGCCAAAACCCAAGATCCCAAGCCAGTCAAGCAGGCGCTCGATCCTGCGAAGGGCAAGTTCAAGCAGATCACGACGGACGAGACGACTGCTAATCTCGTCCGAACTTACTCGTTCAGCAAGCCGGACGCTGCCAGCGTGGCTGAGCCGCTGCCCGGGTTGCTGGCCGCGATGAGAACTTGTGCAGTGCCGATCGCGGGGAAATGCGAGGAATGCGGACGAGACGAACCGCAGGTCGTACTGCTGAACGATGTTCCCAGCCGTTACTGTTCCAGTTGCCAGGTGCAATTGAAACAGAAACTGGATGCAGCTTCGATGGAGTACGAGAATCTTGAAACCAATCTCCCGCTGGGCTTGCTCTGTGGCGTGGCAGCCGCCCTGCTCGGCAGCATGGCATGGGGAGGCGTCGCTTACCTGCTGCACCGCATTTTCCTGTGGGGGGCATCCTTATCGGGTTATTCGTGGCCAAGGCATTAGTAATGGGGATCGGCAAGGTCACCTGGACGGCCCGAGTCATGATCGGTGTGCTTACCGCCGGCAGCGTGGCATTCGGGGACGCAATCTATTATGCATTGACCGTGATGAGCCAGAATCACATTGCTTTCATGGAAGCCCTGAAAGCGGTCCTCGCGAATTTCTGGAAAATTGAAACTGATTCTGAGGGTGGGGTGCTCTCAATCGTGTTCGGGCTGATCGGCGCCGTCTGGGTGATGTACAGCACGCGGAAGCCTGCCTTTCAGGCGCGATTCGTAACGTTAGGAACTCCTGATGCTACCCTCATTGGCGCCGGAACGAAATGAACTCAATCGCCCGTTGAGGGCCTGTCTCAATCTCTAGGCATCCTGGGGCGACTATGGCGGTTCCTCGCCCTCCACATCATTCCCGTACGTCGCGGTAGTGTTCGGCTTGGCTTTGGTCTTCGCTCGTTTCTTGGCGGGGCGGAGGTGTCCGGCGCTGTAGTGGCCACGATTTTCAACGTCGTAGTTCTTGGGTAGCGGAGGAATCATGGCGGCGCCCCCGGTGATCTGGCCAATGCGGTTCAGGATGATTTCCGCCCGGCCGTCGTACAGTTTGACGTCTCCATGAATCTCGATCACGCGTCCGGCCAGGCGGCGGACGTCGCCAACATCTTTCAGTCCGGACGGGAAAATCACCACGGTGAAGGGGCAGGCCATCTGATCTTCACAGAAGTCGAGGAAGTGAACGCCTCTCGCGCCCAGTTTGACCTTGAGTACCTTTCCCGTGACACACTTGGTCTCGCCGACGTGCTGGCCTGCCTGGTGAATCGGGATGCAATCGGACGCGGCGAGGATTGGGACGGTGAAGAGGAAGATCAGCGCCGCGACGGGAACCCATATCCTGGCCACGGCTTTGCAGCGCGCTGCCGGGCTTTGCCCGGCCGGACAGCCGAGAGCCTGCCCTGAGCTTGCCGAAGGGGCGGCTGTCCCTACATGTGCGGATAGTGGGCAGGGGCTGAATCGCAACATGCAGTCATTCTAGAATGTCGCTGGACGAAGTCTGTGATGGGGCAGAAATAATTTGCTGCGTAGTTCCAGAATGAAACTTAGCAAAGACCCCACTTCTCGCGAAGAACGCGAGAAATGGGGCACCCGCAGACAATTTTCCGGCAGAAGCAGAAGACGTGCGGCTACTTGAACGACTTGACTGCCGAAGCTTCGTCGTCCTTCACGTCAAACACGGTGTAGAGCTTGGTGATCTGCAACAGATCGTTGACCTTCTTGGTGAGGTTCAGGAGTTTCAGTTCGCCGCCCTGATTCTTGGTGGTGGTGAAGGCGCTGACCAATTCACCGATGCCGGAGCTGTCAATGTAGTTGACGTCCTGGAGATTCAGAACGATCTTCTTGTTGCCCTTGCCCAGCAGTTCGCGCACTGTGTCACGGAGAATCACGCTGCCTTCGCCGAGGGTGATGCGGCCGCTGCAATCCACAATCGTAACTCCATCCACTTGCCGACTACCAACCTTCATGCTCACTGGGAAGCCTCCTTGCCGCCCGCGGTTGCACCGTGGACGTGCTTGATTAATTTGAGTTCGGTGCCCGTTGCGGTGGGTCGAATTTCGACCACATCCATAAACGAGCGCATAAGAAAAATTCCGCGCCCCGACGTCTTGAGCAGATTCTCCGGTGCCAAAGGGTTGGGTATCTTGCTCAAGTCCATCCCGCGGCCCTGGTCCCGAATGGTGATGATCAGGTCGCCTCCTGCGCGCTCAAAGGCGAGGGTTACTTTCTTGTCCGGGGCATAGGCGTTGCCGTGCAAGACCGCATTGACCGCGGCCTCGCGCACGGCCATGGAAATCTGCATGATCTCATCATCGGGAAAACCGAGTTCCGTCGCAATTCGTGTGGCCTTCGCCTCCGCATTGTCGATCGTCTCCAACGAGGAGTCGAGCGTGTACGAGACCCGTTGCTCGGTCATGGCCATGGACGAAGTGAACAGCGATTATACGGCCTGGACGGCGACAATGCCGCAAAAGCACAGCAGGCGCCCGCCAGAACGAATTCCCGGCGAATGCGGTAGTTTGCCTGTCGGATGGGCGGATTGTCAATGTCGGGCGGGATGGGAAGTGGCTTCAGCGAAAAGGCTCCACCACGAAGGCCACGAAGTTACACGAAGGAAAGCCACCAGAAATCAAAGTCCTTCGGGATACTTCATTGTGCTTCGTTATAATCCTGTGCCGTGACCCCAACAACCTGGCCCGTCCTCAAAGTGCGGTTGCGGCGAATCTTCTTCGTCGTGGTTCTGGCTGCGATGGGGGCGGTGGCTCTGGCGTATGGTGGGGACTATCTCGTTCTTCGGGTGCGGGCGGCAACCAACCGGAATGCTTACGGTTCAGTGACGGTGAATCACTACACGGCCGTGCTGCAGAAAAACGGAAAGACAACGTTTACCTTCGATCCGCCGGCGCCCTGGACCTGCGTGAACTCTCTGTTTCCGCATCAGGGATGGCTGCCCTGCTGGTATCTGAGCCGGCACACCGACCAGCGGACGGATATCTGACGGTGCGGCGCTCCGCTCGTTGCGCAGGAGTCGACCTCCTGCGGAGTGACGCGGCGGACTATTGGGTATCCGCCCCCGGTCCCACAGCCACGACAAAACTAAGTAGCTGGCGTCGCGCCGACATTCTTAATGCCGTGCTCGTCGTTGGAATGAACAAATCCTACCGAGCCCGGCCCCATCACGTGACTTGTGCCGTTGATGGTGAGTTGTACCGTACCTTCCCGAATGAGCCACATTTCGCTGTGCACGTGATGATGTGCGGCGTGCGGCATCCCGCCCGGCGGCAATGTGGTTTCGTGCACTTCCAGCGACTCGGCTGTGGCCAGTTTGCCTTTCAGAACCGGGCGGATTGTCACGCCGTCTGCAATTCTCACGGGCAGTTCGCTGAACGGGTACGTTGTCGAGGGAAGGGAATTGTCCTGGTTCGACAAACCTTGGCTCGGCAAACCTTCTAATTCAAGCGCGCTCGAAACCAATCCCGAAAGCAGAAAAAGCAGTTCGCGTCGAGTGGCCGCCATCCGGATCCTCCTGAGAAAAGAAAGTTCAGAGTTGGGCCGGCATGATAGCAGAGGATTCCTCGCCGCAAAACCCGCACAGGGGCGAATGAGTGATAACGCGTCAACCTGCGGGTGGCGGCGGGGGGGGCATAGGGCCTCCAAATTGAATTGTCTCGAATATTTTCAGCGCCATTTTCTGCTGTGCGGCGGTCAGGTCTGTCCCCCAAATACAAAGCTCATCGTGGCCCGGTATTTTGCGGAAATACACGCCTGTGATGCCGTTGCCCGCCGTTCGTGGGCTGACTACTTTTGCAGAAAGCCCGCCGATGGACTCCTTGGTGATAATGTGCGCTGGCTTGTTCGCCTTCCTGAGTTCGGTTGAGTACCGGCCAAAATCAAAGGTGAGCGCGATGCCGTCCCCAACAAACTCGCCAACATAAGAATCGACCCCCATTAGCTGGTGAACCTTCCATCCCAATGGAGCCAAAATCGAGAATGGGCCAGCGTCAAGTTTGTGCCAGCAGGTTGCAACAAGAACGGATGTTCCGGCGCACTTCGTCGCCTCCGCTGCGCCACTTCCTCGGACTTGAGCGGAAGCGCAGAGTGTCAGAAGAATGAGAGCGGTTCCGAAGTGGACCGCCTTACGGCGTTGAGTCACGGCCATGGAGGACAAGTATGCCGCAGAGACCTTGACAAGGACAGATAACTGTCGTTACCAGGCGATTTGCGCCCATTGGCCGTGGCAGTGCCGGAGCATGGGGTAGAATGTTTCGGCACAAATAAACCGCCGAGGACTTCATGCAAACGGACCTCTCTCGCCGCATTCGCGGGATCGCGATCTTTCTCGCCCTAACTTGCGCCGGGTTCGCCGCAACGAACCAATCCGATCCCCGCCTGCAGAAGGCCTACCGCTTTCAGCAGGGCGGCTGGACCTACGTGCATCTCGAAGGCTCGCCCGCGGACATCGGTTTTCAACACGGCTATCTACTCGCGCCGGAAATTGCCGATGCGTTTGAGGCGATCAAGATGTTCGACACGCATCAGACGCAGCGCGACTGGGAATTCTTCCGCACGACGGCGCGGCAGGTGCTTTGGCCGCACATCGACGCCGAATATCAGCAGGAGTTGCAGGGCATTGCCGATGGGGTGAAGGCGCACGGGGTCGATCTCGATGTCTACGACATTGTCGCGCTCAACGCGTTCGAAGAGGTGCCCGACTATTACGTGCCCTGGCTCAATAAGCAGGAGAAGACGGCGAAAGCGCCAAAGCTTGCGGCGCCCGGCAACTGCAGTGCCTTCATCGCCACCGGCAGCATGACCAAGGATCACCAGATCGTCATCGCTCACAATAACTGGACCAGCTACCTGGCGGGCGAGCGCTGGGTCGTGATCTTCGACATTCAGCCGGAGCACGGCAACCGCATTCTGATGGACGGCTTCCCCGGAGTGATTACCAGCGACGATGATTTTGGCGTGAACTCCGCCGGCATCATGATCACAGAAACTACGATCACGCAGTTCGAGGGATGGGATCCGAAGGGCAAGCCGGAATTCGTGCGTTCGCGCAAGGCGCTGCAGTACGCCAGCAGCATTGATGACTACGTGCGCATTATCAAAGAAGGCAACAACGGCGGCTACGCCAACGACTGGCTCATCGGCGACCGCAAGACCGGCGAGATCGCGTACCTGGAGTTGGGCCTGAAGAACACGCCGCTGTGGCGGACGAAAGATGGATATTTTGTCAGCTCGAACTTCGCGCGCGATCCCAAGGTGATTAAAGAGGAGACGAGCTTCGATCCGAATGATATGTCCTCGTCGCCAAATGCGCGGCATGCCCGCTGGGAAGAAGTGATGCAGCGGGCCAAGGGGAAGGTCGACGTCAGCATGGCAGAGCAGTTCCTGTCGGACCACTTCGACAGCTTCGAGAAAAAAGAGCAGGCGAACGAGCGCGCGCTGTGCGGGCATGTCGATGCCTCTGCGCGCGGCGTGAAGGAGTGGGACTGGGCTCCGTATAATCCCGGCGGCGCCGTGCAGGGCAAGGCCACCGACAGCGCCATGGCGGCGAAGATGAGCTTTGTGGCGCGTGCAGGGCATCCCTGCGGCGCGGACTTTCTGGCAGCGGAATTTCTGGACCACCATCCGGAGTTCGCGTGGCAGAAACCCTTATTGCGCGATATGAAGGCAGGGCCATGGACCGTGTTTACGGCAGGGCAGAAAGAAAAATAGCAGGAGCTTATGACGACTGCGGTTACCCGGCCGGATCTGTCCGCAAGACCGTTTCGGCTATCCACGGAGCGCCTGATGATGGCGCCACCGGAAGTCATATTCCGCGCGTGGACCGAGGGCTTCGATCGCTGGTTCGCTGCGCCCGGAACGCTATTAATGCAAGGTGCAGTCAACGCGGTCTTCTTCTTCGAAACCCATTTCGAGGGAACGCGACACCCGCACTATGGACGATTCCTCCGACTCGAACCCAACCGACTGGTAGAGATGACCTGGCTCACCGCCTACACCAGAGGGGTCGAGACAGTCGTAACGGTCGAACTCACCTCGCATCATGGCGGGACGAAACTTCGCCTCACACATGCAGGGTTTCCGGACGAGGAGTCGAGAAAACGCCATGAAGACGCCTGGCCGAAGGTACTCGCACATCTTGACGAGCAAATGACGAAGCCCGTCTGAGCGATCGGGACCAGACGGCCGGGCATCGCTTAACGGTGAGGCTCCCGCCAACAACTCCCGTCCACAATCCGTTGAGTGCTAGGCCGGTTCATCTTCCTGTCTGATGTTTCTCGGCGTTTCCCTCTGTGTTGTTGTGTGTCGTTGAAGAGTCCAGCATCGACGACTCTACAAAAAGCTGTAGCGTTTCGAAATATCGTCTACATCTTTTGAAAACTTGCGCGCCGATGGGCCGCTTCAAATTGCGACCCCTCGTCCGCACATCTTCGCGTTAACCTCTCTGCTTTCCGAATCGCAAAGACAGTCATAACACTCACGCTGGCTCGTGCCAGGAGTTTTGGCTGTGAACATGCACTCTTACAGGGCTCGGTTGTCGAGTACTTCTGAGGAGATGCAAAAACAATGAAGCTCTCGTTCTCTGTTCTTGTTGTGTTTATGACGCTGTTGTTCTGCGTTGTGTTGCCAGGTCGATTGCACGCGCAAACCGCCACGATCAGCGGAACCATCACAGATTCCACCGGTGCGGTCGTAGAAGGAGCACAGGTGGCCGCACGCAATGTGGCGACCAACGTGTCACGTGCTGCGACCAGCAGCGCAACTGGAGCCTACTCCATCACCAATCTCGAAGTTGGGACCTACGAAGTGACTGCGAAGAAAGATGGCTTCAAGATATTTCACCTTCCGCGCGTCGAACTTTCGGTTGCCCAAGTCTCGACCATCAACGCTGTCCTTCTGCCCGGCGCAACCAGCGAGGAAGTAGTCGTACGAGGGGAAACAGTAGCTCCCATCGACCTCGAGACCTCGCAGGTCAGCAACCTCGTCGACCAGCAGCAAATGAAGGACCTGCCGCTCATCACGCGCGATCCTTACAGTCTGGTGCTGCTCTCTCCCGGAACGTCGCAGAGCAACACCTCGTTGGGCGGTTTCACGGTGAATGGCTCGCGCGAGCGCAACAACAACTTTCTACTGGATGGCGTGGACAATAACGACACCTCCGTTCCCGGCATCCCCGACGGCGTGCTGGGGGCCAATCCTGACTCCACCGAGGAGTTTCGAGTCATCACCAACAACTTCAATGCGGAATACGGTCGCAACACCGGCGCCATCATCGAGGTGGTGACGAAAAGCGGAACCAATCAATTTCACGGCGGTGTCTACGAGTTCGGGCGCTGGAATGGCTTTGGCGGCGCCCGCGACTGGTTCAACCCGGCGGTTGATTCCAGCGGAACCGCGACCAGGATGAATCCTTACGTTCGCAATCAGTTCGGTTATTCGATCGGCGGCCCGATTATCAAGAACAAAACCTTCTTCTTCTTCAACGAGGAATTCCAGCGTTACCGCACGACGCTGACCAAT
>Ga0209517_10004647_pt1 | contig 17956 bp, 16 predicted proteins | sample PeaSoiMetSII2010_FD_187695 | JGI IMG/M metagenome (GOLD analysis project Ga0209517, IMG submission 187695) | Peat soil microbial communities from Weissenstadt, Germany - SII-2010 (SPAdes) (version 2) | ecosystem: Environmental > Terrestrial > Soil > Wetlands > Peat | place: Germany...
TGCGGCTGCGACTCGACCTGAGCTGATCGCGGTGTCTCGCTTACCTTGACAAGCGCTTCATCGAACTCTACGGCTGTCTGATAGCGTTCGGCGGGATCTTTCGCGAGGGCCTTCAAAACGACCGCGGCGAGGTCCGTGGAAACCGCCGCGTTCACCTCGTTAGGCCCAGCGGGCGGCCGGCTGACATGCGCCGCCATCAGTTCAAACTGGCTTTCCAGATCAAAGGCCGGCCGCCCGCAGAGCATCTCATATAAGACCATGCCGAGCGAGTAGAGATCGCTGCGGCCGTCCACGTCGCCCATTCCCTTGATCTGTTCCGGAGAGATGTACTTCAGGTTGCCAACAGCCAGTCCGACCTGCGTCAGCTTGGGACTGCTTGCGCCCTTGGCCAACGCAAAGTTGGCCAGCTTCAGAACGCCACCCGGACCAATAATGATGTTCTCCGGACTGATGTCGCGATGCACGACTCCCTGCTGGTGCGCGTAGGCCAGCGCGGAGAGGACTTGGCGGATCAAGGCGACAGCCTCCACGCAAGGGAGGGGTCCAAGAAGCAGCTTGTCGGCCAGGGTGGGTCCTTCCACCAGCTCGGTGGTGATGATCAACTGATTCTCGATCTCGATGGCATTGAACAGGGTGACGATGTTTGGGTGTAGCAGGCCGGCGTGTACGCGCATTTCGCGCGCGAAGCGCTCAGACTGCTCCTGATCGTTTTGCGCGCTCTCAGCAAGAGCCCGTAGCGCCTCCAGCCGCCCGACCATCGTATTCTCGACCCGGAATTCGATGCCGTTCTTCGACCGCTTGAGAATATCGAGAAAGTGATATCCGTGGTACGTCTCTCCCAATTGGAATCCCATTAATTGGTCTCCTGGCTGGCAGAATCCTAGGCCGCCTACCGTTCCGATTCTAGAACGCACCCCCCGGGCGATCAATTTGCAAAACGTTAGCAAACCTTCGCCAACCAAGGTTCTTATTGGTGCTTTCTTGCTCATTCGAAATAGGCTATGAGGTTGCCGCTGGCCCGGGGGAGACGTGGTTTCGCGAGCATGGAACTGTAGCGTGTTCGCATTTCCGACTCGTCGGCCTCGGCCAATCTCGCCTCGTCCGGCCTACAAATACCTGGCGCTTCGTTCCGGAAGGACGCGCTTTTCGCCCAGCTTCCTGACGAGTGCGGGGATCGCGGTTATGGACGACGTCACGCTGATGCAGGAAATGAGGGCTGCCAACTCCCTGCATCCATCCCGAGGCTCCCGGTTTTCCACGATCACGCGCCTTCGAACTATTTTTCCGAGCCGCCCTTTCGCTCATTCTAAAACTACTTAGCCCGCCCCGTGCGCCCCGCGCACCCCTGCCCCCGCACACCTGTCTGCTACATTTAAATCAGGAAGGGATTTGCGCTCCGGGCCCCAACTTCGCCGGGCATCACCCGGAAGACGGTGAAAACTCTCACTAAGAAATTCGCGTAACCCAATCGCTTTTGGAGACCCCCGTAGCGATCTTCCAGCCGGCAGCCCCTCCTCCGCGACACAATCTGTGTCGCCGAATTCCGGCAAGTCTTTTAGTTTCAGCAACGATGTGCCTCGCCGCGACACATTATGTGTCGCCGGCCGAGCCGCGGGCCACCCTCGCTTTGACACCGAATATGCAACCAATTAAGATATAGATAGCTGAATATCTTTTAACTAAATAATTACCCCCGGAGGCCTCATGACAACCCAGGTGACCCCCGCGCTTCCCACCGAAGAGAAGACCTTCGCCGACCGCGCCATCGCCGACCATTCCGGCCGCCCCGGAGCGCTCCTCGGAATCCTGGAGCGCATCCAGGAACATCATCCCCATAAATACCTTTCTCCGGAAATCCTCGAGTACGTGGCCGAAAAGACCGAAATCCCCCTCGCCCAGATCCACAGCGTGGTCACCTTCTACGCCCTCTTCAACCTCGAACCGCAGGGCGATCACACCATCTGCATTTGCCGCGGCACCGCCTGCCACACCCGCGGCTCGCGCAACCTGCTCCAGCGCCTGCGCCTGGAGCTCGGCCTGCCCGAGGAGAGCGAAGGCGCCGACAAGCTCTGTTTCACCACGCCCGATCGCCACTACTCCCTCCGCACCGTCGCCTGCTTCGGACAGTGCGCCCTCGCCCCCGTGGTCGAGGTCGATCACTCCATCTTCGGCCACATGAACGAGCAGGCGCTTCACCGTGAGCTGGAGCACCTCGGAAAGAACGGGAGGAAAGCGTGATCCGCATACAGGATATCGGAACCTTCAGCGCGGTCCGCGAAGCTGGCATGGCCAAGCTCCTGCCCAATCGGCCGCGGGTCGGAGTCGGCATGGGCACCTGCGGCTCCGGCAACGGCGCCGAGGGCGTCTACCATTCCTTCGCCGAAGCCATCAACCAGCAGGGACGCGATATCCGCCTCGCCTCGCTCGGCTGCTTCGGCTTCTGCGCGCAGGAGCCTCTCGTCAACGTGCGCCTGCCCGGCAAGCCCCTGGTCATCCTGAGCCGCGTCCAGTCGAGCGACGTCCTCCGCATTCTCGACGATCTCGCGGCCGGCGCGGTCACCGAAGGCCTGGCCCTCTGCAAGATCGAAGAGTGGGACCACCTCACCGCCCACGTGCAGTACGGCACCGGCTTCCCCAAGATCCCTTCCTGGCAGGACATCCCGTTCTTCAAGCCGCAGAAGAAGATCGTTCTCCGCAATTGCGGCCTCATCAGCCCCGACGATATCGAAGAGTACATCGCCGTCGGCGGTTACCAGTCCTTATATAAGGTGCTCATTGACGCCAACCCCGAGCTGGTGATCGAGCAGATCAAGGGCGCCAAGCTGCGCGGCCGCGGCGGCGCCGGCTATCTCACCGGACTCAAGTGGGAGTTCCTGCGCAAGGCCGCCTCTGACCAGAAGTACATCGTCTGTAATGCCGATGAGGGCGATCCCGGCGCGTACATGAACCGCAACGAGATCGAAAGCGATCCCCACTCGCTGCTCGAAGGCATGATCATCGGCGCGTACGTGATGGGCGCCACCGAGGGCATCATCTACGTGCGCGCCGAGTACCCGCTCGCCGTGCATCGCCTCAACCGCGCCATCGAGCAGGCGCGTCAATCCGGCCTCCTGGGCGACAACATCATGGGGCGCGGCTTCCGCTTCGACATCCAACTGGTCGAAGGCGCCGGAGCGTTTGTGTGCGGCGAGGAGACCGCGCTCATCGCCTCGCTCGAAGGCTTCGCCGGCCGGCCGCGGCCCCGCCCGCCCTTTCCCGCGCAAAAAGGACTCTGGGGCCAGCCCACCAACATCAACAACGTCGAGACCTGGTTCAACATACCTCCCATCGTGGCCAAAGGCCCGGCGTGGTTCAGCGAGACCGGAAGCACCAAAAGTGCCGGCACCAAGGTCTTCTCGCTGGTGGGCAAAGTGGCCAACACCGGCCTCGTGGAAATGCCCCTCGGCACGCCCCTCAAGACCTTCATCTACGACGTCGGCGAAGGCGGTTCCGACGGCAAGCACATCAAGTCCGTGCAGACCGGCGGCCCCTCCGGCGGCTGCATCCCGCTGGAGATGTTCGACACCCCCGTCGACTATGAGACCCTGGCCCAGCTCGGCTCCATCATGGGCTCCGGGGGCATGGTCGTCATGGATGAAGACAACTGCATGGTGGACGTGGCCCGCTACTTCATCGAGTTCACGCATTCCGAATCGTGCGGCAAGTGCGTCCCCTGCCGCGTCGGGCTCGACAAGGCGCTGTACATTCTCAACGCTTTCACCCGCGGCCGCGCCTCCGAGAGCGACCTCGACCGCCTGGACGAAATGGGCCGCATGATCCGCGACACCTCCCTCTGCGGCCTCGGCCAGACCGCCCCCAACCCGCTGCTCACCACCATGCGGCACTTCCGCCACGAATTCGAAGACCACATCCGCGCGAAACGCTGCCGCGCGGGCGTCTGCGAAGACCTGGCACTCTCCCCTTGCGAGAACAGTTGCCCGCTCCACATGAACATTCCGCGCTTCCTCCAGCTCTATCAGGAGGGCCGCCTGGAAGAGGCCTTCGAGGCCGTGGTCATCGATAATCCCCTGCCCGCTTCCACCGGCCGCGTCTGCCAGCACCCCTGCGAGGACCGCTGCCGGCGCCGGTCGCTCGATCAGTCCGTGAATATGCGCGAAGTGCACCGCTTCATCGCCGACGCGATCTTCAACTCCCCCCGATTCGATGCGCTTGTCGAGCGTATCGCCGCGCGCAAGCTGCCGCCCACCGACCGCAAGGTGGCCGTGGTCGGCGGGGGCCCCACCGGCCTCACTGCGGCCTTTTACCTCGCGCTTCTAGGACACGAAGTGACGGTCTACGAATCCAATCCCGAGCCCGGCGGCATGCTGCGCTACGCACTGCCCGATTACCGGCTGCCCAAGGATGTGGTTCGGCGCGAGGTGGAGCTCATCCGCCGGATGGGCGTCGAATTCGTCTGCGGCGTCGCCGTGGGCACGGACATCACGCTCAACGACCTGGAGAGCCAGTACAACGCCGTTTTCCTGGCCATCGGCACCTGGAAGGAAGCTTGGGTATACCTGCCCGGCACCGAGCTGAAGGGCGTCCTCCCCGCCCTCCTCTTCCTGGAATCCGTGGCCAAGGCGGAGGCGGTGCGTTTAGGCCGAAAAGTCGCCGTCATCGGCGGCGGCAACGCTGCTATCGATTCGGCCCGCACCGCCCTCCGCATGGGTTCGGAAGTGACCGTTATCTACCGCCGCGAGCGCAAAGACATGCCCGCCATCCGCGAGGAGACCGACGCCGCTGAAGCCGAAGGAGCGAAGTTCGTCTTCCTGGCCACGCCGCACCGCATCGTAGGCGACGCCGATGGCAACGTCAAGGCCATCGAAGTGGTCAAAACCCGCCTCGGCGAGTTCGATTCCTCGGGCCGCCGCCGTCCCGTCCCCACCGAAGAGATCCGCCGCCTGGAGTGCGACACCGTAATCCTGGCGGTCGGCGAAGCCGTCGATCTGGATTTCGTCCGCGCCGCCGGCATGCGCATCAAGGAAGGCGGAACGCTCGAAGTAGACCGCTACACCCTCGAAACCAGCCGCAGCAAATTCTACGCCGGCGGCGACGTGATCTCCGGCGCCTCCAACGTCTCCAACGCCATGGGCTACGGCAAGAAGGCGGCCCGCAACATTGATCGACGCCTGATGGGTTCGGGCCGTTGGGAGAAGATCGATCCCCAAATCGAATACAGTCAATCCCCTCCCGGGGAGCCCAGCGAATGCCCCCGCCACACGCTCGACGAAATTCCTCCCGGCGACCGCGTCGAGACTTTCGCCGAAGTCATGATCGGCCTCTCCGCCGAAGACGCCAACAACGAAGCCGGCCGCTGCCTCCGCTGCGACATCAAGGACCACCACTAACATGGCTGACAAACTCTCCATCCGAATCGACGGCGAATACGTCGCCGCGCACGAAGGCCAGACCATCCTCGAGGTCGCTCGCGCCAGCGGCAAGTACATCCCCACGCTCTGCTGGCTGGAAAGCCTCACACCCGTAGGCGCGTGCCGCCTCTGCATCGTGGAGGTGGCGGGGGTAGGCCGTCTGCTGCCCGCCTGCACCACCCCGGTGCAGGACGGCATGAGCGTCACCACCAATTCCGAAAAGCTGGCGCACTACCGCCGCATCGCGCTCGAATTCCTCTTCTCCGAGCGCAACCACCAGTGCGCCGTCTGCGTCTCCAACAACCACTGTGAGCTGCAGACCATGGCCCAGCGCCTGGGCGTCACCAGCGTGCGCTATCCGTACGCCAATCCCAAGCTGGCCGTCGACGTCTCGCACCCGCGCTACGTGCTCGACCACAATCGCTGCATCCTCTGCACGCGCTGCGTGCGCGTCTGCGCCGAAGTGGAGGGCGCGCACGTCTGGGACATCGGCTCGCGCGGCATCCGCTCCATGCTGGTCTGCGACATGAACCGCCCGTGGGGCCAGTCGCAGAGTTGCACCAACTGCGGGAAGTGCGTGCAGGTCTGCCCCACCGGCGCGCTCGCCGAAAAAGGCTTCGCCGTCGAGGAGATGGTGAAGCAGGATCGCAATGTCACGCGTCTGGCCGCCAGGCGAGGAGTTCACCAATGAAAAGGATCCGGCTCGCTACCGTGTGGCTCGACGGCTGCTCCGGCTGTCACATGTCGCTGCTCGACATGGACGAGGCCATTCTCGACGTGGCCAAGCGTGCCGACGTGGTCTACGGCCCGCTGGTCGACGCGCAGGAGTTTCCCAAGGCCGTGGACGTCACCCTGGTGGAAGGCGCGGTCAGCTCGCAAGAAGACCTGGCCAAACTCCAGATCGTCCGGCAGCGCACCAAGCTGCTGGTATCGCTGGGCGATTGCGCCGTCACCGGCAACGTCCCCGCCATGCGCAACCAGCATCCCGCTAGAAAGTTGCTCGAGCGCATCTACGTCGAGGGAGCGCAGGAGAACCGCGGCATTCCCACCGATGGCGTCCCGCCGCTCCTGCGCCAGGCCGTCCCCTTGCAGGAAGTGGTCAAAGTGGACCTGCACGTGCCCGGCTGCCCGCCCTCCGCCAAAGCCATCGCACTGGTGCTTGGCGATCTGGTGGAGGGTCGCGTCCCCAACCTGGGTTCCAAAGTGAAATTCGGGTAAACGCCCATGAAAAAGATCACCATCGACCCCGTCACCCGCATCGAAGGCCACGCCAAAATCGATATCTTCCTCGACGAGCAGGGCCACGTCTCCGACACCCACTTTCACGTTACCCAGGTGCGCGGATTCGAGAAGTTCACCGAAGGCCGGCCCTTCTACGAGATGCCCTCGATCACCGCGCGCATCTGCGGCATCTGCCCCGTTAGCCATCTGCTGGCTTCCGCCAAGGCCTGCGACGCCATTATGGCCGTCTCGCCTCCCGAAGCCGGCCGCAACCTCCGCGAGCTGATCCACTGCGCCCAGTTCGTACAGTCTCACGCGCTGAGCTTCTTTCACCTCTCCGCGCCCGACCTGCTGCTGGGTTTCGACTTCGACCCCGCGCGCCGCAACATCTTCGGACTGATCGATGAGAACCCCGAGATGGCGCGCGCCGGCATCGCCCTCCGCAAGTACGGTCAGGAAATCATCGAAGGTCTCGCCAAGGAACGAATCCATCCATCGTGGGTGGTCCCCGGAGGCGTCAACGCGCCTCTCGCTCCCCAAGTGCGCGACCGCATTCTCGCCGGCCTGCCCGCCGCCCGCGCCATCGCCGAGCGCACGCTCGCCTTCTTCAAGACCATCCTCGACAAGTTCCCCGAAGAAATCGCCAACTTCGGCTCCGAGCCGACCATGTACGCCGCGATGGTGGACGATGCCGGCGCCTCGCAGTGGTACGACGGCCTGCTGACGTTCAAGGACGCCTCTGGAGCCATGGTGGCGGCCGATATCCGCGCCCGCGATTATCCCCGCTTCATCGGCGAAGCGTCCCTCCGCGATTCCTACATGAAAGCTCCCTACTTCAAGCCCCTCGGCTATCCCGCCGGCGTGTACCGCGTGGGCCCGCTCGCGCGCCTGAACGTGGCCGACTGCCTCTCGACCCCCATCGCCGATCGCGAGCTCACCGAGTTCCGCCAGCGCTGCGGAACCCCGGCCCACAGCTCGTTCTATTTCCACTATGCGCGCCTGATTGAGCTGCTGCACGCGCTGGAAAAGATCGAAGTCCTGCTGGCCGATCCTTCCATCCTCGATACACACGTCCGCGCCCATGCAGCCGTGAACTGCCTGGAAGGCGTGGGCATGATCGAGGCGCCGCGCGGCGTCCTCATACACCACTACAAAGTCGACGAGCAGGGCGCCATCCGCTGGGCCAACATGATCGTCGCCACCGGACACAACAACCTCGCGATCAACCGCAGCGTCGCCCAGGTGGCGCGCCATTTCGTGGATGGCGAGCACATGAAGGAAGGAATGCTCAATCGCGTATCCGCCGTGGTCCGGGCCTACGACCCCTGCCTGAGCTGCTCCACCCACGCCGACGGCACGCTCGCCATGGAAGTTAGAATAGTTCCTTGGTCCCACCCGTCCCCCTGATCGACTTTCAGAACGTCACCGTCGAACGCGGCGGACGCGTCGTGCTCGATGGCGTCACGCTCTCCATCGCGCAAGGCGAGCACATAGCCATCCTCGGCCCCAACGGCTCGGGCAAATCCACCCTCATTAAGCTCATCTCGCGCGATCTCTATCCGCGGCTCAAACCCGAGCCCTGGTCGCTCCGCATTATGGGCCGCGACCGCTGGCACCTCTTCGACCTGCGCAATCATCTTGGCCTAGTTTCCAACGACTGGATGCAGATGTGCACTCGAGACTACTCCGGCTACGAGATCGTGCTCTCGGGATTCTTCGGCAGCGTGGGCATCTGGCCCAATCACGAGGTCACGCCGCAGATGGAGCACAAAGCGCGCGAGGTCATGGACCTGCTCGAAATCGCGCACCTCGCCCAACGCAATACCAACGAGATGTCCTCCGGCGAGGCGCGCCGCATCCTGATCGGTCGAGCGCTGGTCCACGATCCGCAGGCGCTGGTGCTCGACGAGCCCACCACCAGCCTCGACCTGCATGCCACCCACGAGCTTCGCGAGATCCTGCGCAAGCTGGCGGCCAACGGCATCAGCATCGTCATGGTCACGCACCACCTCCCGGACATCATCCCGGAGGTGCGCCGCGTCGCCCTGTTCCGCGCTGGCCGTGTGTACTGCGACGGCCCCAAGGACCAGGTCCTGCAGGCCCGGCCGCTCAGCGACCTGTTCGGCCTGCCGGTCGAGGTGCTGAACCGCGCCGGCTACTACCACGTGCTGTAGCAGGATGTCCGCTCCCTCACGGTCGCGGCTCCGATCGGAGCCACGAGCGTAAGCGAGTGGTCGCCCAGTCACTCCAGCAAGTGCCGGTACTCGTCCGGATCCAGCCCGAACCGCTCCATCTGTCTCGGCAGGTCGGCGCGCACCGTCTCGGGCGTGCTCTTCACCCACGCCGCGATTACCGTTTCCACTCCGACGCGATTCTTGCCATCTTCCTCCGCAATGGCTTCCGCCGCCCCTCGCAGTTGCGCCTCGGTCGCTTCCCGCACGGGCCGCGGCGTTTGCGCCAGCACCTGGTTGAGGAGATCTTCCGCAGCGTCGTTCCAGTTCATTCGTCCTATCATAGCTGGTAGAGTCTTATGGCCAGGACGAAGCTCAAGAGCGAGCCGGAACGTGAAGTTGCGACTCTTCCGCGGACCTCTGCGACGCCGTGGTGGATCGCATGGTCGTTCCTGGCCGTGCTGGCCCTCGCGGAGGTGTGGCTGCCGCGCAGCAGGATCGGGGCGCACTACGAGATCGGCTACAACGAAGGCTGGAACGCATATCTGCAACAGGAGGTGGCGGACGGCGCCCGTCTCTACGCCAGGGAGCCGGTGTATGCCTACGCCAACTACCCGCCGCTCTCCTTTCACCTGGTCGGCTGGGCTGGGCAAGCTGACACACGACGTGACCAGGACCGGACGATGGATCGCGGCTCTATCCTTTTTCGCCTTGGCCATCCTGACCGGCCTCACGGGTTCACCGCCTGACCCGCTCCCGCCGCAGCGCCTGGTTTTCGGCCCTGTCGCTGGTGATCTTTGTGGGCGCGTTGAAGGCCGACCGCATCGCCATGAACGATCCGCACCTGCTGGGGATGGCATTCGTCGCCTTCGGGTTTTACGCCTACGTGCGCCAGCCCGAATCGCCGAAATGGCTGCGTATCTCGGCAGTCGCATTCGTCCTGGGCCTCTTCACCAAGCAGACCCTGCTGGCGTTTCCGCTCGCCGCCGGCATTCAATTGCTGTTGACTTCCAGGAAGAGTTTCTTCACTTGGCTGTGGACCGGCGTGGCCGCCTCGGTGGCTCTCCTGGTTTTGACATTCGCCCTGGACGGCTCCCATTTTCCGGAGCACCTGGCGTTTCCGCGAGTCTATTCCTACGCATTCTTTCTAACCAACCCGGTGTGGTACCTGTTGTTCTTCCAGACGGCCATCATCGTCGCGCTGGTGTGGTGCTTTGGCAATGCCAGGATCAACCTTCTGGTCTGGGCCTTCGCGCTGTCCCACCTGCTGGCATTCTTTTTCGCGGCCGGCGCCGGTGCGGATCTGAACCATCTCTTCGATCCGGCGGTTGCGGTGGCCATGATCGGCGGAGCCGCCTTGCCCTACGCGGTGTGGGCCGGCGAGCGGGTTCGCTATGGGAATGCCCTTCTGGCGATCCTGCTCACCGTGCCTTTTTTCCTGGGCACCCTGACGATGCTGGCGCCCCACATCCAGGAGGATGCGGCTACTTCCCGGAGCATTCCTCAACTGGAGCAGGAATTCGCCGGCGGCGTGGACTTCGTGAGGTCGCATCCGGGACCGGAGTTGTGCGACGCCGTGGACCAACTGGTGAAGACCGGCAGAGTGCCGGAAGCGGCCATCCTGCGCCTGCTTGATGAGCACCACTTCTCGACGATTCAACTGAACTCGGACGAACCCATCGCGCCCGCCGAACGGAGGCGTTTCTCGCAAGCCTTCATGACCCGGCTGTTGAACACCTACCAGGTTGCCATGCGGACGGGTTCGTTTGTGATTTTTACGCCGAAAGGGTAGGTGAGGGTTTACAGAGCGGTCGACATGCAGATGCGATCGAGCTCCTTCCGCCCGGCCTCGGCCGCGATCAGCAGCTTGAGCCGGCCTTCGTCATCGAGGTTCATGGCCTGGAGGCGCGTGAATTCCGCGAGGGCGGCGTGCAGGGATTTTTCCGCTTTGGCAAACGCCTGGGCGGCGGGGTCGAGCGGCTCGGGTTCGGGGGCAGCCTCGCGGCGGATCGCGTCCACGGCCTGCGCGAGTTTCGGGGCATTCTCGGGTTCGAGCGGGATGGTCTCGCCGTTATAAAAGAAGCCTTCCCCGGTGACTGCCGCGGCGAACAGGCGATACTCGGACGGCTTGATGCGGGTGAAGGAATTCAACCTGGCAAGCTCGGGCCCCTGTTGCTTGTATTGATGTATGAGCCTGTTCGCGGTGCGGGCGCTGATGCCGAGGCGATTCTTGCAGTAAGCCTCAAAGGTGGGTTCGATTGCCAGATACAGCTTGCCGTCGTAGACCTCGACCAGACACTCGATTTCGGCAACGGTACAGCGACCTGCCATCAGGCCAAACGCCTGTTTGCGTCCCAACCAGGTTCCCAGGTTGAAGACATCCATGTTTTGTATCGGCTCCATTATATGCTCCAAAAACAGAAAACCGGACAGGTTGTCCGGTTTTCGAAATTCGAATTGTTTACTATCAACAGCTTCCGAGGGGCTGACTGGACAACTTGTCCGGCCGGGCGGAGAAAGCCCTGACAGGCTCTTACCGCGTTTGATCCCTCTTGGCTTCATTATAACTGGCGGACACTAAAAAACAGGGGTCGGCGGGCGGGGGAGAATGGAGGTAAGTCATTACGGCTCAGTGGGCTCCGAGAAAATGCAAAGGCTTGTGACTGAGGTTTTGAGTTGGTTACGGGCGGGTGGCGGATTCGACGTAACTTATTGAAACCACAATTGTTATGCTGAAAATTGCGGGGCGCTATTCCGGCGCGTCGTAGCGGAAGCCGCACCACGGCGGCGGAATAGACTTGGGTGAGACGGCCGGTCTCCGGGGAGCTCAGTGGAAGGAAATGCCGCATATCATCCACGATGGCTCTTTCCGAGTGCCCGACCATCCGGCCAGAGCATCGCCGGACGCCACTTCGGTGGCTTGCGCGTTATACGTCCAAGTGGCATCGCGGGACCCTGGCCGAATTATAAGTACCAACCGGTACCCTGATTTCCAAGCATGCACTTGCACACCTTGGGGGGTAGAGGGACTGCACGGTTCCGTTCTTGCGTCTGACTCCGGATGAAGCGAATGTCTATTGACCGAGTCGATTCCCGCCACACATCAAGGCAGCCCCGGATTTGGCAAAATAACGTGGTGATTGGTTATCCATGGGCGGAGGGATTCTGATGAAGCCTTTGATCTTTGCTCTCTTCAGTGTGTTTACGCTGGGCAGTCTGGCTGCGCAGAAGGGTGGTTGGGAGCCATCGCCTGGGCATACGCAGGTGCCCATATGGCCGGTTGCAGCGCCTGATCCACAGCCAGTCAGGGGGCCGGAGGTTGTTGAGCCGTCGGGAAGCACGTTTCTGATTGCGGGCAGGCCGGTGATTGGTGTGAGCAACGTGGCGCGGCCCACCATGACGGTCTATTCACCCAAGGGAAAGAATACGGGCGTCGCGGTCGTCATCTTCCCTGGCGGGGGCTATCAGACTCTGGCCATCGATCTTGAAGGCACAGAAGCCTGTGACTGGCTGACGTCCCAAGGAATCACGTGCGTGCTGCTGAAGTACCGCGTGACGGATGTGGGGTCGTATCCGAAGTCGGGGCCGTATCCAGAATCGCCGATGGCGCTGGAAGACGCGCAGAGAACCATGGGGCTGGTGCGTTCGCACGCGCCACAGTGGAACATCGATCCGCATAAGATCGGAGTGCTCGGCTTTTCGGCAGGCGGGCATCTTGTGGCAGCGATCAGCAACCACTTTGAACAGCGATTTTATCCTGCCGTCGATGCTGCCGACAAGGAAAGCTGCCGACCGGATTTTGCGGTGGCGATTTATCCGGGGCATCTGTCTTTGCACGCGGCGGAATGGGATGCCAAGCAAGGCACGAAGAAATTTGTGATTCCTCATCTGGAACGTCAGTCGATTACGAACGCGTATCTTGCGCTGAACCCCGACCTGCACGTTACCAGCCGGACACCGCCTACGTTTCTGCTGCAAGCCGAGGATGACCACGTCGACAGCGTATACGATTCGGTGGCTTATTTCATTGCCCTGCAGAAGACCGGGGTTCCTGCGGAGATGCATTTGTATCCGCACGGCGGTCATGCATTCGGGCTGCGCCGGACGAAACTTGCGATAACGGAGTGGCCGCAGTTGGTAGACACGTGGTTCAAGACAATCGGAATGATCCCGAACTAGGTGCTCTGATTTGCGCGAAAAGCGGGCCTTCGCCTCGCACGTAGGCTCCTATTCGGTTAACAGTTCTACGCCCATGCGAGAGCCGCTGAGTTATTGTTGGTAACGACAAACGCCCCGCGGTCCGGCGATCCACTTTGACGAGTTGTCGCCATCCCGTCGAAGTACCGCTCCGGTCGTATCACGCGCTACTCGGAAAGAGCCCCATGCGCCGGGAAACGGCGAGGCCGGAATCCTGGGGATCTCCTGATAAAGGCTGGTTCCTGTCGCAGGTCCCATTTTGGCATCAGGAAATCTCGGGGCTTGAACTCCGAGCCCGGCCTCCTCCTCAGGATTGTTCTATCCTGAAAACTGCCGGTGAGTCTGGCGAGCATGCGACGATCATGGATCGAACGGATCCGAGAGAGGATCAGGCTTCGGCAATACGATATGACCGCCCATGCGGCAGAAGATGGCGGAGGACAGATTGAGCATCGTTGACGTCGAGCATGCTATCTTGACCGGCCGAGTTGCGCGACTGCAGAGGGATGACCCGAGAGGCAACCGGTACGTGACCGAGGGAACAGCCTTGGATGGTGCGACCCTGGTAGGAGTAGTGGGGCGATTTTCCAGTAGCGACCGGTACTTGGTCGTCACGGTTTACAGGATCATGTGACCTAGGGAGTCAGGCTTATGTATGGATATCGTTGTGAATATTGCGACGGCACGGTGAGGCCGCGGCTTGTCGAGCGGGAGTCGTTCAAACACAAGAACGGGTTCATTATCTTGGAAGATACAATAATCGGAGTCTGCGATCGCTGTGGAAACAGATACTACGGCGCCGATATTCTTCACGCGGTTCACGAGATCGCCACGGGATAGCGGAAGTCTGAAAGGACCGAGGCAGTTCCCGTGGCTCATCTGAAACCAGCCTAAACGCAATACTGTTCACTTTGGGTTGCGAGATCACAAACGACGTCAACCGGGCGATTGAAAATCGGATTGAAAATCGGCCTCTGGCAGGCTGAAGCCTGCCCCACCAAGATGGCCAAACCCGGGAGCGCCCAATTGGTTGCGGCGCTCACCGGGTATCCGTGGATCAGAGGCACGGGTTCGCCGCTGCCTTCGACGGTGTAGTGGATGCGCACGCCGCCGGGGTCGAAAAAGAAGTCCTGCGCTGGGAGGACCGGGACCACGAATAGCGCAAGTAGCGCTACAGGCGTAAGCTTGGTCAACCTATCTCTCAGCATTTTCAACAATTCCGCACCCGCGGGTATGCGCCGTTTGGCCCTGGGGCATGGGAAAACGGCATCATCGGAAACCGATTGCGTCGGCCTCCATGGTAATGAGCAATACGAAGAGATCGGAGAAGGCCCGCGCGGGTAGTGCCCATCGCTCGTTCGGCGCCAGCGCCACCAGCGGCGAATCCGAACGGTAATGTTCAGAACTGACAAATCTCGCGGTGGTTAGCGCGCAGCCCCTTCCCCACATCACTCCGTCACGTCAATTGGCCCCAATGCCCAGGCGGCCGTTGAGCTTGGCCAGCTCTTTCCGGAACAGGGGATTGTCGGGATAATCGTGCGCCAGGTCGAGCAGCACCTTCTGGGCATCGTGCGGCCGTTTCTCCCGCAGATCGATGATGCCCAGCAGGATCTTGGCGAAGGCCTTGAAGTAGTGGCCCTCACGAGCCACCAACTCCAGGCTTGCCTTGCCCCGTTCCTTGCTCCCCGCGACGTTGTCGAAGTGCACAAACCAACGGATGAAGAACGGCAGACTTCCCACCATGTATTCCGAAAAGCCGGCGGTCAGGTAAGCGTCGTAAAACTGGGGGTCGAGTTTGAGCAGGCGCTGCGCGTAGTTGTTGGACCGCTTCGCCAGGGACAGACTCGAGAACTGATGCTTCTCCACCAGGGCCATGTAGTCCGTGGCGACGCCCTGGGCGACGGACATCGCGAACAGCGCGGAGTGGTCGTCCGGATTCGCCTTCAGCGCGGCCTCCCCGCGGCTTTCGGTGTCCTCCAGCGACTTGAGGAATTGAGCGCGAACGGCGGGGTCGGGCGCCAGCGCCCTCTTTTTTCCCGCGATGCGCTGATCATCGATCAGAAATTCACTTTCGAGGATGCCCATCCGGTCGAGTTCGTAAAAGAGATAGGCGGAAGAGCGGAAAGCGTAGGGCAAGGGATCCTGGGAGTTGGCCGCGATGTATTGATCCAGAAGCTGGTGAGCGGCGGGGAAATTGAACTCGTAGAGCCGCAGCAACGCCTCGTCGATGGTCGGCGGAGCGGCCCCGCCGAGCGCCGGGAAGGCCATGCCAACCGCCAGCAGCCAGAATCGCTTCATGAACTAACCTATAGTAGCCTATCGCCGCCGTTCGGCGACGATGGTGATCTGCATATCCCGGGCCTGGCGCACTACTTGCTGGACGATAGTTTCGGCGAAACGGTTCCACCAGGGAGGCGGTTGGGAGCGTCCCATGAAGATCTGGGTGACGCCCCGGGAACGGGCGAACCCGGCGATGGTGCCGGCCACATCGGCGGATTGGATCACGTTGGTCTCGATCCGCAGGTTGCGGGCGAAGCTCATGTGGCGTTCCACGGCCTCGATTCCATCCACGGCGATGGACACGTGGATCGCCAGGCAGTCGGCCTGCAGGTAATCGGCGACGCGCTTGCCCCGGCGGATCAGTACGGCAGAAGTAGGACTGCCAGTCAGGCAGATGAGAATCCGCTCCTTGCGGGAGGAAGGCGGCAGTACGGGCGCGGGCTCGAGCCGCTCCTCCACTTCATGGGCCGTGTGGCGCATGGCCATTTCGCGGAGCGCGGTGAGGTTGGTCTCCGTGAAGAAGTTTTCCATGGCACGCTGCGCCTTCTCCTGGGAATAGACCACACCGCGCTCCAGGCGGTTGCGCAGGGCGCGCACCGTGAGGTCGACAAAGACCACCTCATCGGCCTCATCCACCACCCAGTCCGGAATGGTTTCGCGGACGCGGACGCCAGTGGTGTTCCAGACCTGGTCGTTGAGGCTCTCCAGGTGCTGGACGTTCATGGTGGTGAGGACGTCGATCTGGGCATCCAGTAGCACGTGAACGTCCTGCCAACGCTTGAGGCGCTCCGAGCCGGGCACATTGGTGTGCGCGAATTCGTCGACGATGGCTACCGCCGGTTTGCGGCGCAGGATGGCATCGGTATCCATCTCTTCGAACTGCGTGCCGGCGTAGGTGATCACGCGCCGCGGGATGGTTTCGAGGCCCTCGGTCTTGACGATGGTTTCCTTGCGGCCGTGCGGCTCGAAGTAGCCGATCACGATGTCCACGCCCTTCTGCCGCAAGGCCTGCGCCTCTTCGAGCATGCGGTAGGTCTTGCCCACCCCGGCGGCATATCCGAGGTAGACTTTGAGCCGGCCGGGATGACTCATTGCGCCCCCACGTGCGGAAACAGCCGGATATCGAAACCTTCGGCGGCATCGATCAGGCGATCGATGGGGCTGCGCGAAAGCCGAAACCGCTGGTCGCTCATGGAGTGTCCGACGAACAGTTGGGTGACACGCTGCTCATGGGCGAAGTCGAGAATCACCGCGACGAAATCGGGGCTCTGGAGGCAGTGCACCTCGGCGCCCAACTCGCGCGCCAGGTCGAGGTTGGACTGCAATCGCTCCTGGTCCTGGGGGTTGAGGCCCGCCTGCTCCACGTATGCGGCCAGCAGGGCGCCGTGGAAGCGCAGCGCGTTGCGCTGGCCGCTGCGCAGCATGTCGCCGGCGTTGCTGCGCGGCGTGAGGCAGACGAGGATGCGCTCCTGCGCGCCCCCTCGCGCAGCAATCCCGTGGGAATCGAGGTACTCCTGCAACTGCCGCTCGACGACGTCGGCGGCCAGCAGAAGAGCCAGCTCGCGCAGTTCGGCCAGGCGGCGGGAATCCGGCATGCTGCCGCCGCCGGCACGATCCGGCCCAAAAGGAGTTCGGTCGAGCAGGGCCTCGGGGGGCGCGTCCACCACTTCGATCTCGTCGGCCTCCCGCAGGAACTCCTCGGGGACACTGTAGGGCGAGCGCTTGCCGGTGATGCGCTCGACGGCGTCCTGCTGCTCGCGAATGTGCTGGACGTTAACGGCGGTGATTACGCTGATGCCGCGTTTGAGCAGTTCCTCGACGTCCTGCCAGCGCTGCGGATTGCGGCTTCCGGGAGGATTGTCGTAGGCCAGGCCGTCGATGAGGCAGACCTCGGGGTGGCGGCGGAAGATGGAGGCGACATCGATGGTCTCGTAGGCGCGGCCGGCGTGGTGTCCGGAGATTGTGGGAACGACATCGAGGCAGGACAGGATCCCCTGGATATCGGGCGTGATCTTGCTTTGCAGGGCGCCGATCACGACGTCCTGGCCGCGCTCCTTGCGGCGCCGGCCCTCGTCGAACATGCGGAACGATTTGCCGACGCGCGAGGCGTAGCCCAGAAACACTTTGAGGCGGCCGCGCCGCTCGCGCCGCTCATCCGCCTGGACACGGCGCAGCAGTTCTTCGGGATCGGGCCGGCGATCGACGCGACTGGACACTACTTCAGAATATACGAAGTGGCGCCAAAGCCCCCCGGTAAACCCTGATTCCCCAGGGTTATCTCAGTGCCGCCGGGCAATCAGCAGCAGCAGCCCGAAGATGACCACCGGAATCAGGACCATTCCAAAATAAAACAGAACCTGTTTCAGCCAGGGTGTACGCCGCCGCTTCCAATCGCGCAACTCCGCGCGGTCGGCCGGGGCGACCTGGTCCGGATGCTCCAGGTCCCACGCAAATTCGTTCGCTGTCGAGTAGCGGTTCTGCGGCTCGCGCTCCAGGGCGCGATAAATCACTTCCTGAAGCTCCGGCGAAATCTCGGGATTCCATTCGCGCGGCGGCACCGGATTGTTCACCAGACGATCGTTCATGATGACAAAGGGGTTCGCGCCCGCAAAGGGTGTCTCCCCTGTCACCATTTCGTACAAAATGACTCCCAGCGAGTAGATATCGCTGCGCCCGTCG
>Ga0209517_10004648_pt1 | contig 17952 bp, 13 predicted proteins | sample PeaSoiMetSII2010_FD_187695 | JGI IMG/M metagenome (GOLD analysis project Ga0209517, IMG submission 187695) | Peat soil microbial communities from Weissenstadt, Germany - SII-2010 (SPAdes) (version 2) | ecosystem: Environmental > Terrestrial > Soil > Wetlands > Peat | place: Germany...
TCAGCCCTCCTGGGGCGACGGCGGGCGGGGCAGCCTTCACGCTGACGGTAAACGGGACGGGGTTTGTCACGGGGGCGGCGGTGGATTGGAACGGCACGGCGCTGAGCAATCCGCAGTACGTGAACGCCACGCAATTGACGGCTCAGGTGCCGGCGAATCTGATCGCCACGGCCGGGACGGCGGTGGTGACGGTGGTGGAGAACGGGGCGACTTCGCCCAACGCCACATTCGCCATTCAGGCGCCAGCGCTCTCCGGCGTGAGTCTGACTCTCATGCCAAACACGACCATGCCGTCGCAGCCCAGCATCGCCATAACGCTGAGCGCGCCAGCTTCGGCACCATTGACCGGAACCCTATCTCTTAGCTTCACACCCGACGCCTCGGTGACGAATTGGAACTCGAGTTACACCAACGCGCAGTTCGTTTCCGGCTGTTCGGGCCAACAATCTGCCCCCTTCGTTAATCCTTGCACCACGACTTTCACCATTGGTTCCCAGGGATCGAGCAGCAACACTACGGCGACGGTACCACTCCAGGTGGGCACGGTGGCCGGGACGATTACGGTCACGTTGACAAACGCATCACAGAATGGCGCGTCGGTGGTTCTTCAGCCGGCGCCCGCGCCGGTTAAAATACCCGTCTCTGCGGCGCAGCCCCAAATCGTGGGTTCGGTAGGCTTCACCATCAGTCCCTTCAGCGTGACGTTAACGGGCGCGTCGAACACGCTCGAACTGCAGAGCGCTACATTTGTCTTCACCGGCGCCGACGGAACAACCTTCACTGGCAGCACTCAGGCGCCACCCATCATCACCCCGGCGAGCGACTATTTCATGAAAAACAGCCCTGCCGTCGGGGGGAGCTTTATGCTGACCCAGCAGTTCAGTTTCAGCGGCGATACGAGCGCTTTGCAGGGCGCCACCGTCACCGTCACGCTGCAGAACACGGCGGGCTCCGCTTCCGCGACCAGTCCTGCGGCACAGTAACTGGTGATGCACGAGCCGCAGGCCTGCGTTCCGGGGTCTGTCCCCATGGGCCTTCGGCCCGCGAAAGCTCATGAAAATCGCATTTTCGACCCTGCGGCTTCCCGCATGCGGGAATACCCCCGGCTGGCGGCGTATAAGGGAGAATGCCGGATGAAGTCAGTTTATGGCGAGATTCAGCAGACTTTGTTCGCTCTTTATCGCGTCCGCGGCAATCTCGTTGAGCCCCGAGATAAACCACGGCCCTTGTGCTGACCGTGGCAGGGCCGTTGTTAAGGTGTCCGGCAAGTAAAGGGGTAGTGGTACCACCCGTCGCACGACTTCCGACGTAATGCCAAGAGGTCGAGGTTCCACCGCTGGCATTCGTGCTGAACACGGTTCCGACGACACTGCCAGGGCCAGCGCCTTCTGCCGTCACTGGTTCGCCCAAAATAATCAATCCGGCCCCGCCCAAGGCGTGACTGTTGCCGTCATTCAAGGGATTAATGCAGTAGCCCCCAATTGTCTCGGACTGGTCATGGTCGTTTTCGATGAAATGCCCATAGTGACAGTTACCACCAGGCTGGGAGCTGCACGCAGCCGGAGATTGCGCTGCTCCGTTTAGGTCTACGAATTTAGTGTTCTGCGCATTGTCAACGATCAGCGAGTTGGTTGTGCTGTTCGGACCTGGAACAAACCCCAAGCCTTGAATCGTGACGCTGTTCACCGCATTGGCGTTCGTGCCGGAGCCGGCGTAATGGCAAGTGGTTGCCGTGGACTGATTGCACAGGATGTACGGGCCCGGTCCCTCAAAGGTCTGAAAGTTGGTCAGCAAGACCAGTTCCGAACTTACCACGTAGCTGCCGGGAGGAGAAAGAAGGTGTCCACCCGCACCAGCCGCCGTGATGGTCGCATTGATGGCGGCCGTGCCGTGCGTGGTGCCATTGCCGGTAGCGCCGTAGGCTTTGACATTGTAAACTTGGCTGCCACGGTCGGTGACCCACTTGGCGTTTACGTTGTAGGTGGGTGTGCCCGCAGGGAGCTGGGCGAAAGTGGACACCGGACGCCAGCTACCAGCAGCCAAGATGAGCGCCAGCCCGAATAGGATTAATCCCGCACGCCGCATAGCGTGTACCTCCGCAGCTTGCATCCCTTGCTCCATAATAGTAGCCTACCACAGGGAATTGAGAATATGGGAAACAGTGCAAAAACTGATAAGAATTTTCTTATCTGCTTGCATCTAAAGGAAATAAAGTATTTCAAAACTTTCACAATGTGAAAAAACGGCCTTCAACTGTCCCTTTTTGACACATATATGCAGAAATCTGCATATATTGGCCCTGATGTACTTTTAGTCCGATGCGCTTCACTTCGTGACAGAAGTCCCCCCTCTCCGGTATTGTGAGAGACCCTGGAGCCGCAGCCTTGACCTTAAACCTGAACCCTGAAGTAGAAAAAGGCTCGACGGTGCGCGCGCATGCGCGGGGCGTCTTGCTGGACGACTACCTCCAGGAACTTGCCGACAAGGAAGCAGGCTTGCTCGTCGGTGCCGAGCCGGGCCCAATTCATAAGCGGTTCGATAATCTTTCCGACTTACTCCTCAATTCTCCGTTTGCCCGAGCCAATCTCGATTGGGAGCGATCCAAAGACCATCCGCGCCCGGCCCTCAATTGGCGGTGGTGTGCACAAACAAGGAACGGGCCAAATAAGGAAGCCCCTCCACAGAAAGAACCGGAGATGTGACCATTCCACTGGGATCGGCGATTTGAGATTCGAGATCTGAAAAGCCTAAGGTGGCTCATCTCAGGGCATTCCCGCGGGGGCTTGAGGGGGAGGCAACTTTCCAGAGACCATGTCTTCAAACTTCTTTCGAGCTTCCGCCTGCAAGCGTCCTGCCTCGCGGATTTCGCTCTGGGCTTTCTCATGTTGGCCCACTTTCAGGTAAGCCTGGCCCAACTGGAAGTGCATTCTGGCGCTGTCCGGGGCGAGGTCCAGAGCGCGCTGGAAACAGGGGATGGCTTGCTCCGGCCGGTTCTTGTGCAGATAAGCCTTGCCCATTCCCTCCCACGACTTGGGCAGTTTCGGATCGATGTTGAGCGCTTGCCGGAAACTGGCGAGCGCGTCATCCGGATCGCCTCGTTCGAGGTATATCAAGCCCAGGTTTTCCGGGCTCGCCGCGTCGTCATGGGTGAGAGACATTTCCTGTTTGTATTGGGCCACCGCCTCAGCCAGTTTCCCTTGACGCTGGTAGACCACCCCGAGGTTGTAGTGGGCAAAGGGCAATTTGGGGTCAAGGGAAATGGCTTTCTCAAGCTCAGCTTGCGCCGAGGAGATTTCCGAGAGGTCGAGGTGGGCCTTCCCCATCAGCAAGTGCAGTTGGGCCGAGTCACCGCCGGCGCGCACCAATTGCTCGAAGGTTCGCGTGGAGTCTTGCATGCGCCCGAGCTTCTGGTAGGCGATGCCAAGGACATATAAGAAATCCAGATTCGTTCTTTGACTTTCATACAGGGGTTCGAGCGTCGTGGCCGCTGGCCCGAAGTCAAAGGTCAGAAAGTGGCACATTCCGAGCAGATAGCGCGCTTGGAATTGGCTTGGGTCGGAGCGAACCACCAGCGCGAAGTGTGGAATGGCTTTCGCAAAGTCGCTTTGCTGGTAGTAAGCCAAACCGAGGTTAAGGTCAACCCCCGTCACCTGGGGCGCAAGCCGCTTGGCGTTGCGGAAGGCCTCGACGGCCCGGGCGTATTCTTTCCTGCGCATGTACACCACGCCAAGGTTGGAATACGCGGCCGCAGAGTGCGGGTCGATTTTAAGCACCGCGCGGAATCCCTCCTCTGCCGTTGTGTAATCGTGAGCGTCCAGCGCACGCTGAGCTTGTTCGAAGATTGTTTTGGGATCGGACGGAGACTGCCGGCAGGAGCTGGCCACGCAACAAGCAAGCGCCAGGAGCAGAGCGGCCATGCCCAGCGAGAACGGCTTATTCAAACGGCATCGCTCCTTCCAGAATCATCATATCTGCGCCGCGGCGCTTCGCGTCACGATTTGTTCAGCCGTCGCTCGACCGCCGGGCCGCGCAGTTCCCGCAGCGCATCCGAGGCAATCCAACGCGCGGCTGGCGAACTCAATTCATGAATCTGCCGGGCAACCTCGATCGCCGCCCGGTTTAACCGCCGGTTTCGCTTGCCGATTTGGCGAAGCGCCCAGTTTACGGCCTTTCTGACGTACTTCCGCTCGTCGCTTGCCTCCCTCTTGATGACGGGCAGGAGGCTTAGGAAGGTTCGATCGGGGGCTGCTTTATCGCTAACGGCGAGGCAGGCCATCAACGCGAACGCCGCCCTCTTCACGTATTCCTCCCGGCGCTCACTCCACTCCCGGCATTTCTTGTAGGCGAAGGGGGTGAAGCGGAAAAGGTTGAGGCAGGTTCCATCGCAGACCGCCCAGGAATCGAAATCCTTCACCCAGTCTTCCATCAGGCGTTCCGAGACGCTCTGCCGCTCAGCGACCAAGCCCGCGAGATAACGCGCTTCCAGAATGCCCGTGGACCACAAGCGCTGTGCCAGAGCATGGTCCTTGCCGATCTCGCGAGCCAGCCTCTTCAGGGCCGGCGTGGACCAGCCGTAGGCCTTGGCCGCAGTGATCCCGAAGCGTGCCATGCCCAGCACCGCGGCAGAGTTGGCTCGCGACTTGAGCGTTTTCAGAACCTGATTGAATGTCATGGTTGCGGTAGTTCTTAGCGACCCCCTTACCCGGCCCGCTCTGGCTGGTGAAATCGCCGGCTGAGGGCCACCCTCTCCCCCAAGGGGGAAAGGGCTGGTTTCCACAGACTGTCGACTGTTGACTGTTGGCTGCCCTTCAGGCTTGCGGCGTCTCGATCCCGAGGTATTCCTGGATGCTCAAACCCACCAAGCTGCGGAATCGCTCGGAAAGCGAAGGGATCGAGCCCGAGGATTCATCCAGCGCGACACGCTCCACACGGTGCATGGGGTAGAAAACCTGGGTCATTCCCACGCTGCATTCTTCCCGCGCAACGATCTGGCGGACGAAGTCGTCGAAGGAGTTGAGTTCGATGCCGCGCACCGTCACGCCTTGGGCGTCGAGTTGGAGCAGTTGTCCCCAGACTTTCTCCTTGGGGGATCCCAGGCTTACGATGACAATGCTATTGAGTTCCATCGGATACCTCGACTGGGGTTAATCAGTGGGCTACCGCCCGGCGCCACGCCAGGGCCATTGAGGGCGGGCCAGGGCTGATGTCCATCGTCCGGCGGGCCGGCGCTCCCAGCGCCAAGCACCCTAGCACTCCCACTCCGAAGTCAAGAGAATACGCTCCTCCAGGCCAAATAGCTAGCCTGGATTTCCCATCTTAATCCGTCGATAGCGCGCGGGTTGGCAACAAAGAAGTAGGGGCGAGGCGCGCCTCGCCCCTACGGGTAGCACCCTCCGGGTGAGACCGGATGTGGCGCAGGAGCCATGGCCGTGCACCCCTACCAGTCGCGCCCGTCGTTATCGACGGATTAGGGAAGATGGATTCCCGCTTGCGCGGGAATGACAAGGATGGAGGGATCTTTGGATGAGAGGCGGCGGTCCGAGACCGCCGCCACATTGTTTTACCACACTCCGGAGTTGTACCAGGCGACGGGCAGCAATCGGGTGGTCTTGAAGTCGTTGGCGATGTTGGTGAAGATCTGGCCCAAGTCGGTCATGGTGGGGTGAGCCTGCGAAACGCAACCGTTGGCATTATCGGAATAGAATTTATTCGCGTCTGAGGCGATACCCTGGGTGCCGCCGCCGGCCGTAGTTTCGCCACCTCCCAAGGTGGTACACGGGGTAATGGTGGGGGAGGTATCAGTTGAGCAGTCACCAGTTGACTTCGTGGCGCCGTAGGCCACCGCATACACCCAGATATTAAGATTCGCGGAATTCTGCCACGCGGCGGCCGTCTGGGCCGCAGTGATTGCCTGGTTGCACTCCTGCTGCCCATAGCTCGAGGGCGTAGCCGATGTGAACTGGCTACCCTTCGAGGGTCCGCCCGAGACCCACTTCGAGTTTGCCGCGCCGTCGCTGAGCAGGATGATGGCGCTCTGCATCTTCTCCCGCGCGCCCGTGATTGCCTCAATATCGGTCAGCGCCTCAGTGATTACCCCGGCATAGTAGGTTCCTTCTCCGCCGGGATCCTGAATGCCGTATTGGCCGCTCGTGCAACTGTTGCCGTCCTTCCAGTCAACCGCTTGCACGAGGTTCGAGGATCCGCCGTTCAGGGTCGTACTCGAGGTCTTGTAGTCGAACGAGTTCTGGACAATGGTGAAATACGGCGGATGGTTGCTGGGCGGACCCGCGTACGGCGCGATGTAACTGGACAGGAGGTTCTTTCCGCAGTTGTTGTAATCATATTGCGCGTCCGAGGAACTGACCAGCCCCGGAAACGTCAATAAAGTGACTTGGTCCACGGAAGCGCTGCTGGCGCAGGAAGTCAGGATGCCGGCGCATGGGGCGAGGTTCGTGAGCAGAGTCCGGACCCCGTACTTGGAGCAGTCCTCCCGCGTGGGGCTGGAGAGCCCTGTGTCGGAGGCGCACTTGGTGTCCGTGGTGCCCATCGATGCCGTCGAGTCGAGAACCATCACGACGTTGGACGGTGACGGCGTGCCGCCCTTCATGGCCGCGAGCGCTTGCGCCTTAAGCGTAATGGAATTGATCCCGAAGAGCTTGCCAAAGAAAGTTGGCACGCTCAGCTTCGCCTCCACGGCCATGGCATTGGCGCCCGCCATGTTATCGCAAGCCAGTCCCAGAGCGGTCAGTTGGCTCAGGCAGGCTACCACGGGGTAAGTGGCGGTTGCGTCTGTTACCATGGTCACGCCGCCCCCCAGATCCGTATAGGCATTGATCCCGGTGGTTCGGACTGCGTTGTTCGGCGGACAAGTGCGGCTGCCCCCGAATCCGCCGGCCCCGACGCCGCTGTAACAATAGGCGGTGTTTACAGCCGTGGCGGCGGACAGGTCGTTGGAAAGATCCAGCGCACCCGCAGTCGCTGCGGCATCCGTAGCAGCTTGCAATTCGCGTTGGGCGTGCAAAGTGAAACCGATATCGATCGAAAGCGCCGCCATCCCTAATAGGCCGACCAAAAGGACCGCCACCAGGAAAATGACCTGCCCTTCTTGCCCGTGATACAGCCGTCGAAAGAGAGCATTCATGGTCCACCTCATTCGATGCGCACTGAAGTCGTCGAACTTATGAAAGAGCCGCCGGCATTCTGAACGGGACAAAGATTAATGTTGGCGAACGGGACTGTCATTGAGCACGGGTACGTGGCCGTCACGGTTACGTAGTCGCCCGCCACCAGGGCGCTGCAAACCGAGCCCCCTGGGCCGGTAAACGTCTCGGCCGAGATGGTGAGGGACCCTGACTTGAGGTTCGTGGCCGCATTGTCGAGAGCGGTTTCACCCATCGAGCAAGCAGTCGGAGGGCCGGTTCCGGCCCCGCGATTCGTCGCAATCGTCCTCGCGCCCACCGCCACCGCATCGGCCAGCGTCACGTAGTCATAGAAAGTTATCCCGCCATAGATGATTCCCACCAGCAGCATCGACAGCAGCGGGAGCACCATGGCGAATTCAAACATCGCATCGCCTTCCTCGCCGCGGATGGGCAGAATCCTTCGTACCCTCACGCGCAATTTCGATTTGAAATATGATTTGTGAGAAAGTTTCATTGAATCGTGACCGTGCCTTTCGCCGAAATACCACTCCGAGCTATGTGCTAGGAGATAAGTGTTGGCCTTTCGGCGGCGGGGGACAATATTACGAAGGTACCAGACGTGAATTGTCACCTCGGTACCCGACGTGAATTGTCACCTCCCCCGCCTCGCCCGTCCCGTTCGGGCAAAGCAGCGCCAGAGGCTCCCTGGCCTCCGTACAGGGAAGACCCCAGTGCCGGGGCAGAGTTGGCTTGAGGCTCGAGCGCTCGACCGCGGTTATCAGTGGGCTACCGCTTGACACCACGCCAGGGCCATGGAGGTACGCCAGGGCTGACGTCCCTCGGCCGGCGGGCAGGCTCTCCCAGCGCCAAGCATCCACGCATTCCCACTCCGCAGTGAAGGGAATACGCTCGTCCAGGCCAAATAGCCAGCCTGACATATGCTGAAAAGAGGAGTCTTGTGGGGTGAGCCTGCGAGGGGCAGCCCATTGCATCGTGGGAGCAGAATTTGGCGGACGCGCGGGCTGCCGCGCGCCCGTTAGGAAACCCCTGCCCCCTCCCCTGGAGTGCGTCAGAAGGCGGTGTTAGGTATCAACCGGGAGCTCATGAGGTCTCCCGCGATGGTGGTAAAGACCTGGTCCAAAGTAGTGATCGGCACTGCGCCAGTGCATATTGTGCTGGTCTTTCCACTTATCGTCTGGGGAACGGAAAAGAAATACTGTGTTAATGGCAGGGAGGCAATGCCCGACATGGTGGCGCAGGGCGTAAGCGTGTCCCCCGTGGTGCACCCCGACGTCTCCGAGCCGTAGGAGATGGAGTAAATCTCGGTGGCGAGGCCATCGGATTGGGTGGTTGTCTTAGCGTAGTGCGCCGCGGCGACCGCCTGTGCGCACTCTGCTGAGGCTGAGTAAAGTTTACCGTTCATACCCGAAATAATCACGCTCTGGTTCACTGTTCCGCCCATTTGCGTGCTGCTGGCAGACGCGTTGCCATCGCTGAGGAGAATCATGATGTCCTGGACGCCTGTCGTGTGTTTGTTGGCGAGATATTGTTGCGCCGAAATGATGGCGCCTGCATAGAACGTCCCCTCGCCGCCTGGAGTGGGCATCCCGCAATTATTACTCCCTAATACTGCTCCGCTCCCATTAACCCAGGTCCCTCCGCCCACCGATTCAACCATGGGGTCGCTGTAGTTCAGCGTAGTAGCAGCGTCCGAAGTACGATAGCTGGTCTCAAACCCCACCGCCATATATGCCGGGTTATTGTTGTACGACGTGATCGGGGGGTCTGTCGCGGGGCAACTGGTATCATCCGACGCATAGCGAGACACGGTCGTATTGGTTAAAGTTGTGGCATTGGGACATATTCCACCCGACAATGCTTGACTGCATGTCCCTGGAAACACCATGATGCCGACCTCATCGACCGCCGGGTTGCTGCCGCAGCTTGCCAGGTTCGTGGCGCAGGGCGCGAGGTCGTTAAGCAGGGTCTGGACGCCAATCTGCGCGCACTGCTCGGGCGAGTACGAGCCCGATCCGGTGGTGCAGCCCGTGTCGGTACCCGAGCCCATCGAATTCGTGGTGTCAAGGACCATCATGATGTGATAGGGGATAGGCAATGCGCCACTGGCACTGGCGCTCGCGATAGCCGTAACGTTGACGGTTGTGATGCCGAAAATCTTAGCGAAGAACGTCGGCACAGCCGCTGTCTCAATCACCTGAATGGCGTTGCACCCTGCGGTGCACCCGGGCGTGCTGCTAAGGGTGGAATAATTAACACAGGGGGGCATGTTCAGATTGGTAGCCGTGGTCCCCGTGACGCACGCGTAATTGACGGTCACACTCGTAATGTTCAGATCATGATGGATGTTATATATTCCGCCCACCGTCGAGTCGCCGGTGTACTCGTCGGCGACAGTCGTCGGGCTTACGACGTTGCCATTCGGCATGGCCGACCCTCCCGCCGCGGCCGCTGAATCAGTGTTGGCTTGCAGTTCGCGCTGGGCGTGCAGCGCATAACCGATGTCGATGGACAATGCCGCCATCCCCAGCACGACGACTAAGGTGCCCGCAGCCAAGTACAGGACTTGCCCATCCTGCTCGTGATACAGCCGGCGAAATAGAGAGTTCATGATGCTCCTCATTGGATATATACCGTTGTCGTCGCACTAATGCAGTACGCGGTCGGACAGGCCGCGGTACCGCCGGTCACGGGACAAAGGTTGATGTTGGAGAACGGGATCGCCAAGTTGCACGGATAGGTGGCCGACACGGTCCCGGCGGTGCCCGGTTGTAAGAAGGAACACGTAGAGCTTCCGGTGAACGTCTCGGTGGCGATCGTGATTTGCGATGTAGTGAGGTTGGCTGCGGCGTTCTGGAGAGCGGTTTCCTCCAACTTGCAAGCGGTAGGAGGGCCGGCATAAGCCGCTCGGTTGGTGGCCAGCGTCCTCGCGCCGACCGCCACCGCATTGGTCAGCTCCACGTAGTTGTAGAAGGTAATCCCGCCATAGATGATGCCTAGCAGAATCATCGACAGCAACGGCGTGACGAGCGCGAACTCGAACAGTTGGTTTCCTTCTTCCCGGCCGGCACGGGAACCTGGGCGGCACGCTCTGCGCAATAACGGCAGGAAACCGCAACAATTAGATAGTTTCATTGGACTATAACCGTACCTTTCCGAGAGTCAAAGGGGCTCTTGCGCCGCATTTTCGATGAAGAATCGCAGGCCGTGGGCGGCAAGTCACATGTTTCGCGAATCTCATTCACGGCCACCGCCTCATTCGATCTCTACCGCCGTCGTGGAGCTAATGCAGGACGCGTAGGGACAGCTCATCGTGGTTGTGCCCCCCGAATTCTTAGTCGAACTAGGGCCACTCACAGGACAAAGGTTGATCCCGGTGAATGGGACTGTCATGTTGCACGGATAGGTAGCATTCACCATCGCGGTGTCGCCCCCATAGATGGTTGTACAGGAATCGCTGCGGGTGTCCGTCGAAGGGAAGCTAATGGAGACCGTAATTGCCGATGTCTTGAGGCTCGTCGCCGCGTTGGTGAGGGCGGTAGTCGCCGTCGTGCAAGGGGTTGCAGTGCCAGCATTGGTGGCCAGGGACCTCGCACCGATGGCCACAGCTTCGGCCAGCGTCACGTAGTCGTAAAAGGTTACCCCGCCCAGGATGATGCCGACCAGGAGCATCGACAGCAGCGGCAATATCAGCGCGAACTCAAACAACGTCGAGCCTTTCTCACCGCGCAGGCGCGGAATCCTTAGTACTCTTACGCGCCATCCCGACCCGAAATGTGATTCGTGAGGAAGTTTCATTGAATGGTGACCGTGCCTTTCGCCGAAATAGCACTCCGAGCTATGTGCCAGGTGATAAGTGTCTGCCTTTCTGCGGCGGGGGACAATATTACGAACGTAGCAGACGTGAATTGTCACCTCGGTTACCTCGCCCCGCCCGCTCGGGCGACGTAGCGCAAGAGGCTCCCTGGCCTCCGTACAGGGAAGAAGCCAGTGCCGGCATAGGCTAGACGCCTGCGCTACGAGAAACGCGTTCCCGCGGAACACTTCCCCTTCCAATCCTCCATATCGGCAAAACGGGCGAACACTTAAGTCGGCTGCGTCGAAGATTTGAAATGGGGGGAGAAACCCTAACTGATTGCAGCGCCGACCTTTAGAGCCTGCCCTGAGCGAGCCGAAGGGTCGGCAGGCGCCGGCCTGGCCCGGTTCTTCACCCCACGTGGGGGAAGGGCAGGGCTGTACAGGCGGCAGAAAAACCCTGTCGGCTGTCATCCGGAGGAGCCGCTGGCGGTCCTGAGTGAAACGAAGGAAGGATCTCGCAGTTCGCTGAAATGACAACTGCCGGGATTCTTCGCTTCGCCTTGGACCGTCCGGTCCAGGGCTTCGCTCAGAATGACATTGTTCGAGTGTTATTCCGTAGCCTGTAAAGGTTGGCTCTGTGAGACAAATTAGAAGGGGGAATCAGGGTGGCGTGTCGATTTGGGCGTAGCGCCGACCCCGTGCCTACGGGACCGGCGCTACGAGTCAAACCAGGATGCTCCGGAGAGAGAAAGGGAAATATCCTGGCTTTGCGACCCTGACGAACTTTGCATCTTCGCGTGAAACCGATTTGTCTGTCTTCAACCTTTAAACTTTAAACTTGGAATCTGAAGGCGGCAGCTTTGCAGGCTTCGCTGCCGCACTCCGTTCCGGCGAATACACTCAAGAGATTATGGGCTGCCGTTGTTTCCCCCGCTCACCGTGATGCCGGTCGAGTAATTGGTGGTTAGCGTAAAGTTGCCTGCGTGCCCCGGCGTCGTGGCCGTCAGCGTCGTTACGTTGCTCGAGTGCGTCGCCGTTGCACTGGCGTTCGCTCCAGTCACGTTGAGGAAACACGGAGAGCCCGTGTCCGACGAACATAGGCTCGAGTTGTTCATGATCGCGGCTGCAAGATTCTGGGCAGTGTCCGCCTCATCTTGGCTCGCAGTGCCGCTTTCATAGAACTTGACTTGGACACCTGCTCCATTCGGCGTTGCCTTGAAGGTGTAAATCGTCGATCCCACCGTGACGGTCGCCAGCGTGGTGCAGTTCGATGTGCAATTAGAGCCCGACGGCCACGTATACGGGTCGGTAATCATAGTCACCGTGCCGGTGGCGTTTGCCGTAACTGCTTGAGATGTCTGCACGGCGCAGCCGCCCGTGCCGCTCCCAGTGCTGCCATTTCCACCACAAGTCTGGCTACCCAGTGTCGAGAAGTAGACCTGGGAAGCTCCCGGAGAGCTCGATGTGTTATCGATGATCATCCCACTGGTTCCGCCTGCGGAAGCGAGTCCCGCCGAATAGGAGGCAGTAGTGCCGCTCAGGGTAAAACTGTATACGCAGGCGCCTGCGCATGTGGCGCCCTCATGCCCGCCGGCGGTCAGGCTCAGAAAAATGTAGTCGGTGGAACCGTTCAGAATTTCCGTCACCGGCGAACAGGTGCCTGCCGCGTTCGTCAGAGGGTTAATGCTATTGTTGGCGATGGAGAGCGCGCTGCTGAAGCTGCTCTCGCTTGAAGAGACCAGCTTAGCCCCGGTGGTGCTTATATTATCGCAGGTCCACAGGTTCCCCGCCGTTCCGTTATTGGCATAGTAAGTATTATCGGGCGTTCCGTCGTAGAGCTTGTTGGAGGTAGCCCCCACCCCAAAGACAGATTCCGAGCCACAGTTTGTCCCGGACGTCCAACTCGTTCCGTTTGACGACGCGCAGAGGCCGGTCCCTGAGGTCCCACCAAGAGTTGTGGAAAACCGGAAGACCCCAGCGCACCCTGTTGCGTCGCAGTTGTGGCTGGTGGTGGTGTTGCCATCGTAACCGACCCAAACATAGACTACGTTGGAAGCCGAATCGACAAGCGGGGCGTCGACGATCCCTTGACCGGCGGTCGCGCCTAGTTGACTGGTCGTCAGTAACGTACCGCCCGCCGCCGGGTAGGAGTGAAGGAATCCGCCGGAGTCGGCAACAAATATTTTACCCGAGGCAGGGTCATAAACAGGACTGGTCAAGACATATCCGGAGGCGGAAATCTTGACTGGCCACCCGGTCGTCATCTCGCCGGGGGTTCCATTGAATACGCCGGTGAATTTATGGAGATAGCCGGAAGCATCGCCCACGTAGAGCGTATCGGTGCCGTCGTAAATGTAGAACGGCGCTGACCTTGTGTCTGGATTTCCATAAGGACTCTGGAAAGCGACGCTGATCATGCAGGAATTACCCGCTGGGCAGTTGGTGGTGTTCCAGGTTGTGTTTCCGCCGGCGCCAACGGCCCCGTTGCTATAGCTATGGGCTGGAGTTGCCGCCGCAGCGGGAGTGCCTTGGCTGGGTTGCCAGGCGAGGATACGCAGGATGGCGGCGCCGGAGCCGGAAGCGGGGTTTTCGACGAACGCTACCTTCGTCCCGTCCAGGGAGATTATCGGAGAGGTGAGAGCCTTGCCCCCACCGGAGTAGTAAGCCCAATATACAGAGGGCACAGGCGTGCTGCAGGTGGTGCCGTAAAGGTTGCTATAAGCAACGATGTTGGCTTGCCCGGATGACACGCCCGCCAAGCCAGTGTTGAAAACGACGTAGTCGCTGCAACTCGCGCCGCTGGTGCCGAATGAATACTTGGCGGGATACTGGCCCGCCCCGACGGTGGCGACGGTGGCGCCGGAGCTCAGGTCCATGCTCCAGTCGCGGTGTAGGGTTGGCTTCCGCGAGCTGATGGGTCCGCGGACTTTCACCAGCGGGAAGGAGTCTTGCAATTGGACCTCGGCCACGTCCGCGCCCTCGGCAGACTCCTGAGCTCGGGCCAGCTCATTCATGTCGGCGACATACTCGGCGGCGGGTCCCTGCGCCGGGCTGCGCCGTATCAACTGCTGCATGATGTAGCGAGGATCGTTCACAATCCGCACCCAGTCTTCGTGCCTGCCATCCCGGATCGCATCGTCCTCCGTACCAGGATCGGAGTAGGCTACGTGATGAGAAGTCCAATCCTCGACAACACCCGGCAACTCGACCGAGGGCTGCGGCCCGGAAGTCAGGATGGGAACGTGCATACTGCTCTGGGGGTTGGCCATTTGGCCGCGCTGCTGGCCGGAGATGAAAACGGTGAGCCCGGCAACGATAGTGAAAATGGCCAAGCCAATGAATGGCCGCATCGACCGATGACCTTTGGAGTTCATGGCAGGTACCTCCGAGCCGCGGATCGGCTGCCTTAGACGTCTTACTCCTTGACCGCTGCGGAAGTCCCTCCCCTACGTCGTGCCCCAGGGCAGCAAGCGTGTGTAGTAGAAATCGCCGGCGATAGCCGAAAAGATTTGGCTCAGGTCCATGATCGTCGGGTGAGCCGCGGAGACGCAACCGGGAGAACCGTGCCCGCCAGAGCCGTTGTCGTTTGCTCGGCCCTGGTCGGCATAGAACTTGTTCGGGTCCGACGCAATCCCCTTCATTGTATCGCACCCGGTGATGGGGCTGGTCCCAAGCGGGGCGGCGTCAGTCTTGCAACTGCCGCTGCCGGACCCGGATTGACCCCAGGTCCACGTCGAGGAGGCCCAGGCGACCGAGTAGAGCCAGGTTTTCAAATTCGCGGCATTCACCGTTTGCGCGGCGTTGTAGGCCTCGTTGATTGCTTGATGGCACTCGTTCTGATAAAACTTCGCCGGGGTCCCCGCCACGAAGTCATTGTTCGACGCCACCGCAGTCGCGTCACCATCGCTGAGAAAGATGATTGCGCTCTGCATGCTCGAGCGCGGAGCAGGGAGGGCGGAAAGGAGGTACTGCGCCTGGGAAATCGTGGACGCAAAGTATGTGTTGTAAGGCGTGTAGGGCGACTGAAGGCCGTACTTGCTGGAACTGCACCCGGCGCCGTCCGCCCAATCGACGGCCTTCACCGCGGGTGAGGAGCCGCCGTTCAGGCCGCTGCTGTCGGAGGTCCTGTAATCGCTGGAGAGCGGCACGACCGTATAATACGGAGGGGTGGCGTTAGGGGTGGCAGGGGCGTACTGATGCAGCGTAACGCTTTGGGCCTTGCAGTTCGCGTAGTCCTTTGTCTCGTCCGAAGTGCTATTGAGTCCCGGGAAGGTCATTATGGACACCTCGTCCACCGCGTTCTGGACATTGCCGTTGGTCGCGGCGCCGCAGGTGGACAAGCCGAGGGGGCAGGGGGAGAGCTGGCTCATCATTGTGCGGACTCCCCACTTGGCGCAGTCCTCTTTGGTGGGAGTGCCGGCCAGTCCAGGAATGGTACCCGCCTTGCAATCTCCAGTTGTATCCGTATCGTCCATCGAGGGTGTGGTATCAACCAGAACCATGATGTTCGCCGGAACCGGCGAGCCGCCCTTCATGGCCGAGAGGGACTTCGCGGTCAGATTAATCTGGTTGATGCCGAACAGCTTGCCGAAGAAGGTTGGGGCGGTGGCTGTTTCCACGACGGCCAAGGCGTTTCCGCCCGCGATGTTGGAGCACGACATGTTTAAATTCTTTAAGTAGTTAAGGCATTGCACCTGCGGGTAGGGCGAGACCATTTGCACATTGTACAAATCCTTGATGGCGTTGTTGCTGCCCGTCTCCCCGTCGAAGTTTTTTGCGTATAGCTCGGCCCCCGCCAGCGTGTCGTCGTTGGATATATCTGCGGCGCCCGCTGTCGCTGCCGCATCCGCCGAAGCTTGCAGCTCGCGCTGGCCGTGCAACGCGAAACCGATATCGATGGACAAGGCCGCCATCCCAAGCAGGCCCACCAAGAGCGCCGCCACCAGATAGAGGACCTGCCCCTCCTGCTCGTGATACAGCCGCCGAATTAGAGAGTTCATGTTCCACCTCATTCGATAAGTACTGTGGTTACGGCACTAATGCAGTGGGTATATGGACATGTCCCCACCGTAAGAGTCCCGGTGGTCAAATTGGCGTTAATAGCGCCACCCTGGGCCAGGGGGCAAAGGTTCATGCTGGTGAATGGGATCGGCAGGTTACACGCGTAAGCCGCCCATACGATGCCTGTGTCGTTACTCACTAATTGATTGCAGGTCGAGCCCCCGGGACCGGTGAGCGCTGGCGTCGGGTTCGTGAGATTCGATTGATTGAGCTTTTGCGTCGCTGACTGGATAGTGTTTTGCGCCAGTTGGCAGGCATTTTGGTTCGTTGAAGAGCTTGCTCCAGCCTCATGACCGGTTGCCAGCGTCCGCGCGCCGGCCGCCACCGCATCGGCCAGAACCACGTAGTCGTAAAAGGTAATCCCGCCCCAGATGATCCCGAGTAGCAACATCGACAGGAAGGGCGTCACCATCGCGAGCTCATAAAGCGCCGCGCCTTCTTCGCCTCCGGGGCGGGCGCCCATGCGCAAAATTCTGCGGCTTGATTGTCGCAACCCGAATCGGTAAGATCGCTTCATGGAATTAACCCGTACCTTTCAGAGCAAGAGAGCGTTTCCTGCGTTGAACTCACTCTCACGAGTCGCAGGCCGCTGATCGCAAGCCAGACTTGCCGCAACTTACAAACAGGACCTCATTCGATACGTATGGTTGTTTCCGCGCCAATACAAGAGGCCACCCCCGTGCCGCACGCCGCGTTGCCCTTCAAAGGGCAAAGGTTGATTCCGGCGAAGGGGATCGTCAAGATGCACGGGTAGGTGGCGGAAATTGTTCCCATCTCACCGGAAACTAAAATCTGGCAAGGCGCGGCGGCCGTGCACGAGCCGCCGTTCGACGGATTCGTTCCGGTCGTCACGGAACATGATGAGATCGCCGTCGAGTTCTGCTGGCCGACAAAGGTCGGCACCGCTACGCTAACCAGCGACTGGTTGAGTGAGTACGCGGACGTCTGCACCATCAGTTCCGCGGCTGTGCAAGGGGCTTGGTTCGTCTGAACCCCGTTATTCCCGCGACTGATCGCCAGCGTAGCGGCGCCGTCCGCCACCGCATTTGCTAGTATCGCGTAGTCATAAAAGGTAATCCCGCCATAGAGAATGCCGACCAAGACCATCGACAGCACCGGCAACACCATGGCGAATTCGTACAGCGACATCGAGCCTTCTTCGCGCCTGGCACGGACCAACATGCGTCGCAATCTGCGCCTTCCGAGTCGGAATCTGAACCTGAACCTGTTTGACGCTGTCATTAGTTTGTGACCGTGCCTTTCCACGAAATTGCATTTCCAGCAAAACTCGATGCTTCGAATACTCTGCCTTACCGCGTCGCGAAGCAATTGCACCGATGTAGCAGTACGGCGCACTGGCTGGTAACAGTACCTCAGAAATCCAGCTTCGCCCTTGGCAAGCGAAAGTGCGGCGCTCATGCCTGGGCGGCAGCGGGGTCGGAAAATAAGTTGACTGGAGTAGACTCCGTGGCTGGGGAGGTGTGCCAACTCCACCCCTACCAGTCAGGATTCTAGACGAGGCGAGGAGCGGCGAAAAGTACTGAACTAGTACTTGTCAATAGTACTTAGGGTCCAATGCGGGTTGGATAACCGGACATTTTTGCTCATACCTTCTTGAATACGGGGCCCGACGGCTGCTGCGGAAGGGCGGGGCTTCAGCCCCGCCGCTAATCTCGCGAAGTAATTACGGGGCTTTAGCCCCTGAAGCGGCTTGGCTTCAGGGCCTAAAGGCCCTTCCAACCCTGCGCCCGTAGACGGCGGGGCTAAAGCCCAATACTGTTCATTTAACACTTCTTGATGCGTACTGTCACTAAGATTCGTTTTTTGCTGAGTTGCCCCCGGCCGCGCACGGGAAACTTGCTTTGCGGCCGTCGCACTCCTCGGGGTCGCCACATGCCGCGACTGGAGACCACGCGTTCGCTGAGCAATTCCT
>Ga0209517_10004649_pt1 | contig 17944 bp, 18 predicted proteins | sample PeaSoiMetSII2010_FD_187695 | JGI IMG/M metagenome (GOLD analysis project Ga0209517, IMG submission 187695) | Peat soil microbial communities from Weissenstadt, Germany - SII-2010 (SPAdes) (version 2) | ecosystem: Environmental > Terrestrial > Soil > Wetlands > Peat | place: Germany...
CCATCGTATACATTGTATTCTCTCCTCTCTTTAGATATTGGGTGTCATCCGCACCCTTTCATTTGTTTTATGCGCTGTGCGAACGCTGTACCCGGTTACCTGCGGCCGGGCGGCTACTTGGTGTCCTGTTTCTTCTCTTTCTTCTTTCCTGCTAAATACGCCTCCATGGGCTTCCATCCAAAAGAAATAGTTTTGCCAGCCACGCTGGCCACGCCGCCCAGAACCTTGCGGCCTGCGACAGCTGCCAAGGTCGCTATGCCGATAAACGGTAGAAAGACCACATAGACCAACCCGATAATCGGGGCCGCCAAAAGCTTGACACCTGTTCCTATCTTGTTACCTCTCTCGTTTGTAAGCATTTTATTTTCCTCCTTTTCGTTTTTTCTCTTATTTTCTCTTCTCTTGATTACACTATACCAAGAGCCTGCCAGGAATGTAATTGTAAGAACATCCTATATTGCTATGTATTGTATCTTAGGCCCAAAGCATCATATCGGGCTGTATGGTAGCATGCTGCCATTCAAATAATAGGTTACTGAGTTCCCGTGACTCTTATAATTCAGAAGAGTAAAAGGAGCGATTGCAAATGAAGAAAAAATGACCGTGTGAGAATGAAGGGAGATATTCCGTTGGGCCCGATGTTTTGAGGGAACGGTTATTATTCCTGAAAAAGTAAGATTGGAGGTAACAAGGTCGGGCAAAGAGGACGCCGAATCAATCAACAGGTACATCGAAGACCAAAAAATCGGCGTTGTGAAAGTGAAGAATGTAGCTCTTGTGACAAGGGTATCGCTTTCAAAGATGATTGATCTCCTTGCGGAGTACGGAGTGGAATCGAACCTGGAATACGAAGCTTATCTCAAAGGGCTAAAGACCCTCCGCAAGCAATGGCCATGAAAATGTCAACCTGTTTGGTGACCTAAATCGAGCTATTGAGGAAACGACTGTTGTCGCGAGGGGCCGGGTTTGAACCTTTGACCTCCGGTTTTGTGAACCTGAAGGCCATTCAGCTCCAAATGATTTTTATGGGTTACCCTACTGTGGTTCTTTACATGCTCCGATATATCCATGCGCTTTGACACACGGCTTTGCTGAAAAGAAAGAAGTCCGGGTTTTTAACTTAGTTGAGGACGCGTATTCAGAATTTTTAAAAGATTATTTTTTGAATCTGTAATGTGATTAAAATATCTGCTTCTTAATTCCATCATCCACAACCCCTGATATGAGTCTATGAAAGTGGAAAGTATTTCTCCAAACGGTATTTCTCCCCATCCAACGGGCATATGGGAATCTCCCCTACCAAAAGGTATTTGGTGCGTCTGCTGCTTTTCGTGTGAATAGACTGCGTCACCATAGTTATCGTGAACATGCGTATGAACAATCAAGTCCTTTATTTCACGCACAGCCTTCACAGGGTCAAATCCATAAAACTTTGATGACATGTAAAGGTGGCCAAAATCGAGGTTAATTTTAACGTTGCTTTTATTGATTCGAACTACCTGTTCTTTTAATGACTCGATTCTTTCAGCATAACAGTACGGGGAATGAAAGAGGTATGGCCTCGCATTTTCCATGCAAATGATTACCTGCGGGCATTCATCCGACAGTTTGCGGATGAGCTCAGCTTCCTTTAAAAGCAGTTCTCTCTTTTTATCCTCGGATAGGTCGCGTTTGCCGTAAATTGGAAACGTCTCCTCGGGGATGTATCTGCCTGGATGGTAAACGAGCACTTTGGCGCCAACAGCCATGGTAAATTCAAGAGATGCCTTGAATACCGATAAGTGAAGCGGGAGATCTGCGTCGGCCATCAAATTAAGAGGATTGGGAGAATGCACGCTGTAAATAAAATTGAAGTCGCTAATTATTTCTTCAACCGCGCCCAGACGAGATTGATCGAGGCTGCCTTTTTTGATTGCGTCAAGTCCGTGGACAGGCAGCTCAACAGCCTCGATCCCGATTTTCGCATAATGTTCCAGGTCGTCTCTAAAAGTGCTCAAGTTACCATCGATTCTCACTTCATCTATCTTGGCGCCTATTTTCAACATGCCGAGTACGCCTCGTGTCCTGCCGCGAACGTCTTCACTATTTTGGGAATTTCGTGATTCATATCCACGACGATGATATCAGCAATCTTATTTTCTTCCAGTGAACCCGTCCGCCCTGATATCCCGACTGCTTTTGCCGGATTGATGCTTGCCATGTTCACCGCCTGATGCAGGGGGAGAATCCCGCGATCATAAAGGGCAAATACCGCATGAACCATGGTCATGGGGGAATAATCCGAACAGAGAATTTCACCGAATCCTGCCGCAATGGCGTCCTGCGCACTCAAATTTTTCGCCTGCGAATTCCCCCGCAGGACATTTGGGGAACCAAGGCACACTTGGATGTCATGGGTCTTTGCAGCCCGAACTGCCTCCAGCGTAACGGGGAATTCAGAAATCATTATTTTCATTTCATCGAGCCATCGGATTTTTTCCGTCGAATCGTCATCATGAGATGCCAGGGGGATTTTAAGTGACTTGCACAATTCAATTACATCCCCTATATATGCTTGCGACCGTTCTTTCGCCATCATTTTTCTGTCAATGATTTTATTCAGATCTTCATCGCTTTTCTTATAAACGTGTCTAAAGTAGTCCTTGAACGCGGCGACTTCTCTGAATTGCCCTTGACCCGGCGTGTGATCCATTAATGAAAGGAGGTGAATTTTGCCGGCAGCCAGGAGTTCCTCCAGATAGGGGACGGCATCTGCATCCGTTATTTCAAAGCGTGCGTGAACCATAGTTTTTACTGAAAACTTCGGTGAGAGTCGGGTGATTTCCGTGATAATTTTGGCAGCCATTTCATTTGATCGAACGCCTACTTCCCCTTCTGCGAAGGACAGGGCATGGAATATTGTCGTTACTCCAGCGGCGGCAAGTTTCTTATCCAGTTCATAGATGGCAACATTGACGGGAAAGAATACGTTTGGCCTTGGTTCGATCTCTTTTTCTACGGCATCGCTGTGAAGATCGATAAAACCTGGCAGAAGATATCCACCTTTTGCATCGACTCGCTTTCCATGAGAGTTTATAGCACCTTCTCTGATCGTTGAGATAAAACCGTCTTCGACCATCAACGAGGCCCCTCTCAAAACACCCGAAGGCGTAACAATTGAGGCATTCTCAAATGTCAGACTTTTCGTAGTCATAATTACCCCTCTCCACAAAATAACTAAATTCTTATAATTTCCGCTATGCGCTTACAGCCTGTATACTGAATCAGTAATAGCCGTCAGCAGTTCCTGGTCATGGAATATACCTATCATAGAAGTTCCCTGCGCTCTCAATTCCTTCAGCAATGCAACAACGATAGATACGGAGTGACTGTCAAGCGACGCTGTCGGTTCGTCGAGGAGCAGGAGCCTCGGCTTCCAGATAATTGCCCGTGCAATATTGATCCTTTGCTGTTCACCGCCACTGAAGGTCGCAGGATATGCGTCAAAGAGGTGTGCAGGTATTTCAAGCCTCGCCAACAGTTCCCGCGCTTTTTTCTTGGCCTCCATTGCCGAAATGCCGTTTTTTTTCAATAGCGGGTCCGCCAGGATATCAACCGCCGAGACCCTCGGAATTACTTTTAGAAACTGGGATACATAACCGATTTCTTTATGCCGGATATCGATGATCATGTTGTCTTTTATTTCCGCAAGATTCACCCTTCCAAACAACAGGGAGTCGTACCACACCTCACCGCTGGTCGGCAAATACGTTCGGTATATACATTTCAGTATGGAGCTTTTACCCACGCCGCTCGGACCAGACAGGCCAAGGAAACAGCCTTTCGGCACGGAGAATGAAACAGAATTACACCCCTTAATTACCTTATCGCCGAGTATGTGGACATTGAACATCTTTCTTAAATCATTCACCCTAAGCATTGTGTGTGTCCTTCCGGTGACTTAAATTATCGGTATACAACGCTTCAATATTGACGTGAACATCTGGAATATGATCAATCTTTATTGTTTCTCTTATAACTGCGAGCTTACCAGTATCTGCGTATAGGGATGTTGCGGATCTTCCAGTATCTGGTCGGTAAGGCCTACTTCGACTATCCTACCGTACTTCATCACCAGGGTCCTTTGTGTCAAAAGCCTGATAACGCCGAGATCGTGTGACACGACAATCACAGAAAGATGAAGTTCCCTTTGAAGATTTGCGATTAAGTCCAGAACGCGAGCCTGCACCGAAACGTCCAGCCCCGTAGTTACTTCGTCAAGAAACAAGATGCGAGGCTTGTTGGATAATGCCTTTGCAATCTGCACCCGCTGCTGCATGCCTCCGCTGAAGTTCCGAGGCGGTTCATCCATCCGTTCAACCGGTATCTCAGTTTTCAACAAAAGCTCCGATGCCCTGCTTCTCATCGATTCCACGTTCCGCCAGTTTGCCATGATCAGGCGTTCAGCGATGTTGCCACCCGCACTGACATCCATTTTTAGCCCCAGATAAGGATTTTGATACACGACCCCCATGAGAAAGTTCCTCATCTGCCTTTTGTGATAGGGACTCAAAGCCAATAGATTACTGCCGTTCAGTTCAAAGAGACCGGCACCGAACCCCGAAAACCATTTATTCGAAAATCCGCATTGTATTCCCTTATCGCCACCGTCTCCCGCATCGCTTGGAGAAGACTGTTCCGTGAGATGCATCTCGCCTGAGGTCGCATCCCAATCAAAGTGGAGAAGTTTTACGATGGTGCTTTTGCCTGAGCCGCTCTCGCCGACAATTCCAAGGATCTCTCCGGGATACAGCTCGAAAGATATATCGCTGCACGCAACTACAGAACCGCAGTGAGAGCACACATTTGTCTCAAATGCAGGCCCCGTTGATTCGTGGCAGCGGGAGCACCCTTTCCCGAATATTTTTGTAAGCCCTTTTACGTTAAGGAGGGAGGATATCATCGGCACCTCTTATCGCAAAATCCAGTATCCGAGCAGACATACATGCGTACTCCGGTGTCATCATCAATGATCTCGTCTAGATACGAATTTGAGCTTCCACAACGGCGACAGACTTTCCCTGAGAAATCTTCCATTCTGAAATGGACATCCTCAAACTCAAGAGGTTCCACTTTCGTAAACGGCGGTATTGCGTATATCCTCTTTTCCCGCCCCGCGCCGAAAAGGAACAGGCTCTCCGCCATATGGAGTTTCGGCACGTCCCATCGCGGTATCGGACTCGGGTCCATGATATACCGGTCATGTACCATAACCGGGTACCGCGGGCCGATGCTGATTTCACTGTATTTCACGATATCCTCGTAGAGATAGAGCCACATGCGGCTGTAATCCGCTTCAGCGTGCATTCTCCTCGTCTCAATCTCCGACGGCTCCACTGTCCGCAGTGCCTCCGGTAAGGGTACCTGGAGGACGAGGATCTGGTTTTCCGTCATTTCTTCCTCCGGTATCCTATGCCGAGTCTGGATAATCGTCGCCTCAGTTGTGTCTGTTGTTGTTGATACGTTTGTAACGCTACTAACGAATTTTTTGATGTTTACCGCGTTAACGCTCCCGTCACACCCCTGGTCGATAACCTTAAGGACATCCTCGGGACCGATGATTGAAAGAGTTATCTGGAGACCGCCCGTTCCCCAGCCTCTGGCAATGGGCAACTCTCGTGAGGCAAAAGGCACCTGATAGCCGGGAATTGCAACCGCTTTGAGCAGCGCGCGCCGTATCTCCCTCTTGGCAGCCTCATCAAGAAAGGCAAAGTTGTACCCGCCGAATTTCCTTGGCTGGCTTGCCGGTTGAGTATCCTCTTTTATTTTTTCAGTGCTATCTTTTATCATCATAATTCACTTTCGACTTTCACCTTTTCACACCGAGCGTTATGGATGTCCTGAGTTTTGCGCAACCTGTCAAGATCAGACTGGAACGTCACATAGTGCGGCAGTTTATAGTGTGTGCAAAAACCCATTGATTCGATGCCGTCTATATGGGATAAAACAAACTCCTGATCTTCGGACGGCATTTTGGGCTCGAGTACTTGCATTGCTCTATCAAGGACTGCCATGGAAATGGCCTTCACCTCGTTGTGTCCGAAACAGAGACCATAGCCAAGAGTGAACTTTGGCGAATTACTCTGAGCAGTGAACTTTGCGATCACCTCCGCCTCGGTAACCGCTACTTCTCCGATCGTATATGAGTTGCCTGTCAAAGGATGTTTGATCCTCACGGGCAAATATCCGACCCTCAACTCCCCGATAGTAGGATGGGTATCCCCATATCCCCGCATATTGGAATATGCAAGGAGCAACATTCCTCCAGTTTCAGCCCGTGTCATAGCCTGCATGGTAGCGCTTCTGTTGGCGGGAAAGGTTAAAGACTTCCTTGTTATATCGAAAGTTCCATTGGGACCGGTTACCGGAATGGATCCTGTTGTCATGCTGTTCTCTACGAGCAGATTCTCTTTTCTTAAAAGCTCAATGACCTTTGGAAAGGAATCAGAGACGGAAGACACGCCGGGAATATCCTTGAACAGTCCATTGAGGAAAGCTTTTCTTTTGATTTTTGTATCATCTGAAAGTTCAAAGTCGATGAGCCTGAGCGTATAATCGGATGTAGGTCCAAGAATCTGCCCCCCCGGGATATCCTTAAATGCTGCTGATATTCGTCTTATAATGCGCATGCCAGATGTGTCTTGGGGGATGGAACAGGTGATTCTCGGCACTGTCGCGCGGTATGCCCGCAGCATAAAGGCTGCTTCAAGGGTATCCCCGGCGGATTGTTTAATGGCGAGGGCCGCAAGGTCGGGTGCATACAGCGAGCCTTCTCCCATGACTCTGTCAACGAGCAGCCGTAGTTGCTCGCGTATTTGAGCAACTTCTAAGGGTCTTGAATCGCCCTTTATCCTTTCATACGTAAGGAGCCTGGAGGCCTGCTCTATCGCTTCCGTACCTCCCTTTACGGCAATATAACCCATATTATTTCACCTCCATTCGGGTTGACCTGGGAATACACACTATCCGGCCTGACCGATCCAGAAAAAGAGTATCAACGCCCAAGGGATATTCAGAGTTAATTTCTTGCAAATAGTTAAGATCGTTCTTGTTCAGCCAATTGATGCAGGGGGAGATTTCATGCTCTATTCCGGGACCCTTCAGGAGGCAATGCTGATCTCTACTTTCTGTATTATTCAGGTTGTCAACGAAATACACAATGGTTGCGCCTGCATGAGGGTAATCAAGGCTGCCCCGCTTGGCCCTGAGCACCGCCCCTTCACTGTCACCGGAGGGGATTATGACAAAATCTGCATCTTCTACGGTTACTGCTCTGCTTCCTGTGGCTTTTACGATCTCACGCTTCAGGCGCTCTTGATCTTCCCCGACAGCAGTAAAGGTGACTTCTTGATCGATGAGTGTTTGCATCGCCAGCAGTAACACCTCTTCTCCTTTTGCGTCCACGACATATACTCTTCCCGGCTGGCTCATTGCCTGAAGAAGAGTCCTGAACGCTTTTTGTGTTCTTACCTGTTTATCGTATAAGTGCATTCTTCTGCTCTCTCCCGGATCATCGTGCTGTGATCCTATTACTATGGATTATTAATTTTCATTTTGCCCTGGACGGCTGTTATCCCTTCACCATAGTCTCGAAGTTTACCTTCGTTTGCATAAATAGGGATCTCTCCCGGTTCTCAATGTCGGCAATTTGTTTCACTTGCGATGAGACAATTCGCCTGATCCTTTTCTTTATAAGCTCGCTGCCGCCTCGCATCACGACATCCACAGATGCCGCAATCAATGACCGGTCCGGTTCGTGTCCCATGACCATCGCATAACCTTCTACGCCGCGGGAGACGACCGTCGTTTCAGTTACGAGTATTTCCCCGAGATAGAAATCAACGCCAAATGCATCCTTTACCGCCATCATCACCAGGCCCGTATCGGGCCCTTTGAGAATGCCAATATCCTCCTGCTGAAGAATCCTGCGAAGCTTCTCGACAGACTTGCCGTCCATTTTCATAATGAGGGACTGCATATCCATAGTCGCGTCATTAATCATCGTCTTTACACCACCTTTTTTCTTAAAAAAGAAGAGAGCCAGTCCACCAGCATAATGGTGGCCAAGATGATAATAAGCATGGCGGCCATCTGGCGATATTCGAACATTCTCGAAGTCATGACCAGCTCAAAGCCAATACCGCCGGCGCCTACCAGCCCCATGATAGTTGAATACCGGATGTTCCGGTCCAGGATATACAAGTTATAACTGTTAAAAAGAGGCAGAACCTGGGGAATGATCGAGTGGGAAATGCGGTGGAGAAAAGTTCCGCCGGAAGCCTCCACGGCCTCCACCGGTTTCGGGTCGACGTTTTCAATAGCCTCCGCGTAGAACTTTCCCAAAAAACCCGCAGTGTTCAAACCCAGTGCCAGAACCCCGGCAAAGGGTCCCAGACCAACCGCAACGACGAAGATCAAAGCAAATACAAGGTCCGGCGTTGCCCGGAGAAAGTTGGTCAGCTCCTTTGCCAGGTTATAGATAATCGAATTGCGGGTGATATTCCGTGCCGCCAACACCCCCAACGGCCCCCCCAGGATAATCGCAATGAAAGTGCCGCTGATGCCCATGGCTACGGTTTCCACCATTAATCTCAGATAAATTGAAAGTCGAGAAAAATCAGGCGGTGCCATCCCTTTCAGAAACGTCCAGATACGCGGCACCCCGGCGATCAGCTCTTTAGGATACACTGGAACGGCAATGAGGGAGATAAGGATGAACGCGCCTATGACGACAAATAATATTGCATCCTGTATCCGGGTTTCGGGACTCCAAAAGCCGCCATTAATGATTTTATTTCGCAGGCTTGAGGAAGCCCGGTCGATGATGATAATAATAATCACCATGATCACAAGGATGGCGGCAGCCTTCTGATAATGAAAGGCGCGCATTTGGGTGAAAAGCTCTACCCCCAACCCCCCTGCGCCTATTACACCCAAAGTCAGAGCCACCCTGATATTGTGATCCAGCATGTAAAGGTTATAGCCAATAAATAAAGGCTGCACCTGAGGAATAATGGCGTGGCGGATGACGCTGAGGCTGCGGCTGCCCGTGGCAGTCAGCGCTTCTACTGATTTTTCATCGATACTTTCCACTGCCTCAGAGTAAAATTTTCCGAGTAGACCTATTGATGCCATAGTTAAGGCTGCCACCCCCGCCAGCGGCCCAAGGCCAAACGCGGTCACGAAGAAAAATCCGTATATAACATCCGGGATTGACCTTAGCAGGGTCACCAGTCCTCTGGAGAGATGATAGATGAACCGATTTTTAGAAGTATTCCTGGCTGCCAGAAAACCCAGTGGCAGGGAAAAAAGGATTCCGAGCATCGTACCCCAAAATCCCATGGCTACCGTTTCCGAGGCTAGGCTCAAGATCTGCCTCCACCTCGAAAAATTCGGAGGCATCATCTCCCTGATTAAGGCAATCGAGTTGGAGAGGCCGCCGATCAGGGACACGACATCCACCTTCGAGATGCTGAATGAGAAGCCCAGGATTATCAGGAACAAGAACCACCATAACAGATTCTTGGCTCCATTCAGAGGTTGTCGGCTTACGCTGTCACGCATTCATTTTGCTCTTCGAATGTATAAATATTCCGAAGACTTTCGTCGTTGAGGTGGTGAGTGCGGGCGTCAAAACAAATAGCGCCCTCTTTGAGAGCGGTCACTCTGTCGAAATAGTCACGGACGTAGTCCATGTGATGGAGGACCGTGATCAAAGTCAGCTTCTTCTGCTGATTAATCCGAAACAAAAGTTCCAAAATATTTCTGCTGCTCTTAGGATCGAGGTTGGCAACCGGCTCGTCCGCCAAGAGCACCTCCGGTTCCTGCATCAAAGCCCTGGCAATAGCGACCCGCTGTTTTTGACCGCCACTGAGCCGATCTACCCGTTCCTGGGCCTTATCCTCCAGCCCGACAAAACTGAGAAGTTCCCTGGCCTGTTCCCTCTCTCTTTTACCGAAGAAGCCGATGGTAGAAGAAAACAAAGAACTCCCCCGGTCCAGTCTTCCCAAGGCGCCCATCATCACATTGCCCTCGACCGAGGTCCGTTCCACCAAATTAAAAAGCTGATAGATCATGCCAATTTTCTTTCGGCTTTGGCGCAGAGACTCCCGATTACGAATAGTGATTTCCTTGCCGTTAACTGCAATCGTCCCTGAATCAGGGACCACAAAGCCGTTGAGCGTCCTTATCAGGGTGGTTTTACCGGAACCGCTGGGGCCGATAAGGGCCACAGCCTCACCTTTCCGCACATCCCAATTGATCCCGCGCAAAACCTCATTGGCGTTGAAACGTTTCTTAAGATTTGACACCCTAATCATCACATTCTCCTAGTCTTCCGGCGTCAACTGAGGGCAGGCACCCAGATTGTGCGTCACCTATCAGAGGGGCCTACCCTCAGCGCCACCGAACCGCTTAGTTCAGGCCGTCAATCACTTTCTTGACATCTTTAATAACCGCATAGTCATTGTCGCTCACAATCTGCCAGCCGGTAATGTTTCCAAAAGCTTTGACCTTGTTGGCCTCGGTGGGGAGTGAAGTCATTGCATTTTTCAAACCCTCCTTGGTCTTTTCCGGCAAATCCTGACGATAGGCAATGGGAGAACCGGGGAGAGGGTCGGACCTCCATATAATGATGTTGCTCTCGGGCGAGATCTTCCCCGCTGCGACCAGGGCAGGATTGGTCATATCATTGTCGGAGCACATATCGACTGTCTTGTTTTTAACCATGAGTTCGGCTGCGTCATGAGTGCCGCTAAAGCCCACCTTTTGGAACACCTTGTCCGGATCCATGCCGACTTTCCACATAAAGTACCTGGGTACGGCATAGCCAGAGGTGGAAGCGGGATCGGTGAAAGTAAAAGTGAATTCCTTTTTGTGTTCATTGAGCTTTTGAGCTATTTCTTTCATGCCCTCCTCTCCCACTAACGGGGTGGAGATACCTAGCTTCCTGGCCGTTTCCGGGGTGGCCACCAGGTATGACTGGTAAGTGCTTTTCCCCTTGGCATTGACGCCAACGGCAAAGGCATCGGCTCCAGCACGCTCGTGGGCCATCACGTACGAGAAGGGGCCGAACCAGGCGAAATCAACCTTTTTGGCACGCATGGCCTCGATCACGCCGGAGTAATCAGTGGCGGTAAAGAGCTCGATCGGCTGCCCCAATTCTTTCTCCATCCAGGCCTTCATTGGTTTGATTTGCTCTATCATGGCCTTGGGATCTTCAGCGGGAATGAGACCCATCACCAGGCTTTTTTGTTCGGCCTGAAGCGCCCCCGCCAGCATTGCCACCAGGACCGCTAGGAGCCCAAGAATTAAAAAATACTTTTTCATTTTTTCCTCCATTTACCCTTTCATTAAAAGCTAAAGAAACCGTTGATTTATTAAACTGCTGCCAAGATCCACTCGAGCTCAATCAGCCCCACCGACTATGTCCTGAAACATTCGCCTCCTTTCGCCATCGCGAGCAGAAATAACGCCAATGCAGCACCGATGGCTCAAATCCTCTCGGCAACGTAATTCCAGTGGTAAGACCCTGGTTTTATCTGTCTTTTCTGGTGTAAGGATAGTATCTCAAAGTTATACAGCAATTCAGTGAGTTCCTTTGCGTTGCAATAAAAATGTGCATGTTTTTTCTCATCCTCTTCATCGTTAACATAGGTATCAGGCGCTACTTTTTGTCCTTTGCCGTAATACGCGTTGCGCTTTGTCAGCATTGTCCCCTGGAATATGCCTCGCTGTCGCAGTACGCGAGCAACTTCGGACAGCACGGTTCTCACCGTGTCTGGATCGCCATGGTAAATTACATTCCATGCAAGAACATAATCAAAATAATGGTCTTCAAATGGCAGCATCGTCATGGGCGACTGCCTGACATCGATGGAAAGTCCAGCCTCGAGTGCTGCATTTTGTGTGAAATCGACCGCCTTGCTGCTGGCGTCGATCGAGAATACCTGATAACCTTTTGACGCGAGAAATAGCGAATGTCTGCCGATACCGCAGCCGAGATCGAGCACCCTGGACACATTCAAGCTGGCCAGTTTCTTTTCGAGGTCTTGTACGTCCCGCTCTACGGCAATCCAGTCCTTGCGTCCCGCCTCGGTGCCCCATAGGCTGTCCCACGCCTGATGAGCCGTAGCTAATGCGGGCGCGCTTTCTTTTTTTAGGTCCATACGGATCTCCTTCGATAGTAGAATGTTTAAACTGTTGAATATTTTTCGAGAAAAAGGTTGAGATCATTAAAATCGGCAAAGCGTTCTTCTAGCGTCTTCCGGTCCCAGTTCCACCAGGCTATGTGCAACAGTTTTTCTATTGCGTCATGGGAGAACCTTCTTCTGATTGTCCTGGCAGGCACACCGGCAACTATTTCGAATGGCGCGACATCCTTTGTAATGACTGCCCCTGCACCCACGACCGCTCCCGTGCCGATAGTAACGCCCGGCATGATCGTCGCGGCGTGACCTATCCAGACGTCATGGCCGATCCTGCAGGGCTTAGAGCGTCGCCAGGAAAAAATTGATTCGTCATCGGTTTCTCCGAACCCATATTTTTTTCTTCTGTAGGTGCTGTGATGCAACGTCACCCGCGCCATGGGATGGTTCCCCGGGTTTATTCGAACGTGCGAGGCTATGTTCGCGAATTTTCCTATTTCAGAATAAATAATGGATGCATCGCCGTCAGTATAGCTGTAATCATCGAACAGCGTTTCTTCAAGATGCGAGTGAGGTCCAATAGCGGTCCAGGCCCCAAGATGGCAGTTCACGACTACCGCAGTCGGATGGATGCTCGGTCGTTCCCCAAGCTGCGGCGCCTCGATATGGTGCCCGGTTTTAAATAGTGACACATGGTGAAGCATGAAATCTCCTCCTCCGTTCGGTTGAACGTGTTCCCGGCCGATAACATTCACCAGCACAGGAAAAGCATCCCCAGTAGCCTGCCCCAAGAGTCCATCCTCTCAGTTTTCTACCCGTCTCAAATCTGCCCTATCTCTAAGAATTCATCAGTGCCATCTCCCTGCCCAAAACAAACGAGGCAGGGATAAAACGAGGAAGTACCCAACAGCTACTTTCAAGATTTCGTGGGTTGCCCACCAGGGAAGGCCGTACTCAGCATCGTGTTAGCAAACTATTATCTGACCGCGGCGCAGTCATCCTCGACGATCTTTTTTTTCACCAAATATCTCCCTTCGCTATCGAAGTCCACCGTAATTTTGCATAGATCGCCCCTAACTTTCGTAATACAGTACTCAGCGATCTCTCCATGCTGACTCTTTGAGATGCTTGTTATAATGAGGAGTGGAACTCTCGGGGGTATTTGAAGGATGTCCATATCCGATTGTTCAGCCAGAGAAACTTCGAAGGTAGATGATATTCTTGTCGCTTCAACCCCGTACTGTTCCCTCAAAAGTCCATATAGGGAAAAGGAGCCACTGATATGGCTCTTAAGATCGGGAAATTTAGCAAAACTGAGATAGGACGTCGTTTGAGAGAAGGGAATCTTATTCACAAATCTCAGGATCTCAAGAACGGTTACTTTGTCCGCAAGATTGATGTCGAGCTTGTCTGACAATTCTCTGCCAGCCGTTGTCTCATACGAATCAATCAGTCTTGCATCAGGGGTGAGCCCGACATCAAGGATCGAGGTGGTGAATCTGACTTTTTTTGATATTTTATAAGGGATTTTATTGTTCGCAACGAAAGTCCCTTTGCCTCGCATTTTGTAAACAAATCCTTCATTCTCCAACCTTTCGATGGCCTGCCTTACTGTATGCCTATTTAATTTGTACACTTTGCTTAATTCAATTTCCGTCGGTAATTGATTGCCAGGCTTGAAAACCTTATTTTCTATCTGTTCCATTAATATGTCTGAAAGTTGCTGGTAACAGGCAACACCGATACCTCTGACAATCATCAGAACCTCCATAGTTATCTAGACATCTGGGCAGGAGTATACAGACAGATTTTTACTGAATGATGACAATTACGTTAAAATTATGTGAAAAATGGACCAACGAATCAGGTTGGCATAATAAGTTGCGGCATACATCGGAAAACGTTAGAGATTTATGAAATCAACGAGGAGATGTAAAAAAACGAGCTTGTTGGATATTCCAGGAAAACACTTTCGGCTACGACATGAAGTGTTGTAGAGCAGGGGGAATAATTGAGTTCTGAGAGCTCCCCGAAACATTACAACAGGCCGAGGCAACTAACGCGGGACTTTGGCGCCTGCACCGCCGCTTTATTCGTCGCTTCCCAGGGGTCTCGCATCGTCCGTGCTAAAACGCTTTATGCGGGCGCGGGTATGTGTGGAGCGTTCATCATTCTTTTCGGTTTCATGCATCAACCGGTCGGAGCAGCCTTTTTTCATCGGGTGAAGATCCGTGAAAAATGTCCCGCTGTAATGCGACTTTGTTGTCATAAGTGATCCTTTTCGAATTTGATCATTAATGATATAATTTGCAATAATCCACAGCGGGATTAGGTAAGGAATCCAATCTATTAACACGCTCACCTCCTAAAGTGACTATAAAAAAATATTGCTAGTTACCACCCGATAATTAATTGAACAAATAAAAAATGCTCCATAGAGCACTGCAAGCTTCCACCAGTATAGGTTGATTCTATTCTTTAAAGGACGGAATAGCCCACCCGTTTCAGTAACACGGGGTCTGGAAATTCAGTTTACAATAATCTACTGATTGCCCAGTTTTGAAAGTACTCGGCTCCCCGAGGATTTTCCCAGTTCGTTGTTATGTGGACGGGAACGTTAACCTGTATAACTTATCCAGAACAAATTGTCACAATGTTCTTTCCTCAATTGAGGACGGTACCTACGATCTTCATCTTCATGACTTATTCAGCGCCAATAGCCACGATTGTGGCGATTCATGAACTAATTAACACGACCTAATGCGTGGGACTTGCGCAAAGAAGTCATAATATTTCATCTGCGTACTTTATTCAGAACTCATTAGAACATGGCAATTCATGCAAAAAAGTGTGTCAAACTTTCAACTGGATATCTTATCCAGACGGCTGTTTTGCGCGAGACATCGCCGTAACTCTAGGAACCTTTTGCCGACATAACTCATTCGTGTAGATACCATGGCGTATTGATTATCACAATACGGGGGCCTCCGGCAAGTCGAAGAAGATTTTTAAGAAGGATGGCCCTGTTCGGGATAAATGCGTGATACCATCTTTTTTCCACAAGTTCCGGTACGATAACCGCTATCATTCGTCCGGGATACGTGGAGCTCAAATTTTTTATGTAGCTCAATAGCGGTCCGAAGTATTCACGGTAAGCCGATTGAATGACGACGAGTTTCGGTGGTTTGTATCCGGCCGCTCTGGACGGCTTCCCTACCATTTCGTTCCAACTAGGGGTAAGATCTTCAATTTCCAGGTCATCGGAAAGGATCTGGACTGCCGTGATGTCGCTTGACAGGCTGAAGGAGAACCACAGGGCCTTCTTGACCAGACGGTCAAGGCGCTGCAGGGGGACCACGATGATGGGCGGAGAAAAGTGCGGTATTTTGAGCGGGTCCGTATCTTCTATCTGGCGGGCAATATTGTTTTCATGGAGGCGGACTGATCTGAAAAGATAAAAAAGTGCAGGGATAACCAGAATCGTAAGCCATGCGCCTTCCGAGAATTTTGATATGACGATAATAATAAGAGTGATTCCCGTAATGATCGCGCCGGCGCCGTTTATCAGAAGGGATATGCCTACATTTGATTTTCCTGATTTAATCCAGTGGAATACCATGCCAAGCTGGGACAGCGTAAACGCCAGGAAAGCCCCGACCGCAAACAGGGGAATCAGACGGTCGGTGATCCCGCCAAACACCAACAAAAGAAGACCGGACAGGATGGACAGGATGATGATCCCGTTGGAATAGACAAGCCTGCGTCCGCGGTGTGCGAATGCAGCGGGCAGGAACTGGTCAAGTGCAAGAAGCCTGCACACCCGCGGGAAATCGGTGAAACTGGTGTCGGCTGAAAGAGATACGACAAGAAGGATGGATGCCATGCTGACGAAGTAGAAAAATCCCCTTCCGGATACTGCAAGGACCACCTGGGATAGGACGCTCTGGTACCCGGCCTGGCCTGGAGTCGTTGCCGTTATTCCATAGCTATGGGACAGAAAAGCAATGCCGGCCAGGAGAAATGCCAGAAGAAGAACAATGGCCGACAGCGTTTTTTTAGCCAGGGGAACGCGTGGTTCGCAAAATATCGGGACGGCATTGCTTACTGCTTCTACGCCGGTGAGAGCCGTGCATCCGCTGGCAAAGGCGCGTATTAAAAGCCATAAAGTAACGGTAGCTGTTGACGTCGTAATTACCGGTAGTTGAGTAACCGGGACAGGATGACCATGGGCTTGCAGGGTTTTTATGATACCGTAAAAAATAGTTATTCCCAGACATCCGAGAAAAAGGTAGGTCGGGACCATGAATATGACGCCAGCCGATCTTACGCCGCGCAGGTTGACAGCGGTCAGAAATATCAGAATAAAAAGACAGAGCGGAAGCGTATAGGGAAGAAGCCCGGGAAGTGCTGAAACCAGGGCGCCGACACCGGCAGAGATTGCGACTGCAACATTCAGTACATAATCAATGCACAACGCGCTTGCAGCCAGCAGCCCGTAATTTGTTCCCAGATTCTCCTTCGCAACGGTGTAGGAGCCGCCTCCCTGCGGGTATGCTTCGATCGTTTGACGATAAGAGATCGCGACAGAAAATAGCACAACGATAATGATTGCCATTATGGGGGCGATATAGGCGACCGCAAGCGTACCCAAAGGCAAAAGAATCGTGAGAGCTGCTTCCGGACCGTATGCTGCTGAGGCAAGGGCGTCGAGGCCAACTACCGGTATGCCTGCGGACGGCATTATCTGCTCGGTTTGCTCTTCCTCAGTACGGAGACGTCTTCCGAAAAGTAATTCTTTTAAATTTGTCAGATTCATCTATTTTCCCGAGTAAGCATGCTTTTCTATTTAGAGACTTGTTTCCGTACCAAATCATATACTGTTTTATGGCTATGCACTTGACACCAGCAACGGGGCAAATACATGTATTTTAAACTGTTATAATTATTTTTATATTAGTTCTTTATAGATTAACTCTTATCCAACGTATCTATCGTTGGGTTTCTACCGTTTCGTGGTTTTATTCCCATTACAAAGTTGTTCTTTGCCTCTATTATCAAGCGCAGGAGTTATCCCAAATAATTTATCACCAAGCTTATCAGTCGTGAGATAATATGCCGCCCCATCGATGCATATTTTGGACAATAGATACGGTCCGCGCGGTGTTTCGATTGTTATCTCCTCAAGAACATTATCACTGTATTCGATTGTCCGTTTTGTCGTGTTTATACCATTGAGCGGCTGCTCAGACACCACGGTTGTAATAAATATCACCCCACCATAAATTGTAAGTGCGATAACGACGCACAGAAACCCCATACGTATTATTCTTTTTCATGGAATCCCTCTTCACTCACTGTAAGGCACGTGCTTTCTAAATAGTAACTGCTGGCGTCAAGTGCATACCCCTATAATTTAATTTAAATACCCCATATTTTCTGTTGTCCTAAAACATGATAGCTGATAATGTCGCTAAATAATATTTATTTCAACTGCTTCCTGTCTCGCCGAATAGAATGATCTGGCCTTCCTTTTTCGCGTGCCATTCGCCCCCTAATTTTCCCCTCTCTTCTTCGACATCGAGGCTATCGGTTGGTCTATGTTAGATCCATGTCCGCCTTCCCTTATCAGCATATGTCCTGTAACTGTCCTGATACCGTCCTGATCGGGTAGGAGGCGGGATTACTCCCGCCGTCCTCCCACACCACACGTACGTGCCGTTCGGCATACGGCGGTTCCTGTCTTTCCGCTCTTTCGGTGA
>Ga0209517_10004650_pt1 | contig 17943 bp, 20 predicted proteins | sample PeaSoiMetSII2010_FD_187695 | JGI IMG/M metagenome (GOLD analysis project Ga0209517, IMG submission 187695) | Peat soil microbial communities from Weissenstadt, Germany - SII-2010 (SPAdes) (version 2) | ecosystem: Environmental > Terrestrial > Soil > Wetlands > Peat | place: Germany...
GACGGCGGACTGCGCGTCCGCGTGGGGGACATCCAAGGCGTGCAGACGTTGTTTGCGGTGTCGGACGGCGGGAGACCGCTCGGTGTTGCCGTATTCGTACGTCTGGCCCGAGAACGTTTCGTGGTGCTGCATCTGGGCGTCGAACCGCGGCCGCGCTCGTCAGCGGACGTCAATGCACCGGTGCTGCTCAAGCTGATGCATGAGATACGGAGCACCGCGCGACGGACTCGGGGCGTAGCGCGCATCGAATTGGTGTACAAAGAGCGCCATGCCGTGCGCCTGAACGTCTGAGCCCACCGCGGAGCGCACGTCCAGATCATGGCGGCGTATGCACGCGTGCTCTCCCGAATAGCTTGGGCATCTATCTCACCTACGCTCCGCGAATCGGCCGGCGCGACGCTGAGCGCAATTGCATCTCGAACATTCATGCCGATGGTTTGACGTACGCTGCGCCGCCGAAAAGCTCGAGTGGCTGATGTCGCAGGCGCGGATGATGAGGCTGACCGGTGTCGCGCTCAAAGAGGATGCGCCTGGCGTCGCTGCGCCGGGCGTCGCTACGCCGGGCGCCGCCGCGCAGAAACCTCTGGACAGCGAGCCTCCCTAATTGCGATGCTCGGACCACCAACAAGGGGATGACAAATGCCTGTACTGACGTTTCGGCGGGCGCTGCTCGCCTCGGCTGCACTGTTGACTGCCGCTGCGCTCAACCCAGCGTGCGCGGCCGATGTGGAACGGGCACCGTTGCCCGACGGCAATCCCTTCCCGATTTCCGCCGCGGTCACCGTACCTGCCGGTTTCGACACCGTGTACGTCAGCGGCGCGCTGCCGGCGGTCATCGACAAGGACGCACCGAAAGGCAGTGTCCAAGCCTATGGCGATATGGAGACGCAGGCCGTGAGCGCACTCACGTCGATCAAGGGAACCCTTGCGAGACTTGGGCTGGGGATGGGCGATGTGGTGAAGATGACGGTATTCATGGTCGCGGATCCGAGCAAGGACAACAAGCTCGACTTCGCCGGACTCATGGCCGGCTACACAAAATTCTTTGGAACATCCGAACAACCCAATAAGCCCGCTCGAAGTGCCGTGCAGGTGGCGGCTCTCGTCGCGCCCGGAGTGCTGTTGGAAATCGAGGTCATTGCGGCCAAGCCGCACAAGGCCAAGCATTGAGCTAGCCCGCGGCCGTAGGGACAACCCTGTATCAATGGCAAACGAAGCGGAGCAGCACCGAATCGGTGCCAGGCGTCACGCCGACGGCAGGCTACGGTGCGCCTGGTGCACGACGGACCCCCTCTACGTCGCCTATCACGACAACGAATGGGGGGTGGCCGTGCGCGCCGATCGGGAGCTGTTCGAGATGCTGTGTTTGGAGGGCGCCCAAGCGGGCTTAAGCTGGCTCACCATTTTGCGCAAGCGGGAAAGCTATCGGGCAGCCTTCGATCAATTCGACGCCGCAAAGATGGCGCGCTATGGCGCACGTAAACGTAAAGAGCTTTTGCTGAACTCGGGGATCGTCAGGAACCGGCTCAAGGTTGATGCCTTCATCAGCAATGCGAAGGCTTATCTCGAGATCTGTGAGCAGCGGGGTGGATTCGCCGAGTACGTCTGGCAGTTTACCGACGGCAAGGTGCTCCGGCGGCGACCGCAGTACCTGAGCGGCATCGCTCGATCGACGGCTTGCAGCGACGCCATGAGCAAGGATCTCAAGCAAAAGGGCTTCCGTTTCGTCGGGTCGACCATCTGTCATGCCTTCATGCAGGCAGTCGGCATCGTGGATGAGCATCAACGTCATTGCTGGCGCGCAGCCGCCGGTAACGTGATCAAAGGTGCAGCGGCCATCCTCGTTACGCTGGCCTGGCTGCTTGCCGGTACGGCGAACGGCAACGCCGAAGCCGTGAAGCCCGTGCTCAAGGCAACCGACATCTTCGATCTGCAGTGGGTTGCAGACCCGCAAATTTCTCCGGATGGTCACAGCATCGCCTATGTGCGCATGCGCATGGACATCAAGACGGATAAGCCAAGCGGCGTGATTTGGCTGGTCGACGTCGACGGCACACATGCTCGCCCCCTGTCGAACGCGGACAATAGTTCGCAGCCACGCTGGTCGCCGGACGGCAGCCGCATCGCCTATGTGGCAAGCGGCAGCGACGGCTCGAAGCAGCTCTACATGTACTGGATGCAGAGCGGTGTCACCGCATCCATCAGCCATTTCCTGGAGTCGCCCTCGAGCCTTGCGTGGTCGCCGAATGGCCGCTGGTTGGCATTCACGATGGCGGCGCTCGCGGAACACAAGTCATTGAAAGTCGATCTACCGGAGGTACCGAAGGGTGCGAAGTGGGCGGATCCGCCGAAGCTCATCGACCGCATGGTGTTTCGTAGCGACGGCGAGGGTTATCTGCCCAATACCTTCAACCAGCTGTTCGTCGTCGCAGCCGATGGTGGCGCGGCGCGGCAACTCACCCACGGAGATTTCGATACCACTGGTGCGCCGGCATTTACCGCAGATGGCAAGGGAATCCTGATCGCCTCCAACCGGCGCGCCGATGCCGATTTCGAGCCCATCGACAGCGAAGTCTATCGAGTGGACTTGGCGGATGACTCGCTGCACGCGCTCACGGATCGCCGCGGGCCCGATCACAGTCCGGCGGCCTCCCCGGACGGCAAACACATCGCTTATCTAGGCTTCGATGACAGACGTCTCGGGTATCAAGCGACTCAGCTATACGTCATGGACAGCGACGGTACGCATTCGCGTTCGCTCACCGCATCGCTCGATCGCGATGCAGCGTCGCCGCATTGGACCAAAGACGGTAAGCAAGTGGTTTTTCAATACAACGACCACGGCGCAGGCAAGCTTGCGGGCGTGGACCTTCAGGGCGACATCCGAATTCTAGCGGCAGACGTCGGCGGCAACGACATCACGCGTCCCTATACCGGCGGCTCCTTTTCAATGGCCAGCAGAGGCCGCTTTGCCTATACCCAAGCGATGCCGACAGCGCCACCGGCGCTTGCGACCGGCACGTCAATGCGCGACATCGCGACGCTTACCGCTTTGAGCGGCACGCTGCTTCAGGAGCGGTCGCTGGGCAGCGTCGAGGAAATCGCGTTCAAGTCGTCGGCCGACGCGCGCAAGCTGCAGGGTTGGATCATCAAGCCGCCGGGCTTCGATTCGGCGAGAAAGTATCCCCTGTTGCTGGAGATCCATGGCGGACCGTTCGCAAGTTACGGGCCGAGCTTCGCCGCAGAATTGCAGCTGTATGCTGCGGCAGGATACGTCGTGCTCTACATGAATCCGCGCGGCAGCACGAGCTACGGGGAGGAGTTCGCCGATCAGATTCACCACGATTATCCCGGCAAGGATTTCGACGATCTGATGTCGGGAGTGGACGAGATCGTCCGCCGCGGGTACGTCGACGACGACCGGTTGTTCGTCACCGGCGGCAGCGGCGGCGGCGTGCTCAGCGCCTGGATCGTGGGCCACACCGACCGCTTTCGCGCCGCCGTGGTGGTCAAGCCCGTCATCAACTGGGCGAGCTTCGTACTCACTGCGGACATGACGAATTATTTCTATCGCTATTGGTTCGACGGCTTTCCCTGGGACAATATCGACGCTTATTGGAAGCGCTCGCCGCTGGCCTACGTCGCCAATGTGCACACACCGACGATGTTGATGACGGGTGAGGTGGACTACCGCACACCGTCGACCGAGGCCGAACAGTTTTACGAAGCCCTCAAACTCCGCAAAATAGACACCGCGTTGGTTCGTGTGCCGAATGCGTCGCACGACATTTCGGCGCGCCCTAGTCTGCTCATCGATAAGGTGGCCTACGTGCTGGCCTGGTTTCATGCGCACGACAAGACACCACCCTAGGAGCCTGTCTGAGTAATCTGCCCGCTCCCTCCCCCTGCCAACGCGGCTCACGCAGATTACTTAGACAGGCTACTAGTTGCTGAAGCGCGGCCCTAACGCATAGGCGCGAACCGTGGCGGGGCGAGCCTCGATCGTCTCGAACCAGCGTTTCAGATGGGGAAAGTCGGATAGATTCTTACCCTGCGCCTCATGCGGCACCACCCACGGATAGGCCGCCATATCGGCGATCGAATAATCGCCGGCAATAAATTCGCGACCGGCGAGGCGCTTGTTCAGCACTCCGTATAGACGGTTGGCTTCCTTGACGTAGCGGTCGATGGCGTAGGGAATCTTCTCCGGCGCGTAGTGTGAAAAATGATGATTTTGCCCAGCCATCGGTCCCAAGCCCGCCACTTGCCAGAACAGCCATTCCGTCACTTCGGTTCTGCCGCGAATGTCCGACGGGATGAACTGTTCGCTTTTATCAGCGAGATACAACAAGATCGCACCGGATTCGAATACGGAGATCGGCGGTCCCCCGTCCAATGGCCGATGGTCGACGATGGCGGGTATGCGGTTGTTCGGTGAAATGGCGAGAAATTCGGGTTTGAATTGCTCACCCTTATCGATGTTCACCGGCACGAGACGATAGGGCATGGCGGTTTCTTCGAGGAACATCGCTACTTTGTGGCCATTGGGCGTGGGCCAGTAGTGCAAATCGATCATCGGTGGTCCTCCGGTGGGTCAAGCGGCACTCCGTGTTCGCGCAGCAGCGCGATGCAGACATCTTCTTCGCGGGGCATGGCGCGCATTTTCGCGAGCCGTGAACGGGCGCGGGCGTTGCGCATCCATGGCAGCAGCGGCGTGTCGGATATGTTGGCCGACGATACCCGCCATTCAAGCAAACGCCGGCGTTCAGCGATTATCCGCTGTTCCTTGCTGTCCGCAGGCGTCAAACGTTTTTCGATGGCGAAACCCACCAATTGCGTCAAGACGGCATCCGCCTTCTGCATGGTCTTGGACAATTTGAGGCAGGCGTCGTGACGCTCCCCCGCCGCCGGTTCGCGGCACGCATTGATGAGCGGCGAGAACGATGGCATGACCGTTGCGCTCGCCATGCCCAGCGACTCGGTCAGTCGGCTCAGGTCCGAGTTCGCATAATTGGCGGGCAGCGCAGCGCGCGCACGTTTGAGCGCATCGAACATCATGACCGTGGCCCGATTCCCGTAGAGATCGAACCGAGTGCCGTGAGCCATATCAGTCAAGACACGATCGACCTGAATCGTGTCCTTGTCCTTCTGCGCTGCCGCCAACGTCGGCAGCCATGCGGCCGCGTTGTCGGCGTCCACCCAACGCATGGTAGTCGCTGCATCCCGAATGTCGCACGCAGGCGCGCTGGCGCATAGATGCAGCCGCAGCCAGCCGATCGCCGCATTATCGGGCGCAAGCTCGCTGGCCTTGACGGCAAACTCGACCGCCGCGGATGCAGCCTTGGCGGACTCCGCCTTGGCGTGCGATGGGGCCCCTATGAAAGTGAGCGCGGCGGCGGTGGCGAGCGATTCGGAATCGCTGCGGGCGGCGAGCGCGCGCGCCGCTTCGGCTCGCCATGCTGCATAGGTGTCCGCCTCGGTTTTGAGCGAGGTCCCATGCGCGGGATTTCCAGCCAGCGCGCAAGCGACTTGCAGGAACATTAGTGCAAGCACTCGGACGCATTGCTTGACCATGTTCAGCGCACCCTCGACGTCGGCTAGAGCGACTTGGTGCGGCTGCCGGCGGTGAGGCCCGCAGTGATTGCCAGTCTCATGGCATCCTCGACCGAAATGTCGAGCGGTTGAATGCGATCCCGCGGCAAGTACAGTGTGTAGCCGCCGAATGCATAACTCATTGGAAAATAAACCGTCACCCAATCTCGGCCGCCGTGCGCCTCGAGCGCCACGGGAACGTCTTCGCGGGTGACGAAGCCGATCGCGTGCACGTCGGCGAAACGTGCCAGCACCACGCGCTGCAGGTCGCGCTTTTCGCCGCTCCCCGAGGGCAGTAAGCTGACCACGTCGCGAAATCCACCATAAAGGGTCTTGACGAAAGGTATCCGGCCCAGGAAGTCATCCCAATACTTGAGAATGATCTTGCCTGCATACGCATTGACCAGGCTGCCGACGGCGAGCAACAGGAAAAATCCGGTTATCAAGCCAAGGCCGGGCCAGAAATGTTCGGGCCGCACTATCCCCAGGGCGATCAATGCGCGACGCAACCAACCCTCGACCGTATTCACCAGCCACCAAAGCACATACGCCGTCAATGCCAGGGGCAACACGGTCACCAGGCCACTCATCGTCAGCGCAAAAATCTTTCGCATGGCTTTCATGCCTTTATCATCGCACATCGCGGTCGGGACGCCGTAACCGCGCAGCGTGTAAACTTCAGCGGATGACGTACGCTCCCGCCACTGAGATATCCGCTGCGCAAGAAGCCGACATTGCACTCATTCTTTCACTAATCAATGAGTTGGCCGAGTTCGAGAAACTGAAAGCTCAAGTGGTCGCCACCGAGGTGACGCTGCGTCAGGCGCTGTTCGGTCCCCGGCCGGCGGCGGAAGCGCTGATCGCTCGCAGCGGCGGCGAGGCCGCCGGATTCGCATTGTATTTCCATAATTTTTCGACCTTTGTCGGCAAACACGGCTTGTACTTGGAGGATCTGTTCGTGCGGCCGGCGTTTCGCGGCCGAGGGATCGGGAAGGCTTTGCTGGTACGCTTGGCGCGGCTTGCACTCGAACGCGATTGCGGACGATTCGAATGGGCTGTCCTCGACTGGAACCGCCCCGCCCGGGATTTCTATGAGGCGCTGGGTGCGGAGTCCAACCCCTCGTGGGTCAATTATCGCATCACGGGGAAAGCGCTCGAGCGATTGGCGAGCAGTCGTCAGTAAGGAGCGGTCGTTGCGCTCCCGGCCCGCCGAGACGGCTTGCCGGTCTGTGCCTAGCCGGCCGCGCCCGATTCGGACAGGATGATTGCATGCGGTCCACGTTGTGAATGGAGCGAGATATGTCTTCAGTTGCGCGCGTTACGGAAATCATCGCGTCGTCCAAGAATAGCTTCGATGATGCCATCGACGTCGGCGTCAAGCGCGCCACCAAGACGTTGAAGAACGTGGCCGGGGTCTGGGTGGCGAGCCAGGATCTGGTCATCTCCAAGGGAAAGGTCACCGAATACCGAGTGCGCTTGAAAGTAACTTTCGTGCTCGCCGAATAGTGAGCCGCAAACCCGTAGTACGCCGCGCGCGCGGGCTAGAGCCTGAGGTTATTGGCGCGGCAGGACAAACCGCAGCCCCTGGTAGCTTAAGATCACCCCGTCACGCCGAATGCGTTCGATGGTGGGTCCTTCCTGCAGCGTTGCACCTTCGTGATACTTGCGCATGTTGATGTAAACGAAGCGGTCGGCCGCTTTGGTCGCAAAGACGTGCACGTCGAGATGCAGTTCGGGGAGCGCTTGCGCTCCGGTCAAACTGATCTCGTTGATCGTGGGCAGTACCTCTTCGTCATTGGCCTTGTAGTCCTCGTCCGTGAGCACCGGATCTCGATGATGGACCGCACGCGCACCCGTACTTCCGGCTCCAGTCGATAGCGCGGCTTGCGGCGCGGGCGCGGCCGGTACCGGGATCTCCGGCGCGTACATCGGCGCGGCGTCGAGGGGACTGAAGTGATCGCTGCTCGTCGCAGCCGGAGCGGCGCCGGAGGTTGCTCCTGCCGCCGGACCGCCGGCCGCGAGTTGACCCGCGCCCGGTTCGTCGGCCGCCGCATGGCCGGCGCCTGAATAGCCGGGACGCGCCTGCGCTGTCGGTTGTGCGGGAGTCGAGGTCACCCATCCCCGCACCAACACGACCAACAGCACGATCAAATTAACCGCAAGCAGGACGCAGAGGGCGATTGCCCACCCCGGCAGCCTCGCCCGTGGCCGGGCGGTCCCGGAATCCACTAGGCCGGGAATGGTTTGACGTTGGCGTTCGATCTCCGATTTCTTCAATGCGTCGAGAATGAATGACATGGGGTTTCTAGCCGTGCGGTGTGCCGTGCAATAACAAGGGCGAACCCGGATCGGCCAACGCCGTGTCGAGGACGACTTGAGTCTGCAAGCCGGCGATGCCATCGACGTTCAGGCGATGTTCGCGCTGGAAATTCTGTACTGCGATGGCTAATTCCTGGTCATAGACATCGCTGTGTTCCGGGTCCGACGCGGCGCCGTGAAGTGCATTGAGACTGCGGCGCAGCCAGCGTACTTCATCACCCCGCATTCCCATTGATAATTCTCGGGTGCGAGTGGTCTTGGGTTTCCATACCAAAGTGAAGTCGCCGAACCAATCGCGCGATACTTCGTCCAACGGCACGCGCTCGCTGTGTTCGCCCAGATCGAGGGTCGCGTATTTATCGTCCAAGGCGGACAGTACGACGCTATGCTTTTGCCCCGCCTCATCCAACAGGCTCAAAATCGCCGGTCGATTCAGCGCCCGCACCTGTGCCCAGGAGCCGCGTTGCTCCAAGCAGGCCAATCCGGCTTTCTGCGCCTGGCCGCAAGGATCCCGGTCGTCCGTCATCGCCGTTCCCCACAGCGACAGCAATCGACGGTAGGCAGCGGCATCGCTGGTATAGGCGCTGTTCGCGGCCAGCAACGCGTTGATCGATACCGGCTGAGGGGGCGCGGTGGGGCGCGGCGCGGCGCTCGGCGCGAGTTGGGTGATTGCGTGCGGCGGGGGCGATGCCGCCCGCAGCTCGGTGGTCCGATTCTGCCAAGCGCGCCAGGCCACGATGGCCGCAGCGGCGAACCCGACCGCGACAATCGCGCCGGCAGTCCAGCCCAGCCATGCGGGGGCAAAGCGGCGGCCATAGACTTCGTTGGCCGCCTGTCGTACCAGCGCGACGGTCACCTTGGGCGTTTCCTGGGTGTACGCGCCGAGCAGCGCTCGGTCGCAGGTGACATTGATGACACGTGGGATCCCCGATGTCAGTCGGTGCACTTCGCGCAAGGCGCCGGCCGTGAATATCTCTCCGGCGGCCCCGGCGACGCGTAAGCGGTGGCGCACATAGCCCTGCGTTTCGTGGCGCGACAGCGGCATCAAGTGATAGCGCCCCGTGATGCGTTGCGCGAGCTGGCGAAGGTCGTTGCGATCCAAGAGATCCCGAAGCTCAGGCTGGCCGATCAAGATGATTTGCAGCAGTTTTTGGGTCGGCGTTTCAAGATTCGTGAGGAGGCGAACCTGTTCCAGTGTTTCAGCCGAAAGATTCTGTGCCTCATCGACGATGACGATGATGCGGCGACCCTCGGCGTGCGCCGACAAGAGACGCTGATTCAGCGCGTCGACCATCTGTTTCACGCTGGCGTGATCGGCGTCTTCGACGGGCAGCCCCAGCTCCTCGCAGATCGTCAGCAAGAATTCGACCGGAGTGACGCGCGGATTCAAGATAACCGCCACGTCCGCATGATGCGGAACGCGCGAGAGCAAGGTTCGCACCACGGTTGTCTTGCCGGTGCCGACTTCCCCGGTCAATTGGATGAAGCCGCCGGATTCGTTGATCCCGTACAGTAGATGGGCCAGCGCCTCGGCATGCCGCTCGCTCAAATAAAGATAGCGCGGGTCCGGCGTGATCGCGAAAGGTTTTTCACTGAGACCGAAGAAACTGGTGTACATGGCGCCACCAGGGTATACCAACCTCAGCCGTGGCGGGAACCACGGGGCGGCCTGCCGCTGCCGCGCGGGGCCGGCGGCAGCAAGCTGGCGCGGGTGAGCAATGTGCTTCCGAAGCGGCCGCGGATCCCGTCGATGGTGGCGTCGAGCCGCGATTCCTGCTGACCTCCGGCGAACAGATCGCCCTGCCGCAGCGTCTGCAAATTACCGACTCCGACGCCCAGCAGTCGCACTGCAGCATGGGGCTGGGTTCGCAACCAATCCTTCAGGAGGACTTGCGCCATCCCGGCGATGATCGAGGTTTCCTGCGTCGGCGGCTCGACGGTACGCTGGCGCGTGTACGTCATGAAATCACGCCGCCGGATCTTGACGATCACCTTACCCGCTGCGAGCGCGTGCGCGCGCAGTCGAGTGGCGGTGCGATCCGCGAGGTGCGTCAACTGTCGCTCGAATTCCGCGGCCTCTTGAATGTCGATGGCGAAAGTCTCTTCCGCGCTGATGGATTTTTCTTCGCGATTGGGCTCGACCGGCCGGTCGTCGATCCCGGCCGCTTGGGTCCGCATGGCCCTGCCGTGCTTGCCAAAAGCGCGCCACACGGTTTCATCTCCCGCGCGCCGCAAGTCGCCGAAGGTGTGAATTCCGGCGGCTTCAATGCCGGGTAGCGATTTTTTGCCCACCCCGAACAATCTCTGAATGGGCAAGGGGTCGAGTATCGCGTGCAAATTGTCGGGCCCGAGGCGGCACAACCCATCCGGCTTGTTGAGATCGGACGCGATTTTCGCCAATAGCTTATTGGGCCCGATGCCGACGGATGCAGTGAGGCCCGTTTCCTCCCTAATGCGGCGTCGAATCGCTTTCGCGATCAACTCGCCGTTGCCCATCAGTCGTTCGTTGCCGGTCACGTCCAGGAAGGCTTCGTCGAGGGAAAGTCCTTCCACCAACGGTGTGAAATCGTGAAAGATGTCGAAAACCCGTGCGGAGACCTCTTTGTACCGCTCCATGCGCGGGTGGATGCAAATCGCGTGGGGACAGCGGCGCAGCGCCTCGCGCATCGGCATGGCGGAATGCACACCGAAAACACGCACCGCGTAACTCGCGGCGGCGACCACCCCACGTCCGCCGGTGCCGCCGACGATGAGCGGCTTGCCCTTGAGTTCCGGCCGATCCCGCTCCTCCACCGACGCATAAAACGCGTCCATGTCGACATGCAGAATCGTGCGGGCGTCTCCACGCCGGGCCTCGTCACGCAGGGCATCGCTGCGCCGCAAGGCCGTCAATCCACGGTGATGGTGATTTTCTTCGAGTGCAGCGGCGGATCGAAGGACACATGCTGATAATCGGCAAATAGCAATTCGAGAGTGTGTTTGCCCGGCGTCAACGTCAGCGTGGTTTCCGTTTGTCCCTTGCCGAAATGGAGAATCTTGTCCGTGGCCGGCAGCGGTGCATTGAGCTTGATCTCGCGGAGGTCCGTATCGACCAACAGATGATGATGGCCGGTGTTGTCGAATTTGATGCCGGCCGGCGCAACGCCCATGCCTTTTAGGCCGAAGCGTACGGTAACCGGGCCATGGATCTTCTGGCCATCGCGCGGGGCGATGAAATATACCTCAGCTCCGGTCGCCGCCGGTGCGCGGTCCTGTGCCAAGGCCATGGTGGCCAGCAACGTCGCGCCCAATGCCATCGCTAGACGATTCATCAAACTCTCCCCGTTTGTCGATCGGACTTACATCTTAGATCAGGTCCTTCACGCCATCGCGTTCTTCCAACAGTTCGCGGTGCGTCGCCGACATTTTCTCGCGGCTGAACTCGTTGATGTGGAGCCCCTGCACGATGCTGTATTCGCCAGCCTTGCAAGTCACCGGATAGGAATAGATCACGCCTTCGGGAATGCCGTAGCTGCCATCGGACGGAATGCCCATGCTCACCCAGTCGCCGGCCGGCGTGCCGAGCATCCAATCATGAATGTGATCCAAGGCGGCGGATGCCGCCGAGGCGGCGGATGACGTACCGCGCGCCTTGATGACTGCGGCCCCGCGTTGCTGCACCGTCGGAATGAAGCTGTCCTTGAACCAGCTGATTTCGACCAGCGACAGGGCCGGCTTCCCACCGACCGTCGCCTGGTGCAAATCGGGATATTGGGTCGCCGAATGGTTGCCCCAAATGATGACCTTTTTGACATCCGCCGCTGCGTGGCCGGTCTTCTCCGCCAATTGCGCCAGGCTGCGGTTGTGATCGAGGCGAGTCATCGCCGTGAAGCACTTCGGCGAGAGCGAAGGTGCATTGCGCTGGGCAATCAAGGAATTCGTGTTGGCGGGGTTCCCCACCACCAGCACCCGCACGCTGCGGCTCGCAACGGCGTCGAGCGCTTTGCCCTGCGCCGAAAAAATCTTGGCGTTCTCCAGCAACAGGTCCTTCCGCTCCATGCCGGGCCCGCGCGGTCTCGCCCCCACCAGCATGGCAAATTCACAGTCTTTGAAGGCGACGGTGGAATCGCTCGTCGCCGTCACTTTATTGAGCGTCGGAAAAGCGCAATCATGCAATTCCATCACCACGCCCTGCACGGCGGCGCTGGCGGCGGGAATTTCGAGTAGATTAAGGTTGATGGGCTGGTCTATCCCAAGCATCTGGCCCGAGGCTACGCGAAAGGCGAGCGCATAGCCGATATTCCCGGCGGCGCCCGTGATGGTGACGGTTACTGGCTTCTTCATGTCTCGCTCCCGGCGAAAAGCGGAGAATGGTAGCCCAAACGCAGCACTATTGCCGCACGGGTAATGGGGTGGCCGTTGCGCTCGGCATGCGCAGGTCCAGCAACTGGGCCACGGTGGGCGCGATTTGCCGCATATCGATGATGCCGAGCTCATGGTGCGGGGCGATGTCTTTTCCGTCAATGAAGAACGCCGCGCGCATCGACGGATAGTCGGGAGAGAAGCCGTGGCCGCCGTGGCCGAGCATGTCGGTCACCACCTCGCCGCTGAGACTGTTACCGGTGTAATACGAGGGTTTCATGACCACCAAGAAGCTCGCGCCCGGAAAGGCGCCGCGCTTTGCGATGGCGTCCGGATCGAGCACTTCCTCGATCCCGTTGCCGGGGTCCGACTTTAGGCTGTTCAAGAGTTCGCGCACCTTGGCTACGGTTTGTGCATCGCGGGGATCGCGCAGCATGATGGCCGCCATGCCGCTCGCGAGCCACGGCTGCGCCTGCCACGACTTCACCAGCGGGGCTTGGTTTTTAGGGTCGATGGTTGCGTCGAGCAATCCGGCCTGTATGAAGGGTATGTAGAGGTTGACGCGGTGAGTGAGACTAACGAATCCATGATCGGATACGACGATGACGATCGCAGCGGGGTCGTTGGTTCGCGTTGCCGCTGCGAGCCGCGACAGCATGCCGTCGATGGCTTCCAAATTCTGATTGGCTTCCAGACTGAACGGCCCGTGGTCATGTTCTGCTTCGTCCAGTGAACTCAAGTGCACCGTCATGAACCGTGGCTTGTGGTTACGCAGAATATCGACTGCGAACCGCGTTTTGATTTCGTCTGCTTCCAGGCTGACGTCGTTGCCCATCAGATAGGGGCCGAGGGATCGCTGCATTTTCTCGAGCATGCCCGCAGGCTTTGACAGGGCCGCGATGAGATGGCGGTCCGACGGGTTCAAATCCTCGGTGGGATGAAATATGCGCCAATACTCTGGGATGAGGAAATCCACGTCGGGACTGCCGACACTCACCGGCCAGCCGACGCTAGCGGTGGTCAAGCCGGCCCGGTGCGCCGCCTCCCACAGAGTCGGCACCTTGATCTGCCGGGCATACCAGAACCAACTTTCGGCAAATTTTCGCTTGGGATCGAATTCCAGGTTGTCGTAGATGCCGTGTTCTGCGGGCGTGACGCCGGTGATCAAGGTGGTGTGGCTCGGGTAGGTGACGGTGGGCCAGACGCCTACGACGCCCGTCGCATATGCGCCGTCCGCGATCATGCTGTACAGGAACGGAAGCTTCAACTTGCGGCTCTCGGCTTGAAGCGCGTATTCCGGTTTCATGCCATCCACAGAGATCACGAGCACCGACGTGGCGTGCGCTCGTCCGATGGCAAGCATCAGCAGCAGCGCGAACGCCACCCTGCACGGTCTGTATGCGGGCATCAATCGAACCTCGTCGAGTAGAACATCGATCGAAGCATACTGGGCTGTCTTGACACTTTGACGAAGCGATCCAGACCAGGGCGTGGGCGACCTGGCTGAAATAGTACTTGCATGTAGCACTGTTCTATGTAACTATATAACCAGGTAACCAAAACACTGGTGCACCAGCAACATCAGACAGGAGATAACATGACCACCCAACTTTCCACCAAATTCGCCGCTCTTGCCGGCGCATTGATCGTGAACTGCATGATGATTGGCGGCGTTGCCTACTTATTCGGTGGCCGGATTCACGCGGCGGTCGTTCAGGCGCTGGCCCAGATCGCGGTACTTGCGACACCGCCGGCGGCCTGACCGCTGACAGCACCAGCCGAGCGTTCTGCTAGATTAGCGTGCTACATGCCCCATACACGGGGCGGCTACGAGTGGCGAATGGACCCAAACTGGAATGACAACCAACCGATCTATCGCCAACTGCGCGATCGAATGGTCGCCCTCATCCTCGAAGGCGCGCTGAAGGAGGGCGACCCCTTGCCCTCCGTCCGCGCGGTCGCAGCCGACTATCGGCTCAATCCGCTGACTGTGCTGAAGGGGTATCAGCAGCTGGTGGATGAACGCTTGGTTGAAAAGCGCCGCGGCCGCGGCATGTTCGTGAGTGAAGGCGCCCGCCGGCTCTTACTCGCCGGCGAGCGTGAACGATTCCTGCACGAGGAGTGGCCGCACATCCTCGCGGTCATCCATCGGCTAGGCTTTTCGGCCCAAGAGTTGTTCGCACAAACGCCCGCACTCACCCATCCCGTTCCGCCGCCTCGTGGCGGCGAGCCAAAAGAAGACTGAGTTAACTAACTATGCCAGCCCTGATAGATGCGCGAGATCTGACGAAGAAATACGGAACCCACGTCGCACTGGATCATGCGAATTTCGCGGTTGAGACCGGTCGGATCGTGGGCCTCATTGGGCCTAACGGCGCCGGCAAGACCAGCGCCCTGCGTGCCATCCTTGGCCTGACCTCCTACGAGGGGAGCCTGCGCGTGTTGGAGCGCGAGCCATTCAGCGAGCGTGCCGCCCTGATGAAGGACGCCTGCTTCATTGCCGACGTCGCCGTCCTTCCTGCATGGCTCCGGGTCGACCAGGCGATCGATTTCGTCGCCGGCGTCCACCCGCGTTTTCGCAGAGACCGCGCGCTTGCGCTGCTCGCGAAATCGCAGATCACCGGCAAGCGCCGAATGGGCGAGTTGTCCAAAGGCATGAAAACTCAGGTGCATCTCGCGTTGACCATGGCCATCGACGCTAAATTGCTGGTGCTCGACGAGCCTACGCTGGGTCTCGATATATTGGCACGGCGCAGCTTTTACGACGCGTTGGTCGATGATTACATGGACGAGACGCGGACTATTTTGATCACCACGCATCAGGTCGAAGAAGTCGAAAATCTGTTGACGGACGTGATTTTCCTCGACAAGGGCCGCATCGTCCTCGACTGCTCGATCGAGGATATTGCCACGCGCTACACCGCCGTCGCCGTTACGGACGACAGGGTCGCGGCCGCTCGGGCCGAAAAGCCGTTTTACGAACGGCGCACGCTCGGCAAGACCGTGCTGTATTTCGAACGACCGGACTTCGACAGGCTGTCGGGCTTCGGCGAGCTGCTGACTCCGAGCGTTTCCGATTTATTCGTCGCAAAGCTTTCTCACGGTGCCGCATGAACACGTATTCCTGGCTGGTGCGTCGCGAATTCTGGGAAAACCGCGCGATCTGGATCGTTCCGATCGTCATCGGCGCCGCGCTGACGCTTGCCGCGTTATTCGGCAGAGTCGATTTCGCCGCACTGTCTTTGCCGGCACAGAATCGCGTCCTCGGCGGGACGGTGTTGTTCGCATTCGGCGTTACTTTCTTCGTGGTGATGAGCATCTATTCCAGCTGGTATTTGCTTGATTGTCTGTACGCAGATCGAAAGGATCGAAGCGTGCTTTTTTGGAAGTCGCTGCCGATCTCCGACACCGCAACGGTGCTCGCGAAATTACTCACCGGCTTGATCGCGATTCCGCTGGTCTATTTCATCGCAGCCGACGTCTCGACGTTGCTGATCGCGTTCATCGTCTCGGTACGAGCGCGTTCCACCTTCGGTAACGCGTTGTGGCAGCCGGATATATGGTTGCAGCTCCAGGCTCTGTGGCTGTACCTGATTGTGACATCGGCTATCTGGTACCTGCCTTTTGCGGGATGGCTGCTCGTGGTATCGGCGTTTGCGAAACGCGCCGTCATGCTCTGGTCCATACTTCCGCCTTTGGCTTTGTATCTGTTGGAGCGTTGGTTCTTCGGCACTCACGTGGTGGGAACCGCGCTCGGAGATCGAGCGCTGGGCTACATTCATCGAGCCTTTCACGACATGTCGGACCATACAGCCTGGGTGAAGACGGTCACCGACAACGATACGATAACCACTCCGGCGAGCGTCTGGAGCCTTCTCAATCCGCTGGGATTCTTGTCGAGCCCGGCGACGTGGATCGGCGTCATCGTCGGTATCGCATTCGTCGCCGGCGCCATCCAATTACGATTGCGGCGTACCGAGATGTGATAAGTTAAAATATCGGTCGACCGGAATCCGCAATCCCGAGGAATGCTCAATGTACAAGTCCAAGATCGACCTTCCAGAAAAAGTTCGCCGCAATGTCATCGCCATTCTCAATGACCGCCTGGCCGATGCCATCGACTTGCAGAGTCAGGTCAAACAAGCGCACTGGAACGTCAAGGGTCCCCATTTCATCGCTCTGCACGAGTTGTTCGACAAGATTTCCGATGCCGTGATTGAACACATCGACGAAATCGCGGAGCGCGTCACCAGCCTCGGGGGTACGGCCGAAGGCACGGTCGCGGTTGCGGCCAAACGCAGTAAGCTGAAAAACTATCCACTCTCCATCACTGCGGGAAAAGATCACCTCTTCTACCTGTCCACGCAGATTTCCGTATTCGGCAAGGCCGTGCGCACGGCGATCGAGGACACGGACAAGCTGGGCGATGCCGATACCGCGGATCTGTTCACCGGGATATCCCGCGAACTCGACAAGTATTTGTGGTTCGTCGAAGCGCACCTGCAGGATAAGGGCTGATCCGGAGCCTCGAGCGAACGCATGTCGAACAACGCGCCCAACGGTTCGGTCGGCAATCTCCAGGATGACGCGAGCACCCACCGGGCGCTCGATATCTTGCGAGGGTTGCTCACCACCGATGAGACGTTGGAGGCTTGGGCAATGCAGCATCGACTGTTCGCCCTGACCCATCGGCGGGTGTGTATTGCAGCGACGAGCGGTCGGTTCATTTCGTTGACCCGACGCCTACTCGGAGGCTACGATTCTGCCGACATCAGGTGGCAGGACCTCAAGGAAACGCGCATCCGCGCCGGAATCCTGGCCGCCGACCTGACACTGATCGCGCAATCGAGTTCTGATCTGAATATCGGTTCCGAGGTCAACCGGGTATGGACCTTCCAGGGATTGCGCAAGGACCAAGCGCAAGCCATCTACCGAATCTGTCAGCAGCACGATCAAGTATGGAGGGAGAAACGCCGCGTGCGCGAGCTGGAAGAACTGCGTGCCAAGTCGGGAGGCGTTCAATTCGGCAACAACCCCACGTCATACGCAGGTGCCGGTACGGACGCTGCAGGCGGCGAGTCGGAACCGGTTCGCCGCCTGCGTCAGGCCCGTGAAATGCTCGATGCGAAGCTCATCAGCGACGCGGAATACGAAAGCATCAAGGCGAAAATCGTCTCCGGACTTTGATGGGGGCGCCGAGCCCGGGCCGCGTAGGCGCGGCCGGCCGGGCATGCTCGGCATACCGCCACAGGTTGAGCCTTGCCTGCCGCGCTTACCCCAACAAATAGGCAAAATAGCTATTGCGCAGCCGGTTGAGGGGGTCCGTGCGTTGGCGCAGCGCGCGGAACAGCTTTGCGCGGTCGCCGAATGCCTTCATGACATGCTCCGGTTGCAAGGCGCGAGTTTGATTGAATGTGGGTACGCCTCCCAAGGCTGAGGCGAAGTCGTTGAAGTCGATGAGGAAGTCGTCCCAGCCCTTTTCCCCGGTGGACGAAGGCTCCAAGGTGAACATCGGACCCGAATAGCTGGCGCTGAACAGCGAGCCCCGGTCCTGATGCAGCCGGCTCGCACCGTTCACGACATTGCAGCGGTATCGATGCTCTTTGTAGTGGGCTTTGCAGAACGCAAAATAGTTGGCGAGTACTTTCGGAAAGTCGCTTTGGGGAAATGCCCAGAGGCTGTACGTGTAGC
>Ga0209517_10004651_pt1 | contig 17943 bp, 14 predicted proteins | sample PeaSoiMetSII2010_FD_187695 | JGI IMG/M metagenome (GOLD analysis project Ga0209517, IMG submission 187695) | Peat soil microbial communities from Weissenstadt, Germany - SII-2010 (SPAdes) (version 2) | ecosystem: Environmental > Terrestrial > Soil > Wetlands > Peat | place: Germany...
TGACAAGAAACAGGTCAAAGTCCCCTGGTTGGACAACAGAGCCCTCCGCCTGATATTCGGTTAGGGACATACCTGAGCCGAAAGCCGAAATGTTAGCTCGACTTTTATCCATGGGATTCCAGGCTAGTGGGCTTATTGAGATGACCACCCCGGATGATCCAAACAGCCGCCTGCACCGATACCGATTGCCTGCCAAGGGACAGGCATGGCTTTGCTAGCCACGTGGGCAAATAACCGTTCTCAATAGCAATAGACCCCGCCGGTGAAACTCAGGGGGCGGAACTGGTTATTGCCGATATACTGGAGTTCAACGGCGGCATCCAGGCCCCCGACCAGGTAACCGGCGGTGCCGGAAGTGGTGTTGTCCGAGTAGGTGTAAATGAGAGTGCCGTTGTCCGCCGCCACTAGCTTCGTGCCATCGGCGGACATAGCCAATCCTCCCGCTCCATAAATGGTGAATTGTGGACCCATGCGCGGCGTCCAGGTCACTCCCGAATCGCTGGACATATAAATCGGGCCGCTCGCGACGCCCGCAGCCAGCTTGGTGCCGTCCGCCGATGAGGCGACCGCCATCCAATTGTCCAGGGTCGCGTATGGCGTCCACGTCACTCCCGAATCGCTGGAGGTCCAGATCTGCCCGTGATGAACCGCGGCCACGAGCTTGGTGCCGTCGGCTGACGCGGCGACCGCATCCCAGGCTTGGTTGCTGGCGCGAGCCTTCCAAGTGGTTCCCGAGTTGGTGGAGGTGTAAATCGGCCCGCCATTGATCGTCGCGACCAAGGTGGTGAAGTCGGCCGAGCAGGCGACGGCGCTCCAATTAGATGACTGCAGCGATCCTGGAGTGCGCATTCCCCAGTTGGTTCCTGAATCCGCAGAGGTCAGAACGCCATTGCCGTTGTTAGCGCACACTAGCTTTACGCCGTCAGCCGACGAAGCCACCGGCACCCCGCTGTTCAATAATTCCATTTGTTTCGTCCAAGTAACGCCCGAATCCGGAGATGTGAAAATCGCCCCTGGGGTGGTGAATTGTCCGGAGCCTGTGGTGGCCGCTACCGCCACCAGCTTGGTGCCGTCGGCCGAAGACGCAACCGATGCCCATGCTCCAACGGTGGCGGACGGTCGTGTCCATGTGGCTCCCGAGTTGCTCCAGACCCAAAAAGGAATTTCCGTAGCTTCAAGCGCCCCAGCCACCAGTGTTGTAAAGTCGGCCGACGAGGCCACACACGTCCACGTCGAGCCGCTTAAGTGCCCCTGCGCATTTGGCGCGACCGCGCTGAAATTGGCGCCGAGAATCACCTGGCCGGCGTTCTGCGTGATGGTCCAGCCGCCGGCGCCCGCGCCGGAGACCCGGATGATGTCCCCCACGTTCGGGGAGGCCGGCAGGGTGATCGTCACCATGGCCGTGTCGGTGGCAATGTAGCCCTGGTTGGATTGGGCCTGCACGGTGCCAGTGACCGTTTGCCAAGCCATGCCCGGGCTCGACACATTGGTCAGACCAGCACCGTTGCCACTAAAATTCCCCGTCAAGGTCACACCCGAGCCGCCATTGGTCACCACCGTGGCGGGCAGTTGCGTCGGGGGAATCGTGCCGGTCAATTGCGCGGCGGACACGGTTCCGCTAAGATTACTGGCGGTGCCCGCCCAAAGGGCATACGGCACCGCCATCAACTGCTGGCGCGGTGCCAGCGTTACAAAACGGTTCGCGCCGTTTGTGCTGACGGCGATCTCCAGCCAGTTGCTGCCGCCGGTGAAAACGCCCGCCCCGAAATCGATCGCCGTGGTAAACAGCCCGTTGCTCACAGCCGTGGCGGTGTTTGTCAGCGGTCCGGCGATGGCTGTGCCGGCGATCTTGGTGGAGAACAAGGTGAACGCCAGGTCGAAGCTGCCGTTGGCCGGCGCGCCGCCGCTGTTCAGGCGGCCCTGATACGTGAAGGCCGTGCCCTGGGCATGGAGACGGTCAGTGACGGCAAGGAGTGCTAACGTGAGCAGACACAAACTGCGTGTGTTCATAATCGATTGGAGTTTAGGGAATCAATCTCCGGACTCTAATTTGGGGGACGCCGCCTGTCAAATGGGGCAGGCTGTGTCTGGAACCGAGGGCGGTCAGATAGGACGGATGGGCGCATGCAGCCGAGAAAGCACGCATACCGGGCACAAGTGGCTCGGCAGGAGCCTCGCCCTACCATCGCGCGCAAAAAGGTGGGGCGCGTCACTCTGCGCGCGCCGTTCGCGCGCCTCCGAACCTACCTCTGCCACCCCCCCCGTTCGGAGTTTGAAATATTCGGGCTTGCTTTACTCTCAACCGCTCGCGCTTCATACAAGTGTCATCAAGTGTCAGTCCTCACTATTGACACAAGAACGGCACCTCCTGAGCTTGGCCGAGCGCCTGTGCCGCCTCGTTCAGCAGGTTGGACACGTAGGTCCAACTGCCCATGTGTAAGCGCCGGGCGATCCACTTCAAACTCATCGTAAAGATGAGGAGCACCAGGCCCCACGACAGCTTGTGGATGGCTCTGAGCAACAGCAACCGCCTCAGCCCCCTCCGTTCTTACAGGAACATTTGGACTTAACCTACACCGCTCGCGCTTCGAGAAAGGCTTTGAGTTCAGCGGCTGCCTTGCCGCCGAAACCGGGCACCTCCGCGATTTTTTCAAGCGGCGCCAGCCGCAACCGCTGCACCGAGCCGAATTTTTTGAGCAACGCGGCTTTGCGCCGTTCGCCGATGTTGGGAAACTCGTCCAGGATGCTTTCCGAAATCTTGCGCAAGCGGAGTGCGGCGTTATAGGTGTTGGCCAGGCGATGGGACTCGTCCCGCACGCGCTGCAACAGCTTTAACGCCCCGCTCTCGTGGTTCAGGCGCAACGGCTCCTTCTCGCCGGGCCGGAAGATTTCTTCGAACTCCTTGGCCAAGCCGAGGATGGGGATGTGCGCCAAACCTAACTTCTCCAATTCCGCGCACGCGGCATTGAGTTGGCCCTTGCCGCCGTCGATGAGAATCAGGTCAGGCAGAGAGGGTGCCCGCGGAGGACTGGCTGGGACGGGCTCCGGCGGGGCAGCCGCCGGCTCCTCGTCGCCCGACTCCTCGAACTCTTCGCTTTCGGCTGAAGGGCTCGCCGGTTTTCCGCCACTCACACCCGGTGCGCGATGCGCCCGCAAGTCGGCGGCGGCCGCGTCAGCCATCGGCGAAAGCCGGCCCTTGCGCCGGGAGGCTCGGCTCACATCATCAACCAGTTGCTGCAATTCCTTCGGCACTGCTTCGCCGCCTCCGGAACCCGAGCCGGGCGAGCCGGCCGGCCTCGGACCCGGCCTGCCCTCGCCAAGCCCGCAGCCGCTTGCCGCCGCAGGCGCGGACTCTTTCAGCAGCCGAGTGTAGCGGCGGCGGACAACTTCCGCCACCGAGGCGAAATCGTCCTGGCCTTCGACGCTCTTGATTCTGAAGCGGCGATAGTTGGCTCGATCTGGCCGGCCATCGCGGAAGCTGACCAACGAGGCAACTTTGAAAGTTCCGCTGATGTTGGAGATATCAAAGCCTTCGATGCGATGAGGCGGCCCTGGCAGACCCAGCGCCTGCCCCAACTCGGCCAGGTCTTTGTCCGGCTCAATGGCCAGCGGCAGGCTGTAGGGCAGGCGTTCGAAGCGGTTAACCTTGAGGGTGGTCCGCCGCAGGTCGGCCAGCAAGTCGCGCAATTCGGCCGCCTTTTCATACTCCTGGGCCGAGGCGGCTTTCTGCATCTGCACGGTCAATTGCTCGTCCATTTCCCGGCATTGCCCTTCCAGGAAATCGCAAGCGGCGTTCACTTGGTCCAAGTACTGGTCCCGCGTGACGTTCGCAATGCAGGGAGCCGTGCAATACTTGAGGTGGGCGTACAGGCAATGCTTGTAATCGCGCTCGGTTGGAGTCAGCGGGCGGCAACCGCGCAAGTGAAACTGCCGGCGCACCAGTCCCAACGTGCTGCGCAGCGCGCTCGAATTCGGAAACGGCCCGAAGTACCTGGCCCCGTCGTCCTGCTTGAACCGCGTGAGGGTGAAACGTGGAATCGGATCGTTAAGGTTGACCTTGAGCATCAGGAACCGCTTGTCATCGCGAAAGCTGACGTTGTAGCGCGGATGAAATTCCTTGATGAGCTTGCTCTCGAGCAACAGCGCCTCGGGTTCGCTGCGCACGACGTGGAAATCAAAATCGTGAATTGCCTCCGTCAAGGCCTTGAATTTCAAATCCCAGCCCCAACGCCGCGAGGGCTGGAAATACTGGCTCACCCGTTTGCGCAAATCACGCGCCTTGCCGACATAAATGACGGTCGAGAAGCGGTCGCGCATCAGGTAGATGCCCGGTTTATGTGGCACTGTTCCGAGCTTTTTCTGGATATGGTCAGACACTGACATGCCACCCAAATCTAGCGGCTGAGAGCCCTACCTGGCAAGGGAACCCATTCGGGAATGACGAATGACGAATGACGAAGCACGAAAGAAATCCGCCCTTTCGTCATGGCTTTCCTTCTTCATCGGTCATTCGTCATTACCCCATGGTCCAGGCGTGGAGCTCGTTCATGCTTTTTACCTTGACATTACCGCAGAGATTGTACTCATGCACGCCGTCGAACTGCCGCGCGTGCGCCTCCTGGTGGCCGTCCGCGACGGGCAGGAAATCGTCAAAATTCTCGCGTACCCTGCCGGAGTGTGAAACAGCCGGGCTACTAGGTCAGGACGATTTTGTCGCCCTTCTTCAAAGTCACGATCGCCTTTTTCCAATTGGCCGACTGGCCTGCTTGTTTGGTGCGCTGCCGGCGGTGCTTGCCGCGAACGTTGAGCGTATTGACCCTGATGACCTTCACCTTAAAGAGATCCTGTACGGCCTTGCGAATCTCCTGCTTGTTCGCCCGGGGATTGGCCATGACGGTGTATTGATTGAAGCTGTCGCGCTGGCGCGTGCCCTTCTCGGTCAAGCGCGCGGTATGGATAATCTCAAAAGAATTCATAGTTAATCCTTGCCCAGGCGGGCCTCGATTTTTTCGAAGGCACCGCGGGTGAAGACCAGTTTGTCACTGCGTAACACGTCGTAAGTGTTGAGTGCCTCGCCGGTGGTCAGGGCTACGTTGGGAACGTTGCGCGAAGCCCGCATCAGGTTCTGGTCCGGTTCCTGGGCCACGATCAACGCGCTGCCTTTGAGGTCAAGCGCCGCGAGCAACCCCACGAATTCCTTGGTCTTGGGCGAGGTGAGTTTCAACTCCTCGATCAGCACCACGTCGCCCGCCCGCAACCGTTCGGTCAGGGCCTTGCGCAGGGCTAGTTGCTTGGTTTTGCGCGAGACTTTTTTGCCGAAATCGCGAGGCTTGGGTCCAAAGACCACACCGCCGCCGCGCCACAGAGGAGATTGAAAGGAGCCCGCGCGGGCGCGGCCGGTGCCTTTTTGGCGCCAGGGCTTTTTATTGGTGCCGGCCACTTCACCGACGTTCTTTGTGCAAGCTGTGCCCATCCGCTGGGCGGCCCGGTGCGCCACCACGACGTCGTGCACCGCTTGAGTTCCTCGGCCGTCTTCGATGAGCGGAAACTTGACCTCCACTTCACCCTGGCTGTTGCCTTTGGTGTCCTTGATTGTGATCTTCATGGGTTAAGATGTTCGCTGGATTGCCACTGGGCCCTGGTGCGTTTCGTCATTTCTTCTTCTCGGCCTTTTTGGCTTCCGGCCGCTCGGCATGTGGACGCCAGCCCTTGGGACGTTTCTTGGATTCGCGAATGACCACGTAATCACCATTGGCGCCAGGAATTGCGCCTCGGATCAACAGGACGTTGTCGTTCTCGCGAACTTGAACGACCTCGAGGTTCTGGGCGGTGCGGCGGACCTGGCCCAAGTGACCGGGCATTTTCATGCCCCGCATAACGGTGCCTGGAAAGAGGCGCTGGCCGATGGCCCCCGAACGGCGGTGCCACCCTTTGGCCCCGTGGGTCGAATCGCCGCCACGGAACGCATGGCGTGCCACCACGCCCTCGAAGCCGCGGCCCTTAGTAACGCCGATCGCATCGATATAATCGCCCGGCGCGAAAAGCGTCGCGCCCAATACGTCACCCGGCTTGACTTCTTTGGTGAAATTGCGGAACTCCCGGATGCGCTTTACCGGCTGGCCGTTGAATTTTTTGATGTGGCCCAGCAACGGCTTGGTCAGCCGGTGCTCCTTCTGATCGTTGAAACCCAGTTGCACGGCGTTGTAGCCGTCGCTTTGCTCGGTTTTGCACTGCAGCACGCGGTTCGGTCCGGCGAGCACTATCGTCACCGGTGTGATCACGCCCTTGGCGTCATAGACACGCGTCTGGCCCAGTTTCTTTGCTAATAGTCCGACTGGCATAGGGAAATTAAATTTTGATGGTGATGTCCACGCCCGCCGGCAGGTTCAGCTTCTTGAGCTCGTCCACCGTTTTGGCGGTGGGCTCGATGATATCGATCAGCCGCTTGTGCGTGCGTTGTTCGAAGGTTTCCTGCGACTTTTTGTCCGCGTGTGGTGAGCGCAACACGGTGAAACGTTCGATGCGGGTAGGTAATGGGATGGGGCCCGCCACCCGTGCCCCGGTGCGCTTAACGGTGTCCGCGATGTCGCGCGCGGATTGGTCAATGACCCGGTGGTCAAAGGCCTTAAGTCGTATGCGAATACGTTGTGCAGCCATACAAAGAACAATTGTCTGTTAATGGTTTCAGTTACCTCCGCCGCCTACGGTTGGGGCAACGGGACCGGCAATATACCAAAACGCCGACGGGGCGCAATAGCTTTTTGGAGAAAAAAGTTACTTCTCCTCCCTGACGGGCTTTCCGGCGCGGTATAACTGCAGCAGTTCCTCATTTCGTTTTGCTACCTCTGGCTGGTTAGCCGTGCGGGCCAGGTCTCGCGCCTTCTCGGCCATGGCGATCGCCTCAGCGAAATGTCCGGCTTCCGCCTGGGCCGCGGCTAACGTGCCGACGAGCAATGGCGCTTTCCATTCGGTCAATTCGCAAGCTCGCTGCGCCAACTGGATCGCGCGAGGGCCGTTCCGAACCCGCTCATCGGAATCAGTCGCCAGGACCCAAGCCAGATTATTGAGAGCACGAACAAGTTTGGGGTCCGCTTGAAGGGCGGTTTCATACCGAGCAATCGCCTCGCGGTTTCGGCCCTCCTGGCTCAACAATTCGGCCAGTTCAAAGTTCACCAGAGGGTGGGTCGGCTCCAATTCCAACGCGCGCTCCAATTCTTGGATCGCCTCCTTCACTTTGGCTTGCTGGCTCAATGTCGCGGCATACGACCGCAGCAGCGCCACGTTCGGAGTCTGCAATTGAATCGCAGCTCGGTACTCCACTTCGGCTTCTGCGGAACGCCCTGTTTGGACAAGGAAGTCTGCAAAAGCAGTGTGGACGTTCGCCACCTGCGGGTGCGTCTCGACTAACTCCCGAAACGATTGCTCAGCTTTGGCGGTTTGGCCTTGCCTCTGGAGCAGCATGGCCATGGCCATTTGAAAATCGGGGCTGTAGGGCTTGGCCTCGAGCGCCTGCCGGATGGCCACCTCCGCCTCCGTCACTCGACCCGCGTCCAACAGGCACATTCCCAATCGGCAATTTCGCTCGGCCATCAGGTCCGGTCCCACCGCAGCTTCTTGGAGGTAGGGCAAGGCCTCCGACGGCTTGCCCTGCATTTGCCAGGCGGCTCCCAGGTAATACTTGACGCTGTTGTCTGCACCGTGGCTGCGCGCCAAATCCAGCGCGCGGACCAGGTTCGTCATCGCCTCGGAATACTTGCCGCGGCGAAGGTCCTCAACACCCAACTGGGTAAATGCCACATAATTGTCTTTTGTCACCGCTGCCGCATGAGCGAATAAGGTCCCGCTGTCCCGCCAATAAAGAACTTGCCGATGCGCCGCCAACCCCAAGCTCACCACCCCTACGCAGGCGGCCGAAGCCAAGGTTGCCCTCAGCAAAGGGAGCCTGGAAGCTCGCGCTCGGGCATTCAACATCGTGCCAATTGCCCAGGACCCCAGGATGAAAATGCCGATCGAGGGCAGATAAGTATAACGATCGGCTCGGGCCTGTGAGCCGACCTGGACCAATCCGATGACTGGGACGAGCATGCCCAGGTACCAAAGCCAACCCACCGGCGCGTAGGGGTGCCGGCGCGCCACCATCAGCACTGCTAAGGTCGCTGCCAACAACACCACGGCGGTTGAGCCGACCGTAGTCGCAGCCGGGAGGTGCAGCGGATACGGATAAAAGACGGCCAAGTGCGTGGGCCAAACCATCTGTCGCAAGTACGTTAAGCACGTCATCGCCGCATTCCCGAGCCGATACCCAAGCGGCAACCCTTCAGGGTTTACCATGGCATCGCTCTGAACCCGCATTGTGATGAAACACGACCCGGCGCTGAGGGCAAAGAACGGCAGCTTTTCTAAAAGGAGATTTTTGATTGGTGACGGATGACTTTCGAGGGCGAGCCTTCCGAGCGGCCAATAATCCAGCAACAAGAGGACAAAAGGAACAGTGACCAGCATCGGTTTGCTCATCAACCCGAGGGAGAAGCAGAGCAGCGAGAGAACATAGAAGGGCCAGGAATAGGAAGTCACGCGCATTTCGGGCTTTTTGGAACGTACGACGGCTTTGGCAGAAACCCCCAAGGGTTGGACTGCGGGAGGTGAACAGCGCGCATACCGCGCATAGGCCCATAAGGTGAGAAAAAAGAAAAACGCACTCAAGACATCCTTGCGCTCCGCAACCCACGCGACCGACTCGACGTGCAAGGGATGAAGAGCGAAGAGCGCACTGACCAGTGCGCTGCGCCAAAGTGCTCCGGTCATGTACTTGAGCAAGAGAAACAAGACGACACCATTCAGACAGTGGAAGACCAAGTTGGTCAGGTGATGCCAGCCTGGTCGAAGGCCGAACAGTTCAACGTCCGCTATGTGGGAAATCCATGTCAGCGGATGCCAGTTGCTGGCGTGACCAGCCCCTAGGGCCCAATGAACGCTTTGCCAGGTTAAGCCGCTCACCACGTGCGGATTCTCCGTCACGTATTGTACATCATCGTAATTCAGGAAATTCTGGTGGAGCACCGGCCAGAAGACAGCCAGGGTGGCCCCAACCAGCAGCAGACATATCAGGATACTTGAACGCGTCTCGTGCGTGCGGTCCATCGAGTCTCTCTCAGCCTGCCTGATCGGCCAGCCAAGTGCAATGCTGGAGGGGCGCATACCCCAAGCCGATCCAACTGACGGGCTGCGCGCCGGTTTGATCAGGTGCGATTCTCGGCCTAACGCCTCAGAAGCGCATAAACACCCTCCCGTTGGTTGAATGTCCTTTGGAGTTCTTCTGTGACGCAGGCCAAGAAGGCAAGGCCTAACCCGTTTGACTTGCCCAGCACCGCTGCTAGGCTTTGCCCTAATGAACGACTTGCAAGCCTCCTTGCTGGAATTGATTCGGCGTACTTCGGCAGAAATCCCCGACGACGTCCACCAGGCCATCCTGAGCTCACTGGAGCAGGAGAAGAAGGGCACCATCGCGGAGAGCGCGATGAAGATCATCGAACAGAACATCGCCCTGGCCCGCACCAAGTCCCAACCGATTTGCCAGGATACCGGCAGCATCCTGTTCTATGTCGATTGCCCCCAGGGCTTCGACCAAGTGGGTTTCGAGGAGTCAGCGCAACAAGCGGTCAAGTTGGCCACGCAGAAGGGGTTCCTCAGGCAGAATTCTGTGGATTCGCTTACCGGTCAAAACGACGGGACGAACCTCGGCCCCGGCTCGCCCACTATTCATTTTCACCAGCACCGCGCCGGCCAAGTGAACGTGCGCCTGGTCCTCAAAGGCGGGGGTTGCGAGAATGTAGGCGCTCAGTATTCGCTCCCTAACGAGAAACTCCAAGCTGATCGCGATCTGGATGGCTGCCGCAAAGCGATATTAGATGCCGTTTGGCAGGCCCAGGGCAAAGGGTGCGGGCCAGGCATCTTAGGCGTTTGCATCGGCGGCGACCGGGCGACCAGTTATGAGTATTCGAAGCAGCAACTCCTGCGCAGGCTTGACGACCGCAATCCCAATCCGGAACTGGATCGCCTTGAGCAGGACATCGTCGAGACTTCGAACAAGCTAGGCATCGGACCGATGGGATTCGGTGGCCGGACGACGCTCCTAGGCACCAAAATCGGCGTGCTCAACCGGCTGCCTGCCTCCTATTTCGTCAGCATCAGTTACATGTGCTGGGCCTACCGCCGCCACGGGATCGAACTCGGGCCCGCAGGAGAGATCCAAAAATGGTTGTACTAAGCCACTAGCAACTATTCAGGCAGCCGCCGACGGTGCCTGGACGGCCCGCCTGAACCTTTACCCAAATTGAACAGTTACTATGATTGAACTCACCACACCCGTTTCCGAGGCGTCGGTCCGAGCGCTCAAGGTGGGCGACGAGGTCGCGATTAACGGCACTTTGTTTACTGGACGCGACGCGGTTCACAAATATCTGCACGAAGGCGGCCAGTTGCCGCCCGGAGTAAAGCTAGGCAACGGCATTCTCTATCATTGTGGCCCCGTCGTCATCAAGGATAGCGCAGGCAACTGGAAGTGTGTCGCGGCGGGGCCAACGACCTCGATCCGCGAGGAGCCCTATCAATGGCAGGTCATACGCGACCTGGGTCTGCGTGGCGTCATCGGGAAAGGCGGGATGGGGGACAAAACCTTGGAGGCTTGCCGCCAACACGGGTGTGTCTATCTGCACGCCGTGGGGGGTGCTGCGCAGGTCCTCGCGCAATGTGTCCAACGTGTCGCGAATGTGTACCTCATGGAAAAGTTTGGCGCGCCCGAAGCCATCTGGGAATTCGAAGTCACCAACTTCCCCGTCATCGTGACCATGGACGCACACGGGAACTCGCTCCACAAAGCCGTCCTTGCCGCCAGCCAAGCTGAGCTGGCGAAGCTGGTTTGAGCGGTCTTCAGCGACATGTCGTCGGGGCGCAGTTCAGGACACGGGCGGTGGTTTCCCTCGTGGGTAGAGGAAGGACGCCCGCCGCTCCTCGGGACTCTATTCCTGCGGGGAAGAGGAGATCCCCCCGCAAATCAGCGTAAAAGCAGATTCATGGACGTAATTGCACGACAAACTCGCCTGCCAGGCGTTCGCCGGGCTTGAGCGTGACTTGGCCTAAGGGGCAGCGCCATAGCAGATGCGCTGCGACGCCATTCGGCACCAACGCAGCACGGAAGTGGGCGTCCGCCCTGGCGTGCAGGGTGAGGCCAGAGCCATCTGGAGCCTGCAGCCCCGCTCGACAGACGTTGAACTTGACGGAACGGAAATCGGCGGTGCCCAAATCGGTTTCGTCCAGCGACCAAGGCCAGCCCGGCCGCTCGTTCCAACGCGCGGGCCCCCAGCGGGCGTCGCGATGCGCTCGGGCTGAGCCTTGGGTTCGGCTGATGCTTTGGTCGGGGAAAACGCCCCACTCGGACCAGCGCCGCCACTTAACCTCGTCGCAGACTGGCTTCAGCAGAAAGCGAATTCCTGCTTCCCGAGTGTCCATCGCCGGGCCGGAATAGGTATAGTTGCAGGTGACAACTCCCCTGCCCTGGGCATCGAACAACCAAGAAGTGGACCCGGCGAAGTCCTGATGATGCTCATGGACGGTCAGCCGCAGGCCGGAGGCTTCCTCGTGGAGCTCGATCTTTTCAAACTGCCGGGTCTCCGCATCTGGAAATACTGCGTAAGGCGGCGACTGAGGGCCGTTCATGTCACCGAAATCGTAGCGGGTAACATGGACCGTAGGGAACGAAATGACGGCGCAGTGGTGGCGGGCGTCTGCCGGCGCGAAGTCCCCCTTGACGCGGTCAAAGACTAGCGCAAATCCATCCCCTCGGATGACAATGTTGCTGCCCTCTTCGCGCCAGCGTGGCGCGCCGGACGAAGGCAGCGGCAAAGGCTCGGTTCGTTCCTTCCCGACCCAGAGGCCCGTTTCTTCGATCAGCGCCCCGGCGGGAGTAGTCACGCGCAATCGAAATTGATCACCGGCGGCAGTTCCTGGCGGGACCGGTATCTCCAACTCTCCTCGAGCAGCCGGCGCAAGGCGAGGCCTGAGTCGGCCTTTATGGTGATTAATTTCCCACTCGAACCGGAGCTCGCTAAAATCGGTAAAGGCGTAACGGTTTTCCACCGGCACGCGGACGGCCTTGCGGCCGGGAGCGAAATCGACGTGGCGGGTTTCCAGCCAGACTGGGCTGAAGATGTGGCGGGCCAGGCACCATTCGGGTTTGGGGCGGCGCCAGGCATCGAGCAGCCCCCAAAAGCCATGGTGCCAGGCGTAACCGGCATGTTTGGTTTCTGAGAAATAAAAGGCGTCATCGTGCGACGCCCAGATTGAACCGCCCAGGAGATGGTCTGAATGGTAAAGAAAGCTCCAACCGCTGGACACCAGCCCCGGCTTCATCACCGGCTTGGCGTATTCCAGCGTATGCGCGCGGCCAAAAGCCGAATCCGGCTCCGCCAAACCCTGGCCCCAGAGTTCCCGCAGGCCGGGATCGATTTGCACATCCGTTTGCTCGTGAGTGACTTCGTAGAAATATTCACCCAGGTAGATTGGCCGCGGGTCGTTGGCGAACAGGCTGTCGTACGGCCAGGCTGGATAATGCCAGTTGGCAATATCGGTAATACCGCCGACGGGCGTGCCGTCCAGGTCGGGGTTGTTGAACGTGGTGGGCCGTGTCGGATCCAGTTCTTTGCACATCTTCGTCGCACAGAAGAACTCGCTATTGAAATAGGATTCGTTGGCGATGGACCACACGATCACACTCGGATGGCAGTGGTCATAATCAATCATTGCCGAGATGGGGGTCAGCACCGCCGAGCGGTTGGTGGGATTGTCCTCCAGATCGCCGACCCAGCAGAAGGGTGCCTCGACTTCGACGTACATGCCGAGCCGGTCGGCGGCATCGAGCAATTCGGCGGTGGGCGGATAGTGCGAGGTGCGAATCCAGTTCAGGTTTGCCTGCTTCAACAGGCGGACATCCGTTTCGGCATTTCGCGCCGTGCCGGCCCGGCCCATAAGTGGATCCGTTTCGTGATGGCATGCGCCGGCAATTTTGATGCGCTGGCCGTTGACATGGAGCTGGCGGCCGCGAATTTCGATTTTGCGGAAACCGACGTTGCGCTCGACCCGTTCCAGGAGAGCGCCGCGCTGACGCACCTCGAGGACCAGCTTGTAAAGGTGGGGTTTCTCGGCGCTCCACTTGAGTGGGTTGAGGACATGAGCGACAAGAGCGATCGTCCTGGCGTCAGCGAAAGGTTCGAGTTTCGTGAGCCGTGGTCCGAGGTCGGTGGTCACTCGCTTGCCGTCCGAGTCCAGCAACTTGACCGCCAGCGAGAGGTCATTTTCCGGTTTGGCGCCGCTGTCCAACACCAGGCGCAAGCGAAGCTCGCCATTCCGATATGACTCGTCCAGTCCAGCGTCCACGTGCAACTGCCGGATATGCGTCGGCGGCAGGGCGAACAGGCGTACCGAGCGGTCAATGCCGCCCAGGTTGTGGAAGGCATAGGCCGACGAACAAGAGAGTTTTTCTGACAGGGTGGCGACTTTCATTTCCAGATCGAGGCGGTTGGTCTGGCCCGGCTGCGCGGCTGCGGTGATGTCGAATTCCACCGGGGTAAAGAGATTTTCGCTGTTGCCCAACTCCTGACCATTGAGCCAGTAACGCGTGCCGGCGTGGATGGCATCGAAGCGCAGGACGATGCGATTTCCGGTCCAGGCGCCGGGGATCACGAATTCCTTGGCCACGGCCACCGGCTTGTCCTCGGGAACCTCGAACCCCTGTTGGAGCCATTGGCCGGGCACTTTGAACTGGCTCCAGCCGGATCTGTTGAGGGGCTCGCTTCGGACACCAATGCCCGGCGCGGGATTCAGCATCCAGGTCCCGTCGAGGAGAAGGCCGTTTTGGCCAAGGCTGGTGGTTTTGGCGGCAAAAGGGCGGTAATGCACCGGCTCGAAAAATAAGTTCGTTGTCTGCAACTGGCGGCAAAACTCTTCTCCCCCTTGACGTACGGTCAGAAGGACTTCGCCTCCGATCGCGACGGATTCCACCTCGCTTCGCGAAAAACCAAAGACTCCCCCCGGGCCCGTGTTGGTGGCGGCGGCCTCTGCTCTGCCGGGAGCCGAGAGAGTGATCCGTGCCCCGGGCACCGCATCATAGGTCAAGTTTAATACGTCTCCCTGCAAACTGGCCGGTAGCCCGGCGAGGGAACCAAGCTGCAACCCGGGGCACGCTGGCGCATTAGCCCACAGCTCGATGATGGAGACAGTGGCATTGACCTCGCCATGGATCTTCCACGACAGCGTCATTTTGCCCTCTCGGGTAACCTCGGGAGGCACCGGCACGATAACGCGGGTGGCCTTGGCTTTAGGCAGGGCGTAGGGTCCATGGAGCACGACGCCGTTAGCCTCCAGGCTTTGAACCCGGTTATAAACATGGTCGCTGGCATAGGTGAGGGCCAGCACGTAGGAGAGGTTGGGATCGAGGTTGGTGTAAGCGGCCTTGATACCTTTGTAACCAAAAACGGCGGAACGCTCCTTCAGCCCGGCGTCAGTGTCGCTTGGATTGAAGGTCCAGAGATAGCAGTCCTGCATCAGCACGTGCGGCTGGCGGCCCTCGACGCCGCAATCATCGTAAGCCTGGAGGTGGTAGCCTTCCGGGATGGCTGGCAGGAAGGAATTGGTGACGGCGTCAGCCGCCAAGACCACCCTGGTTGCAAACGCGAACAGAGTGCAAAGGATGAAGCGCACGGAAAAGGAGTGCTCTGGATTGGCGCGGCGTGCAAGGAAGATGTCTTGGATCTCGAGCACGCCACCCCTCTCCTCCTTGTCTCCGCGCCCTCAGCGCGCAAAACTAAGAGCCCTGTATGGGCGAACATGATAGCTCAGGGCGCCCCGGCCATAGACGCATGGGCGGAAGGCAGCCCTGGGTAACCGGACCAAAACAATTATTCTCCCCCTTTTCCGGGTTGGCTTTGCGACCCATGGCCTCGCAAAGCCAACCCGAAAAAAGGGGAGTTCAGGGGTGTTCGCAGGGACGCAGCACGCACAAGGCTTGGCTCCCAAGATTCGCAAGATTGCGATGAAGCGAGTCCATCAGGTTGAGAGAGCCATTGAGTTGAAGTCGAGAGGTGAGTGTGATTGATCTGCCGCCTAACAAGTCGCCGGAGCCACCCGCCGTTGGCGCTGTCAGTTCCGCTATCGCGGTTCACGTCACGAGTCGGCGGTGACTAAGCTTTTTTCGTTAGTTGCGGAAGCACGTGAGGCATGTGAACGTAAGTCGTTATGGGCGTAGTGACGCAACCCTCCCGTGGAAGACGCACGCCGCCGTTGCGGTGGCTGCGCGTCATGACGAAGTACGCCATCCACAAATACAGGCTAAGAATGAGGGGCACTCCTATCGGCCAACCCTGCGGGGGACCGGAGGGTCCCAGTCCTGGAAAGCACAGGCTTGGAAGACCTGTGCCGGTGAAGCCATCTCCCACCCATCACCTGGTGGGGGCAAAGGAATTTCCTCCCTCAGACAAAACGCACTCATACCCGAAAGATTAATGGAGACAAGAGCAACTAACCCGCTCCCTCCAGCCAACAGCCCTGCCCCTTTTGTTTTCGGCGGCTGCCGGAGGCTCGCTGCTCCGCGGTTTCGCCGGAGCTTGGCTCCCCGGCGGCTGTGGCAGAGGGAGGAAGGCATCGGCTATAAAGTCTGGGGGATCGCCGGCGGCAGTCTTGCACTGAGCACCGTTGTTTTGTACCCCGAGAAGAGGCTCACCGCATCATCCGGCGCACATGGAGAATTTAAGGAGATTTCTGTGGGAACCCATTCGGAAACGGAGTCCTTCTCACGAGTGTCGGTGTATAAGGACGGGGTGCTGTCGCTTACGCGTGATGCCAGGTACTGGCCGATGAAAGCCGAACCAGGGGGTGCAGCGAATGGGGCTCCGCCCCATCGCTGACGTTGTCGTTCGGCAGCACCGCGCCGGCAGCATCGCACCGCTATAAAATATGCCCGCTGTATCTGATAAGGCACTGGGTTATCTGCTCGTGTGCAAGCTCACCAAAGGCGCGGATTACTCCGGGCTGAATAAGGCGCTCGAGAGGTTTCACCATCGGATGTTGTTTGATGGCGTTTGGATGGTTCGCACCAAGGAGTCGGCGGCATGGATTCTAAGATGCACAGTCAGGCGTCTTCAACCCGAGGATCAGATCGTGATTTTTGAGATCACCGATCAAGGTGTGTGGTCGGGCGATATGTCAGTAGCGACATCGCAGTTCATCAAAGATCTGTGTTCGAGCATCGCGCCGCAAACCTACACAGATCTTTTGGAAGCTCGCCGAGTTCGGGCAAAAGTAGTAAATGACAAAGATGCCGAACCAGACGGATGCACTGAACCCCGCGATGACAACGCTGCTCCGCACCGAAAGCCACCGGTGCGGGGTCAGTGATCCTTGTCGTTGGGAGGCATTGAGTATGAACTCAAAGCCGCGGTATATTGTAGTGAAGCGAAGCATGAAATCCTTGCCAGCTATCCTGTCAGTCTGTGCCGCCTTGGCAGTTTATGGCGCGGACGGGCCGAAGCCCGTACCAGCGGCACGCGTGTGGGATTCCTCCGCGACCGGGCCAATCGCATTTTCGCCGGATGGCGCGGAGCTGCTCACGGGGGGAGACGGGGGAAATGTGCTCCAACTCCGCAAGGTCCCATCGGGTGAACTGGAACGGACGATTGAGGGTGCAGGAACGGTCATTCGATCAGTGGCGATATCTCCAAACCAAAAGCTGATCGCGAGCGGGGGTTCGGACGAAATCCTGCACTTATGGGACTTCCATGACGGACACGAGATTCGGACTGAGAAAGGCCATACGGCCGTGATTCAGTCCATTGCGTTCTCGTCTGACGGCAAAACACTGGCCAGCGGCGGCTCCGACAAGACGGTTCGCATTTGGGCCGTGAAAAGCGGCCGCACGGAGCTGAAGTTTCATCAACCTGGCAAGATAGCGGGCCCACGGCCCAGCGACGGAATTCCGGGACAGGTGTTCGCGGTCGCCTTCTCTCCGGATGGCACCCTGCTCGCCAGCAGCGGGGGAGACGGAGCAGGCGAATATGGAGAGTTGGTCCTGTGGGACCTGAAGAGTAAACAGCTACGCCAAAGTCTGCTCGGAGGCGGCGAGCAACAAGTGTGGGCCGTAGCCTTCACGCCGGACGGAAAGCGGCTTGTGAGCGGTCAGGTTAACGGGAAGGTGAAGGCGTTCGACGTGGCGAGCGGAGCCCGTGCGGGTGAGATGGAGGCCGGGGAGAGTTTAAGATCGATTGCGATTTCTCCAGACGGCCGCATCCTGGCTACCGGCACACATCAATCAATCAAACTTTGGGACCTCGCGAAGAACGCCCTAAAACGGACATTGGAGTCGCCCGACGACTTCATGGTAGGCTCGCTCGCTTTCTCACCGGACGGGAAATGGCTCGCAAGCGAAGGCCGCCGAGTGAGGCTGTGGGAGATTCCTGATGGGAAGTGAAAACAACAAACAGCACCCGGGTCAGACTGGAGCCGAACAATCGCTCCAGGCAACACGGGATGGCGTCTCCAGTTCCGCTTCGCAGTTCACATCATTTGGTCGCGCGTGCCTGAGCTCTGCTTCGAGGTGCCACCAAGGAGGCTGAGGACGTCCTAGCTCGCACGAACGAGCCAGTTATCATTGGGGCCACCAACATGGTCGAGATCAGTCGGTCGTCGTCGGCTTCGCTAAGCATGCGAGCCAACGCCCTAAGCCCAACAATCGTGACGCGGCCGCCCCGGGACAGGTGGACGCTCGCTTCTATCAAGGCTATTAGGGCTTCGATGTTAACCCGACTTCGCGGATTCGACCGCTGAAAAATTATTTTTGATCCGGCCAACCCTCGATTTGTTGGGGAATCTGCTGGCGGCGCTGTGAAAAAGCTCTGT
>Ga0209517_10004653_pt1 | contig 17941 bp, 16 predicted proteins | sample PeaSoiMetSII2010_FD_187695 | JGI IMG/M metagenome (GOLD analysis project Ga0209517, IMG submission 187695) | Peat soil microbial communities from Weissenstadt, Germany - SII-2010 (SPAdes) (version 2) | ecosystem: Environmental > Terrestrial > Soil > Wetlands > Peat | place: Germany...
AATGCCCTTTACATACAGCGACGGCTGAAAGTCATACCCGGCAATCGCCACAACAAAGCATGTTATAATAAATGCTCCTGACAGGACTGCAAAGCGTGGCAAGAACCCCTTATAATCACGCACCAAGCTTATTGCTATAATGATCACATATATAGGCAGGAGAAGAAGTGCTGTAAACTTAGATAGCAGAGCAAGTCCGGTTAAAAGTCCAGATATTAAAGCAGATCGGGTGGTTCTTTCTTGGCAGGAATACCAGAATGACCAGACAGCGAGAAACATGAAAAAAGTGCAGCTAATATCTTCAGTTGCTACTTTTGAATGGGCTATGAGGTTCGGGCAAAAAGCAATTAATATGCTTGCGGTTAGCGCGGCCCAGGGGCCAACTAGTTTTTTCCCCCAGAAAAAAGCAATGAGGACCAATGCAGAACCAAGGATATGAGGAGTGAGTCGAGCCCAGAATGTTATCCTGAAAGGGTTGTTATTCATTTCATAAATCAAGTTCCTCCCGTATGCAGTTACGGGATTTATCTCGACGAGCCAATCTGTTGGTTTTCCTGGAGGTCTATGTAGATTTAAAAAAAGCAGAGGGAATGCAATAAGCTCCTGCGTGAGCGGGGGATGAGATGGATTCAGTACAAATTGCCGCGTTGTAAGATAAGAATATCCAGCAGAAATGAAGGATGGTTCATCCCACGTGAGGGACTCATTGCGACTGCCACTATATGCCTGCAAGAACATAACAGCTGTAAGTGACGCAGCGAGGAAAAGAGGTATTTTACTGTAAAGTGTTTTCATACGGATTAACCTGGTGAAATGCTCACGAAATACTTTGATAGTAAGTATGAGTGTTCAAGTCAGCCGTTCAGCCACGAGTTAGTAGTTATTGCGAACAGCTACTGCAGAGCTTGACAGCTGTTTTGGTCTCCCAACTGACATGCTCTTTGATAATCTGCAAGAGCCGGCCCTTTTTGTCCTGTTGAGACATATAACCGCCCTCGAGCGGCATACGCTCTAGCACTATTCTTATCGAGAAGGATTGCTGTTGTAAAATCTTTTAATGCCATGCTGGTTTGACCGACAAGAGTATAAGTGATTCCCCTATTGAGATAGCCGTCAGAAAAATCGGGCCGCAGACTTAGGGCTGCATCGAAATTCACCAGCGCGTTGTCATATTTGCCCATCTTGCCGTATAAAATTCCGAGATTAAAATAAGCTCGTTCGGACGAAGGATTCAATGCAATAGTCCGGTTAAAATCCTCAATTGCTTTCTCTGACATCCCCATTCGATCATACAGAAGTCCCCTGTTGTTGTACGCTTGAAAATAAGACGGATTCAGTGCAAGCGCATGGTCGTAATCAGCTATTGCTTTGTCAAAATCTCCCGTCAATCCAAAAGCATAAGCGCGGTTATTATAAGCCTGATAGAAAGATGGATTCAAACCAAGTGCCGCGTTAAAATCTCCGAGAGCTTTATCAATCATACCCATTTTTTGATAAGTAACTCCGCGGTTATTCAATGCTTCATCTGACGCTGGATCGACCGCAATGGCCATGTCATAGTCAGCTATTGCTTTGTCATACTGTTTCAGCTTGTCGAAAGCCTGGCCTCTATTATTATAAGGTAGAAATTCGGCATGGGGCTCCTCCGCTATTACACTACTCCAGAGAGAGATGCTGTTTTTCCATACTCGTGTCTGTTGTATGGTTGCATACGCTAAATAACCGTTGATACCTATTGCTATAACACTGATTACGAGCACTAGCGTTAAGCTTTGCACTTTTTTACCGGCCACAAAATTGACGACCCACGCGACACCCAGGGCGATGATCAGAAATGGACCTAAGCTCGGCAAATAGGTATATCGGTCTGCCATCGCTTGGCCGCCTACCTGGACTATGCCGATGACAGGTATAAGGGTGATAATGTAGTAGAGCCAACTTGACAACCAATACCTTTGTTGCTTTGCGACTCGTATGCAGAAAACAGTAATTCCGAGCAGCAATATAACAGAGATTAAGTAGACAGGCGAGAATAAAGAAACAGTGCTTTGAACCGGATATGCATAATAGGGTATTAAATTCACCGGCAAAAGCATTTTCGACAAGTAACCGATAACAGACAGAGCCGCCACCAGCAGGCGAACCGGCAACGATACTAAAATCGTGGACGACAGCGCCCCTCCTGATTTCTGCGCCACCACGGTAAGCAGCGAAGAAATCAAGCTCATCGCGGCAAAAGGAAGTTTCTCGGCGAACGCAAGCCGAAACGAACGGAAAGAACTGATTCTGCCCAAGGGATACCAGTCCAGGATCAGAAGAACTAGCGGGAGCGATACCGCCATCGGCTTGCTCAGCAGAGCGAGGGAAAAAAAACCGAGAGCGGACCAATAGTGTTTATCCCTGAACCGGAAAAAACCGTTGCGCTGGTCCCTCTCATTCTGGCCGGCAACCCCGTACTTCACGTACATCGTCATGCTGAGCAGAAAAAACAGGCCGCAGAGAAGATCTTTTCGCTCCGCCACCCAGGCGACCGACTCGACATGCAGGGGATGGAGTCCGAATAAAAGACCTGTTCCCCCGCCCACCACGAGAATCGTCCGGTCATTGAGAAAACCCATGCCCCCCTGGCCTGACGTCCGTTCCCTCGCCACCTCAAGCAACATCATGATGAGCAAAACGACCAGGAAGGTGTTCATGCTGTGGAGAACGATATTGGTCAAGTGATGGCCCAGCGGGTTCAGGCCCCAAACAACGTAATCCAAGGCATGGGAAATCCAGGTAAGAGGATGCCAGTTGCCTAGGGTAAATTGGAAAAAAGCACCTTTGAACAGGTTTGCATTGAAGGAACGGATAAATGGGTTTTCGACAACGTAAATGTTGTCGTCCCAGTTCAAAAAATCATTCTGCAAAGCGGGCAGGTAGACCGCAAATGCCAAAAGAGCGATCGCAACCGCACTATAGTACTTAGTACTTCTAGTTGTTTTCAGCAGTTTTAACCACCTTCATTAACCATCTTTCTGGAGCTCACCGGCTAAGAGAGAGCTCTGTACCATGAATTTTTAATTTTACACTTTTGCCCTTACTTTGTCCATAGTGTCACAAGCTATTGTCACAAGCATATTTATGTTAAAGCTCACGCCCATCAATTCCAGCCGTTACTCAGGGCAATTTCCCCTCTTTTCATAACCCTGTACATATTATTTCGGAATTGCTGATATATCTATATCCCGCTGGCAAATTCCAATTACACTTCTCATCAAATTAATTGAAGATCATTTGCGGAAGCAACTTGCGTTCATGGTTAGAGATTCTACGAATGAATATGATTCCCAACTAATTGCTCAAATTGATGGCGGCAAGATAAAACGTCTAGTCTTTTAACTGATCGTTATCGAACGCATTCAAAAGATGGAAAGTTATTTGACCGCTGGATCTAGCAACACGAGGATTTTTTACGAAAAATAAATTTTCAATTTGCTTGAAAATTCGGTAAAAATCTGATAAAGTCGGGATGAAGTTCCAAATTTATTATTTGCGTACAGATGCCGTGAATCCAGATTTTCATATTACAAATCATCGGACCGTCAATTAAGCTCAAAAAAGGGTCTATCACAGAGAGAGGATTGTTTTTCCTTTGAGAACGCCGTTTCTGATCTTCGCTACTTCATATAGTGAGATGCTACTCTAAAAATCCCAATAAAGGAGGCAAAGTAATGAAGAAACTTATCATGTTCGGCTCATTGATGGTAATCGTGCTTGCTATTGGTATCACCCCGGCAATAGCTATAGACCTTGGGAACATGAATCAAGCGCGCACAAAACATGCAGTCTATAACGAGGACGTCACAATAGAGAATATAAACGGGCAGAGCCATGTCGATATCGCGACAACAAACGGCTCCATTACTGTTAGCGGAGATATCGACGGAAAGAGCACAGTAAGACTCACAGCACAAAATGGTTCAATAACTATTGGGGGCAAGATAGACGGAGATTCAAAAGTTACTCTCTTAGCGAATGGGGTTATCATAATCAATGGTAAGGTTGCGAGCGCTGATACCGTCGTTCGATATAAGGCGTCAAGTATCAAGATTTACGGAGGAACGGAGGGCAATGCAACAGTGAAGCCCATGCAAGCAGTTAAGCCGCTCACGACCTCGAAAAATTAAGGCGGCGAAGATTCCTCATTCGGAACATGGTCAGAAGAACGCATGTAATCAAGCGTGAGGCGTATTTAAACCATTCCCAGCAAAATCGTTCACGAGGGGCGCGGCAAAAGACGCCGCGTCCCATAAATCGTGTTAGAAGACCCTTGAAGTTCACCGGTTAAGCGAAAAACCACCCCCAAATAAACTTGGTTTTCGACTCAAAATCTCCCGGCTACCCCAAGTCAGCCTGATTCCGACTGCTGAAACCACATCAATGCACTTCTTTCAACTTGTCCTTTCTATGCATTGACGACTGCTCATGAATGGAGAAACGGCCGCAGTCGCAAGCAAGCCTGAGATTGTGAGAAGATGACCTCGACAACGATAAAAAAGGGCGGCCATTTGGCCGCGGCGTGAGGATTTAAATCTGCGGCATTCTTGTTAAGCACCTCAAAGGTTCGAAGCAGATCAAGCATTTGCTGGGTTTCAAATGCCCTCTCCGAAAGACCTCGTTCCTATAAGCATCGTACGTTTTGCGAAGTTCATCGCGGTCGCGGTATTGCAGAAAAAACTGTCTTTACTTACAGGCAGGATCAGGTTGCAGCAGAGATTTATTTATTTTATACGATCTTCCGCGGCACCCTCCCATGCATTGATTCAGTTCAGAACAGCTAAGACATGCCTCGGGTGAACTGATAAGCACTTTTCGAAGCTCTTTCTTCACATCCGAATGAATAATATTTTTGAGCGATTTATTGGAGAGATTCCCCAGCTTGAACGGGAGCGTCGGACAGGGGTATACCTCGGCTTCGGGAGAAATATACAGCATGGTATTTGCGGCCTGGCAACCACCATCGGGAAATTGCGTTGAAGGATAAAAGGCTCGCCAGAGAAACGGATCGTGAATGACGATCTTCATCCCGACAGGGATATCAATTCCGCTCAACCGTTCGGTTAGTTCATGCCTTTCTTCAATCGAGAGTGAAAAGCATTCTTCATTGCCGGCAAGCCGCTGCATTGGTAGGACAAAGCTTGAGATATTCTGATCGATGCAGGACATCAGCATATCGGGCAACTTGTGGAAATTGGCTCTCGTGACGGGAAACGAGACTCCTACAGCCGGTTTCCCTCCGGCCTGCCGCACGATGTCCGCAACGAAGCTTAAGTCATCCTGCGATGCCGTCGAAACGAATATGGCCCTGACCGGCAGACCTCGGAGAAGCCCGAGAGCCTGTGTGTCCAGGGACTTGATCGGAGCGACAAGAGAAATTGCGATCGTTGTGTCCTTCAGACAATCGAGGACTGCAAGGCAGGACTGGCTGAGCACTGGTACCGATTCTGTCAGCTGCAGGCTCAGGATCTTATTAGCAGCTATCTCCTCGGCTATTCTTCGTTCGTCGGGGAAAACAGGTTGTCTGGCAGAGCCGATATCCCAATATATCCTTATCGGTGAAGATAGTTCTTTCAGGTTCATTTTTCCCAGCAGTGAGGATCAGGATTATTAAAATCCCCCGTGAGCGCCAGCGCTCGAGCGCTGCAGCCCCCCAGACAGTCGTCGTAACTGCTGCAGGTAGCGCACTTTCCCGTTGGTTTTTTGTTTCGCATCTTCTCCAGCACGGACGACTTAAACCAGATTTCCTTGAGGTCATCTCTCACAATGTTTCCGATCACAATCGGAATGAACCCGCAAGGAGTGATATCGCCGTTGGATTTGATGTTGAGCGAGAGTTTACCGCAAACGCTTCCCTTCACGAGTGAGTTGTTATCCTGGCTCAACCCCAGTGAGGCGATGATGGGGTCATCGAGTGATATTTCCAGGGCTTTGTTCCGTTGCTTTTCTCCTATTGCCTTGAGATAGAATTCTTTCCATTCGGGCGGCGACAAATCCAGCTCGTCCCTGTTAGAGTAGCCGAGGCCCGAACATTTGAAGTTGTGGAAGTTGAGTTGAGCTACTTTGTTCTGAAGGGCAAAGTCGATCAGGCTGTGGATGTCCCGGTGATTTATTTTGCAGATGACTGTGGAAAGAGAAGTTTTGATACCGGCCTCGTTCAGATACAGCAGGGAGCAAACGGCTTTCCTATGACTACCCTTGATTCCCCTGAAGTTGTCATGAATATCCGGCAAGTGGCTGTCTATGCTAATTCCCACTTTGGAAAAGCCGGAGCGTTTCAGTTGCATTGCCTTTTCCTTATCGATGAAAAAACCGTTGCTGTTCATCGAAACGCGGAGACCCTGTTGCGATGAGATTGAGGCGATATCGAGCAGGTCTTTCCGGAGCAGCGGCTCGCCGCCCCCGAAATTGATCGACAGCACGCCTGCCTTCACGACCTTTTCAATACACCTTTTGAGTGTGGGAGCGTCTAGTTCCTGGGAGGGGTCGGTCCTGCTGTAGCAGTGCCGGCAATTGAAATTGCACCGGTTTGTGAGAGCCCAGTTGATCGTAAGTGGCGCTTTCAGTGTCGGATTATTCATCATAGTGGATAAACCCTTTTGTTGCAAGTTGGGATAAGAACAGTCGCGCATCCTTCTTCAGAATGTCGGGATCCACATCGAACAGCGCCACCAGTTCGGAGACGATCTCGTCCTCGCTTCTCCCATCGCACCGTTTCCAAATTTCTGTCCCCAGGACGTTCAGGGACAGCATTAGGCCGTCTGAAAAAAGAACAGAAGTGCCGATCTCGGAGACATCGTCTCCTTTTGTGAGGCCGTCATAGGCCTGCGTTTTCGAGTCCTCTTCTTCGCGCCAGAGGATATCAGGATTTCTGAATACTTTCATGCGTCATGTGCCTTCATGACATATACAAACAACAATACGAGATGAAACACCGCTTTCCTCAAAGACATCATTCCACGCAGTGAAGAGCATGAACCAGCCTGCAATATCTTATGCCCTTTGCGAGAAAAATCACCTGTCGGAGTTCCGTCTTGTCCGGTGACTAATCGCCTTTCGCCGTGATAGACGCAATCACGAGATTTTCCTGCGAAGCGTTGCGAATCCCGTGATCTTCAAATGCGGGCACAATGACGATTTTACCTGCATCAATGACCTGTGTCAGCTTGCCTGAGAGAAATTCTCCCTTGCCCTCCATTACCATCCAGATATGATTCCCGTGATGGGTGTGCGTCGTAATCTCCTGGCCAGGTTTCATGCAGATCAAGTTTATTTTTCCATTTTCATCCGTCCAGATCGTCTCCAGGTTGCGCTTTTCATTGCTGAACTTCTTGAGCTTCTGAACATCAAGAATCGTTGTTTTCATTGTTTCCCCCGCTTCGGATGTAGGATTTCCAGTCTATCGCCGATTCTCATCGTGGATGCAGACAGTTCATGAACCTCGTCATGCTTTGTGTACAACCTTCAATATTTCCCCGAGTATAATGGATGTTCTCTGCAGGAAATAGGATAACGTTGTCGCAGGGAGCTCTTCTCTATTTTGAACGGACCCGGAGAACCGAACTCCGTACCGGGACGACAGCTGATTAGCCATGGTCATATCGGGCATATTCTCCCCGTGAGTTCCGGCCACAATCAGCACGCTTCTACCGCTGGCGGTGAACCTTGAAATTGATTCCATTTCCGCATCAGTGAAAGATTTCCCAGTGTTTGACGCGCCCAAAAAAAACCAGAGCTGGCCGTATTCTTTTAGCACGCTTTCGGAAAGAGCAGGGGTTTCCCGTCTGTCCGTGATCCTGACATGGAAGCCTTGTTGGACCAGATCATGCACCGCATCCGTGCTGAAAGAGTCTTTGCCCAGCCCGGCTTGTGGGAATGCCTCATAGATAAGTACGCTTTCTTTTTCCGATGACTGATTGTTCTCCTTCAGCCATGCCGCGATGTTCTGTATGTACTTTCGGTTGTCGTACTTATCAGCTGCATTATTCAGGAATCTCTCAAACCCGGAATCAAAGACAATTCCTCCCTGTCCCTCCAGGTCATTAGTATACGTCGCGATTATGCTTTTCCCGCCAGGATCCATGACGACCCATACGTTGTTGCTCTGCTTTTCAATAACGGACGAAATTCCTCCAGACAGTGACTTGACTCCCCGCAAGAGAGGGTTTCCCGTGTCAACGTAGGGGACGAACACGAAGAATTGAAATGTATAGGCGATCATAATCGTGCCCACAATACAGATGAACATGTAGAGGAAAAAGACCCTTTTCTTAAACATCGTCCAGAACAGCACCATGGTGGGCATGGCTGTCACGGGTCCGCCAATCAGGAATGCGAGCCCAGCTCCCCCGTCGAGCGTGCCGTGAAGAGATTGCTTGATGTGATAGAGAATACTCGATGCGCTAATCTGGTGCACAAAGATGGGAACCGAGCAGAGCGTGACCCATATGATATTCAACGGATCCTTTCGCCCGAAGAGCCGGTAAATCCACTCGTAAGGAAGATACCGCTCGACAATAGCTCCTATTGAAACGCCTACGAGGACGTATTTGCCCACCAGCCAGAGCATTTCCGAGGATTTTGCGAGGAATACGACGAACATGTTATTAGTCCGCGCCGCAACGCGATTCCCGAATTTTTCTTTGCAATTGCACCGCAGTCGTTCGTCCGGATAGGCATCATCATGAAAGTCGCCCCGGGGGATGGCATTTTCGATAAAAATCGAGTCCGTCTGGAATCCCCTGTTCCTCAGCAAATGGGTGATCGTTCCTGCAAAAATACCGAGGGCAAATGCAGATATCGTTCTTATCACCGTCCATTCCGGCCCCAAGTCATTCAGTGTCAGCAAATAGGCCGATGGGCTCATGAGGGGAGATGTTACGAGGAGGGCCATAACCGGAGCCAGGGGAAGGCCGGCAAACAGCAGGCTTACCGCAGTCGTCAAGGTCCCGCATGCGCACAACGGAGTGAGAATGCCGACCAAAGACGCCAGAAAAATGCTCAAGAAGCCAAAGCGCCTAAGCGCGGCCCGAAGTTTTACTGCGATCTTATAAGTTCGTATATACCCAGCCAGGAGTATCCCAACGATAAAGTAGGGGAAGATATCCCGGAGTTCGGCGAGAATCCCGTGAGGGTTGAGTAGCAAATCCCACAGCTCGTTTCCCAAGAGAAGGGGGAACGGCTTCCGCACTGCTTCAGGGTGCGTTGCCTGTCCCGCCGGCCCACCGTAGATCCATACATGCCATGCGATCAGCGAAAAAGAAGCCAGGACCATAAATATGAGCATTTTGTTTGCAGATCTGGCAGGAGCTCCGTGAACCTGACATTGCTCATTCTGCTTCACGCTTATATCTTCAGACGGCATCGTTCTAGTTTCCTTCTGATCAGGATTATTTCGCAAAATCAAAATCTGCACGGAGGCAGAACGACAGCCACGGTTAGATGGTTTTCATCTGCAACCGTAATTGTCTAGGACACAAAGGGGTCCAACTTCAAGTTCCATTTGCTTTTTTTCGTTCAATCAATCGAGGTTAGTCTGAAACTCCGGAGCAAAGGTCTCTCCCCGTTTCCGGTATAAAAGTGCGATGATGAACAAAAAACAGAGACCAAGAAGGACCGCGACTTTTCCCTCATAGGGCGTGCCCGCGGGATTCCCGCCGAGGTCCCAGTTCTGCACAAGCGCTGCGCCGGTCAGCATGCCGAGAACGGCCATTCCCGCATCGGTATCGCCCTGCCCCGCAGAGATCAATTGCCTGAAGGGACACCCTTTGATCAATACTGATCCGATGCCGACCATTGCCATGCCGAGAAAATTCCAGAGATGGCTGTCATTCGAGCTCGGCTGCCCGTTCCACCCGAGTGAGAACTGGCCGGTCAGGATGTTTGTGGCGACCGCAAAAAGGAAAAAAGAAAGCATGGCAATCGCGAGGCCGGTCGTTTTCGGGCATACGGTGAACTCTTTCGGCCCCCACAGGAACAATCTTGAGATGCCGCCGGTTATGCAGAACCCCGTTCTTTGAGCCAGCGCCCCGATGCCGAGTCCGGCCAGCAGGGAGAGAAAGACGGGTGCATACTGGGCGCCAGCACCCTTTAGACTAAAGGAGATAAAAGCCGGTTTCAAAAAAAGAGCCGCGATCAGCAATGCCATGATGAATGGGATCAGCAAGGCGTTTCCTATGGGGATGGGAGAGGCATTCAGCCTGCCGAGGCTGAAGCCGTATTCTAAGAATTTCATGCCGACGTATACTCCGGCAGCAAGTCCTCCCACGCCAATCAGAGCCGTGAGGTCCCCGGCGGCGAGTCTGAACACCATCTTGATTGGACAGCCAATGAACACCGCGCATCCGATTATCAGAAGAATCCCGACGAAATAGCGCAGGAGAGGAGAGCTTCCTCCTGATGCCTTGAATTCTTTTTTCGAGACTGCCATGAAGAATGATCCGATCACGAATCCCATGATCTCCGGCCTGAGGTACTGCATTCTCATATTCCCGTGGAGTCCGATAGAGCCGGCTATGTTCTCCATGAAACAGGAGACACAGAATCCCGTGTTCCGTGGATTTCCCAAATAGCTAAGCAGGACGCCGCTGATACCGATTACGGCCCCTGTCACGAGGAACAGCGATTTGGGATAGCAGTCTGACGAGCGTTTGGGCGAGGGCCTGCCCATCCGTTTTCGTATTGTTGTCAGAAATCCCGAGTTTGTTCCGGTTTTGCAAATTTCCTGCTTCTGCATATCAGGCACGCTCCTCGCTTTCGGAAAAGAACGTGGAACTATCACCCACAGCTCCCTGCGATCTTCCGATACAGATAATAGATGACTTTTCGTTCGCTCTTAAGAGATTCGTCCCCCGGGGTCATCTCAAGCCGGCGCGAGATCTCGTTCAATGCCTCCTCGACAGCGACCTTCAATTTTTTCCCCTGAAATAGCGGAGTCTTCTTGTCAAGGTAATCTGGATTGCACTCAATCGCATCTTTGAACTCGTGAGCGGCCTTGATGGGCTCCTGACGCCTCATGAGAAGGTCGCCCATCAGCATGTGCGGTTCTCCCTGGGCGAACGGATATTTCTGTAGCAACTCCTGGGTCAGGACTTCCGCCTGAGTAAGGTTCCCGGCCTCCATGAGGTTCCTGATCACTTTCGCTTTGGCATTCAGATCCTCGATCGAAGCGGTATTTTCTGCGGCCACGGCCTTCTGCTGTATATCCCGGACAGGTTTCGACTCGTCCGTGTGACCATGTATCACTACAAAGGAACCGATAAGTAGCGACGCAATTGTCAAAACCGATATTTTATCAAGCCGGTCCATCAGTACCTCTGGTAGGGCGGCATATTCGTCCGCTTCGCCATTTCGCGAACGCAATCGAAGTCCGTATCCTTAATATTTTCATATCCATCTACGTTGGCCCTTCTGAGAACATTGACGACCTCGCCGTCGATTTCAACGGTATCATCTTTCCTGATTCCGATCAGCGCCTGCATGAACCGCTTTGCCAAGCCGTCATCCACTTTTTGCGTGACTCCGAAGTTGCAGTATGGAATCGGTTCGCTATCCGAAAGAATCGTGAAGTCGTTCGGGTCAATTCTGCCGTCAGCGGCCATCCGTTCAAAATCGAGTAGTGGGGCGGCACCGGCGTCGAACTTGCCCATGAGCACGCCGTATATCACTTTTTCATGTTTGAATGTTCCCTGAGGGATAGTGTAGCTGGAAAGGTCGTTTTCAGGATCGACACCGTTTTTCAGAAGAAGATCCAATTGCGCCATATATGAAGTTGGTCCGAGCGCAGGCCCGAATGCCATAGATTTGCCCTTAAGTTCACGGATATGGCCTATTCCGCTTTTTTTCAAAGTGATGATTAGTCCCTTTGCCCTGGCGCCGAGCGAACCTGATTTCTCCGCTGCAAGAATGTCCACGCCTTGGTTTCTATGCATTATTACGTAGAGCAGGGAGTTCGTGTGCGTGAAATCGAGCTTCTCGACTGCCTTAGTAAAATCTGTGGTGTCGATGGCCTCGATTTCAAAGTGGACGCCCAGTTTCTTGCTCAGGTAGGCGGTGAGAGGTTTAAAACGGTACAACGTCTCCTGTTCACTATTGCAGATCATGTATCCAATCCGGTACGTGCGAGAAGAAGGTTTTTCCGCAGGTCCCTGACAGGAAAGCAGAAAGAATGCCATGACTATGATGTACATTTTCTTCATGCTTTTGATACCCTTGCAGTCTCCTTGGCTGGTTGAGCGTCTGTCGCCATCTTGGCGTTCGTATGTTTGTGGTCGCCGAAACCCCGAAAGCTTCCCTGGACTTTCGAAGAAACGTCCCGGCTGTCGTGACACTGAACCCAAGCATGAACGCTTAAAAAGAGAGATCACCATCGTTCGAGAAGAAAAGATTCGATTGATGCGTAACCCGCCGCCTTCACAGACCGGGGGGACGTTCATGTTTTTTTATATTAGCTTTCTTGACTTTAGAAAATCCCTTGCAACGGTCCTGGGCTTCCCGCCGGTATCCAATGATTTCATCAGCTTCAGGTAGGTTTCATCATTCAACGTTCCAGAGAGCTTATTAATCACTCTCGGAAGGGCGGGGAAATTGTTCAAGGTATCGGTGGTAATTACAAAACTGCAGTACGACGGATATTTTTCACCATCCTGCAGGAAGAGGCCAAAGGGCTGGAGCCAGACTAGGCTGAAATTTTTTCGGAACTCCTCTTTCGAGATATCATACGCTTTTTTTGGGTTCTTCTCGAGGGGTCTGTTCAATACAACCAGCGCCCGTTCCGTATTCTCGATGAGGATGTTAACTTCGCCCTTTTTCACCGCCTGATACACTTCCTGTGCGTCATGGTATACCCTGATATTTACCGTGGTGCCAGTCCGCTCATTGAGGAGGACGGAGAGAATTTCGGCCAGAAATTGTTCCTCTGATGTATTCTGGATGCCGATAATGAGTGTTTTCCCGACGCAGGCTTCGGTTTGGCGGCTTACCGTGAGGTATGTCAAGGTCATAAGAATAAGAATGGTAATAATTTTTTTCATATCATCAACCTCCGTGCTCTATTTGTCTGGCATTACGATGTCAATATTTCCCGCGTCGCGATCAAGCATGATCTCCTTGAAGAGAACAGCGTGAGGTCCGGGAGGGAATGCGGTTGCATAGCCGAGAAAATATTTTCCGCGGGGAAGAAAGAGCGTGTATTGCCCTTTCTCGTCCACCCAGGAGGACAGATAGTCGGGGATTTCGGGAACCTCCCCAGTCCTGTTGGCGAAGGCATATGCCGACTTTATGGGATTTCCGTTCCCGTCGAGGATGCGTCCTCTAATCACAATAGTGTTCTCGCTTGTCTTTTTCTCGCTCAGCGCGGCGGCCTCCTTGAGGTCCGCCACGGTAAAATTTACCTGCTGTAGTTCCTGAGTCAGTTCTATTTCCACCGGATCACCAGAATGCTTGTCCCCGGTCATAAGAGGTCCGAACTGCTCGCCGCTCTGTCTCACTCGCGCTACGGCCCAGTACCTGCCTTGCGGCAGAACGATGGAATATTTCCCGTTGCTGTCCGTCCTGGGAGAGATAAAATCAGCGGTGCCTCTTACGTTGGGGCCCGCGTACACAGATACCTCCGCGCCCTGCACCGGCTTCCCGTCCATATCCTGAACGCTGCCGGATAAGGTGGCGTTCTCTCCTGCATGTGCCGGGTACTGCATCAGGCATGCGGCCAGGAGGGGGAGATATACCAGTATTCCTCCTGCTCGCCTCAACAAAATGAAATACCTGCCTTTGTTCAAGTTCATCATCACTCTACTGTTTAGGACGATCGTCCATTACATATGGCTCTGTACTGACCGGAGCGTATCGAACCACCCCCGTCCCGCTCTCATTTCTGCCGTCGAAAATAGCATCGGCTGCGTTCCCGGCGCCCCACCAGTTCTCCGTTGCGTTGACGTCCTCATCGTTGAAGTCTCCGCTGCGGACACCGTAATCACGGTTGTCAACAATGTTATTGTTTTTTATCGTCAAGCCGCTGCCCTTTTCCCTGACGAAAATGCCGGTCTCGTTCCCGGTAATGTTGTTGTTGCTGATGACGGCGTTGCCTCGGAACGCCCTAATGCCGATCGAGTTTTTCTCGAACACAGTGTGACGAATTTGAATCGGGCCGCTGCGAAACCGGATTCCACCGTAATTCTCTGTAAAAGTGCAATAATTCACCACAAGATCTGTAAAATGGCTGTGGATACCCCATGTGGCGTAATTGATGTCACAGTAGGTGAATGTGCTCCCCGTTGCATGTTCGAGCAATATTTCGTCCCAGGAACCGGCTTTTTTATCCTGCAGGGAAGTAAAGAGAATCCGTCCATCTCGAGTTCCCGATGCGAGAATTCTGCCGCTGACTTTTAGTCCTGCACCCTTCGAAAAGAGCACTCGCGTACGAGGAGAAATCACGAGCGTCCGTTCAGACGGAACGGTAACGGTCTCTGCTACCTTTATATAACCGTCCCACGTGCTGTCCACCGGCACAGTGCTCAAGGGCCAGGTGAACGTGATCGGGTTGTCACTGACCGGCAAATAGTTTACGGTTCCCCTCATCCGGTCATCCTTTTTATCGAAGACCACCCGGTTGACGTCGGCGTTTCCCCACCAGTTCATCGGTGCCGAAATATCCTTCGTCCCATCCACGATGACGGCGTACAGGCCGTTTCTCGCAAAATTGTTTCCGGTAATGATGCCACTTGAGGACGTAATGCTGATGCCCCGTTCGCCATTCTGTGAGACGATGTTACCCCGTATCACTGCACGAGAATCCTGGATGGCAATCCCTGTCCATCCATTGTCCTGGATGAAATTTTCACTTATTTCAACGGCATCAGTTCCTTTGAGTAAGATACCGGTCTCGAGGTTATGTGATACGACGTTGCCGCTGAATCTGCCGTACAGGGAATCGGCATCCAGGAGTCCAAAGCGATTCCCGTCGATAAGATTCGCTTCCACCGTCGGAAAACCCTCTCGCACGCGCAGGCCTTCTTTATCATTGTTGACAATCGTATTATTTCTGGCAACCAAGGTGGAACGCAGGAAATTTATCCCGGAGAAGTTGTTCGAAACGATGTTACGCTCAAAGGTGATTTCAGAATCCCTTCCCTGGACACCGCTTTTATTTCCGTATATTTGGTTGCCCGTGATTTCCGCCGTCGCTTCCTGGAACTGGACAGCGCGGTAATTATTCCTGAAAACCGACTCTTTTATTGCAACATTGGAAAAATGGAAATGCAAGCCACGGTATGCATCTTCTATCTGGCAATATTCAATGAGGTTCTGCGCGGCATCGCTGTTCATAATATTAATGGAGTCCCAGTCGCCTCGTTGTTTAGTCCTTTCCCCGGACCTGAAGATGATGGGGTGTTCCTTTGTCCCTTTGGCTATCAACAGGCCCTGAATGAGAAACCCGTTCTCTCCGATGCCGCCACCGTTCGTATTTTTTCTTTTTATTTCGACAAGAGCACCCGGCAGGATGATCAGTCTGCTGCCTTCGGGGACCCTGATGATGCCGTCAATTTCTATCCTACCTTGCCAGACCGTATCCAGGGTCAAAACCGCATCACCATACACCCTCGTCGTCTCTTGTTTACCAACGGCGTATGCTCTCCCGGAAAGATACCCTTTCGTCCCGGCGGTGTAAAGATCTTTTTTCTTGTTCCCTTGACTAGAAACGTGCCACTGTTCGACCGAAGCTCCATTCAGTGTCAGTAGGCCAAACTCATTATCTGTTATTTTGGTGTTCTTAATTCTAACTTGAGTCTTTCCTCCCTGTGCAATAAGACCATAATGATTATTAGTCAAAAAAGAATCAATAACTTCCGTGAAACCTGCTATTATGTAAACCCCGGCTTCCGCACCTCGTATTTTGCACGATTTTAGACTGGCGTTTCCTCCATCAACTATTATTCCCGCCCATTCATCCGTCGATTTCTCACCGCTAAAGATAATGGGAGTTGCGTCGGTCCCTTCGGCCCTAAGCGTCCCCCTAACGGTTAATTCAGTCAAAGGAGAAAGAAATTCAGGGTCGGTTTTTGTGCTTTCAGCGGGAGTGACGGTTATGACGGTTCCTGGAAGAATGGTCAGCGTAACCCCTTCGGGGATGAGGATATCTTCTGTGACGGTGACGCTTCCTGTCCACACCGTATCAGAAGCGAGAGTTTTGCATGTCGCAGTTGACGGATCCTGAATGAAAACGAAAAAGATGCATGTTGCAATCAGCTTATACATTGGCCAAACCGGTTTGTACATCGCCACAGCAAAAAAGAATCACGACAGAGAATATGACCTCTTCATCGTCCTCGCAAGGAATGCTTGGAACTCATTGCTCACGAGTAGTATAATCTCAGCATATTTCCCGTTCTCGTTATGCCGGATCATTCTATATTTGCACATCCTGCAACCGCCGTTTACACAATTGTCTTCTACGTATCTAACGCAGTGGACAGCCAGATGAAATATGCTTCAGCCCGGCAGAAATTCATCGTGCTCGCAAAAACGGGCATCCGGATGATTTTAGCATTCCCTGATGCCCGTCTTCATGAGAATAACAATTGATCGTTTTTTTAAAACGATTTTTTTCCGCATGCATTAAAATCGGCGTTCATAACTGCACAGCATTTTCCTGGGGCAGCAGGAGGGGGAATTTGCATATAGAATCGCGCTAGCATAACAATCAGAATTGACTTCCGTGGCCATTGGTAACGGCCGGCTCGTCCTCATGGACATATGGTACCTGAACTATCTGTTCTGCAATTAAGAGGAAAGTTCACCGTTACGGTAGCCCCCGCCTGCATGGTCACCGGATTAAGACTATTGCCGGTACCCATGCACGGGTTTCCCGTATAGTCCTGGTACGAGTCGCCAATACAGGAAGACTCATAAAGATAATAGGTCCCGGGTGTTCTTAACTGTAGAGTATATTTCCCATTGGCATCGGTAGGAGTCAGCGCCGCAAACTTGTCCGGACCGCAGTAGTTGGGATATACGGTGGAGGATCCGACGATGCATGGCTGTGATTGAGCCCGTACATAGCGACCGGGCAGTGGCGCTCCCGTAGCAGCGTTTGTAAGCGCGCCAGTAATTATAATCGATGATCCGAAAAAAGTGGAGGTTTGGGTCCCCAGGTTCGTTGTTACATTATTGCTGATGGTGATTGGTTGTGTCTGATACCATGTGTAATCTCCATTTAGCGGCGGCCCAAGCGGGTTAGGGGGGAAGGCAGATGTATTTCTTCGTGTAACTCGTATGTAGTAACTGCCCGCCGGGACGCTGGTTGTAATCGTGCCAGTAGTATCCGAAGGCCCCATGATGTAATCCGGTTCGGAAAAATATTTTTCCATGGGCGGCGATTCTGATGCACTGCGAAGGTAAACATATGCATAGTACAGCGGCACTGCAACCCCGCTGCTATTCACGTATTGAAATTTCAGGGTTAGAGTTCCATTTGCTTCTGCGCGGCCAAGGGATAACATCGTTGACAGCACGACAACCGAAATAAGAATAATCCAATGCTTCTTTTTCATTGTTGCCTCCTATGTTTTTTAAGGCATTATTCATATCCCGTTTTAGTGAACACGGTTAGAGAATAGGTAAGAGGCACCGAGTCATCATGCCGTGAACCGTGGACTCAGTGCCTCTCTACAACTGAACACCTTACCATCCCCTTCAGCAGGGATGTACTGCGGAACTGCCTACAATCTTAGGAGCTACGTATTTAATCTTTTTCAATAGGCACCTCCTTTCTCCATCCTCTAGCGAGGAACTTCCCTGTAATAAGCTACTGGGCATTGCACGTCAAAGAGGAATGATTTATTCATCTATTTCATTGGCAGCATTGTTTTTTTTCCATAAAATCTTTTTACCAATATATTCACGCCCT
>Ga0209517_10004656_pt1 | contig 17937 bp, 11 predicted proteins | sample PeaSoiMetSII2010_FD_187695 | JGI IMG/M metagenome (GOLD analysis project Ga0209517, IMG submission 187695) | Peat soil microbial communities from Weissenstadt, Germany - SII-2010 (SPAdes) (version 2) | ecosystem: Environmental > Terrestrial > Soil > Wetlands > Peat | place: Germany...
GGCACCCCCGGCCTCAGATTTTCTGCTTTTTCCAGCGCCCCTGCTTGAACAGGAGGGCGCTGGCGCCGGCAATCGCCCCCTCGGCGATCACGATCGCCCAAAACGCTCCCTTCGACTGCAGGTTCACGCGAATCGCCAGCCAATAAGCCAGAGGAATCTCCAGCAGCCAGAAGCCGAAGAAATTCACGATGGTTGGGGTGATCGTGTCGCCGGCGCCATTGAATGCCTGCAGCATGACCATGCCGTAGGCGTATCCAATGTTGCCGCAGCTGACGATGCGCAGGCAGGAGGCCGCCAGCGGCACAACTGCAGCATCATTGGTGAATAACCGCACGACCGGTTCGGCGAAGATGACGAACAGAACTCCCACCGTTCCCAGGAAAATCATGTTGTAGAGGCCGGTGCGCCAGACTGCGGTTTCGGCCCGCTCCGGCTTGCCAGCGCCCAGATTCTGCCCCACCAGCGTGGCCGCGGCGTTACTCAAGCCCCAAGAGGGCAGAATCACGAAGATGACGATACGGATCGCGATGGTGTATCCCGCGAGTGCCGCCGCCCCGAAGATGCTGATGATGCGCACCAGCCCAATCCAGCTGGTGTGGGCGATGGCAAACTGCAGTATTCCGGTCAGCGACACTCGCACCAGCCGCCACAGCACGTCGAAGCGCAGGTGAAGCTGGCGGGTGAGGATGTGAATCCGCTCCGTCCCCTTCAGCAGGCGGTAGAACTGGTAGAACACGCCAATGCTGCGCCCGGTGAAGGTCGCCAGCGCCGCGCCGGTCACGCCCATCCGGGGGAACGGGCCCCAGCCGAAGATGAGGCAGGGATCGAGAATCAAGTTGATAATGTTCGACACCCAGAGCAGCCGCATGGCGATGGCAGCATCTCCGGCGCCCCGGAAAATGGCATTATTCAGAAAGAGCAGGAGCACGGCGCAACTGCCACCCAGGCAGATTCGGGTGTAGCCGCTGCCCACCGCAACGATTTCTGGAGTAGCCCCCATCAACCTCAGAAGCCGCGGAGCCAGCAGCAGGCACGGCAACCCGATGGCCAGAGAAACAATGAAGCCCAGGGCGATGGCCTGCACGCCCGCCACGGCCGCACCCTCGGGATCTTTTTCCCCGATGCGGCGCGCGACCATGGCGGTGGTAGACAGACTGAGTCCCATGCCTACCGCGAACACCAGGCTCAGCATCGACTCAGTGAGTCCCACCGTGGCTACAGCGTTGGCGCCAAGGCGGCTCACCCAGAACACGTCCACCACCGCAAACAGAGACTCCAGCACCATCTCCAAAACCATGGGCACAGCCAACAGGAGAATGGCCCGGTTCAAACTGCCCGCGGTGTAGTCCTGATGAGAACCTCTGACGGCCTCCACCAGCGACGACCACAGGGACCGCTGCGGCTGCGCAGCAAGAGAAGTCGCTTCCATAACCAACCTTTGGCTTTCCGCAACCGCGTCCGGGACAATCCACGGACGAAGGTGCATTCAGAACAGAGAACTAACTATGAAAATCAGTCAGGGAGCCCGCGTAACAGCGGGCCGAACAGGATGGCGAGTTAGCGAGGGTTGGACATCGGTATTCCTCAGCTTGGATCGTTTAGCTTGGATCGGTTCGAATTGCGGATCCCCACAGAACCGAACAGGCGGAATTTTACCCCAAGTTCACGGCCTACGCCAAGAGCAAGAAGAACTCAACCACGAAGGTCACGAAGTATCACGAAGGACTTCAATTTCCAAGTGCTTCCTTCGTGTGACTTCGTGTCCTTCGTGGTAAAGGTTTTCTTTCGCCGACTTCTTCGACTACGGCTTCTCCGCCAGGTTCAAAACCCGCGCCGAGACCGCGCCGTTTTTCAACATCCCGCCGAGAATCAACGGCCCCAGCGGCGTGGAGAGAATTCCCCGGCCGTCGGCGCGCACGTCAAACGTGTCTTCGGTGACCGTCTCCCAGTGAGCGCCATGCATGTCAAAGGCAAACGTAACGGGAGAGATCTCGGCGAGTTTGCCGTCGGAATCCAGCCCCTTGTAGTTATGAGGAGTGGTGGTGCCTCCCGAGAACAGAATCTTGTGCTGGTGTTCGCCCGCTCCCGCGATGATGCCGAACCGCCCCGGCCCGGGATGCGGAGGCAGCTTGCTCCACGTGATTTTGTTGGGATCTTTTTTGTCGATCTTGCCCATCCAGCACTCGTCGGAGGCGACATAGGCCGCGCCGGCAGCCGGGTTTTTCATGGCGCCGGCGCCATCCACGTACACGATGGCATCGTCAGTCAAACCTCCGGCATGCCCGAAAACCGGAGTTCCGGGAAAGGGTGTGGCCTCGCTCCAGGTATCCTTTTCGGCGTCGTAGACCTGGACGAGGTTGACCGGCCCGCTTTTCGATCTTCCGCCCACCAGATAGATGTAGCGGTCGTGATCGACGCCGATGACCGCGCTGTCGACCGGCACGGGGATGTCTTTCGCGCGGTACCAGCGATGCTCGTCGGCCAGAAAGGAATTCACGTCGCCGTTGATGATTTCGTTGCCCTGCCCGTCGACCGAATATCCGCCAAACACAAAAACTTGCCCTCGCGCGCCCACCGCGGACGCGGCCAGGCGCCCGGCAACTCCCGGCACCGGCCGGCCTTCGATCCACTTGCCTGACTTGAAGCGCAGGACATACATCTTGTTGGTGATGTCGTCCCAGGTCTTCTTGGTGCCGACGCCCATCAGCGAATAGACTTCGATGCCATTCTTGAGCGACGCAACGGCATTGTTGGACACTGCGACCGGCATGGGTGGAATTTTCGGATGCTCGGCCGCCAGCAGGAAAATAGCGCACAGCACCGGGAGCAGCAGTGAAAGAAAAAAGGCAGGCAGTTTTTTCATCGCTGAAATATTACGTCTTCGAGCCCGCGGCGGCAAAGCGGGCGGCGGGTGATGATTGACTAAACCCTCGCCTCCTTGATCAGTCCCTGGCGGACTCCGTGAATGAAGTCGGTATAGGCGGGAGTTTGTCCGTTGGCCCGCATGTGGGTGGCGATCTGGCCGCGATGATAGGCCGAGTGCAGCACGACGTGGGTCAGGACGTCCACAATCGTGCTGGTCCACTGCTCGCCCTTGCTGTTCTTGTAAGAAATGGTTTGAGAAACGTCCCCGGCGGTGATCAGATCGAGAAATGCGAGCCACAGACCGCCCAGCGTGGCCGCTTCTGCCTCACACTGCGCCAGGTCCGGCTCGGGCCATACCGGGATACTCTGAGGCTGCTGCTTGAGCCGCTCCAGCCACACCCGCTCAGCGGCCAGAATGTGGGACATCAGCTGCAAAGATCGGTGATTTGAGGGGCTGGCATTTGCGCCGCCAGCGGCTCGGATCGCGGCTAAAACCTCGTGGTTCGCCCATTCATCGTAGGCGAACTGGCGGCGCAGATAATCAGCAAGATTCACGAAGCGGCCTCCGTCGCGTGGCGTCCAGCGACTTAACCAATGTAATCCGTTCGCGCCGCCGGAGGCAAAATCACAGGAATCGCTGACGCTTGGATCTTTGGGTAGATGAGGGCGTCATCCCGAACTCGGCGCAGTTCAGCCGAGTGAGAAATCTCGCGTGGGAAGTTTCTGGACTCACGGGCCAGTCTGCGCGCGAGATCCTTCCCTCCGCCTGAAAAGCGGCTCCGGTCAGGATGACTTCCTCCAGGAATCACTAGCGACGGACGATCGACACTCAACCCACACCATCCAAAGTTGTAACCATCCTTTCACATTTCAGGACTAGACTGCAGATGTTGAGTTGCGCACAACTTCTGATGCCACGCAAAGCGCCAGCGTCCCGAAATGCCGGAGCCGGAGAAGTTGAAGCGAACCCGCGTCCAGCCAAGGCGGCAGCGGAACCGAAACTGGGTGGCCCGGACGATCTGTCACGCCTCGCCCTGAAGGCTTGCCTCATCGCGCGCGACGCCGCCTTCAATGTGCGCGACCTGCTCACCAATTCTTCGCGCATGGCGTTTCTCGCCATCAAGGATTGCGAAAAAGAACTCGACCTGATCGAGCGGCAGATCGACGAGCGGTTGCCTGCGGCTATCACGCGGGTGAATGAGGCGCGGGCCCGCCAGTTGCTTTCTAGCCTGAAGTCCACGACTGACCTGGAGCGCATAGGGGACCTGGTGATGAGCGTCGCGATGCGGGTGCAAGCCCGGAGCTCAAAGATGGCGGCCGCCGATGTGCGTCAACTGGTGGAAATGTCGGCCGTGCTGCGCGACATGCTCGACCTGGTTCACCAGGGCTTCTCCACGCTGGATCTGGAGTGTGCCCGCAAAGTGCTGCAGATGGATAAAGAGATTGACCGCGTCTGCCACGCCCTGTTCCAGAAGCATCTCGCGGAAACCGTGGCGCAGGGCGATACCACCGGTTTCGATGTATTGCTCATGGCCCAGGCCCTGGAGCGCGCCGGAGACCATACCACGAATCTCGCCGAGGATCTCTACAGCCTGATCGAAGGACGCAGCCTGCGCCATGCGCCGAAGAAGAAAGCGGCGAATTAGGAGTTTCTAGTGTAGCGCGTCAAACAAACGGACATTTATAAGTCGCCGGCTTCCCCTGTGATCCTCTGTGCCCTCTGTGGTTAAAGCCTTTGACCCCCTCGCCGGACACCACGGATCACGCCGGTCGAGGCGCAATACTTAACGATCACTATTTCCGACGCACTACACTAGTTCTCAGTTCTCAGACAGAACCGGCAATCCACCCATGTCAATGGGAACAACGATTCCGGACCGCCAGCGAAGAAGGCTGGCGCGAGTGCCGAATTTACTGAAAAATGAGAACTGGGAACTGAGAACTTTTCTCACAAATTCATCGTTCATTAACACGTTGGAAACATTCGCGCAACATTAGCCCCATACAGTCTTGAAGTGTGTCCTCCCCCTTGGAGAAGTCCTGTGACTTCGTGGGGCCCTGAAGCGAAAAAATGCATCAGCCAGTCGAATTCCACGAGCGAAACGGGAACTCCAGCAGCCCTGCCCCGTTTCGTCCAGTCATTTTTGTGGTCGAGGACGACGAGGATATCGCGCGCCTCATCTCGCACAATCTGCAGGCGGCCGGGTTCGAAGTGCAGAGTTTTGTCAGCGGCGCTTCGGTGTTGTCGGAGGCCGCGCGGGAAATGCCGGCGCTGTTTCTGCTCGATGTGATGTTGCCGGGGACCGACGGGTTCGAACTCTGCCGCCACATTCGCCAGACCCCGATCCTTTCGGCGACGCCCATCATCTTTCTTACCGCGAAAACTGCGGAGGCCGACCGGGTCAAGGGATTGGAACTGGGCGGCGACGATTACATCACCAAGCCGTTCAGCCCTCGCGAACTGGTGGCCCGTATTCGCAGCGTGCTGCGCGGATTGGGCCAGATCCCCGCGGCTGGGGACGTAATGCGATTAGGCGAACTGGAAATCGACGTCTCGTCGATGACCGTGCAGGTGCAGGGCCGCAATGTTCTCACCACAGTTCGCGAATTCCGCCTGCTGGAATATTTGGCCACGCATCGCGGCCGGGTCCTGACGCGTGATCAACTGCTCGACGCCGTGTGGAAAGAGACTCCTTTCGTGACGCCGCGATCGATCGACGTTTACATCCGCCGCCTGCGCGAAAAAATCGAACTCGACCCCCGCCATCCGCAATATTTGAAGACCCTGCGCGGCATCGGCTACCGCTTCGAGGTGCCGAAATAAAGCGGACGTGCACGATACTCATCCTGATGTCATCCTGAGCGAAGTCTTCGTCCGCGAAAAGCGGACGAAAACGCAGTCGAAGGATCCCTATCGCCAAGATCAGAGTCTGCAAGTTGGGGGTCCTCTCGCGAAATAAGAGGCCAAAGCGAACTCCTTCCACATCCGTAAGCGGGGTAGGGATCCTTCGACTCCGAGGCTGGTCAGCTGCGCGAACCAGCCTCTCCGCTCAGGGTGACAAGGCAAGGTGATTGCGGGCATCCACTCTTTTCATCGCACGCTCCGGCCCCGTCGTTTATTCTGCCTACATCCTTAAATGGCCTCGAACCAGCCCAAGCCACTTTGGAAAGCCGACGACCAGCATGCCCGCCTGGCCGAAGTGATTGCCCATTCCGACGAACCTGCGAAAGATAACCCTCTGCGCCGGGACGTGCGCTCGCTGGGCGCGATCCTCGGACAAGTCCTGGTCGAGCAGTCCGGTCAGGAATTGTTCGACTCCGTGGAAGAGTTGCGGCGACTGCTGATTGAGCATCGCGAAACGGTTCGCCGCAGTCCGGAGCAGGCTTCTTCACCCGAACTCATGGTCAAGGCGCAAGAGATCGTTACCCGGATGGACCTGCCCCGCGCCTACCAGGTCACCAAGGCCTTCGCGACCTATTTCGAACTCACCAATTTGGCCGAGACCAACCACCGGCGGCGCCGCCGCCGCGCCGGCCAACTGGACCGCGAACACGCTCCGCTCCCCGGCTCGTTCCGGGGAACCCTGTTGCGCATGAAAGAAGCCGGGATTGCGGCAGAGGACGCCGTCGCCGCGCTCGGCCAGATCGCGATCACTCCGGTGTTCACGGCGCATCCTACCGAGGTCGCGCGGCAGACGGTGCTGCTGAAGCGCCGCCGCATCGCGCAGGAACTGGAACGCCTCGATCGCCTGCCGCTGACCGCGGAGGAAGCGGAGGATTGCGAAAACAACATCCGTGCCGAAGTCACTTCACTTTGGCAGACTGACGAAGTCCGCCTGGCGAAGCCGACGGTGGACGATGAAATCCGCATGGGGCTGCGGTACTTCCGCCTGTCGCTGTTCGATGCGCTGCCAAAAATCTATGCCGAGATCGCGGAATCGTTTAGCGACGTTTACGGTCTCGATCTCAACGAAAACAACTTGCCCAACCTGGTGCATTTCGGTTCCTGGATTGGCGGAGACCGCGACGGAAACCCGCTGGTGAAGCCGGATTGCATTCGCGGCGCGCTGGAGATGGCGCGCGCGCTCATTCTGCGCGAGTACTTGAACGACGTGGAGTCGCTGAGCGACCGGCTCAGTTCTTCGCGCCGCCAAACCGGAGTTTCGGAAGAATTGTTGTCGCGATTGAAGCATTACGAACGCACGATTGCGGGCGTGCACCTGGCGTGGGGACCGCACAACACGACGGAAAGTTATCGCCGCTTCCTCTCCTACATGTTTCACAAGCTGCAACAAAGCCGCGAGGCCGTGGACGCTCCTGCCGCCTACCGCGACGCCGCCGAGTTTGAGCACGATCTTCTCCTCGTGCAAAGCAGCCTCCAATCCCATCGAGGAGAGCGGCTGGCGCGAACCTACGTTAGTTCCTTGTTGCGGAAGGTACGTACGTTCGGCTTTCACCTGCACACGCTCGACATCCGCCAGCACGCCCGGGTGCACGCCCGGGTGATCGAGGAACTTGGGCCCTCGCCCGAGCGCAGCACGAACTCGGCCGAGAGCCGCGAACTGCTCGAGACTTTTCGCACCATCGCGAAACTGAAACGCACGTATCCCGCGCAGTCCATTCGCCACTACATCATCAGCGGCGCGGAATCGGAGGAAGATGTGCTGGCCGTGGTCCGGCTGGCGAAAATCGCCGAGGTCGAAGTCGCCGGGTCAGCAAACGACCCCGGCTTGATGCCGGTGCCGCTGTTCGAATCCATCGACTCCCTGCGGACGGCGGGCGCCGTCATGCGCCGTCTGTGGAGCGATCCTGAATATCAGCCGCTGCTCGATTCCTGGGGACGCTGGCAGGAAGTCATGCTCGGCTACTCGGACTCCAACAAAGACGGAGGCATGCTCACCAGCACCTGGGAACTCTATAAGGCTCATCGGGATTTGCATCAAGCGGCAAAAGAATGCGGAGTGAAACTTCGTCTCTTCCACGGCCGCGGCGGAACGGTGGGCCGTGGCGGTGGGCCCACGCATGCCGCCATTCTCGCGCAGCCGCCGGGATGTTTTTCCGGCCAGATCCGCATCACCGAGCAAGGCGAAGTGCTCAACTGGAAGTATGCCGACCCGGTGCTCGCCGAATGGAATCTGGAACTGATGATCGCGGCGAGTCTGGAAACTTTGACCTTGCGCGGAGAACAACATTCCCAGCATCCCACCCGCTGGGAAGAAGCCATCGAGGAAATGTCGCAGGAGGCGTACCGCATCTACCGCCGCGAGATTGCCGACAATCCCGAAGTGCTGGAATATTTTGAGCAGGCGACTCCGGTCAACGAGTTGGACACGGCACGCATCGGATCGCGCCCGTCTCGCAGAACGAAGGGACGGCGGCTCGAAGATTTGCGCGCCATCCCTTGGGTCTTTGGCTGGATGCAGAGCCGCCACGCCGTGCCCGCCTGGTTCGGCGTGGGCCATGCCCTCGAGCAATTTGCGAGCAACGGGTCCGGGCACGAGCAACTTCTGCGCCAGATCGCGCGCGGCTTTCCGGCGTTCTCGGAACTGCTGCGCAACGTGGAGCTGGGCATGGCCAAAGCGGATCTCGGAATCGCGCGCGACTATTCCGGGCTGGTGGGGAATGCGGCGCTCCGCAGGCGCGTTTTCTCCCTGCTGGAGGAGGAATTCCTGCGCTCCCGCCGCATGATTCTGCGCGTGACCGGCCAGCGGGAATTGTTGAGCCGCAATCGTGTGCTGGCCCGCTCCATCCGCCTGCGTAATCCTTACGTCGACCCCATGAGCCTGATTCAGGTGGAACTGTTGCGGCGCAAGCAGCAGGGACAGCAGACTTCAGACCTGGAGTATCCCCTGGGCGCAACCATCAACGGGATCGCCGCCGGCCTGCATAATACCGGGTAGGAACGGATTGATGATTTCTGATTGTTGATTGTTGATTGAAGGCCTATGACCGCGAGTAGCCTCGCAGACCTGCAATCTGCAATCGCCAATCTAAAATCCTCGACGCGACGAGGTCATTCCTTGATCGCTGCACCGGCAGGACCGGCAGCGGCTGGGCTCGAGGCTTCGCGGGACGACTTCTTCTTCGCGGGTTGCCTCGCAGCTTCAGCCCGCTTCCGCTCCTGGTACCGGCGGTCATGAGATTGTTGATCGGACGCTTGCTTCTTCATACCTCCATCATGTCACAAATCGGGCGGCCCGTATCCCTGCCCATGTGGCGACGGCCGCCTCGGCCGTCCAAGCGATGGCGAAGCCAAGCGTCCCCACAGACGCAAAACTCTCCCCCTTGACAAACTCAGCCCCCGGGAGCAGAATTCTTAAAGGCGAATAAAAAGCGAACATGCCTCCGCGGCTCCAGTCCATGAACACCAGCCCCGGCGCTCCCTGAAATTCTTCCGAGGAATCTTATGTCTTCCGCAGTGGTTTCCACTTCGGCGGCCCTGGGCCGCCCTTTTGTCTTTGATGACGCAGATATTGTGGCGCATTGTCATCCTGAGCGTAGCGAGAAGTGCGCGAAGCGCATTTCCCGCGGAGTCGAAGGATCCCTATCTCTACGTTCTGCCGACCCCAGGTTGGCCCGCGTAACCCCGGCTTCGCGGCTCGATATTCGTCCCGCGCCGGAAATGGTTTCGAGCGGCGTCTCGGCCCTTGACGCCCTGACCGGGGGCCTGCCGCGCGGATGTCTGACTGAAATCTGCGGTCCCGCTTCCTCGGGACGCACCACCTTGCTGCTGGCCGCTGTGGCCGCCGCCACGCGCCGCGGAGAATTCTGCGCAGTGGTCGATGCCAGTGACGCGCTCGACCCCCACTCTGCGGCAGCTGCCGGCGTGGAGTTGGAACGGTTGCTGTGGGTGCGCTGCGGCGAGGATCCTCCCCAAAAATCGCGGTCCAAACCCGGGTGCCCCATTTCTCGCGCGCCTTTTGCGCGAGAAGTGGGGATTTCCTCGCAAGTAGCGCTCGACTTCGACCGCACTGGATGGAAGGAAAACAGCCCGCGGCAATCGGAGCATCGTCTGGAGCAAGTCCTGCGCGCCACGGATTTGCTTCTCGAAAGCGGCGGCTTCGGCCTGATCGTCCTCGATCTCGGCGATCTGCCGCCGCAGGCAGCGCGCCATATCCCATTGACCACGTGGTTCCGCTTCCGCCGCGCGGTCGAGTACACGCCCACGATCCTGCTGGCCATCGAGCAGCACCCCATCGCCGGAAGCTGCTCCTCGCTGCTGCTGCAGTTGGGATCGGCAGATGCAGCCGCGGAGCGGCGCAAGAATGCAGCCCACGGCGCCAGCCGTGGGTCAGCCGATAGAGATGATGAAGCCCCGGAAGGGCGGAAGAAAATAAATCTACCCGTTCAACCCGAACTTGCTCTCTTATATCCCGCGCACGCGCAACTGCTCACAGGACTGAATATCACCGCCGAACTCATCCGTTCGCGCCTGGACCGCAAACCCGCGCGCTCGGTCGCGTTCGCCACGACAACTGCCTGGGCGGGATGAATCCATGACTCAACGAATCCATGACTCAACGAACCAATGACTCAATCACTCAATGACTGAATGACTCAATGTCGCCATGCCGTTTGCCTGCATCTACGTGCCGAATTTTCCCGTGGCGGCGGCACTGCGCGCCGAACCGGAACTACAAGCCCGCGCCGTCGCCATTCTGGAAGGCAAACCTCCGCTGGAAAAAACCATCGCAGTCAATAAAAAGGCCGCCCGCATGGGAATCGCGCCGGGCATGACCAGGGCCCAAGCAGAACTGTGCCCGGAGCTGGCGTTACGACCGCGTTCCCCGCTGCAGGAATTCGCCGCGCATGCCGCCTTGCTCGATTGCGCCCAGTCGTTCTCGCCGTGCGTGGAAGATGCCGCCTGCGACACCGTCCTGCTTGATCTTGCAGGCATGGAATCCCTGTTCGGACCGCTGCCCGAAATTTCCCGCGCCCTCTCCAACCGTGTGGCCACGCTCGGACTCGAGGCAAACGTTGCCGTGGCACCCAATCCCGATGCGGCCGTGCTCGCCGCCCGTGGATTTTCCGGCGCGGGATCATGTGGCGCGGGCGCCCTCGCCCGCGCAGTCGTCACCGTAATCCTCTGCGGCGAAGAAGCCGAACGATTGGGCCCCTTGCCGGTGGAAGTGCTCTTCGCCGATCAGCTCGGAGAAGACCGTCCCGATGGAGACGAGAAAAAAGCTGCCAGCCGCCTGCTCGAAACCCTCGATCGCTGGGGCATACGCAACCTGCGTGGGTTGGCCGCGTTGCCGGAAGTTTCGCTCAGCGAACGTCTGGGACAAGAAGGCCTGCGCCTGCAGCAACTGGCGCGGGGCGCCGCTTCGCGCACTCTGGTCCCGGTGGAAGCGCCGCCGGTGTTTGAAGAAGCTGTCGAACTGGAGCACCCTATCGTCCTGCTCGAGCCTCTGGCCTTTTTGCTCAATCGTCTGCTCGAGCAACTCTGCACTCGCCTGGCGTCCCGTTCCCTGGCCACGCAAGAACTGCACCTAACTTTGGAGCTAGAAAATTTCTCGCCGTTCAATCAGCAATCAAAAATCAAAAATCAACAATTTCTCCGCATCCTGCGCCTGCCGCTTCCCATGCTCGACACCAAAGTTTTTCTCAAGCTGCTGCAACTGGATTTGAATGCGCACCCGCCGGGCGCGCCCATCGTGAAGATCCATCTGGCCGCCGAACCGGCCCGTCCGCGATCCGCGCAGGGAGGCTTGTTCCTGCCTCCATCGCCGGAACCCGAGAAACTGGAACTCACCCTCGCCCGCATTGCCGGGATGGTCGGCGGAAACAAGGTTGGAGCGCTGGAGTTGCTCGACACGCACCATCCCGAGGGCTTTCGCATGCAGCGCTTTGTGGCCGAAGCCCCGCGAAAAAATGAGCGCGAAAAAACTCCAGCCGCGGCAGAAGAAAAGTCGGCCGTCACCGCTCTGCGCCGTTTCCGTCCACCACTGCACGCTACTGTAACTCTGGAAAACGGCCAGCCAACGTTTTTGGTTTGTCGAAAAAAAGACGTGCAGGGCGAGGTGCTGTGGAAAGCCGGCCCGTGGCGCTCCTCCGGCGACTGGTGGGAACGCGAAGCCTGGTCGCGCGACGAGTGGGACATTGCTCTTCAAAACAGCGCCCTGCGCAACGGCGATGCCGTCTCTTTCTACCGCCTGGTGCACGATCTGCTGGGCGGCGGCTGGTTCGTGGAAGGTACCTATGACTGACGATTTTTCACCACAGAGGCACAGAGACACAGAGAGAACCTTTTGAAAATCTTGTTTTTTATCTTTAGGTCCTCTCTGTGCCTCTGTGTCTCTGTGGTGAATGGTTTTGTCCTACGTCGAACTTCACGCCCGCTCCGCTTTCAGCTTTCTCGAAGGCGCGTCTCTGCCCGAGGAGCTGGCCGCAGTCTGCGCCCAGCTCAATCTGCCCGCCATGGCGCTGCTCGACGCCGATGGTGTGTACGGCGCGCCGCGCTTTCACCTGGCGGCCAACAAAGCAAAAATCAAAGCCCACATCGGAGCGGAAGTCACGGCCAATCTTTTTTCACCACAGAGGCACAGAGACTCAGAGAAAAACAATCAAAAATCAAACCTTAGAAATCAAAATACGAATTCCTCTGTGTCTCTGTGCCTCTGTGGTGAATTCCGTCTTCCCTTGCTCGTCTCCTCGCGCCTCGGCTATCAGAATCTCTGCCGCCTGATCACCAAAATGAAGTTGCGCGCCAAAAAAGGCGAAGGCGCGGTCTGCAGAGAAGAAGACGAACTCGAAGAACATGCTGAAGGCCTCATCTGCCTGACCGGCGGCGCAGAAGGGCCGCTGGCGGCGGGGTTGCAGCAGGGCGGCATCGACGAAGCTCGACGGCGCGTCGATCAACTCATCGGAATCTTCGGCCCCAAAAACGTCTACGTCGAACTGCAGCGCCATTTCCAGCGCGAAGAAGAATCCCGCAATCGCGCCGCGATCGACATTGCGCGCTCCCTGAACCTTCCTGTGCTGGCCACCAACGGAGTCTGCTACGCCACCGCCAAAGCCCGCGAACTCTGCGACGCCTTCACCGCCATCCGCCACCACAGCACTCTCTCCACCGCCGGACGCCTGCTTGCCCGCAACTCCGAGCGCTTCCTGAAATCCGCGCAGGAAATGCAGCAACTCTTCGCCGACCTGCCTGAAGCCATCACCAACACGCTGGAAGTTTCTTCCCGCCTGGAATTCACGCTGAACGATCTTGGCTACGAATTCCCGCGCTATCCCGTGCCCGAAGGCGAAACCATGAACTCATTCCTGCGCGAGCGCTCCTGGGAAGGGTTCCGCCAGCGCTATGGCCGCGCCGCGCCCGACATGCAAACCCGCACCCGGCGCCAGATTGAGAAAGAACTCGCGCTCATTGAAAAACTTAAACTGGCAGGCTACTTCCTCATCGTCTGGGACCTGATCCGCTATTGCCGCGAGCAAAATATTCTCGTGCAGGGACGCGGCTCCGCCGCCAACAGCGCCGTTTGCTACTCGCTCGGCATCACCGCAGTCGACGCCGTCAGCATGGAACTGCTCTTCGAGCGCTTTCTTTCCGAAGAACGCGGCGAGTGGCCCGACATCGATCTCGACCTGCCTAGCGGCGACGAACGCGAAAAAGTCATCCAGTATGTTTACCAGCACTACGGCGAACGCGGCGCCGCCATGACCGCCAACGTCATCACCTATCGCAACCGCATGGCCGCGCGCGAAATGGGCAAGGCGCTGGGGTTCGATCCGGAAACGCTGCAGAAAATTTCCGCCGCGGTCGCCACCTGGGAATTTCGCGACGAAAACGATGCCCTCGACCGCCGCTTCCGCGACGCGGGACTCGACCTTAACCATCCCCGGCTGCGCAAATATTACGAACTCTGCCTCGCCGTGCAGGACATGCCGCGCCATCTCGGCCAGCACTCCGGCGGCATGGTCATCTGCCAGGGACAACTCGACTCCGTCGTGCCACTCGAGCCCGCCTCCATGCCCGGCCGCGTCGTCGTGCAGTGGGACAAAGAGGATTGCGCCGACATGGGCATCATCAAAGTCGATCTGCTCGGCCTCGGCATGATGGCCGTGCTTAAGGATTCCATCGAACTCATTCGTGACCACTATCACGAAGAGGTAGACCTGGCGCATCTGCCGCAGGACGATCCGCCGGTGTACTCCGCATTGCAGCAGGCCGACACGATCGGCTTGTTTCAGGTGGAAAGCCGCGCGCAAATGTCGTGCCTGCCGCGCCTGCGCCCGAAACGTTTCTACGACATCGTGGTGCAAGTCGCGATCATCCGCCCCGGTCCGATCGTCGGCCAGATGGTAAATCCGTTTCTGCAACGCCGTCAGGGACGCGAAGCCGTCACCTATCCGCATCCCTCGCTCGAACCCGTGCTGAAGCGCACACTCGGCGTCCCACTCTTTCAGGAGCAACTGCTGCGGCTGGCCATGATCGCGGCCAACTTTACCGGAGGCGAAGCCGAAGAACTTCGTCGCGCCATGGGCTTCAAACGCTCGCAGGCGCGCATGAAAGAAATTGAAGCCAAGCTGCGTGCCGGCATGACGCAAAATAGAATTCCGGCGAAAGCGCAGGAAGAAATTATTCTTTCCATCACTTCCTTTGCGCTCTACGGATTCCCCGAGTCGCACGCCGCCAGCTTCGCGCTGATCGCGTATGCCAGCGCTTATTTGAAGTGCCACTACTTGGCCGCCTTCACCGCGGCTTTGCTCAACAACCAGCCCATGGGATTTTATTTGCCGGCCACCATCGTCAAAGATGCGCAGCGCCACGGCTTGAAGCTGCTGCCGGTGGATGTGACGCGGTCGGAATGGAATTGCACGCTGGAAACAGTTCTCGGTTCTCAGTTCTCAGTTCTCAGCAAAAACCCAGCCGCAGAGCGGCGACAGAATGCAGCCCACGGCGCCAGCCGTGAGTTAGACGCCGAAAATGCAGAAGCCCCGGAGGGGCGAAAGAATATCGTCCTCCGCATGGGCCTCCGCTACGTTCGTGGCTTGCGTGAAGAAGCCGCCCAGGCTCTAGTGCGCGAACGCATGCGCGTTTCCTTCGCATCCATCCACGACCTCACCCGCCGCGTTCCTGAATTACGGAAAGACGAACTCACCACGCTGGCTGAAATCGGCGCGTTAAACCCAGTTGCCAGCAGCCAGTTGCCATTAGCCAGTAAAACCCTTGTCATTCCGACCCCCGAGCGCACGCGAGGGGCGGAGGAATCTCGGTACTTGCAACTTGGTACTCGCAACTCGCAGTTTCACCGCCGCGACGCGCTCTGGCAGGTCGAACGCGCCGTCCGCGGCTCCGGACCGCTGCTTGAACAACAACCCGAGCCCGACTCTCCCTCGCCGCTTGAGCCCATGAACCACGAAGAGCGCCTGGTCGCCGACTTTCACGGCACTGGACTCACCGTCGGCCCGCATCCCATGGCCTGCCGCCGCGACTGGCTCAATGCCATGGGCATCCGCCGCGCCAGCGAACTGCGCGACCTTCCCAGCGGCAAGCGCCTCCGCATCGGAGGCTGCGTCATCACCCGTCAACGTCCCGGGACCGCCAAGGGATTTGTGTTTGTCAGCCTGGAAGATGAAACCGGAGTGGCCAACGCCATCATCACGCCCGACCTGTTTCATCAGAATCGCCTGCTGCTGGCCAGCGAGCGCTTCCTCGCCATTGAAGGCATTCTGCAGAATCAGGACAACGTCATCTCCGTCCGCGCCGAACGCGTGCAGCCGCTGTTCGTCACCAAAGCGGAAACCGTCTCGCACGACTTCCACTGACTTTTCACCACGGAGGCGCGGAGGCACGGAGAAAAATTGTTAATAGTTGATTTTTATTGTCGATTGAAATCCGTGAAGATCCGTGAAATCCGTGGCCAAGATTTTCTCCGTGCCTCTGTGTCTCTGTGGTGAATAATCCCTTCACTTCCCCGTATAGCTCACTCTCCAGATCGAGTTTGACCCATCATCGCTCACCAGCAGCGATCCATCCAGCGCCACTGCGATCCCCACCGGACGCCCCCACACATGACCATCCGGCAGCACGAATCCGGTCAGGAAATCCTGATACTCGCCGGTGGCGTGCCCGGCCTGATGCAGCGGCACGCGAATCACTTCATAGCCCACGCGCACCGCCTTGTTCCACGATCCATGTTCCGAAGCAAAAATGTCTCCCTTATATTCCGCAGGGAACTTGTCCGCCCCGTAAAAGGTCAACTCGAGCGAAGCATTGTGCGGCTGCAGCAGCACGTCGGGAACGATCACCTTATCTTTCAATTCCGGATGTTTCCCCTGCTGCCGCGGATCCTGATGTGCCCCGATGTACCACCACGGCCAGCCATAGAATCCGCCTTCCTCGACGTGAGTGATGTAGTCGGGCACAAGGTTGTCGCCGAGCGCATCGCGTTCGTTGACCGAGCACCAGAGCTCGCCCGTCTGCGGATTCACCGCAATCCCGCCCCCGGCATTGCGAATGCCGTAGGCATACACCTTCAATTCACAATTCGCCGGATCACAGGCCAGAATGTCGGCGCGATCCTTCTCCCGAGGATGGGTATCGGCATCGTCATCGTTCGACGCCGAGCCCACGGCGACAAACATCTTTTTGCCATCCGGAGAAAATTCGAGCGCCCGCGTCCAATGCCCGCCCCCCGATGGCAGGTCGGCGATGTGCTGCGACGCACCGCTCGCCTTCATATCTCCATTGTGATAGGGAAAGCGAATCACCTCGTTGGTATTGCCCACGTAAATCCACTGCGGATCCGGCCCCGGCGGGTAAAACGCAATCCCGTAGGGCTGCTTCAAGCCCTCCACAAAAATCGCAGACTGCTCCGGCTTGCCATCGCCGGTCATGCCGCGAAAGACGCGAATTCGCCCGGCATCGCTCTCGGCCAGGAAAATGTCGCCATTGGGAGCGGTGCGCAGCCATCGCGGATTTTCGAGTCCAGCCGCGAAGAGTTCCACCTTGAATCCGGCGGGCGCCACCGGCCACACGTTCTCGGGCCGCGCCACCGGTTCGGCGCCGTTGCTCGCGGAGTCGGTAGCATAGGGTTGCGGCAGGTCTTTCACCGAGATCTTGCGAACCGTTCCCGGCTTCTCATAGCGGAAATCGGTAAACGGCGCGTTGGGAGACGCGTCCTTCAACGCGCCTGTGTCCACTTCCGGGCCCGGGGCTGGCTTCGCGCTGGCGCTCACTTTGCCGGAGGCCATCGCCTCCACGTAGGTGATGATCTGCCATCGTGCCTGCTCCGGCAGAGTCGCCCAGACCGGCATGCCGTTATCCACGTCTCCCTTAGTGACGAACCAGAACACTTCGCCCGACGTCACTCCCTTCAACTTGCCATCCACGAGAGAAGGCACGTTGCCTGTTCCCTTCCCGGCTTTTCCGTGACAGGCCAGGCAGTTCCGCGCGTAGAGCTGCTTCCCGGCATCCACGGCCGCCTGCTGCCCGGCATAGGGATTCTTCTGCGCCTTCGCCGAGGCGGGCGCGTCATGAAACGGTTTGTCGACCGCCCGCCCAGCGGCCAGCGGAAGAAGAGACAACAGAACAGCCGGGACGAGCCTCTTGGTACCCAAACGCATAAGTATCCTCACGGGTAGATTTTTTCCACCTAGACTAGGCGCTTAGTGTAAACGATGCGAAGCAGCGCTTCAGGATGAAAATCTTTTCAACCGGTTGCGATCCGCAGAAGGAGTATGAGCGAGGTCGTGGCGTAATGCAAAGTGGGCTCTGGGCAGGCAGCAGAAAAAACGAGGGGCGACCTAGGTCGCCCCTCAGCCGAGTTGAATTACCGAGTCATCCTCTGGCCAGAATCCTTCTGTGTCCTTCTAATACGGCAGGACAAGGGTATTGGTCAGCACGACCGGATAGAGGAAGTTCTTGCTCAAGTCGGCCGCAGCGCCGTCCTCCTGCAGAGAACCGGTACCAGAAATGACAGCTTGTTCATTGTTGAGGAAGCCGATAGCAATGTTATTGCTCGAGATCGCAAACAGTGATCCGATAAATCCGGGCGAGAACACGTAGTCTCCGCCGCCGGTGGTGGTGAACGGGGTATCCGCCAGACTGGCCACATTCACCGAATT
>Ga0209517_10004657_pt1 | contig 17936 bp, 16 predicted proteins | sample PeaSoiMetSII2010_FD_187695 | JGI IMG/M metagenome (GOLD analysis project Ga0209517, IMG submission 187695) | Peat soil microbial communities from Weissenstadt, Germany - SII-2010 (SPAdes) (version 2) | ecosystem: Environmental > Terrestrial > Soil > Wetlands > Peat | place: Germany...
GCTACGGAGACGGGAAGGCCGGTTTCCTCGCGGATGCGCTTGTCGAGGTTCTTGATGAGCGCGCCGCCGCCGGTGAGCACGATGCCGCGATCGCTGATGTCCGCGGAAAGCTCGGGCGGAGTCCTCTCCAGGGCTACGCGGATGGCGTTGACGATGACGGCAATGCACTCGCCCAACGCTTCGCGAATCTCGCTGTCGTCGATGGTGATGCTCTTGGGCACGCCCTCGATGAGATTGCGCCCCTTGATCTCCATGGTCAGGGGCTTGTCCAGCGGGTATGCGGAGCCGATTTCAATTTTGATGTGCTCGGCGGTGCGCTCCCCGATGAGCAGGTTGTACTTCCGTTTCAGATAATTGGTAATGGCCTCGTCCATCTGGTTCCCGGCCATGCGAACGGAGCGGGAGTAGACGATTCCGGACAGTGAGATGACGGCGATATCACTCGTGCCGCCGCCGATGTCGACCACCATGTTGCCCCCCGGCTCTTGAATCGGGAGTCCCGCGCCGATGGCCGCGACCATGGCCTGTTCGACCAGGTAGACTTCGCTGGCCTTGGCGCGATAGGCGGAGTCCTCGACGGCGCGTTTTTCCACCTGGGTAATCTCGGAAGGCACGCCGATGACGATCCGCGGATGCACCAGCATCTTGCGGTTATGTGCCTTCTGAATGAAGTAGTTGAGCATCTTTTCGGTGACTTTGAAGTCGGCGATGACGCCGTCCTTCATGGGCTTGATGGCCACGATGTTGCCGGGGGTGCGGCCCAGCATCTCCTTGGCCTCTTTCCCCACGGCTTCCACCTCACCGGTGTTCTTGTTGATGGCCACGATGGAGGGCTCGTTGACAACGATGCCCTTTCCGGCTGCGAAGACCAGTGTGTTGGCGGTGCCAAGATCGATGGCCAAGTCGCTGGAGAACATGCTGAAGAGCGAGCGCAGGCCGTGCGACCGCGAGGAGCGGGATGGATAACCGTTCAATGACATTGGAAAATTAAATCTACCTCAAAATGTATTGTACGGCCAGCGGGCCGTTGCCGTATTTGAAGCATTGGACGAGGCGGAGTTGGGTTCCAATGCGGTAAACTCAGGTGTTTGCCGGGATGGCAGGCCTCCCTATCGCCGCTCCGGCTCCTCATCTCTCTTCGAGGTTTTTTGCATGACGTATCCGACTTATCAAAATCTGATTGGCGGCCAGTGGCAGCCGGCTCTGAGCGGCAAAACAATCCTCAACCTGAACCCGGCAGACCACACAGATGTGGTGGGTGCCTTTCCGTCGTCGCATGCCGAGGATGTGGCGCTGGCCGTGGCCGCGGCCAAAAAGGCCTACGCCGCCTGGCGGCTGGTGCCGGCGCCCAAGCGGGCCGAGGTGCTGGTGCGCGCCGGACTGCTGCTGCAGCAGCGCAAGGAGCAGTACGCCCGCGACATGACCCGCGAGATGGGCAAGGTGCTGGCCGAAACCCGCGGCGACGTGCAGGAAGCGATCGACGAAGCCTTCTATGTGGCCGGCGAGGGGCGCCGTCTCTTCGGCCAGACCACGCCTTCCGAACTCCAGAACAAATTTGCCATGAGCGTGCGCATGCCGGTGGGAGTGGTGGGGCTGATTACGCCGTGGAACTTTCCCATGGCCATTCCCAGCTGGAAGCTCTTTCCGGCGCTGGTTTCGGGCAACACCTGCGTCATCAAGCCGGCCTCGGATACGCCGCTCTCGGTCTACAACCTGGTTCAGACCCTCATAGACGCGGGCCTTCCTCCGGGCGTGGTCAACATCGTGGCCGGCTCCGGTTCCCATGTCGGGAATCCCTTGATTGAGCACCCCGACGTGCGCGCCATCAGCTTCACCGGCTCCAGCGAGGTGGGCTCGCTTGTCGGCCAGCGCGCCGCCGCAACCTTCAAGCCCGTTTCGCTTGAGATGGGCGGCAAGAACGCGCAGATTGTTATGGACGACGCCAACCTTGAACTGGCGCTGGACGGCGCGCTGTGGGGTTCCTTCGGCACCACCGGTCAGCGTTGCACCGCCACCAGCCGCATCCTGCTGCAGAAGGGAATTGCGGAGAAGTTCACCGCCGAGTTTGTCTCGCGCGCCAAAAAGCTGAAGGTAGGCAATGGGCTGGATGAGTCGGTCGAGGTAGGCCCGCAGGTAAACGAGAGTCAGATTGAGACATCGGCAATGTATGTGGAGATAGCTTTGGCCGAAGGGGCTAAGTTACTCGCCGGCGGTCACGCACTTGCTGAGGGGAGTTATGCCCACGGCACCTTCTTTGAGCCGACGGTGCTTGGCGAAGTTACCCCAACCATGCGCATCGCCCGCGAGGAAGTCTTCGGTCCGGTAGTAAGTCTGATCGAGTTTGAGACCTTCGAAGAAGCGATCGAGATTGCTAACTCCATCGACTACGGCCTTTCGACGGCGATCTATACGAAGGACGTGAACCGCGCCTTCACCGCCATGCGCGACCTGGAAGCGGGGATCACCTACATCAACGCTCCCACCATCGGCGCGGAAGTGCACTTACCCTTTGGCGGCGTAAAGCACACCGGCAACGGCCACCGCGAAGGCCTGGGCGCCATCGACTTCTTCACCACCTGGAAAGCCGTGTACGTCGATTACTCTGACAAACTGCAGCGTGCGCAGATCGACAACGCGGAGTAACTCTGATCGTCACCACAACGCTGTCATCCTGAGCGAAGCGCAGCGCAGTCGAAGGATCCGCGGTTCGGCGGGTGCCCCACCTTCGGCGCAGTTCCATCGCGCCTAAGGTGCGTTACAGTTTCAGATAGTTCTCTATTGTTTCTTACGCTCGGTTGCCTGCAAGGTTGGTCCTGAGCTGGCCTCGGTGGAGAGAAACTTCAATAGTTCATCTTTTGCTAACTTGATCCTTGGGCCCGCAGCCGCTACGAAACTGCTTGCTTCGCCTACACCTTCCTCCCAGGGGGTGGAGTTCCTTCTGTCGATGGCTGAGTTGGCCGCACCCACTGCGCGATAGGCTTCCAAGATTGGAACTCGAATGTCGTCTAAGAGAAGCGAGATTGATCCCTCGTGGATCGCGCGCAGAAACTGCTCGTCGCGGAATTTGCAGCCGTGCAAATTGTAGTCCTTGACGGAGGCTACGGTCGCGTTGAACTCAAGCTCGTCGACCAACGCCTGTAGCGGCCCTACATCGGCGTTGCGAATCGCGACGATCAGTGCTTCCGGATGCTGGTCGCAGATCTTAAGCCACTGCTCTTTGTGAAGCCGCAACTCCTCAGGCTGGAACTTGCGCCCGCGCGGATGCTTGTCGTTGTAACAATGAACCTCAGCATGGCATTCGAGGCATACGGGAATCGCATTGCCGATTTCGTCTCTGCCGCCCTGTTCTCTCGGAACAATGTGGTCGGTCTCCATCTTGACTCCGCAGAATCGGTGGCAGATGCAGCACCGCCTGTGGCATCGTGAAAAAAGTTCGGAAACCTCCTCCTTTGGGAAGCCTGCCATTTCAATTATCTCCATCTGAACGAACTGATCACCAATTGTAGTCCTGTTGACCTCCAACGTTGCCATCGCTCTCAGCCCGATTTCGCGCTACAATCTCCCCATGAGCCGCACTGCCGCCGAACTTCTCGAAGAAGCCCGCCAATTGCCTCCCGGCGATTTCGACTGGCTCGTCCAAAACCTTCTGAGCGATGAGGATGGTCGGTCGGAAGAGGAACGCTTTGCAGCCTGGCAGAAGGAAGTTGGCGAGCCAGAGCCTGGCTATGAGGAATGGTTCCGCGCGGGTGTGGAAGAGGCGCTTGCGGACACTTCAGGGGATATTTCGCATGAAGAGGCCATGAAGCACTTCCATAACGCGATCCTCAGAGCACGGAAGATGAAAGCTACGGCGTGAAGCTCGTCTGGAGCAAAGCTGCAATCCGTGATCTTGACGAGTTGGCGAATTACATCGCAGCGGACAGCGATCAGGCGGCGCAATCCGTAGAAGCACGCATCCACAATGAGGCCGGATTACTCTCTCGTTTCCCTCGTAGCGGGCGCACTGGGTGCGTACCCGGAATACGTGAGCGAGTGGTCGCCAGAACTCCTTATATCCTTGCCTACCGGATCGTCTCCGGGCGGGTTCGCATTCTCCGGGTCTATCACGGTGCGCGGAAATGGCCCCCTCAGTTTTGATCTATCTCAGCGTCGCTTCCCGGCAGATGACCCGCCCTACCGCGCCAGTTTGGCACCGGCGGTTGCGCCTCCGTGCTTCAGTGTGCAACTGCCGGTCTCGTCGCAGCGGTAGTGGACATTGAACGGAAAATCCGGCCACGAGATGGCGCTGGTTTCACCGGCTGTCTTGTCGAGGACGAAGGTCTGCCCTTCGTAGGTTTCGACCCTCCCTGTCCCGGCGTCGAAGCCTGCGATGGTGGCCTCTCCTTGAATGACCAGAACGAACGGCCCGGAGGTTTCCGCCGCCGAAGCCATCTGCAGGGCAGTCGGCGCTTTATGGGCAGCCGGGGCGATGGGCGAGACACCGGACTTGCCGCTGGCGTTGTCGTTGAGCTTGCCGGAACCCTTCATCCAGGTCCAAAGCTCGGGCATGCCGTGCTTCTTGTGGGCGCTGCCTGATTTTGTGGCGGGTTTATCGCTGACCGGCGACAAGAGCGGAGACGCGGCGCTGGCCTTCCAGTGAGGGTCGACCTGGCTGAGGAGTGAAGGAGCGGGCCCGGTGTAGGCCGCCGGCAAAGCCTTCAATCCGGAGGCGCGGGGCAGGACCGGAGCAGGAGTCTGCGGCTTGGCGAACAGGTTCGTATCGCTTGCGGTGACGGCGATTGCCACCCCAAACACCAGCCCGAGGCCTGCGGCTACGGTCACGGAGGCGTAGGCTGAGTGCCCCGTACTCTTGGCGAGTTGAGCGGGGACAAGTGGGCGGTAACCAGCCGAACTCCTTGGTTTTGGCTGTTGCTGTGAAGCATCTTGCATGGGACAGCGCTCCTTACGCGTCTTTCCTGATTCCCGGCCTGTTCAATCAAAGCGATTGAATCATCCTTCAGTGTTACCGGCAATACATCCTAAGCGTTAATTGCACCCGCAGTTGGTAATGACAATCGAGCCCGTTTGTGGTTCCCTGTTCTGATCAAGCGGCCCGTATCTCATTGAACACATTAGGTCGAGTTGTCACCGGCCCATCTTCATCGCGGTGGTGACCACAGGGGTACCTGATCCGGTACCCTTGCATCCGCCCCGCATTAGCCTTTCCCTTCCAGAACGTCCCGGAGCGCAAAGCTGGTTTCAAGCCGCGTGACGCCGGGAAGGCGCGACAGCTCATTTTGGTGCAGGCGGCCGTAGTCGTCGATGCCGGCCACGCGGACCACCAGCATGTAGTCGTACTGGCCGGCCATCAGGTGGCAGCTCACGATGCCCTTGGAGCGGCGCACGGCGGCTTCAAAGGCAGCCAGCACCGGCGCCGACTGGCGCTCCAGGGTGACGCGGATGAAGACGGTCATGCGCTTGCCGAGGAGGCGGTCGTCGATCTGGGCGCGATAGCCGCGGATGGCGCCCGTGGCCTCCAGGGCCTGGATGCGGCGCGAGGCGGCGGAGGCGGAAAGGCCCACCGCTTCGCCCACCTCGTAATTGGTGGCGCGCCCGTGGCGCTCCAGGTGGCGAAGAATGGCCTCGTCCAGCTCGTCGAGGCCGGAGCTTCCAGGCCCGGACGCGTATTCCGCGGCGGCTTCAACGCTCATTGTGCCTGATTCTTGCGCAGTTTGGCTGTTTCTGTCACGTTTCGTTCCCATAAGGCCCTTCTATCACGAAGTTTGCACATATTGGAAGCGGTTCGCGCCGTAGGATTCTTGGCAGATGGTCCGGGATGCGAGCGTGGCGCCGTGCAGCCCTCCCCAAAACCAGAGCGAGCGCCGCGCTTTGCCAACACGCGAGTCCGCTCCATCCGGCATCGAACCGTTCAGATGAGGAGAAACAGCGATGATTATCGGCGTTCCCAAAGAGATCAAGGACAACGAGGCCAGGGTTGCCGTCACTCCGGCCGGTGTAAAGGCTCTTACCGAGGACGGGCACACGGTGCTGGTGGAGACCCAGGCCGGCGCGCAATCCGGATTTGACGATGCCGAGTACCAGCATGCCGGCGCGGAGATCGTGGGCGATGCCGGCTACGCCTGGGGCAAGGCCGACCTGGTGGTCAAGGTCAAGGAGCCCATCGAGAGCGAGTACGTCTACTTCCGCGAGGGGCTGGTGCTGTTCACCTATTTGCACCTGGCGCCGCTGCCCGGACTGACCGATGAGCTGCTGAAGAAGAAGGTCATCGGGATTGCGTATGAGACCGTGCGCGACCGCCAGAACACGCTGCCGCTGCTGACGCCCATGAGCGAGGTCGCAGGCCGCATGAGCGTGCAGGTGGGGGCGACCTATCTAGAAAAAGAACGCGGTGGGCGGGGCATTCTGCTGGGCGGCGTTCCCGGCGTTTCGCCGGCTAACGTGACCATCATCGGCGGCGGCGTTGTAGGCACCAACGCGGCCAAGGTGGCGCTCGGTTTCGGCGCCAAGGTGACATTGGTAGACGTGAGCATGAACCGGCTGCGCGAGCTCGACGACATCTTCGGCGGGCGGCTCTATACCCTGGCCTCGAACAGCTACAACCTCGCGCAGTCAACGAAAGAGGCGGATCTGGTGATCGGCGCCGTCCTGATTCCCGGCGCAACCGCTCCCAAGATCGTGACCAAGGCCATGGTTTCTCAGATGAAGAAAGGCGCGGTCATTGTGGACGTGGCCATCGACCAGGGCGGATGCGTGGAGACGGCGCGGCCCACCTCGCACTCCAACCCGAGCTACAAAGTGGACGGCGTGGTTCACTACTGCGTGACCAACATGCCGGGCGCGGTGCCGCATACGTCCACGCTGGCGCTGACCAACTCCACCTTCCCGTATCTGCTGCGCATCGCCAACTTGGGCGCGCGCGAGGCGCTCCGGCAGGATGCTGGCTTCGCAGAAGGGCTGAACACCTGGATGGGCACGCTGACCCATCGCGGCGTGGCCGAGAGCCAGCAGCGCGAATGGACCGCGGCTACAACCGTCCTCGCGTAGAGAAATAGGTCCATGCTACTTGGCGTTACGAAGAGCGGTCAGGAGCTTGCTGCCGTTGGGTGTGCCCCAGCCGGTGCAGTAATCCCAGCCGGGGCCGGCTTTGCAGCCGCTGACTGAGCCGGTCGCATTGGTTCCCTGCGTAATGTCGTTGAAGGCGCCTGCCGGGCCGGCGGTCTTATAGAGAGCGGGGTTGATATTGCCAAGGCGGCGGCCGAGCCCCTGGTTGAGCAGGGCGACGAGGCCTGCCCAGAGTGGGGAGGCCGCGGTGGTGCCGCCGAGAACTGCCCACTGGCCATCGACGCGGATAGCGTAACCCGTGCCGGGATCAGCATTGGCGGCCACGTCGGGAATGCCGCGGCCGGTCTGGCCGTTGAAGGGCGGCAGGTGGGCATCCTTCTGCCACTCGGGCTGGAGAAAGACGGCGCTCACGCCGCCACCCGTGGCTCCGCTATTAGTGGCGAGGTTGTTCCAGACGACCTCGGAGACGATCTTATCGTGGCTGGCGCTGAGGCGGGTGCCACCGACCGACAGGACCGATGGGCTGGAACTGGGAAAGTCAACGGCAGGGCTCGAGGTGCCGTCGGTGGCGCCTTGGTCTCCAGATGCGGCGATGACGGTGATCCCACGCAAAGCTGCGTCGTGGAGGGCGTTGTCGAGCTGGTGTAGGCTGCCCGCAGTCCATGTTTTCTCCGGACTTCCCCAATCGATCAGGAGGATGGATGGAGGATAGGCTTTGTCGTTGGTAGCCGTGCGGACGGCGTCGACGAATCCAACCGGAGTATTTGGGGCGAAACAAAGGCTGAAGTGAGCCTTGGGCGCGACGGCGCCGGCTACTTCCAGGTCGAGGTCCACCTGGTCGTCGGCGCTCAGCGCCGTCGTGGGGTTGTTGCTGGCGCCGTCAACGCCAAGAACCGAGACGGCCGGCACGGGCAGGTTGAGGCTGGAGAAGTAAGTCTGCATGTCGGCCGGACGATAACCGCCGCCGAGCTCGATCATGGCGATGTTCTGGCCCTCGCCGTTGAGATTGGCGGGGAAGTTGTAAAGACGGGCGACTTGCGGGACGGTCAAGGGGCCCTGCGCGCCCGGAGGGCCGGTCGTGGGGTTCGACTTACCCGGCGAACTGGCGCCCTGGGCGGACAAGGCCTTGGAAGTGAGTTCGATTTCGCGGGCGGCGGGCAAAGTCGACTGAATGAAATTGATGGTGGTCTGCATCTCGGCGAGCTGCGTCTTTACCTTGCTCTGTTCATCGCTCAGTTGATTCTTGAGGTCCTCAACTTGCTGCCGGGACTGCTGGATGTCATTGAGGCTTGTCTTGGCGTCATTCGCGGCTTTGTTGGCGTCCGAAGCGGCGTTCTTGAGGTCCAGACCGGTGAGGGCGGCGCCAACGACAACAATGAGGGAGAGAAATGCCGCGGCGACCTTGCCAAAGCGGATAAGGTCTTTGTCGACCATGACCATGATGTGGCCGGGCTTGCCCAGGATCTTGCCATCGTCCGCGTCCGCCTCGGGGTCCTTCTTGGGAGGCTCGGCGGGAAGGGGGACAAGCATGGATGCGCAGTGCCGGCATTTGATGGCTTCTGCGTGGATGGTCTCGCGGCAGAAGGGGCACTCCCGGCTTGGTTTTCCGGTTTCGTCCGCCATGCTGTGTTCCTTGGGGAAGTGGAGAATACACAAGGAGCATCTCCCGTTTTTGCTTTTTTTACAAGGAAAAGTAAGAGCGGGAGGTGCGCAGACCGTGAAAAGCGGAGCGTGGCGTAGCCGAGGGCTTTGTCTGGGCCGCCCATATTGGTGAGAGCGCGGTCGGGGCTCTGCCTTAGAATGGGGCTTCCAGTGGAGGCACTATGAAACGGCGTCAGTTTCTTGCGGGATCGGTTGCGGCTTCGGCTTTTGCGGCAGTGGGCCATTTATCAGCCAAGGGGCAGCCGAGCCCGACGTCCGGCAGCCGCGAGTTCTACCAGTTGCGGCGCTACGCTCTCAAATCGGGCCCGCAGACAAAGCTGACCGAAGACTACTTCTCCAATGCGCTGATTCCGGCGCTCCAGCGCATGGGCATGGGCCCGGTCGGCGCATTTCGTGTCGACATTGGACCGGAGACGCCGGCGTTCTATCTGCTGATTCCGGCCTCGTCTGTCCAGGTCCTCGTCGAACTCGATCTGCGCCTGGCGCACGATGCGGAATTCATGAAAGCCGCCGAGCCGTTCTGGAATGCCACCGCGGCGGCGCCCGCGTTCGAGCGGGTGGAGAGCTCGCTGCTGGCGGCCTTCGAGGGCTGGCCGAAGGTCACGCCGCCGGCCGCAGCGGCAACCAGGGGCAAGCGCATCTTCCAACTGCGCACCTACGAAAGCCCCAGCTACGGCGACCACGTGCGCAAGGTCGAGATGTTCCACTCCGGTGAGTTCGAAATCTTCCTCAAGGCCGGCTTCCATCCGGTGTTCTTCGGCGACACGCTCATCGGTGCACGGCTGCCGAACCTGACCTACATGCTGAGCTTCACCGACCAGGCGGAACTGGATGCGAAGTGGGACCTGTTCCGCAACGATCCGGAGTGGAAGAAGCTCTCGGCCAGCCCGCGCTTCAACTCGGATCAGATCGTGACCAACATAACCAATCTGATTCTGAGCCCGCTGGGGTGCTCGCAAATCTGAAAAGCAGCGAGTCAGCAAGTGAGCAAGTCAGCCAAGACCGGGGCGTGTTCCCAAAATTGCCATCTATCAGGGCACGACTTCATAGCCTGCGGAAAAACTCGTTCGGATCGAAATTCGCGGAGGTTTTGTGTCAGGGCACGACTTAAGTCGTGCCGAAAAGCGCCGGAAAAACAAGGGGCTTTAGCCCCTGAGGGGTTTTAGCCAGCCTCTGTTGAGCCACTCCTGAAATCTACGCCAGCAACACGAATCTTGGCGGTTTCCTTACCTCGCGAGAAATTGCAACGATAAGCCCCCAGCGCTCGGACCAACGCGTTTGAAAGAATTCTGTTGACAGAAATATCTATTAGGCATATTTCTATTAGCAATATGGCAAAGCGCTCAAGTTCAAGCATGGAAGTGCTCCTCGGCCTGCTGGCGATTGAATCCATGTCCGGCTACGACCTGGGACTCAGCATCCGGGCATCGGTCGGCCACATCTGGAACGAGAGCTACGGGCAGATCTATCCCAACCTCAAAAAGATGGTGCCCGACGGACTGGTGACCGCGAGGAAAGAGCGGCAGAAGGGCAAGCCTGACCGGACCATTTACTCCATCACCCACAAGGGGCGAGAGCGGCTGGCAAAGTGGCTCGCCGTGCCACCCCAGCCGGAGATAGCGCGCAACGAATTGCTGCTGAAGCTCTTCTTTGGCGCGCAGGTTCCGGCGCGGGTTCTGATTGGCTATGTGGAGCGCATGGTGGAAGGCGAGGGCGCGGTGTTGCGCGAGCTGACGCGGATTGAACGCGAAGAGATCGCCCAGAACCAGCACTATCCCGGCGCGCCCTACTGGAAGATGGCCGTGCGGTTCGGACAGATGGAGCTGAAGGCGCACCTGCGCTGGGCCGAAGAGACATTGGCGGAACTGAACAAGATAGCCAGGAACCAGCGGAGCGATCGAGAGACCCGCCAGGAGAGAAAACATGCAGGCAAATGAGGGAGTGACAGCAACAGTTCCGGGATTGCGGCAGAAGCCCCAGCAGATTGGTTCCTGGGCGAGCCTCGCCGGTTTCCTTCTCATTGGGGCCGGCGTGGTTGCTCTGGGTTTTCTTGCGCAGCACGCACCCATGGTGGGCGCCGGCGCAGCAACCGGCGGACAACTTGCCAGCCATGGGAAGGCGATCCAAATCTACGTAACCGTGGGCTTGATGGATTGGGCTCTGCTCTACTACTGCTGGGCCGCCGTGCATCGCCGTGGCGGCAATCTTCAAACGCTGTCGGGCGGGCGCTGGACCTCGTGGAAGAGCGTCGCTCAAGACCTGGGCATTGCGCTGCCGTTCTGGGTGCTGTGGGAGGCGACGGCCTACGGCGTTCACTGGCTGCTGGCGCTCAGTTCGGTGGGCCCGGGCACGGCCAGGACCGTCGACAGCCTCTTGCCACAGAGCCCGCTTGAGGTCCTGGTCTGGATTGGAGTTTCGATTACGGCCGGCACTTGTGAGGAGATGGCGTTTCGCGGATTCCTGCAGCGCCAGATTCATGCCCTCAGTGGGAGCGTCACGGTAGCCGTGTTGGGCCAGGGGCTGGTGTTCGGACTGTTTCACGCTTACCAGGGCTGGCGGAATGTCGCGGTGATCAGCGTGCTCGGAGTTCTCTACGGAGCGCTGGCTGCGTGGCGCGGGAACCTGCGCGTCAACATCATGACCCACGCCTGGGGTGACGTATGGGAGGGGTGGCTGAAGATGGTGGTGTGGAGATAGCCCGCCAGCAAGTCAGCGAGTCAGCAAGTTAGCGAGACCTGGACGCAGGGCCCCTGGAAATCCTGCCCGCCGTTTGCCCGCCGCACTATAATCGGCGCATGCGATTCACCGGCGATCCAAGGCGCCGCTCGGTTGCCCTGCTTGCGGGCGGGGTGCTGTTGTTCTTCGCCTTGCTGGGCGCGCTGCAGGCGTTCAATACCTCCAACGTCCGCTTTCTGAATCCGGAAACCTCCGGTGAGACGCTGGTCTTTACCGGCCTCACGGTGCTGGTGTTCCTGCTGCTGCTGGTGCTGTTGATGCTGCTGCTGAGGAACATCCTCAAGCTCTACGTGGGCCAGTCCAGCAGCGCGCTGGGGGCGCGGCTCAGGACGCGCATGGTGCTGGGCGCGGTGCTCATTGCGCTGCTGCCCGCGGTGTTCATGTTTCTGTTCAGCTTTACGCTGATGAATCGTTCCATCGACCGATGGTTCTCGCAGCCCACCTCGGACCTGCGCGAGGACTCGACGCGGGTGGTGCTGGAGCTGGCGCAATATGTCACCAGCAATGCGCGGGGAGAGGCGGCATCCATCGCGAACTCCGGTGTGGCGGACCGCGATTTGCCCGCGCTCCAGGATGTGCTGGCTGCGCACCGCGTCACGCTTGACGGCGGCTTTGCCATTGTCTACAGCAAGGATTTGAAGGTGATGGCGAGCTTTGAGGCTCCGCCGGAGTCGAGCCCGGCCACGCTTGTTCCATGGCTCGAGGAAGGCGAGCGGGGAACGGCGATTCCTCTCACGGGACCGCTGTCGGCAAGCCTGCTGACCGCCGCTCAGCGCAACGATGAGCCGGTGATCAAGGTGGTGGACCAGGAATACGCGCTGGGCGCATCGACCTCCGCCTCCGGCAAGGTGGTGGTGACGGGGCTTCCGATGCCGCGCGGGCTGAGCCAGACCACGACGCGCATCCGTTCCGGCGCAGCCGCCTATTGGGAGCTTTTCCGCACCCGCAACCGCGTCCGCACCACCTTCTTCCTGCTGCTGTTGCTCATCACCGTGTTCGTGTTCTTTTCGAGCGTCTGGCTGGCCCTCTTTCTGTCCAAGCAGATTACCCGGCCCGTCGAAGCGCTGGGCAACGCCATGGACGAGATCGCCGACGGCAAGTACGACCACCGTGTAGCGGTGATTGCCAGCGGAGAGATGGGGGACCTGGTGCGCGCCTTCAACCACATGGCGGCGGACCTGGAGACGAGCCGCTCTCTAGCGGAGACCTCTTCGGCGCAACTGACGGCGGCCAATCAGGCCATCGAGGAGCGGCGGCGCGAGCTGGAGACGATTGTCGAAACGATTCCGAGCGGCGTGGTCACGCTGGATGGATCGGGCCTGGTCCTGCAGTCCAATCGCGCCTTTGCTGCGTTAATGGGCCGCCGCGAAGACGTCAGCCCGGCCGGGGCGAGGATTGAGACGCTGTTTCCGGCCGAGTGCTGGGAAGATCTGGCCGGGGTGATCCGCCGCGGACAGCGCATGGGCGCGGCGTCCACTGAGATTGAGTTGCACGCGCGCGGCCGCACCATTCACCTGGGCGTGACCAGCGCCCGGCTGGAGCTGGCGCACGCCAAGCAGGGAACGGTGCTGGTGGTCGAAGACATGACCGAACTGCTGCGGGCGCAGCGCCAACTGGCGTGGAAGGAAGTGGCGCAGCGCGTGGCCCACGAGATCAAGAATCCGCTCACCCCCATCGCGCTCTCCGCCGAGCGCATCGGCCGCCACCTGGAGCGCGGCCAGCCCGACTCGCCGCAGGTCATTCGCAAGTGCAGCGAGGTCATTCTCGGTTGCGTGGGCACGCTGCGCACCCTCGTCGACCAGTTCTCCGCGCTGGCGCAGTTTCCCGCCCCCCAGCCGCGCGCCTGCGATTTGAACCGCGTGGCCGAAGAGGCGCTGGCCATGTTTGCCGGGCGCCTCGAGGGAATCACGGTCAAGTGGGATCTGGAGCCGGGGCTGCCGGCGGTGATGGCCGATCCGGAGGGCATTCGCCGCGCGCTGGCCAACCTTATCGACAATGCTGCTGAGGCCATGCAGGGCAGTCTGCTGCGCGTGCTGGGGATTCACAGCTCGCTCAGCGAAGATGGCGCATCGGTGGAGGTGGCCATCTCCGACACAGGCCACGGGCTCACCGATGAAATCCGCGAACGGCTCTTCCTGCCTTTCTATTCCACCAAGAGCCGTGGCACGGGGCTTGGTTTGTCGATTGCGGCCAAGATTGTGCAGGAGCACGGCGGCAGCCTGAGCGCCGAGTCCAACAGCCCCAAGGGCGCGCGCTTCCTGCTGCGCCTGCCGTTGATGGAGCCGGGCGCGGCCCAGCCTGTGCTTGAAGGCTCGGGCGCAACCGTCGCCAGGGGATTGCCTTCATGAATCACATTCTCGTGGTGGACGACGAAGCGGAGATTCGCAACTCGCTCGAAGAGATTCTGCGCGAAGAGGGCTACGGTGTAGCCACGGCGGCCACCGCGGCCGAGGCCCTGGTCCTGTTGCAGGACGCGCCCTACGACGTGGTGCTGCTCGACATCTGGCTGCCCGACCGCGACGGCCTCGACGTGCTGGCCGATATGCACCAACTGGCTCAGGAGATGCGGCCTGAGGTGGTCATCATCAGCGGCCACGGCACCATCGAGACCGCCGTCAAGGCCACCAAGCTGGGCGCATACGACTTCCTCGAGAAGCCGCTTTCGCTCGACCGCACGCTGATCGTGCTGAAGAACGCCGTCGAGGCGCGCCGCCTGCGCACGGAGAACCTCGAATTCAAGCGCCAGTTCAGCGTCGGCTCGGTCCTCACCGGCGAAAGCGTTCCGTTGAAGGCCCTGCGCCAGCAGATTCGCCTCATGGCGCCGACCAATGGACGCGTGCTCATCTACGGCGAGTCGGGCACCGGCAAGGAGCTCATCGCGCGCGCCATTCATGCCGAAAGCCTGCGCCGCGACCGCGTCTTTGTCGAGCTGAACTGCGCCGCCATCCCCGAAGCGCACATTGAGGCGGAGCTGTTCGGCTACCGGCACGGCGCGCAGCCGGGCGGACCGGTCGAGCAGCGCGGAACGCTGGAGCGCGCCGACGGCGGAACGCTCTTCCTCGACGAAGTGGGCGACATGAGCCTCAAGACCCAGGCCAAGGTGCTCAGCGCGCTCGACGATCAACTCTTCACGCCGGTCGGCGGCCTTCAGCCGCTGCGCGTCGACGTGCGCCTGATCGCCTCCACCAACAAGGACCTCGAGGAAGAGATCGCCAAGGGCAACTTCCGCGAAGATCTCTTTTACCGCCTCAACGTGGTCCCGTTTTTTGTCCCGCCCCTCCGTGAGCGCAAGCAGGACATTCCACCCCTGGCGAAGGAGTTTCTCGCCGAATTCGGCCGCCAGTACGGCCGCCCGCGCATGGAGATCAGCGAGGACGCGCTGACCACGCTCGGGGCCTACCACTGGCCAGGCAACGTGCGCGAATTGAAGAACGTCATCGAGCGCGTCATGATTCTGAACCCCCGCGTGCTCCGCATCGAGCGCAAGCACCTGCCCCCGCTCACGCACAAGGCCGGCTCACGTTCGACCGAAGAGTTTTCCTCACTGCAACAGGCGCGCGACGCATACGAGCGCGAGTACATTCTCAAGAAGATTGAAGAAGCCCGCAACAACGTCAGCCACGCGGCGGAACTGCTCGGCCTCGAACGCAGCCATCTGTATCGCAAAATGAAGGCGCTCGGCATCAGCGTGCGGGAGTAACGGTCTGGGAGAACAGGTTACCGAAATGCTCGGTTCGGATCGGACTCGGGAGAGCTTTGTACCAGGGCACGGCCTCAGTCACGATTGTCCCTTTTGACGCAAGGTATCCCCGGTGGAAGGATTCTGGCATGTCGAACTGGGAAATGTTTGGCCGGATAACTACGTCTCTGAAACTTGCGACCATTCGGGGAGTGCAGGCAGCCTATGTTCGACTGCGTTCGATTGCTCTTTGGAACGTGCCTGACTATACGCGAGGAGGCCTTTATACCCAAGGCATATTTTGGCTGCTTTGGTACATTGTATGGGCCCTTTGGCCTGCCTATTTGGGTTTTGGGATTTTACCCGGATTTGCGATAGGCGCTCTTGCGGTTGCGGCGGTGATTATGACCGCTAGAGGGGACAGGCTCAGCAAGGGAGAGCAAATCGTGTGGATTCTGATAGCTTTTGCGCTCTTTGTTGAGGAGACGCATGTCCTAAATCAGGACCGCAGACAGCAAGAGCAGGATCATCGGGCGGAGATGCAAAGGCAGGAGCAACAATTCGAAACTACGTTGAACAGGTTCTCCGATTCAGAGAAAAGCTCTAGCCAAATATTGGAGAAGGCTGGGCAAGCTGCGGATTTCGCAAAAGATGGTATTTTGGAAATGACGGGCGCAGATTCTTTCTTGATGATCTATCCCCACGGACGCCTGCTAAATGGCCAGCCTGTTGACGGAACTTTTGATCTTCTTAACGGCGTGATCGGTAAGCATGCGATATGGGATGGTCGGATTTTCATGAGAGACGGCTCCTTGACGGACCCCAACTATCTATTCAAGCCGACTCAAGAATTTGACCTGAAGCCTGTTGTTCCAACTCAGGTTGCAGGCTTCGGAAAGTTCATCCAGCCTCCGAAATCCGGGATAACGGCTTATAACTTTTCTATTTCCTCTCGCGGGCCGCTCGTTCTAGAGGAGCTGGATATTAAGTTCAATTCTAAAGCGAATCGCTGGGAGTACAAATATGTGATTTGGGAACCTCTGCCCTTTAAGAAGACCCCGAAACCACCTCGCCTGATCAAGCAAGTTGATTGGACTCCCATGCCGTATCCCAGGCTGCAATAATGAGTTTGTTGTATTCCAGCGCCGGGGTCTCAATGAGTTTTATCAAAGTTGCCTTGCTCCCGGGATCTGAGCGCCTTTCGTCTACAAGTGGGCGCAGCCCACTTGTAGACCGGTCCCATTCGTGCTAATCTCCCCTTCATGTCTACCTCCGCCATTATCAAGAGCTCCGATTTCGAATTGGTCTCGGAGTTCGCCCAGCCCGATGCGAAAAAGCGCCTGTCGCTTGGGGAGGCTACGCGTGGCGCGACGGCCTACAACATCTACCGCAATCCCCTTGGCCAGCTCATCCTTGATCCGGTAAAGACCGTTCCAGTCTCCGAAATGTGGCTTTACGAGAACCCGCAAGCGCTCGCCAGCGTTAAACAGGGGTTGAGGGAGTCGGCTGAAGGGAAAAGTGTCTATCGCGGCTCGTTTGCAAGGTACGCCAAAGAATAGGCATGCAGCGAAAGATCAAATTCACGCCCACTGCCGATGCGCAGTTGACGGCGCTGGAAAAGGCGCCGTCGCAAGCCGCGCTTCTTGAGCAGGTTCGCAAGGCCATCGGCTACCTGGAAATAGACCCACATCATCCAGGCCTTCGTACACACGAGTTCACCTCGCTGTCTGGTGCGAAGGGCGAAAAAGTCTTCGAAGCCTATGCCCAGAACAACACCCCTGGCGCTTATCGAATCTTCTGGCACTACGGCCCCGATGAAATCAAGGGAAAAAAGCGGACTCCCGTTATCACCATCGTTGCGATCACACGCCATCCTTAGCAGGAAGTAGCCGAATAGCCGTTGTCCAGAACCGCACACTGGCTTGCGAAAGCGGACACCGGGACACTGCAATCGCGTTCAGGGAAGACGGCGATCCCTTTGCGTATGAAGCTCTTGAGCCGCATGGAAGATGCCAGATTCTGGCCCATGAATTGCTGCCAGTGAAGCCACAAGTACCACCCAGGGAGGCTTCCGATGGCGTATTTTGAGCGGGTTCGCGATGTGGTTTCCGGTCCTTTCAGCCCTGACGTCATCCAGCAACGGATGGCGGCGGGATGGCAGATGGTCTCCATCGAGTGGCGGCGCGAGCTGCCCGACTCGGAGACGCCGCCCGAGGGCGGTTTCGACGAAGACATCCCCTACGGGCTGCGCGTCTCCGACGATTGCAAGCGCCTCGAAGTCCATCCCTGCGAGCACCAGGCCCTGATGCTCATGATGGAACTGTTGGTGCAGGACTTCAGCTACTCCGCCATTGTCAGCGACCTGAACGAGAAGGGCTTTCGCCAGCGGGATGGGCGGCCATGGAGCCGCGTCTCCGTCTTCAACATGATTCCCCGCCTCATCGAAGTCGGCCCGCGCTTCTTCAACTCCGAGGAGTGGGAGAAGCGCCGCCAGCGCTTTTCCAAGGCCAAATCGCCAGACGCTCTCTGAGGGCCTGTCTGAAAACTGGCAGGCCGGGGCTCTGCAGGTACGGGGCAGTTCATCCGGAGGGAGGCGGGGGTTTCAAACCCCCGCATAAATCCTGCAGAATCGACGAGGCTTTAGCCCCGGAAGGGCGCTATCGGCTATTTTCACTCGAAATCCCCGGTCTTTCCCTAGGGCCTGTTAACACTTATAGGACGGCAGCGACGGGAGCGGATTTTTTCGAGGTCAAGGAGCGAGGAGCGCAATGTACTCGACGTACTTCAGCGACGAGGG
>Ga0209517_10004658_pt1 | contig 17930 bp, 17 predicted proteins | sample PeaSoiMetSII2010_FD_187695 | JGI IMG/M metagenome (GOLD analysis project Ga0209517, IMG submission 187695) | Peat soil microbial communities from Weissenstadt, Germany - SII-2010 (SPAdes) (version 2) | ecosystem: Environmental > Terrestrial > Soil > Wetlands > Peat | place: Germany...
CCTTCGGGTCCCGCAAGGCCCAAACTCGAAATCAATGCTGGCTCCGCCCCTCGCGTCGCATCCCGCAAGCAGACTGGTGATGCCGCCGCACCGGAAGTGCCCGCCGTACCATCTGGTATGAATGGTGGGGCGCCCAGCACGCTCATCGCACTATCAGCGAATCCCGCGCCTCCGGCTCCCGTCGTTCCCTTGCCTCAAGGCAATCTCGCCGCGCGTGTTGCCATATCTCCCGAGGGCAAGCCCGGCGCGCCCGGCAATTCGCCTGGCTCTGCAACATCCGGAAGCGGCGATGCACATGGAAACGGCACGGGTGGGGCGGGGAAGAGCGACATCGGCATCAGCATTAGCGGCGGCTCTCCAAAGCCCAGCGCGAATTCTTCGAGCCTCAGTAGTGGGAAGCTGATCTTGCCGAAGAGCCATTTGAGCCTGAAGCACCCGGATCCGAATGCGGCCCTCGATGACCCGCCCGAGCGTGTCGGCCCTCCGAATTTTGCCACGCTGCCCCCAGGTGCGAAGCCGGAGCAGATCTTTACCTCGCGCCGCGTCTACTCCATGAACATAAACATGCCCAATTTCAACAGCGCCACAGGCAGTTGGATCATCCATTTCTCCGAACTGCCCGCGGGTGATTCCCCGCATCACTCAGGTGAAATTAGCGCTCCAGTCGCGATACGCAAGGTCGATCCCAAATATCCGCAGGCGATGGTCCTTGATCATGTGGAGGGCGAAGTAATTCTCTACGGTGTGATTCGGCGTGACGGTTCCGTTGACAGCATCCAAATCGTGCGTGGATTCGACGAGCAACTCGATGCCAACGCCATCGAGGCCTTCGCGCAATGGAAATTCCAGCCCGCTACCAAGGATAGCCAACCCGTCGACCTCGAAGCCATCGTGCACATCCCCTTCCGTGGTCCTCAGTGGCGCTGATTTCTTTTCCTCTGAGCGGAGCTGGCGGACGACGTCCACGCTGCTGCCCTCAGCTTAGTGAATTGGATTCGGTGGGGCTTACACAGCCGGTCAAAAACCAGCCTCTTGCAATTTCACCAGCGTATACAGAGCATGATTCACCGGCGTCGCCACGCCCAATTGTTCTCCCAATCGGGCCACATACCCGTTCAACGAGTCAATTTCCGTACGCTTCCCGCGCGCCATGTCCTGCGCCGTTGAGGATCGCGTCCCGCTCATTTGCTCGGCAATCTTCAGCGCGCCTGCGAGCGCAGCATTGGGATCCTCCACACCCGGCAGGTGAATGCCCTTGGCGCGGGCCACGGCCAGGACTTCGTCAACCAGAGTTGCAATGATGCGCCGCGCATCGGCGCTCGCGAAAATCTCCCCATACGTTACGCGACCGAGCGCCGAAATCGCGTTCAGTGCGCAGTTCCAGATCAATTTCGTCCAGAGTTCACCTTCGATATTCCCGGAAACCCGGCAGGGCACCTTCGCTTGCTCAAAAAGTTTCGCGATTCGTTCCGTCCGCACATCCCCAGGTCCCACCACTAAATCGCCCCGGCCCAGGTGCTTCACGTGTCCCGGGGGAGACATTGCCGCGGCCACATAGACCACAGCTGGAAGCGCCTCAATCCCTGAAGCCGCCCGGATCTCCTCGGCGTTGTTCACGCCGTTCTGCAGGCTCACCACAATCGTTGCAGACGTAATATGTTGTGCCAGAATCCTGGCCGTGCTCGCCGTGTCCGTCGTTTTCACGCAGAACAAGACGATTTCTGCTCCGGCAGCGGCGGCAATATCCTTGGATGCCTCGGGATGGACAGTCTCTTGAAATTGCGCAGAATCCAGCAACAAGCCGGATTTTTGCAGCGCCTCCACAAACGCCTGCCGCCCGATCATCGTTACAGGGGCGCCCGCACGCGCCAGCATCCCCCCAAAGTATCCGCCAACGGCGCCCGCCCCGACGACGGCGATTTTCGGCCACACTGTTTCCTCACTCATCCGGCGACCACCCCAACCAGTTTATCGATTTCCTGCATCGTGTTGTACAGGTGTGTGGATACCCGGATGTTGCCTTCCCGTAAACTGGCAATCACTTTCTCGTTTTTCAACCGCGCATAAACCTGTTGGGTTTGCTCCTTTGTGTGCGCCGCAAAACAGGCGTAAGGTCCCCGACGCTCTGTTTCGAGCGGGCTGGTCCTTATGAATTGATCCCGTGGAAGAGATTCGTACAGGTGCGACATGAGTTCCTGATTGTGCGCGGCAACCGTCTCAACTCCCACGTCCTGCAGAAAGCGCAGCGAAGCTTCCCATCCCGCCAGATTGAAATAGCTCGCTGTTTCCGAGGCGTCCCAGCCCCGCGCGCCGGGAGCGGCCTTAGGGTTCTCAAAAATCAGCTCACCAAAATGATCCAGACCGTTAATTCCCTGCCAATAAAAGGGGACTGGCCGGAAGCTTGCCATTAATTCACTTTTCGCCCACCAGAATCCGGAACCGTAAGGGCCCAGCAACCACTTGTATCCGGAACAAGTGAGGAGGTCCGCGCCCAGTGTGTGGACATCCATGGGGATCGCACCGCAACATTGGCTTACGTCCAGCGCGAGGAGCGTCCCCTGCGCGTGGCATGCCGCACCCAGTTTCGACGTGTCCAGCATCGAGCCATCATCGAATCGCACCATGCTTACGGAAACCAGCCGGGTTCGCGGCGTAAGCGCAGCAATGAAGTCCTCCGCGGCAACCCAGCGTCCGGCTGCAGCAACGAGATTAAGCTTAATACCCTCTCGTTCTTCCATGGGCTTCCAAGTCGTGTATTGCACCGGGAATTCGCGGCGGGCGGTGAGGATTTCATCTCCTTGTTTCCAGTGCAGGCCGTACGCCAGAGCGATCAGACCAGCGCTCGCACCTGTCGTCAAGGCGATCTCTTCTGGTTTGGCGCCGATCAGATTCGCAAGTGAAATGCGGACGCGATTGGACAGGTCGCGTTCCTGGTGATCGGTCAGTCTTTGAGGAAACTTCTTCCATTCCAGGGAGGCTTGTACCGCTTCCAGCGAGACACGTGGCATCGGCGCCTGTCCAGCAGCGTTCAGATATATGGCGTCGTCGTTCGCATACCAGGCTTGCTGCCACTCCAGACTCCGGATCATCGCCCTTGCCATGGAACGCCTCCAGCTAATGTCCGATCCATAGTTTGAGGAAACCCGCAATCCCGCAAGGTCCAAAATGGGAGGGATCTAAAAATGATTGCGGAGCGCGCGGAAGGCAGGCAGGATTACCAGCTTCCCCGATCCCGCCAACACCGCTTCTTGCTCCAATTGCCACGTGTTCACATGTGGGATGTACACGGCATTCAGGCCCGCTTCCATTGCCGGGTTGATGTCGCTGCGCGGGCTATTCCCGATCATCCAGCCGTACGTCTTTACAATTTTGTGCTTGTGTACCAGCGAGCCGTAAGTCTTTGCGTCCTTCTCGGAGACAATCTCGATGGCCTCAAAGAATCCCTGCAACCCGGAGCGTTCCACCTTGGCCGCCTGCTCCGCCGGCTCACCTTTCGTAAAGAGGATCAGGCGATGCCGTGCAGTAAGATATGCCAGCGTATCCGGCACTCCATCCAGTATCTTCGGTGGGGTTCGCTCAAGCTCCACCACGCGATTGTGCACCTGCGCCAGAACCTCGCGCTGCGCCATCTGGTCCGCCAGCTTCATGTACGTCTCTTCGAGCGACCTGCCAAAACTTCGCACCCCGTAGCCATACTGGCGTATATTCTTGCGTTCCGTTTCATTCAGGATGTGCCGGATGTACGCCCGGCTGTATCCGCAGGGTTCCACCATGCTGATGAAATCTTCGATCAGCTTCTCGAAGAAAACATTATTTTCCCAGAGTGTGTCGTCTGCATCGATCAGCAGTGTGTGTCGCTTCATGGTTTTGCGATAATGACCCCTCTGGACGGTAGTGCTTCCAAAGATTCCCCGGGGCAGGGTTTAGTGTAACAGCCCTAGCGCATCTTCGACGATCCGGCTGGCTGCCTCTGGCCGCGACAGGGCGCTTGCGGCGCGCCTCATCCCCGCGAGCCTTTCCGGTTGATCCAGGAGCGACGCGATCTTCCACGCCGCTGCCGGCAAATTGTTGCAGCGAATGGCCACTCCTGCCTCCAGCAAGTGGTCCGCGTTGCGGGCTTCCTGCCCGGGTATTGGTTCCACCAGTGCCATCGGCAATCCCCGTGCCAACGCTTCTGAGGTAGTCAGCCCACCGGCCTTGCCGATCAGCAGGTCCGCCGCAGCCATGTATTCGTCCATCTCGTTCGTGAAACCCACACTCACTAAGCGCGGCCGTCCGCCTGCCAGTTTTCCTGCGCTTTTCGCTACTGCTTCGAGGCGCTTCTTCAACTTCTCCGCTTTCCCCGCAATTGCGACAATTTGCCACGGGCGGCCCAATTCCAGCAGATCCTTCACCAGTTGTTCCACCGGTCCAATCCCATATCCTCCCGCGGCAACCAGCAGCACACGCGCTTCCTCGTCCAATCCAAATTTTCGCCTCGCCGCGCTCTGACTTACCGGTTTCGTGAATACGGGGTCCACCGGAATTCCAGTCACACACAATTTATTCCGCGGTACTCCGATGCGTGCCAGATATTCTGCCGACTCCGGCATCGCCACGTAGTAGCGGTCCACTGTCTGGCACAACCACAATGCGTGAACGTCGTAGTCCGTAACCACGATGGCATTTCGAGCCACCAGTTTCTTCTTGGCGATCAGCCACGCCAGAATTTCGGCTGGCAGAAAATGCGTCGCGATACACAAGTCCGGCTGCTCCCTCTTCAGCATCCGGATCATGGGCTGGGTGTTCAGGCGGTCCAGCGCCAGTCTCTGACGAGGATGGCGCCACGGCTGGTCCGTTCTGTCATAGAGCAGACCCATCAGGTCTGGCGCACGCCGCACCATGCTGATGTACGCCTTGTCGTACATCCGTTGAAACAATTTGCTGACGTAAGCGAGGGCGTCCACGTGCGCCACGCTGCAGCCGCCCCGCGCTTGAAATGCTTTCTCCAGTGCCTGCGCCGCTCGCGCATGTCCCGCTCCAGAGGACGCCGAGAGCAGCAGCACACGCGGCTTGCGGTTCAATAGCTGGGCTTCGCTCATTCGGCGCCCGCGCCTAAGCGCTCTTCCTCTTGCCCGTCGAAAGCTTTTCCAGGATCACGCCCCCCAGCTTTTGCAACTCTCCGAATCGCGTCAGGTATTCCTGGAATTCCTGGTTCAGCAGTTGTGCGTCCTGCGGCCCCAACTGATTGCGCAGGATCATGTCGCGCAACTTAACCGGGTGCGGCAACACACCGTCCTCCCGCAACTCTTCCAGCGCCAGATTTGGATTGTAGTGGTACATGCATGTCCCCCCAGAGCTCTTCACTATCGACGAGCGCAAGACTCTCCACCGACTATTCTACGCAAAATATCGAAATGCGAGGCGCAAACTGGTGGGACGTCCGGGTGGCGGATTACGCGGCGGATGCCCGCACGGGCACAAATTCATAGCGCTCGATGCGCGCGGCAATGCCGGTCTTGCCGTTGTCCGTGGGTTCGACTCGCACAATCTTTCCGTGACAGCGGATGTGCACGTCGCCAGCGGAAATCACCTGTTTCGGCAGGGTCAGAACAAAATCAATCTCGTTTCCACTCTCAAATGTAGCTTCCGTCAGGAAGTACAAGCCGCGGTAGCTCACATCACGCGTGTGGGCTTTCAGTTCCGGGCTGTTTGCATCGTGTGCCATCACCCGAACGGGCAGGGTCATGACAAAGCGTCGTGCCTCGCGCCTGTCCGACAAATCAGCCATCTTTACCCCCTGGAGCTTGACCGGGGGCGAAAGTAACATCCGCCGCCGTAAACTGCAATCCGAAATTCCGACTTTTTAGCTCTAGTACGACAAACTCGCGTAGTGGCAGATATAGAACTCCCCCACCCACGCAAGCCAACTGGAGCGCCTCTATCCAGCTTCGCAGAAGGGCACTTACTCAAATCCTTTTCTCGCGAGTTCTTACCGTTCAGGTACACTTTTCCTGGCCTTTTATGCGCATTTCCCACGATTCCCGCAATCTCTTTCTAGAAGGTCCAGTCGGCCGTTTGGAGGCTATTCTCTGGACCCCAGTGCATGCGATTTCTCCCCCGCTTGCGGCTGTGGTTTGCCACCCCCACCCCCTGTATGGCGGCACGCTCCACAACAAGGTCGTCTACCAGGCCGCCAAATCCTTGGATACCTTCGGCATTCCTGTCTTGCGATTCAATTTTCGTGGTGCGGGGCTGAGCGCCGGTTCACATGACCGAGGTCAAGGTGAGCAGGGCGACGTGCGGGCGGCCATCGATTTTCTTGCCGCGGAATTTCCCAGTGCTACGGTGCTTCTCGCCGGTTTCAGTTTTGGAAGCTGGGTTGGACTTCGAGTCGGCTGTACCGATCCTCGTGTTACCGAGCTAATTGGCCTCGGCATCCCCGTGAACAACACCGATTTCACTTATCTGTGGAATTGCGCGAAGCCCAAGCTATTTGTTCATGGCGCCGATGATGAGCATGGCGCGCGAAGTAAAGTTGCCGAACTCGTTGCCGCCTTGCCGGGTGCAAACGATCTGGTCATCGTCGATCACGCCGACCATTTCTTTTCCGGTCATCTGCACCAAATGGATCAAGCCATCAGCAAATGGGTGCTGCACCGTCACCCCGAACTCGCCCACTCCTAATCCGATTCTTAAGCGCCTTCTCCCTGCGAAAACAATTTGCTGAACTGCTCGATTCCGGCAGGGGCTACCCGCACTAATTGAGTATTCGCTTCCACGTGGGCCACTCGCGACATCCCCACAAGCGCCGTTGATATGCCCGGCGAAGACCGCGCAAATTGCAATGCCCGTTCCACATCGTTTTCAAGCCCCATGGCTTCGGCCACAAATGCCGGCAAATTCTGCGCCACCTGCCCTTGCAACAGGGAAGCGCTTCCAATCAGCGTGATACCCATCTCGCTGGCGGCCTCCATCATCGTCTTCGTGTGGCCGCCCACGGTCTGGTTCCCCAGCGTCAGCGCTTCCGTCATTGCCAGGTTGTATGGGAGTTGCACAAACCGGAATCGGTGTTGTTCTCCCGCAATCTCTTTCGCCAACCCGACAAACTCCGCCAGTTGCATCGCATCGGCCGCGCTAGCGTTCTGCCGGAACCCATTCCATGTGGCCATGCCGTAGTACTGAATCCGCCCGCGCGCCGCTGCCGATTCCAAGAATACAAACGCCTCTCGCACCCGTCGCAAGAAATCCGCTTTCGGAATTTCGCCAAGTTGCGTCTCCGGGTTGTGCAGGTAATAAATGTCAACGCACTCGACACCCAGGTTTTTCAAGCTGCGCACCAATTGGTTTTCCAAAAACCGAGGTGCTATGCAGTGGCTGCCGCCCGCAATATCCTTTGCCGAGAAAATCCCCTTTTGGATATACTCCTCGAAAAAATAGCGGTTGGGGTCCGCGGGCATGCTTCCATCCGGCGTCAAATATCCTCCCTTGGTGCAGACAACCACTTCGTTCCGCGCGAATCCCTTGTTCGCCAGCACCTTCATTGCCGTGCCCACGCTTCGCTCGCTTCGCTGAAGCCGGTAGTTGATTGCCGAATCAATGAAGTTGATTCCATTCTCCACCGCGGCCACCAGCGCCGCCGCGTACCCCGCGTCCATGTTTTCGTTTGCCTGGCCCAGGTACGTTCCCGCCCCCAGCGAGGAAATCGTTAATCCCTGCGCTTCGCGGAAATGTCCCTCCGCCGCGTGGCCCGCAAACTTCGCTGCATACTGCCTGGTCCCTTCCTGCGTTGCTCCCCGGCTCATTTCGGCCCCTCTCTCTTCGCATTTCCTTCTTGAGCGCCTGCCTCTTCCTTTGCAACCTTCTTCGGCGCCAGCAATCTCGCGCAACCTCTCAGAATCCGGCGGTACGGCCAGTCCTTTTCTCGAAAGAAAATCTCCCCGTCCCGCGGATTGCTATAGAACCAACGCGCCATCAGGCTCAGATGCTCTCCCAATTCCGCTGCGCTCTGCCTGGTGTTCCCGGCGACGGGGTTCTCTGCAGATAGAAGTGGGATTCCGCCAATCATCACGCCTTCCAGATACTCGCGGACCGTTTCTTCCGCCGATCGCGGCTCGCTCGTGTCCCCAAATCGCAGCTCAAAGGGTTCCGCCAGCCTGCCGCCTCGTACCGCATATACGCCGATTGTTTGCTGCCTTGCGGTGCGTTGCAAGATTACAGCATCCAGGTCCTGAATCCTGCGCGCCAGTTCCGGCCGCCCGCGCAGCACGTCGTCCAGTTTTTCCACTTTTTTGTGAATCGCCGCCGCGCGCTCGAACTCCAGTTCTTCGCCGGCCTTCTCGCGTTCTGCTTCAAATCCTCGGCGCAGGGAACCGCCGCTTGTCTCCAGAAACGATACCAGCCGGTTGACCTCCACGTCGTACTCTTCCTTCGTGCAACCCGCAAAGCACGGCGCCAGGCACATCTTCATCTCCGAATACAGGCATCCCGGAAATGATGGATCGCGCCGGATCTTGATCTGGCAGCGCCTCACCTTGAAAAAGTCCAGCATCTTTTCCGCGAACGCCTGCGCCCCGCGACGCGACGCGAACGGCCCATAATATGCTCCGCCCGTTGGCGCTCCATTTTCGTTCACGGCGATGCGGCGTGTCACGTAGCAGCGCGGGTAGGCATTGCGCAAATTCACTTTCAGAACCGCGGCCGGCCGCAGTCGCATAAGATCCCGGTAGCGTTTTGGAAAAGTCTGTTTGGCGTGCCAGTAGTAGGTCAACGACTGTTCGAGTGCCGAGCCTGTCTCCCGGTAGCGCACCGCGCGTGCAAATTCGCGCAGGTTCAATCGCTTGCTCGTGGGATCCGCCGGACCCAGCAATCGTTGCAGGCGCCGACGCAGGTCCGCGGTCCGGATCAAATAGGGTTCGGCGTTTTCTTCTCGCGGCTCGATCAGGCAGACTGCCGGTCCTGCCGGGAGCAAAGAGAAAAACTCCGCGTCCTCTATATGGAATGCAAGCTCAGTGTTGAGTTCCAGCACCCCGTCAGAATACTAAATCTCGAGTCCTACCAGTAGCGCAGGGCGGATTTGCGCGCCTTGCGGATTTTTTGCGTTGTGGGGCGGGGATTGCCCCACTCTCGATTCCAGTTGTGGGTATGCCAACAGGCGGGAGCTCGGATTTGCAACGTCCGGCGTGGAATTCTTCTCACGCCTTTTTCAGCGCGGGTACTCCCCGCACGTGGAGCGATTGCAACTCCGACCGCATCTCAAATTTGTGAATCGCTCGGCGAACCAGCGACGTGGGCCACAATCCTCGCCACGTTATCAGGATTGCGCCCTTCCACGTCAAAAGGTACGTTCCCCCATCAGGCGCCGGGTACATGTAACCCATTTTTTCAAGCCGCGGCCCATAATTCTCTAGCACCCGGACCAACCGCTGGATCTCCTGTCCCTTGGGTTCGCCCTGTGCCCACTGCCCGTTGGCGTACTTTTCGATCAAGCTCTTATGCAGTAGATAGAGTTCGCGCGGCTCTTCGATCTCCGGGAACCGGAACGCGCGACTCTCCGGATTGTCTGGAGTCAGCGGCAAAACACTGTTGGTATTCGTTTCCAGTGCCACGCCGTTTCCAAATCGTGTTGAAAACTCGAAGTAGCCCGCCAGCTTTTGCGGTGAGGTGGCCACGGAAACATTTGCAAAATCGTTTGTCGTGCGGTTACAGAAATACGCGATGAAACTCTGCGTGTTGCTTGCCAGAACGCCGCAGTCGTAGCAACCAAGAAACTCGAAGCCTAGCGTCTGCATCTGCGGGATCCGGGGTAGAACGTACTCCGCCACGTCCGTTGGCAGTTCTTCCACGGGCATTTGCACTGGCTTGCAGTGCGCTGTAAACCGGAAGCCGCTCCGCACAGCAATTGGCGCTATCAAGTGAACTGATCCGAGCAGTATTGCTGCATCCCTTATCAGGTATTCGTACATGCTTTGCTATCGCGCGAGCGACGCGATACCTCCGAGAATTGGTCTGATTCCTATTTCTATTATTCAGGAACCATTCCTCATCGCCAGGATTTATCCTCCGAAGGTCTTTAGTTCGTTAACGCAGTTTCATACTAGCATACTTGTAGACAAAGATACTAGACCATGTTCACAGGCACGGCCGCAGAGGAGTAATCAGTTTCAATTTGGGAAAGAGAGGGCCGGTTTGGCCATTTTCCCTTTTCGGGAATTAAAGGTGCGCGTTTTCGATGTGGGCTTACGTTTTCAACACCCACGCTGCGATCACCAGCCTCTGAATCTCGCTGGTTCCCTCGTAAATCTCGGTAATCCGGGCGTCGCGGTAGGCGCGCTCTACCGGGTACTCCTTGCTGTAGCCGTACCCGCCATGAATCTGGATCGCCTTGTGCGTCACCCGAGTCGCCATTTCGCTGGCAAACAATTTAGCCGTCGCCGCTTCCTGGCTGAACCGTCCGCCAGTATCCTGCTTCCAAGCTGCTTTCCTTACCAGAAGGCGAGCCGCGTCAATTTCCGTGGCCATGTCCGCAAGCATGAACTGGATTGCCTGAAACTGGGCGATTGGGTGCCCGAAGGCCAAGCGGTCCTGAGCCCATTTCAGCGCTGCTTCAAACGCGCCTTGCGCAATTCCCGTTGCTTGTGCGGCAATCCCGATTCGTCCGCCGTCCAGCGTGGAGAGCGCCACTTTATACCCTTCGCCCTCATTTCCAATCCGGTTCGTAACCGGCACCACGCAATCGGTGAAGATCAGTTCGCTGCACGCTGTCGCGTTGATTCCCAGCTTTTTCTCTTCTTTTCCCACCTTGAATCCCGGCGTTCCTTTTTCCACCACGATCGCCGTAATCCCGCGCTCGCCTTTTGCCGGGTCGGTATTCACGTAAGCGATGGCCGCATCCGCTACGCCACCATTCGTAATCCAGGTCTTCGTGCCGTTGATGACGTATGTGGCGTCTTTTTTCTCCGCCTTTGTCTGCAATGCCGCCGCATTCGAGCCTGCTTGCGGTTCCGTCAGCGCATAACACCCGATCTTCTCCCCGCGCGTGAAAGGCAGCAGGAATCTTTTCTTTTGTTCTTCTGTTCCGTAGCGATGGACTGGGTCGCAGAATAACGAGTTCTGCACACTCAGAATCACCCCGGTCGAAGCGCAACACCGCGAAATCTCTTCAATCACGATGGTGTAGGCCAGATGGTCGAATCCCGCTCCGCCTTCCTCTTCCGGAAAGGCCACGCCGGCGAGCCCCAATTCCGCCGCCTTCTTGAACAACTCCCGCGGAAAGTGTCCCGTCTCGTCCAATTCCTTCGCCAGCGGGCGTACTTCCATCTCCGCGAACTCCCGCACGCTCTTCTGCAGCAGTTTCTGTTCTTCTGTCAGTTCCAGATTCACGGCAACTCCCCTAAAGAAAATTCAGGTTGATATTCTTCAGGCCAGCGCTTTCCGCAGTTTCTGATACGTCGTCTTCAATTCTTCCGGATGTACCCGCGTCTCTCCCGTCACGGTCATGAAATTGGTATCCCCAAACCATCGCGGCAGCATGTGCATATGCAGGTGGCCGGCAACGCCCGCGCCCGCCGCCTTTCCCAGGTTCATTCCCAGGTTCATTCCGTCTGGCTTGTATGTGGTACGGAATGCCGCTTCCACCCGCTGCGCCAATACCATCATTTCCTGCAACGCCTCCGCATCGCACAAATGCAACTCCGCCACATGCGCGTACGGCACAATCATCAGGTGCCCGGAAGTGTACGGATACCGGTTCAGGATCGCGAATATCTTCTTCCCGCGGTAAACGACAAGCGTCTCCTCGTCCCGCGTGCTCTTCGCCGCGTCGCAAAAAAAACACTCGGTTTGCTTTCCCTGTGCCGCTTCTTCCATGTACTTGAACCGCCACGGCGACCAAAGGTAGTCCATCGTTTGCAATCCTCACTCGCGCTTTCGCGCACCCAGCATAACCCAAAACTCTTATCGTCAACCCTATACTGCTTGCACCAAAAAAAACGCCCCGAACTCGCCGGGGCGTCTTGCATCCCAGTTTGAAAAAACTCATTTCCTACGACGGCGCGGCTTCGCTTTGCGCCGGCTCCGAGGTGTTGACAAAGTCCTTCAATTCCTTGCTGGGCTTAAAAAACGGAATCTTCTTCGCCGGTACTTCCACCTTTTCACCGGTCTTGGGATTGCGGCCCACGCGGCCCCGCCGCTGCCGCGTCCGGAAGCTTCCGAATCCCCGGATCTCGATTTTGTCGCCCTTCTGCAGCGCATCGATGATGCTTTCAAAGATGGTTTCGACGATCGTCTCCGACTCCTTGCGTGGAAGCTCCGTCACCCGCAGCACTTCCTCGATCAAGTCGGCCTTCGTCAACGTCGGTTGTTTTGTCATCGTCCCCTGCCTGTTACATCGTATCCGAGTCCGGCCCGCACAACTATCTGGTGTGAGGCAACTTAGAGGGGCTTCGCCTCACTGGCTGACCCTCTTCCTATCATTAAAATGACCCTCAGGTAAACGAATTTTCGTGCCTGACCCCTGGGCCAGGGAAATTTCGTGTTCGAGTCTACCGGGACGCCAGTTTCTGTTTCATGGCGTCACCGATGGTTGCCGTCGCCGAGGACTTCGTGGTCGACTTGTATTGTTCGATCTCCTTGCGTTCAATCTGCCGCGCGGCCGCGCGGTAGCTCAAACCGATGCGCCGCGTGTCTGAGCTGATCTTGATGATCTTGAAGTCGTATTCCTTGCCGGGTTCCAGCGGACCGGCGCTCTTCAGCGGTCCCGTGGATGGCCGGAAGCTGGAGGCACCATCGTCGCGCCGCTTGCGCTCTTCGATTTCCGTGTTGTGGCACAGGCCTTCGATGTTGTCGCCCAGTTCCACGAAAGCGCCGAACGTGGCGATCCGCGAAACTTTGCCCCTCACGATTTCGCCGACGCGGTGCTGTTTGAACCAATCGCCCCAGATGTCGTTCACCTGCTTCATGCCCAGCGACACCCGGCGGTTCTCCGGATCGATCCGCAACACCTTCGCAGTGATGGGCTCGCCCTTCTTGAACACTTCGTGCGGGTTCTTCACGCGGCCGGTCCAGCTCACATCGCCCACGTGCACCAGCCCGTCGAAGCCGTCTTCGATTTCGATGAACGCGCCAAACTCCGCAATGTTCCGGACCTTGCCAGTAACCACGGTGCCGACAGGATACTTCTCGGCTACCAGCAGCCATGGATCAGCTTGCGCTTGCTTCATACCCAGGGAAACGCGCCGGTCACTCGGCTTGATATCCAGCACCACCACGTCTACCTCTTCGCCGGCCTTCACCACCTTCGACGGGTGCGTTGGCTTCTTCGACCAGCTCATCTCCGTCACGTGCACCAGTCCTTCGATGCCCTGTTCCAGCTCGACGAAGGCGCCGTAATCCACCACGCCCACCACCTTGCCCTTGTACTTGCCGCCCGCGGGATACCGCTCCGCCGCATCCACCCACGGGTCCTTGGTCATCTGCTTCAGGCCCAGGGATACGCGCTGCTTGTCCTTGTCAAACTTCAAAATCATTACGTCGAGTTCCTGCTCCGGCTTCACCACGTCGCTGGGATGACGCACGCGCCCCCAACTCAGGTCCGTCAAGTGCAGCAACCCGTCAATGCCGCCCAGGTCCACGAACGCGCCGTAGTCCGTCACGTTCTTCACTGTGCCGTGTACCACTTGCCCTTCGCTCAGCTTCTCCATCAACTCCGCGCGCTTGGCGTGCAAATCTTCTTCGAGCAGCGCTCGCCGGCTTACCACCACGTTTCCGCGCCGCCGATTCAGCTTGGTGATGCGCACCTGAAGTTCCTGGCCCATTAAGCCGTCCAGGTTCGCCGTCGGACGCAAGTCATACTGCGAGCCCGGCAGGAACGCGCGCACGCCGCCCACATCCACCACCAGCCCGCCCTTGATGCGGTCCACTACCTTCGCCGTGATTGTTTCCTTGGCTTTGTACTGCGCGTCAATTCTTTCCCACGTTCGCCGGCGTTGCACCTTGAGGTACGACAAGATCAGGAAGCCGTCCTTGTGCTCTCCTGTGCGTTGCACTTCAATGGTCGCGTTCGGCTCGGGCCGCGGGAGATCCGTCTCTGCGAATTCTGCCGCCGGAACCAGGCCCTCGGTTTTTCCACCGAGGCTCACCACCACACCCTGTTCCGTGTACGCCACTACCTTCACTTCAATAATTTCGTTTTGCGACGCGGCTTCCTGTGGCTCGCTGTACTGCTCGATCAGCTTGCTCATCTCTTCCGCGCCGGCGGCCTCTTCGGCTGCCGCCGCTGCTTCCGCGTCTACAACTGCCGCTTGCGCGTGCGCTTCCGCGGTCGCGTGAGCCTCTTCGGGCTTCACGTGCTCAACATGCGCAGGCATAGCCGGCGTGGCGCTCGCCGCGGCTGCTTCTGCCACGTGCGGTTCGGCTGCCGGCGTTTCCGCGGTGGACGTTGTTTCTTCTTTCGGAGTACTCTCGCTGGCTTGGGTCGCTGCAGTTCCTGTTGCAGAAGATACGGGGTTATCGTGGTCAGAAAACATGATCAATCGCCTCCGGGATATGTATCCCTAGTTTTTGTCTAGTCAATCCTTGCTGATTCCCTGCTGGGGTGATGCAAGGAGGGTTACAACGGTGCAGTACAGGACATTGAACTGCTTCGCAGTAACTCGTTAGCTTTCACTTGGATGCCGCGAACATAGATGTACGCCGCACCCCTCTTATCTTATCCACAAGGATACCTGTCGCCCCAACACCTGTCAATCAATGCTAGGTTGCGCTGACGATTAAATCTGATTTGCTTTGACTGGGAGTTCCTCGAAAACCTAGTCTCTGAGTATCCGGGTCGCTGCTCATGCTCTTCAAGCCACTAACATCCGAAATCCACCTCAGAAACAGGAGGGAACCTCTGAAGCTCACGTGTTCGCCGAACCCTTTCCGCAATTAGCGCACGGAATCCTACAGGGTCGGACGCAAGCGCGCTCAGTTCCTTGGCGTCCGATCGCGCTTCCCGCACCCAATCAAGATCATCCTCCCCAGAGTCAATAATCCGATTAAAGAAACGACGCGACTCAGATAACTCACCCGATAGAGCGCATGCGATGGCTGCATGAAAGCTCGGCCAAAAAGCGGTGGGGCGATGCTGAAGGTAGTATCGGCAGAGTTTCTTTACGTTCGAAAATAGGTTGCGATATCGGAGGACTTCCTGTGCAGCATTTCGAGCTAAACGGTCTGCCACAAGGCGAAACTGCTCCTCGCCTTCAAAACCAGAAAACGGCGCCACCCTGTTCCCTTCGTCGAAGGATACATATGATTTCACTTGCCAAAGCCACATGCAGCCAACGTTCAAGTAACTTCCTCGCGACCAGCCGCTCGGTTGAAACTCGATGACCACCACCCACCAAGTGTGGTCATCCAGCCAGGTCCCCGATCGGCCCTTTTGCACAACGCCCATTGGTCGGAGGATGTTCCGCGCTGCTTCAGACAGAAGACTTGAGTGGATTTGCGTGCCTTTTCCCATGTGAAAAGTTATGACTTTTCTTGAGATCGCCCAAAGCAGGATCGGTGCCTTTTCGCTTGCCTACCCTCGCTTTGGAAGGTCCGGCATTTGCGAATTCGTCACTAATACTGCGTTCCGAAGAATGCTACGGGTTTCAGCCAGCCTGACGACCTATGCCCTTGCTCTCCCCGCCTGCCGCGTCTCACGCCGAAAATCCGGCGCACTTACCATCACTGTCCGGCACATTTCATACAACCGCGATCTCATTCGCGCACCGATGCGGTCCGCCAAAGTGTCTTCTTTCACCACCACGCGTTGCCCGCCCGGCAATCGCGCGCCTTCCGCCGGAGTCGCCGCCTCATCAACATAGTTCGTTGTAAGAATCGTCATGCGCCGCTCGTTGTACCGTGCGTTCAGCACCAATCCGATGATGTCCAGCACCCATGCGGAAGGTTTGCTCGCCCCCAAATCGTCCAGCACCAGAATTTCCGCTGTCCGCACTGGCTCCAGAACTCCCATTTCGGTGGATTCGCTCGCCGGGTTGTAGCTCGCCTGAATCTCCTTCAACAATTCCCGGTAGTCGCAGAACAATCCCCCGTGCCCCCGCCTGATAAGCTCCTTCAATCCCGCCACTGCCAGATGCGTCTTTCCCGTGCCCGACGGCCCCATCAGCAACAGACCCTTTTCCGCCGCCGGATACTCCTTCACAAATCCCTGCATCAGCAGCTTTGCCTGCTTCAATGATTGTTCGTGCTCCGCACTCCACGTCTTCCCGTCAGCCAGGTCCGTTGCATAACTTTCAAAGTCGCAATGCTCATACCGCTTCGGAATGCGCGCCCGCTCCATCACCAAGCCCGCGCGCTCTTCCATGCCGCACTCGCACGCCATCGCTACGCTCCCTGGCGTGCCGTCCTTGCGCGCCACCAGCTTCCATCCCGTCCCTCTACAAACAGCGCAATCTTCGCGTGCCATTCTCTTCCTTTGGAGTGCGGGAGCTTGCTCCCGCTTTTGCGGACTCAACTACTCACCCAGACGATCCGTCTCCGCAACGGAAGCAACCCGCCAGCGCTCCATCGCCAACCGCCATCATACGTCCCAGTCCCTCACGCCACAATCGGTCTACCCTGCGGATATCTGTGCACAAAAACAAAAACGCCCCGAACCAGTCGGGGCATGACTTACAACTTAAAACGAAAAACTCACGACTCCCGCTATTTACCCGTTCGCGGTATCGCCTTCACGATTGCCGTCCGCGGCGTCCTCTCTTCCGTTCGCGCCATCCGCGACAATTCCTGCTGCACCACATGTGCAAACTCTCCCATCTGCCGTTCCATCTCGATCATTTTCTCCCGCATATTCAAGATGATCTCGATCCCAGCCAGGTTCACGCCCATGTCCCGTGCCAGCGTCAAGATCACGTCCAAGCGCTCCAGGTCTGAGTCCGTATACAATCGCGTGTTTCCCTGTGATCGCGATGGCTTCAGCAACCCCACGCGCTCATACAGGCGCAGCGTCTGCGGATGCAATTTGTAAAGCTCCGCCACCGCACTGATCATGTACCCGGCCTTGGCCCTTTTTCTTGTCTTCACTGGCATATGCGTTCCAGGTGCTCAGTCATAAGTTTTCAGTTTTAAGTAAAACCAACCACCGAAACCTTACTGAAATCACAGAGCTTAATACTCAAAACGTTTTCTCTCCGACGCCTTACTTACGACTCAAAACTTATTACCAAAAACTTCCTCTATCACCGACGCCTTACTTAAAACTTAAAACTAATTACTTACAACTGCTCACACTCCCGCCTTCGCGAACAAATCCTTCCGCGGATCCGCCGGTTCAATCCCTTCCAGCTCCTTCATCAAATTCCGCACGCGCTCATCGGTCGGTTCCGGAACGATCACCTGGATCTCCACGTACTGATCTCCGCGCGCCCCGCTCTTGCCGTGCGGCACGCCTTTTTCCTTCAGCCGCAGCGTCTTCCCGCTGTTCGTGGCCGGGGGAATCCGCACCAGCGACCTGCCATCAATCGTCGGCACTTCGATCTTTGCCCCCAGCGAAGCCTCCGGCACGGTCACCGGTACCTTCGTGTACAAGTCGTTTCCGCGGCGTTCGAAATACGCGTGCGGCTTCACGATCACCTGCAGATACAAATCGCCGGCAGGCGCACCCATCGTCCCGGCATTGCCTTTCCCGGGCACGCGCACTCGTCCGCCATTCGCCACTCCCGGCGGGATGCGCACATCAATCGTTTCCGTCCGTCGCACACGCCCTTCGCCACCGCATGTCCGGCACGGCGTGCGAAGCTTGCCCGTGCCCCCGCAACGAGTGCACGGGACGTTGAAGCGCATCTTCCCCGCAGTCTGTTGAATTGACCCTTTTCCATCGCACGTCGGGCAGGTTTGCGGCGTTCCCACGGCTCCCGTCCCGTGGCACGTCTCGCACGCATCCATTCGCGTGATTTGCAGCTTCT
>Ga0209517_10004659_pt1 | contig 17930 bp, 14 predicted proteins | sample PeaSoiMetSII2010_FD_187695 | JGI IMG/M metagenome (GOLD analysis project Ga0209517, IMG submission 187695) | Peat soil microbial communities from Weissenstadt, Germany - SII-2010 (SPAdes) (version 2) | ecosystem: Environmental > Terrestrial > Soil > Wetlands > Peat | place: Germany...
AGTTTGCTGCCTGTCCGGCGGAGAGGGTATAGTTTGGATGGTGTTCTCCGCCATCCGTAACGCGGGGACCGAGCATGGGTGTGGCCCCTATCCGGGCAGGGAGATTGCCATGGAAATGTCCAAACCGACTGACAGCGCGCGCGCCGAGGTCGCCCACATCGGAAAGTCGGTGGTGGTCAGGGGCGAACTTTCGGGCAGCGAGGACCTTTATCTTGACGGCCAGGTGGAAGGCAGCATCGAACTGCACGATCACCACCTCACCATCGGACCGCACGGCCGGGTCAAGGCCAGCGTCAATGCGCGCGCGGTCGTGGTGCATGGGGAGCTGAACGGCAACGTCCACGGCTCCGAGCGCGTCGAGCTAAAGAAGAGCGCGGTGCTCACCGGTGACATCGTCACCCAGCGCATCGTCATCGAGGATGGGGCCGTGTTCAAGGGCTCCCTCGATGCACAGCGCGCAGCCGCCAAGCCGGAGCCTAAGCGCGAGACCGTGGAAGCGGCCGCGGCCAGTGTCTCCAGCAGTTTTGCTGCCGTACCAGCGGGCTCGGTAGAGCCGGCGCTGGTGGAACAGAAGAAATAACACCGGGATCCTTCAAGTAACGGTTGAAGTTAGCCCTGGCCTAGAATTGGGTTCAGCAGTAAATGAGTTCCGTGACGCACCACCTGTTCCGGATGTTTCGGGGAAATACAGAGGCCGCAACCGCCTTGCCTGCGGCCGAGTTGGGTGAGCGCCTGCGCCGGCGCTCCAGCGGCTTGGCGGAGTTCAACCATGCCATCGAAGGCGAGGAGGGCCTGCGCATCTTGGACCTGGGTCCGACGTCGCCCACCAACATCGCCTACGTCACCGGCCTGGGGCACAGAATCCACAACGAAGACGTGCTGAAGGAATCGGAAGATCCCTCGCTGGTGGTGCCGGCCGAGGATGGCCGCCCCACCCGCGACGCCGACCGCTTCCTGGCCGAGAACCTGGTGTTCAGCCCCACCACCACCTTTGACGCCATCCTGTGCTGGGACACGCCCGACTACCTGCACGAGGCGCTGGTCAAGCCGATGGTGAACCGCATCCACCGTATCCTCAGGCCCAAGGGCATCCTGCTGGCCTTCTTCCATACTCGCGATGCCGGTCCCGACGCTCCCTATTACCGCTATCACATCGCCGGCGAAGACACGCTCGAACTGCAGTGCGGGCCGCGCTTCCGCCTGCAACGCGTCTTCAACAACCGCCACATCGAAAATCTCTTCCGCGACTTCTCTTCCATCAAGTTCTTCCTCGCCCGGGACAACGTCCGCGAAGTGCTGGTGGTGCGGTAGAGAGCTGCCAGCAGTCAGCTTCGTCGCTCCTTCCCTCTCACATTGTGCGGTGACACGGATCACCGCATTGCCACATGCCGAGGATTGAAATTCGTCGGTGCCATCAGACCAGTAACCACCCAGGACAATCGGTCTGGAGAGCACAGGTTGCGGGGTTTACTCATGAATCGGCGGATCTTTGTCCTCTTTTGTGTGGCACTTCTGGCGCAAGCTGCGCAAGCCGGTGAATCTCTGGTGTACGCGGTCAACACGGGCGAGGCAAAGCCATCCCAGGCTTGGCCAAAGACGGAGATTTTCATCGTCGATTCGGAGAGTGGGAAGCAGCGGCTGGTCTTCTCGGATGCGGATACGGAACTCCTGCTCTTGCCGGGAAGCGATGTTCAGTCCGATATCGTGGCGGCAGGAGGGCGGATCTTCTCCCGCGGCGTGGAGCGCAAGCTCTATACCAACGGCCGGCCGGACTACCCAGCCGCAGTATTCGAACTCCCGACCAGCCGGTCGGGCAAGGCACGCAAGATCTTCGACATCGAAAATGATGCCCGGATGGGTAGCAATTTCCGCAACCTGTTCATTAGTCCGACGGGCGCGAAGATCGGTTACATGAAGGTCTTAAATGGGAAACCCTATCTGTTTCTCCACGAAACGTCGACAGGCAAGCTGCTGCGAAAGATGGACCTGAGTCAGATGGTGTTTGATTTGTTTGTGACCTCGATCGGCTGGATGCCGGACGAAGAGCGATTGTTCTTTACCCTCGACCGGTCCGATGAGGATGACAACTGGCGGCTGCCGGAGTCGCAAGTCGGAAGCTATGTGATGAAAGAAGATGGCAGTGGACTGGGGCGCATCGCGCCTGAGGCTGCCCTGCATCCCACCCGGCCCGGACTGCAAGCCAATGCGGTCGGCGCAGCCGTCGTGTTGGGCGCGCTCCCGGACGGGCGTTATCTGTTACGCGACTTCCAGGTGGGTCCAGCCTCAGCCCATCCCGGAACCTATCTCTACACCCTGGACCCGCGGGCGAACACGCAGAAAACCCTTAGTACGGACGGGCCAGGCGAACTGCGTTGCTTTCGACTGTCGCGCTCAGGCCGCAAACTTGCCCTGCTCGCACACCAACAAAAGGACAACACCGCAGAGGTCTCCACCGATAGCAAGGCAGTGTGGATGTTCGACGTGGAATCCGGCCAGGGACGGAAGCTGTTTTCCTTCACCATCAAGCCGGATGGTCCGGCGTGGATCGATCTGATCGGCTGGCTCGGCAACCGGTGATCGCGAAGATGTCAACCACAGTTCAGACCGGGTCACATCGAAGAGTGAGTTGGATCACAGAACTTTCCGCCAAAGCGACTAGAAAGGGAGCCGCCCGCAGAGGGCCTTGCTAGGCCCGACCAAGATATTGTCGTCTCCTGCAACTGCCGGCGAAAGCCGGCAAGGAGCGAAAGAATGCGGAGTTTGCCCCGCAGTTCCGTGCGGGCATCTGGCCGACGGCAGAGCACGTGCAATCTGTACGCTTCCGCTGAAGCACTACAAACCACCGGATCCGCGCTAGCTTTCTCCGTCGGAGTCCCATCACCAGAGCCATTCAGCCATCCTACCAATGCGGCCGCCGGCGCCCTTGAGCCTGACGCCGGTCCGCGTGAATTCATCGCGGGTTTCTTGGTCCGCGCGTCACGCTCGAATTCCGGTCCTAACTCGCACGGTTCTTTGGACCTGCTCACCTTTGCCAGGAGAATACGAATGCAAACCTGTAATAAGAAGTTGGTTCTTCTGCTCTCCGTGACCCTCGTCCTGTGGCTGCTGGGTGGTTCATGCCTTGCTGCCGACCAGGGCGATGTCGACAGGACGCCTTACGGCGTTGGGGTCAACATGCACGTCGTGGGGTATAACAACCTTCAGACGCGTCCATCTTACATGCCGCACGTGCAGAAGCAGGGCAATCGGTACATTCTGTATGCCAGCGAGCACGTCGGTACGGGGGCCTACTTGAACCCCATGAACGGCCAGATGGAATATGACGGCACGTCCATCATCGACGTGACCAATCCCCATCATCCCATTTATCTGCACCACCTGCCCAGCTTGTACGGCCCTCCCAACAACGAGCGGCGGCACATCCGCGTGTGCGCCGGGGACGATCTGCCGGGGAAGCTCTATCCCGGCAAGTACTTCGCGGTCGGCAGCGACGGCCAAGTCAGCCACACGCTTTGGGATGTCACCGATCCAGCGAATCCTGTCCTCATCAGCAAGCTGATCGACAACCTGACCTACACTCACAAGGAGTCCTGGGACTGTGAGTCCGGCTACATTGCGATGCCAAAAAGCGACCCGACCTGGCACTCCAGCGGATCGGCCTGCACCGTAAGCGCTGGTGGCGGGTGCAACATCGCCATCTTCGACCTCCACGATCCCTATAACCCAAAATACATCACCGACTGGGGCCTTGTCGGCCAGACGCCTGGTTCCACTGTTACGCCGAGGCCCGCCATGGTCCATGAGACTGTCATCTCCACTGATCCCGTGTACGGCACACGACTTTATGGTGCGTACGGTATTTCAGTAAGTGGAGATGGCTGGCTGCAGGTTGCCGATCTGAGCAAGATTCTTGCGCTCGGACATCCGGTCGCGACCGACGCAGACATCCTGGCGGGGCAGATCGGTGTTCAGAAGATGTCCTACGAATTCGGTCTGCACTCCTTCTGGCCATGGCTCCACATCCCCATGGCTGACTTCGCGCAGAACTACCCCCCGGCAGCCGGACCAGTTCCAGGGAACACGAACCCCCTGGTTCAGGACTTCGGGCTGGCCAGCACGGAGGGCACGAACAACGGCTGCGTGGGCTGGCGTGCCATCGCCTGGGTTGTGGACCTGAACTATCCAAGCGAACCACAGACCGTAGCCAACATCCAGATCCCGGCTCTTCAGGGGAAAGGAGAATTCGACTTCTGTGCCAACGATGCCCGCTTCGGCTCGCACGGCATCAGTGAGGACCTGTATCCTCCCTTCAAGAACCGGTTCAATGCGATTGCATGGTTCTCCGGCGGTGTGCGTATCTGGGACCTTCGCAATCCGTTCCAGCCGAAAGAGGTTGCGTGGTTTGTCCCGAACCCCAACCAATACACCGAGCAGAACTGCGCCACGCGGAATGGCGTGACGACTTGCAGCAACACGGTCGGAACCAACAACTGTGCGACGGATGATCGCGGCCTCGTGTACTGCGTTGACCGCTATGGCACCGGAGCCTACGTCTTTGAGCTCACCGGCAAGGCTCGGGACGAAGTATTCAACATCGAGCCGCATGAGCATCACTGATCAAAGCTCCCCTGGTGACGCCGGATACGACAACGGCTCCAGGAGGCATCACTAACCGAACATGGGCGTCGGGACTCCCCCTCCGACGCCCATAGCGCTGCGAAGGTCGAGGTTGAGCGACATGAAACTCATTGATGCTTCTGCCGTGTGTCGTCTGGTCACGAAGGGTGCAGTCCTGCTCGCGCTAGCCGCTTTCTCGATGCTGGGGCAGGCCGTGCCTGCAAACACGACCGAGGCTGCGCCCGGCCACTCCGCCAAGAAGACAGCGCATGTGAACCACACCCGCACCAAACCACCGGAGATGCCGCCGCAGGAGCCAGTCGCGATCGCGCCCATGACTCCAGAACAACTCCCGGCTGAACCACCGCGCGTCAGCTACGAGAACGGCCAACTCACCATCGACTCGCAGAACTCGACCCTCACGGCGGTGCTGAATGCCATAGGCCACCAGCTCGGCGCGCAACTCGAGATGCCTCCCGGCGCGGCCACTGAGCGCGTAGCGGTACACCTCTCGGGATCGGCGCGCCAGGCGATTTCCGCGCTGCTCGACGGTTCCAGCCTGAACTACGTAATCATGGGGTCGCCGGAGAACCCGGACGGCGTGCAGAAGGTGATTCTTACCAGGCTGCTTCCCGCTCCAGGTGTTCCGCAGCAGCAGCCTGTCGCCGCGAACGCTCCGGCAACAATTCAATTTGTCGCTGTCGCGAACGTCCCGCCACCCACCCAAGGCTCCGCAAATCAAGCGTCTTCCTTGACCCCGGGTCAGGCACTCGACGGACAACTGGACCAACCGCCACCTGGCCGTCCCGGTGCAACGAATCCAACTGTGGGCGCGGAACGACAAGAGATGGATTGCGCTGATCTCGGCTTGCCGCCCACTTGCCATCAGTGAACACTGCGGCCATTGGCTATGTGAGCTGGGCAAGACCTTCCCACGTTGACGCTATCGCCGCCACAGCCTAAGATTCCTCGCGCCCAACCAAGGCGACCCTCGTGACCGGCGAAACCATCTCTCATTACCGCATCCTGGAAAAGCTCGGCGGGGGCGGGATGGGCGTCGTCTACAAGGCCGAGGACACCAAGCTGGGCCGCTTTGTGGCCCTCAAGTTCCTGCCGCCGGAGCTCTCGGCCGACGCCCCGGCGCTGGAGCGTTTCCGCCGGGAAGCGCGCGCCGCCTCGGCTCTGAACCATCCCAGCATCTGCACCATCCACGATGTCGGGGAAGACCAGGGCCGGCACTTCATTGTGATGGAGTGCCTGGAGGGGACGACCCTGAAGCACCGCATCGAAGGGCATGCGCTGAAGGTCTCGCAAGCCCTGGAGTGGGGCATTCAGATCAGCGATGCGCTCGACGCCGCGCACGCGAGCGGCATTGTGCATCGCGACATCAAGCCCGCCAACATCTTCATCACCAACCGCGGTCAGGCCAAGGTGCTGGATTTCGGGCTGGCCAAACTCTCCCCGCAGAAGCAAATGGTGGCCGAGGCGGTGGGCAGTTCCAACGCTCCCACAGTCGGGTTCCAGGACCATCTGACCAGCCCGGGCACGGCTCTGGGCACGGTCGCTTACATGTCGCCCGAGCAGGCGCTGGGAGAGGACCTGGACGGTCGTACCGATCTCTTCTCCTTCGGCGTGGTGCTGTACGAGATGGTGACGGGCGCCCTGCCTTTCGGCGGGAACACCTCGGCAGCCGTCTTCAACGCCATCCTCAACCAGACCCCGACCGCTCCGGTGAGCTTGAACAAGGAGGTCCCGCCCAAGCTGGAAGAGATCATCAACGGCGCGCTGGAGAAGGACCGTGAGCTGCGCTACCCCTCGGCTTCGGCCTTGCGCACCGATCTGAAACGGCTGAAGCGAGATCTTGACTCGGCATCGAGCCGCACCTCAGCGGCAACGCCCGCGGCCACGGCGGCGCGGTCCGCCTCCGGGATGGCCGCAGCCAAGACCCCGAGGAGATGGCTGCCGCTCGCGGCCGGTTTCGCCTTGGCGCTGGCCGCTGTGGCCATCGCGGCGTTCATGCTGGGCCAGCGTTCGGGGCGGACTTCGCCGCCGCTATATCACCTGCTCACCTATCGACGGGGGATCCTGCGCATGGCGTGCTTCGCCCCCGATGGGCAGACCATTGTGTGCAGCGCCACCTGGGAGGGAAAACCGATGGAAGTATTCGCCACCCGCCCGGAGAGCCCGGAATCGCGCCCGATGGGACTTACCGGGGCGGAGATCCTTTCGATCTCCTCCCAAGGGGAGATGGCCCTGCTGCTGGGTAGTCGGCAAGTGAAATCTTGGATTCACGTCGGGACGCTGGCGCGCGTGCCCATGGCCGGGGGAGCGCCGCGCGAGGTGCTGGAGAATGTGCAGTGGGCGGACTGGTCGCCCGACGGCAACAACCTGGCGGTAGTCCGCGAAGTGGACGGCCGCAATCGTCTCGAATATCCCATCGGCAAGGTGCTGTACGAAACCGGCGGCTGGATCAGCCATCCGCGCATCTCCCCACGGGGGGACCAGGTTGCCTTCCTCTACCACCCGATCGAAGGGGACGACGGGGGCACGGTGATGGTGGTGAGCAGCGAGGGGAAGAGCAACACTGTGTCCGCGGGATGGCTGACCATCCAAGGCCTGGCCTGGGCTCGCAGGGGTGATGAGGTGTGGTTCACGGCCACGGTGGAAGGCATCGATCGCTCTCTCTACGCGGTGAGCCTGGCCGGAAAGCAGCGACTGGTGTCGCGGGTGCCGGGTGAGTTGACGCTGCAAGACATTCGCAATGATGGCCGGGTGCTGGTGACACGCGGCAATACTCGGCGGCGCATCATGAGCCCGGCCTCAAGCGGAAGTATGGAGCAGGACCTGGCCTGGTTCGACTGGTCGTATCCGGTCGGCCTGTCGAGCGACGGCAAACAGATGCTGTTCTTTGAAGCCGGCGAAGGCGGCGGGCTGAGCTACGCCGCTTATCTGCGCCGGACCGACGGCTCTCCTGCGGTGCGCCTGGGAGATGGGCAAGCCCTGGCCCTTTCCCCCGACGAAAAGTGGGCGCTGGCCACGCGCAACGATGACCCAACGCAACTCTTCCTTCTTCCCACGCGGGCGGGAGAGATGAGGCCGCTGGCCCACGAGAATGCCAGCCACGTAGCCGCGCGCTGGTTTCCCGACGGCAAGCGATTCGTCTTCTCGGGGACCGAGCCCGGTCACAGCGCGCGACTGTATGTGCAGGATGTGGCCGGGGGCAAGGCGCGCGCGATCACGCCCGAGGGCGTCAACGCGCTGGCTTTCGCAGTCTCTCCGGATGGGCGGGTGGTGGCCGGCGTCAGCCCCGAGGGGAAGGGATATCTCTACCCGGTCTCGGGCGGAGAACCGCAGCTCATCGCCGGCTTTGAAGCCGGAGAGGAGCCGATCTCCTGGAGCCCGGATGGACGCTCCCTGTACGCGGATCGGCCGGGCGAAACGCCGGTGAAAGTGCAGCGGCTCGAGCTTCCCAGCGGCCAGCGGACGCTCTGGAAAGAGCTCATGCCCAGCGATCCAGCAGGGGTGGAGTTCATCGGTCCCGTGGTGCTCACCCCGGACAGCAAGGCCTATGTCTACGGGGTGCGGCAACTGCTCTCCGATTTGTATTTGGTCGAGGGACTGAACTAGGGTCGCGCACCGCCACGATAATCCATCTCAGTCAGCGTGCAGAGCCGCAGCATGCTGCGTTTCTACGGGAAGCGCGAATCACGGACATTAATCAGGCTTGTATCCGCTGGACTTGTCGTAATCGGCGCCGTACTTGTTCTTGTGCGGTACGCTGGCGGCAACCACTTCTGGAACGTCAAGCGCCGTGACCGACCCTTCGCCGGGAACATTGATCTGCCGGGCCAGGCGGCCGAGAGCCCCGGGCGAAGAGCGCTCGTACCAGACCTCGAGGCGGTAGCGTCCAGGCGGCACCTCGCGGATGTGGACCTCGCCCGCGTTATTGGAAATGCCGTAGTAGGGCGTCTCCAGCGCCACCACCGCCGCACTCATCTCGGGATGGATGTTGCAGAAGATGAACGACACCCCCGGGCGGTCGAAGCGCACCGAACGCGAACTGCCGGCCTCGTACAGCCCCAAGTCGAAGCGCTTGCCCTTGTAGAGCGAGAACACGTTGTGAAAGAAAGGGTCCTGGTTGGGAAACTCCACTAGAGTGCCAACCGGAACCACGAGCAGGTGCGGCTCGAAGCGCTTGTTCTTCTGTACCAGGCGGGGGCGGACGAGAGGCGGACGTGGCGGGCTCGAACCCACCGGCGTCAACCAGACCACCACGTTCGCGTTCCCTGCCGCTTTATCGCCCGCGGCGGTGCGCTGCACCGTCACTTTGGCGTGAAAATCCTGGGCGCGGGAGGGCGAGGCTGGCAGCATCGCCGCCGTCAGCGCGAGAACCGCCGGGTTCAAGAAGCGGCGCATGGCATCAGAAGGCCACGCCGATCGCCAGGTTGACGTGGTCGGCGGTGGACCGGCTGTCATCCGGAAGATACGTGCGCAGCCGCCGGTATTCAAGAGCGATGAGCAGATTCGATCGCGGCCGATAGATGGAATTGGCGAACAGGCTTTGGTTGCGCCCGAACGCCGCGTACTCCGAACCCATGGGGTTGGGGAAGAGGCGCAGATCGCTGGCCAGCGGGTTGTCCGTGCCGGCGGCCACGTTGAACTCCAGCTTGGGCGCTGCCTTGATCTTCAACTGCGACCACCCGCCCACGGTGTTCAGGCCGGCGATACGCGTGCTGCCGAGATCGGGATTGCCATTGGCCACAATGCTGTTCCACACCCCTCCGCCCAAGCCCCCCAGGGCGCGCCCGCGGTAGAACTCGCCCGAGAGCCCCAGCCATTGTCCCAAGGGAAGAGCCCAATCGGCAGTCCCGGCCCAAGCATCCACGTTGCGGTCGAAGCCCCAAGCCTGGCGCTCGTAATAACCGCCCACGCCTACGCTCGCCGGCTGCTTCCACAAGCGTCCATTCCAAACCAGGTGCGTGGCCAAGGCCGGCTGCCGCGAGCTTTCCCCCGGGGTGGGCGTGCGGTAGAACTCTGTGTCGTTGAAATATTCGGTGAGCGGATCGAGAATCCCGGCCGCCAGGGTCACGCCCGAGGACTCGGAAACACTCCAGCGGTGCTCCACGCGAATCTGCGGCGTCCACACCCACAGGTTGCCGGCCCAGGCGAATGCGGGCTCACCCACGCTGGCGTAGGAAGTGGGCGACAGCGGGGAGAAAAACGGGGCATCCTGTCCGATGACCAGCTTGGTCCCGGACCAGTCGAGGCTGGCACGCGCTACGCGCAAGCGCACCAGACCCGCGCTCGTGCCGAATTGATAGGCGGGAAATCCGCCGAAGAAATCCACCTGCACATCGGCGGCAGTGCTGGCCCCAGCCAGCTTGGGACCGGTGACCTCCAGTCCCAGCAGGGTCTGGCGGAGAGTGGCGCCGAAGTCGCCGTTGGTCTGGCCAGGAGCGCGCGGCAGCGCCAGCCCGGGAACATCGGTATTGTCCACGGCGCCGCGGTTGCTGTAGGTATTCATCAGGACCAGTCCCGAGAGCTTCACCTTGTAGCGCGACCCACTCTCCACCTTGGTCTGGTTCTGTTCTTCGATCTGGGCGGCCAGCATGTCCTCGTGTTCCTGCGTGGCCTCGCCACCGCCGGCGGCCGCGCCGGATTGCTGCGCCTTCAGAGCATCCTCCAGAGTTGGATATTCGGGCGAAGGCGGCGTCTGGGGAGTGGGCTTGCCAACGGAGGCTCCCAGGCGGGTTTCCAACTCCTCCAAGCGCCGGCGCAGCTCAACGACTTCCTGGTGCGATCGTTGGAGTTCGGCTCGGGTGTCACTGAGGGAGAACCGCAGCGCGTCCACCTGAGCTTGTAATTCACCGGCTGGCGGCGACTGGGCACAGACGGGAACCGATAGGCTCAACCCCACAACGGGCAAAATCAGCCCGCGCAGGCATCCTCGAGGCCGGTGGCGCAACACACTTCCCCCTTACTGTGTCCCTGGGGGCCAATATAGCCCCGTAACTTCCGTGATAGCGCCCGACCTGCCTCTTCGTACCTAACTAGCAAACACGCGTGGTGGATGGGGAGCGAGGCTGGCGAGCCCGAAACCCAGCTTGGATATAGGTAGAGACGCAGCCTGCTGCGTACTTCGAGACTCTTGGCTCGATTGACCGCGCCCGTATAGACTGCCCGCGAGGCGCGAGCAGCGATGAAGGTAGCGGTGATCGGCGGGACGGGCCTGCTGGGGCGAGCAATCGCGGCGGCGTGGCGTGGGGATGAATTGGTGCTGGCCGGCTCGCGCGACGCCGACATCCGCGACCCGCGGCAGGTCGAGAGCTTCCTGGTTCATCATCGGCCCGACCGGGTAGTGCTGGCGGCGGCCATTTCCCAGGTGGACGTGTGCGAGCGGGATCCTGAGCAGGCGAAACTGGTGAACCACGCGGGCGCGGTGCACGTCGCCGAGGCCTGCCGCAAGCACGGCGTGCGCATGATATTCCTCAGCACCGATTATATTTTCGACGGCAGCAAGCGCTCGCCCTACGAAGTGGATGATCCGGTGGCGCCGCTGAGCGTGTACGGGCGCACCAAGGCGGTGGCGGAAAAGGATGTGCAGCGCATCTTGCCCGGCAGTTGCATCGCGCGGGTCTCGTGGCTTTTCGGGGCGGAGAAGAAATGCTTCGCCAACACCGTGCTCGACTGGGCCGAGAGCGGAGAGCGCGTGCGGGCGCTGGCCGACCAAGTGAGTATCCCCAACTATAGCCACGACGTGGCGCGGGCGCTGGCCGCACTGGTGCATGCCGGCGCCCAAGGTACGGTGCACATCACCAATCCCAACGCAGTTTCGCGATATGACTTCAGCCGCGAACTGCTGCGGGCTGCGGGACTCAAAGTGGAAGTGAAGCCGGCCGCCGTCGAGGATGTGAAATGGGCAGGTGCGCGGCCGCGTTATTCGGCACTGTCGGACGCGAGCCTGCGGCGCCACGGCATTCGTGTCCGCGACTGGCGCGATGCCCTGCCGGATTATCTGGCGCTGCGCCGGCAAATGCGGTCGGCGGCAGCCGGGCCGGGAGGCGTGCGGTGAACCTACCGTGAGGACTTCACCCGCCACTGCCAGGAGCGCGAGCCCACCCTGGCGAAAGCCGCGCCCAGCGGCCCAATCGCGGGAATCTAAAGCTGTAATTCTTACCCATCACCGCGGTAACTATTCGGTATCTCCGGCGCAAGTGCAAGAGTTTTCCTGTCTTGTGCAACCGCCTGCCTATTTTCACCTGTAAGTTGAGGTAATTGCAGGGATTTATCCATCACCGGATGGCCCAGGAATTGCTGTATATGCACTTGGTTTGAGTCAATTTTCGGCCCCGCGTGCGGCCGTCCCGGTTTCTTTGAATGAGAGAAAACTCGCACCTGGAGCTGAACCCTCGCTTGCATCGCCCAAGACGAATCCGCAATAGTCTCTTAGTAGTAGTCTTTATGGTCTCGGCAGGCGCGGTCAGCATGGCCCAGAGCCTGATCCCGCAGAACGGATGGTCGGTGGTTTATGTCGACAGCCAGGAGACCATCTGCGGCAACGGGGTGGCGAGCAACGCCATCGACGGCAACCCCAGCACCATGTGGCATACCCAATTTTGCCCTACCACCGCGCCGCTTCCGCACGAGATCCAGATCGACCTGGGAGCTTATTACAGCCTGAGCGCCTTCCAGTACCTGCCGCGGCAGGATGGCAGCGCCTGCGGCTGGATCAACCAGTACGAGTTCTATATCAGCACTGACGGGATCAACTGGGGCACCCCGGTGGCGGCCGGAAACTTCGATTACACCGGCTATACCGCCAAGTGTCCCGGGCCGGGCGCGGGAATCCCAACACCGCGTCAGATAGGATTCCCGGCCACCCTCGGGCGGTTCATCCGCCTGCGCGCCTTATCGGAGATCACCGGCAAACCCTATACCTCGGCCGCCGAAATCAATGTAGTCGGCACCGCCAGCGTCTTGCCGCCGGTAACGGTGTCGCAGCTCATCCTCAACCCAACCACGGTGTTAGCGGGAAGTGCTTCGAGTGCCACCGTCACCTTGACGGCCCCGGCTCTTTCCGGCGGCGCCGTCGTGACGCTCTCCAGCAGCAACCCAGCGGTAGCAGCGGTCCCGGCCAGCCTCTCCTTTCCACCGGGGGTGAGCAGCGGAGAGTTCCTCATCAGCGCCAGTCTGGTCAGCACCTCAACGTCGGCCAGCATCCTCGCCAGCTACGGCGGAGTCACCCAGAGCGCTACTATCACCGTTATTCCCGGAACCCTGATCCCGCAAAACGGATGGGCGGTGGTTTACGCGGACAGCCAGGAGACCATCTGCGGCAACGGGGTGGCGAGCAACGCCATCGACGGCAACAGCAGCACCATGTGGCATACCCAATTTTGCCCTACCACCGCGGCGCTTCCGCATGAGATTCAGATCGATCTGGGGGCCTCCTACACACTGAGCGCTTTCCAGTACCTGCCGCGGCAGGACGGCAGCGCCTGCGGCTGGATCAAGCAGTATGAGTTCTACGTCAGCCCCGACGGAATCAACTGGGGCACGCCAGTGGCGGCCGGGACCTTCGACTACACCGGCTATACCCCCAAGTGTCCTGGGCCGGGGGCGGGAATCCCAACGCCGCGCCAGATCGGATTCCCGGCGGCCACCGGGCGCTACATCCGCCTGCGCGCCTTGTCGGAGATGAATGGCAATCCCTATACGTCAGCCGCCGAGATCAAGGTGCTCAACATTCAACTCGCGCCGCTGGCACTGGCGGTCAACCCAACCAGCGTTCCCGGGGGAAGCGTCTCGACCGGGACCGTGACCTTGGCAGCGCCCGCTCCCGCCGGCGGCGCGGTGGTAACGCTCACCAGCACCAATCCCGCCCTGGCCACGGTGCCCGCCAGCCTCACCATTCCAGAGGGTACCGACAACGGAAATTTCCCGGTCAGCACCAGTGCAGTAAGCGCCTCCACGACGGTCGATATCCTCGCCAGCTACGGCGGCGTTACCCAGGGCTCTACTCTTGCCCTGAGCCCGCTGAGTTTGATCCCGCACAACGGATGGTTGGTGGTTTACGCGGACAGCCAGGAGACCGTCTGCGGCAACGGGGTGGCGAGCAACGCCATCGACGGCAATAGCAGCACCATGTGGCATACCCAATTTTGTCCTACCACCGTGCCGCTTCCGCACGAGATCCAGATTGATCTGGGAGCCTATTACACCCTGAGCGCCTTCCAGTACCTGCCGCGGCAGGACGGCAGCGCCTGCGGCTGGATCAACCAGTACGAGTTCTATGTCAGCACGGACGGGGTCAACTGGGGCACGCCGGTGGCGGCCGGGAATTTCGACTACACCGGCTTTCTCACCAAATGTCCCGGGCCGGGCGCCGGACTCCCCACGCCGCGCCAGATCGGATTTCCCCCCACCGTCGGGCGCTACATCCGCCTGCGTGCCCTGTCGGAGGTCAACGGCAATCCCTGGACATCGGCTGCGGAAATCGATGTGCTCGGTGACCTGCAGCCGGGCCTGTCCCCGTCGGCAGGCAGCCTGGACTTCCCCGATCAGCTTTTGAATACTTCGAGTACTCCGCTGCCTCTGGTGCTCACCAACGTTGGACTCGGTACCGTGGGGATCACGGGGATCGGCGCCTTCGGGGACTTTACCCAGACCAACAACTGCGCCGCCAGCCTGCCGGCGCTGGCCAGTTGCACGATCACCGTGACCTTCACGCCCAAAGTCCTGGGCTATCGCAGCGCGCGGCTGACGGTGCTCAACAGCGCCACCGGGCAACTGGAAATTCCGCTCAGCGGCAACGGCGTGATGCCGATCGCGTCGCTGTCGTCCGCCAGCGTGGTGTTTGGACCGCAAATGCTTAATAGCACCGGCACCGCGCCCAGCATCGGTATGTTGAATGTCGGCTCGGCTCCGCTGGTGGTAAGCAACGTAACCGTCACCGGAGACTTCGGCCAGACGAACAATTGCGCTGGCGGCATCGCCGTCAGCGCGGGCTGCACCATCCAGGTGTCCTTCACACCTACCGCTCTGGGCACCCGCAGCGGAACCATCACGGTCTTCGACAATACCTCCGTCGGCTCGCATTCGATCAGCATGAGCGGCGTGGGAGTGCCCAGGCACAACGTGAATCTGAGTTGGACTGCGAGCACTTCGCCGGTGATCGGCTACTTCGTGTATCGCGCCACGCAGTCCGGGGGACCCTACACGGAGCTCAATTCCCTGCCCCAGGCTCAGACCACCTTCATCGACTCGCTGCCAGGAGGAGCGACGTACTACTACGTCGTGACCGCCGTCGACGCCAACCTGGTCGAGAGCGTAACCACACCCGAGATCGCGGCCACGATCCCTCAGCCCTAGCGCGTATGCTACGCTCCCCTTCTTTGAGTGCCGTCCTTCGCGACGTGGTACTCACCTCGGCGGCACGTTGCGCCTTAGCCACGCGTTGAGCCGCTTTCTTTCCAAGGGCGCGGCTAGCACCCGCGAGGCGCAGATGCGGGAATCTCCGCTTACCTGCGAGATCTGGTAGTGACCCAACTCTTGCGAAGCAGCAGAAGCTGCGGTCGTAACCCGTTTGACCTGCGTCCCATAAATATGGGATCATCGGACGATGAAAACCACGTTGGAGATTCCCGATGCTATCTTCCATCGCGCCAAAGCGAGGGCTGCCGAACAGCGAGTGCCACTACGCGAGTTTATCAGTGAGGCGGTGGCAGAGAAACTCGGTGCGAAATCTGTTCCCCGGCGAAAAGCGAGGATGAAGCTGGCGGGGAGCCTGGTGCACCTGCGCAAAGAGACGGCCCGAATCACCCGGTTGATGGAGCGGGAGTTCGAAAGAATTGAGCCGGAGGAATGGACTTGATCCTCGACACGAACGCTCTCTCCGCCATTGCGGAAGGCGAACGGGAGGCTGCCAAACTATTCGCCCGTGCCGGCCGGGTTGCCATTCCGGTCATCGTCTTGGGCGAATACCGCTTTGGAATCGCCCATTCGCGACATCAGCGTGAGTACGAGCGCTGGCTGGAGGAGATGGTCTCTGTCTGCAACGTGCTCGAGGTCAGTGAGGAAACCGCAATCTGGTACGCCGAGCTTCGTGGTCAACTCAAAGAGGCTGGCACCCCGATCCCTTCCAACGACGTTTGGATTGCGGCACTCTGCCGGCAACATACCCTTTCCATCTTGAGCCGGGATCGACATTTCGACTTGGTCAAAGGGTTGCGTCGGCTCGATTGGTGAGCACGACCGAACTCCGAGAGCCGGACACGGAGCGCTAAGTCTCCGTTCCCTTGCGGCGGGAGAGGAAGCGCTGGAGGTATTTGGAGCCTTCCTTCTTGTAGCCCTCTGACCCTGCCTCCAGAAAGGCTTCACAGATCTGGGCTACACTTCTACTCTCTTTCGCGGCAATTGCTTCCATCGCCTTCTTAAGCTCCGACCTCACGCGAACGCTCAGTCTCGTATCCTTGGCCATTTCGACAGATTTTAGCACCCAAGATGAATCTTCCGTTCCGGCCAGACTCAGCCTTGACATCCGATGGGGTAATACGTCATACTACAGGTGACTAATAATGACAATGGGGGACACACATGCCACTAAACAAACACCTCTGCTCGGAGCTCCGACTAGCACAGAGATTATGGGGCAATCTTTCCCAAACTGGAGTGAGTGCCCTCAAGGACTTGGTTCGAAACTTGTCTCTTTCGGTAACGGCGGGTGATCTCCTGTATCTCGATGGTCGTTGGTACGTCACGCATGCAGGGCTGCTACGCTTTGCAGCCCGAGATAAGTGCTCGGGAATCCGAGTTCAGCCGGTCCGAGAATTCTGCAAGCCGCGAGCGGGCCGCTGGACGTTCAAGGCCACCGTCTACAAGAGCCGCAACTGCAAGGGCTTTGTCGGCTATGGGGATGCCGACCCGTCCAACGTCTCGGCCCTGGTCCGGGGCGCCGAAATGCGTGTGGCCGAAACCCGCGCGGTCAACAGGGCCCTGCGCAAGGCTTACGGAATCGGGGTCTGCTCGGTCGAAGAGATCGGATCCCTGCCCGCTCGCAGTCAGCCCGAGACGAATGTACGGAAGCTCCCGCCCCAGCCTGTAAACGGCAGCGGCCAGCCGAAACTCCGTGACCAGCTCTATCTCTTGATCCGCCAGCATCGTCAGGATCCGTCCCTGGTTAGCGAACCAGCTAATGATGTGCGAAACCTTCGTTCACCTGCCCTCCTGCGCGTCCTTCTTTTTCTTGTGTTTTGCCCACCTTGCCAGGACCGCCTTGCGGGCAATCTCGCGCCGTTGTTCTGGCGTGAGATTCGCGGCACGTTGGTCACCACCGAGTTTCCCCAAAGCAACGGCGTGCGGGTTTTTAGATTTCTTGGCCATTCCCTTGAGAAACCTATCTCGAATACGCCCGTGAAATCAAGAAGAGCACTTGACTATACATAGCGGTATGTATATACTTAGCGGTATGTAAATGATATTTGTGTGCTCAGGAACTACCCGCGACTGAGCTGGAGGTCTTTATGAAGAATCGAGCGAATAGCACTTCCGACATCACTCAGGCGAGGAAGAAGTAGGGACACATATCGGGTACGGCTCTTCGGTCTCTCCGGGAGTTGATTGAGAAGCATGGCCTCTCTGTTGTTTTGGGAGATCTCATCTACTTCGGGAACGGCTGGTATACGACCCACCCAGGACTGTTGCGACTTGCTCACCGCCGCCGCTGCGCTGGTATTCGCGTTCATCCGATCTCTGAGTTCTGTGACGCCCACGCTAACCGGTGGGTATTCAAAGCGACGGTCTTTAGGTCGTCGCGGTGCAAGGGCTTTGTCGGCTATGGGGATGCCGACCCCTCCAACGTCTCGGCCCTGGTCCGGGGCGCCGAAATGCGCGTGGCCGAGACCCGGGCGGTCAACCGGGCCCTGCGCAAGGCGTATGGGATCGGCATTTGCTCGGTCGAGGAGATCGGATCCCTGCCCGCCCGCAATCAGCCCGAGCCGAATGTCCGGAAGCTTCCGCCCCAGCCTGCCAACGGCAACGGTGAACCCAAACTCCGTGACCAGCTCTGCCTTTTGATTCGCCAGCACCGCCTCGATGCCTCTTTGGTCAAGCAGTATGCGGCCGAGTTCTGTGGCGCGAAGGACATCCGGCAGGCCACGCGTGAACAGATCCAGTCGTTCATCACTCACCTTGCGGAGCTAGCCACGAAGGACCGCGAGAGCCTGCTGTGCAAGCTCAATAGCTATGGTCAGAAGCCAGAGGCGTCGGCGTAGGGACCATGATCGCTCACAGCCCCCGCCACAGATCCGGACGGG
>Ga0209517_10004661_pt1 | contig 17919 bp, 14 predicted proteins | sample PeaSoiMetSII2010_FD_187695 | JGI IMG/M metagenome (GOLD analysis project Ga0209517, IMG submission 187695) | Peat soil microbial communities from Weissenstadt, Germany - SII-2010 (SPAdes) (version 2) | ecosystem: Environmental > Terrestrial > Soil > Wetlands > Peat | place: Germany...
AAGCGGCTGGCGCGGCGGCTAGAGCGGATTGGCTTCGAGGTGACGCTGAAGCCGCGTGAGCCGCGGAACCAGCCCCGCGGGTCAGGTCCGTTGCCCGGACAAACGTGTAAGCGATGCAATGCCTGGCGTATCCCCTGCATACACATCAGACCGCGAATTGCGCCGCCTCCCAACGAGCTATCCGATTGAGGAATTGCGGCTTGCCGGAGTAGAGGTTTCGAAGGACCGTGTTCCGACCGGATTTTCAGAGCCGTGTCCGAGGCCGAAGGAGAAACAGGCGATCTTCTTCTTTTTCAGGTGGTTGGACGATCGGGAGTGGCTCGTCCGGCGTGGCTCCCGGAGTGGGGCACGGTCATCGCGGACCTATGAGCCGACCTCCGAATCGGCCGAAGGGTAGCCGCCGCCGAATCTGCTCGCGAACATTTTCGGGGAGAACCATGGGGCTGTTCGCGCTTTGTGCGGCAGGCGAAAGGTCCTCGCCGGCCGCCGCACCGGTGGTTGGGGTCGCCAGGAACCCGTGCAACTCGCCGGTGCTTTTCCGCATGGCCAAGCCCACGATCTGGCCGCGGGAATTGATGGAACATGCCTGCATCAGAAACAGGGGGGAATCGGCGCGAACGAGGGTGTTGAGGTCGGTCATCACGCCGTTCTGCCGGAGGAACGCGCGCGGGTTGAAGTCCGCGTCCAGCGACAAGCCAGTCACCACGCCCGCGTCGTTAATACCGACAGCGGCGCTCGCCACGTCACCGGGAAGGGTACCGAGGTCCTCGATACCGGTAGCCTGGGTCCACAGGAAGGCGTGAAACGTCGCGTCGCCAGGCAGGTTCGAAAAACCAACCACCTGACCTTGGTTATTGAGGTTGAAAGCGAGATTTCCCATTCCGGACTGTCCCGTTCCGCCGAGGTTGCCGAGGTCGGTCACGGCACCGTTCTGCCAGAGCAAGGCGTGACGCGGCGCGAGAGGGACCAAGGTATCCGGATTGAAGGCTGCGCAACCGCCCGACGCGCCGGCAACCTGGCCGCTGTCGTTGACAGCGGATGCAATTCCGTCCGGGTCGCCGGAGACTGTAGGGAGTGCCTGGACTTTGCCATTTTGCCAGATGACAGGCTCGAAGTGGAACAGTTGGGGGGCCGGGCAGGACGGGTCGGGCGTGGCATTCTCCGCAAACCCGGCCACCTGGCCCAGACTGTTGATCTGGTTGGCCACGCCGTTGTGGCCTCCCAGGGTGGGGAGCGGAGTCATCACGCCCCATTGCCACAGAAAAGGTTGACACATGAGGTGAGTACCGAACCCGCAAAAATCCTCACCATTCGGATCGGCAGCGGGAGTCTCAGCCTGGCCCACCGTCTGGCCCTTGCCGTTGACGGCAAACGCCACACTGTTCGTTCCTCCAAGACCGGATAGGCCAATGTCCATCATCAGCACCCTTTGTGAGAGAACGGCATGCATGGTGCCGTCGGCGAGGCTCGCCGTACCACTGGCCAGGCCATTACTGTTGATGAAGTACGGCTGGCTATAGGTCCCGCCCACCAATGTGCCGAGGTCGCTGACGGTGTACTGTGGCGGCTGGGCTAAAGCAAGCGCGGCGAGCAAGCTGCTCGCGGCAATCGAAGTCAGAATCGTTTTCATATCTCCCTCCGTTCAGATAGGCGCAGAAGGGGTCCTGAAACCGATCACGCAAGGGTTGTAAATTTGATTCGCCAGAAAAAATCGTAGATTGGCCGCGTTCGTGGATGGAGTGAGGAAAAGATCCGCCGCCGGGCGGAAATCATCCGAGACCTGAGCAGCCGCGGCTCCATGGAGAGTCGTTTGGATGATTGGTGAATCAAAAAAGACATGGCTTTCTTGTGGAGGAAACCGTGGACCTGAAGCTCACCGATAAAGTCGCGCTGGTAACCGGATCGACGGCAGGGATCGGATTTGCGATTGCCCGGTCGATGGCGAAGGAAGGCGCGCATGTTTACCTCAACGGGCGCACGCAGGAACGTGTGACCAGGGCGATTGCGGCGATCCGGCCACATGCAGGCGCAGGCAAGGTGGATGGCATCGTGGCGGACTTTTCGAGTTCAGCCGGAGCGGAGGCGGTGACTGCGAAACTGGCTGCGGTGGATGTGCTGGTGAATAATGTGGGCATCTTCGAGCCGAAGCCGTTTGCGGAGATTCCCGATGCGGACTGGTACCGTTTTTTCGAAATCAACGTCATGAGCGGCGTGCGGCTGGCGCGACACTATCTCGCGGGAATGCTGAAGAAGAACTGGGGGCGCATCCTTTTCATTTCGAGCGAGTCGGCGGTGCAGATTCCGCCCGAAATGGTGCACTATGGCATGACCAAGACGGCGCAGATTGCCGTGGCGCGCGGCATTGCAGAGTCGGTGGCCGGCACAGGCGTGACGGTGAACAGTATTCTTGCCGGACCGACCGAGTCGGAAGGTGTGGGCGGCTTTGTCGAGGAGATGGCGAAACAGCAGAACAAGTCGAAGCAAACGATCGAGAAAGAGTTCTTCGAGCACGTGCGGCCCTCGTCCTTGTTGAAGCGCTTTGCCACGGTGGATGAAGTTGCGGCAATGGCGACCTACGTGGCAAGCGAGCTTTCTTCGGCCACCAATGGCGCGGCGCTACGGGTGGACGGCGGCGTGGTAAAAGCGATTCTCTAAGACGAGTGGAGGGGAAGGGCGCGGCGGTATAATTCAGCAAACAGGAAATGGAGAGAGGGGCACAACCTGGTGAAGCGGCCGCGGGTGAGGTGAGCCAGCTGCTGCTAGCCTGGCGTGACGGGGATCGAAGCGCCCTCGACAAGCTGACTCCCATCGTTTACGACGAACTCCACCGCCTGGCGCGCGGCTACATGAGGCGCGAGCGCCCGGGCCACAGCCTGCAGACCGCGGCTTTGGTGAACGAAGCCTACATGCGCCTGGTGGATTACGAGCGCATGCAGTGGCAGAATCGCGCGCACTTCTTCGCGGTCTCCGCGCAGTTGATGCGGCGCATTCTGGTGGACCATGCGCGGCGCCACAACCTGAAACGCGGCGGCGGAGTGCAGCACGTCTCGCTGGAAGAGGCAGCCATGATGGGCGGCGAACGGACCGCGGACCTGGTGGCTCAGGACGATGCGATGAACGCCCTGGCGCGACTGGACCCCCGCAAAGTGCAGGTCGTCGAAATGCGCTTCTTTGGCGGACTCAGCATGGAAGAGACCGCCGAGGTGCTCAGAGTATCGACCATCACCGTGAGGCGCGAGTGGAGGACGGCCAAGGCGTGGCTGTACCGCGAACTGTCGGGCGGGACGCCGACGCCGACATCACTCCCGGGACTCTAAGATGCTGAGGATTACAACACCGCGTTGATGACCGATTGGTCCGAGGAACTTTTTGCGGCTCGCGGTTTCTCTACCAAATATGGCAATAGAGCGACAACTCGGGATCCTGGCCCACGATGTGCGCTTCGCCGCGCGGAGTCTCATGCGGAGCCGCACGTTCACGCTGGTGGCGATTATGGCGCTCGCGCTCGGCATCGGTGCTGGAACGGCAGTGTTCAGCGTGGTCGACCGGATCCTATTCCGCAGTCTTCCCTACCCGCGGGCGGACCGCCTGGTTTCCCTCGGAATGGTAGCGCCCATCGTGCCGCAGGAGTTCATGCTGGGCTACGACTACCTGGACTGGCGCGATGGCCAAACGGCTTTCGAGTCACTGGGGTCCTGGGTCGCCGGGGTGCGGGATTGCGATCTCAACGACACGAAGCCCCTGCGGCTCCGGTGCGCCCGCGTGGACTCCACACTGTTGCGAACGCTGGGAACCGAACCGGTTGTGGGCCGCAACTTCACCCGGCAGGAGGAAACGCCAAACGCGCCCAAGACCGCGATCATTTCCGACGGACTGTGGCGGAGCCGCTTCGCCGGAAATCCGGGCGCTGTAGGCAAGACGATGCGCCTGGACGGGCAGCCCGTCACGATAGCCGGCGTGCTGCCGCGGCAATTCGAACTGCCGACGCTGGAGGCGGTGGATATCCTCGTGCCGCAGGTGCTCGATGAACCGGAACAGCGATCGCGGAGACTGGCGATCCTGCTGGTCGCGGTCGGACGCCTGAAGCCTGGGGTCAGCGCGGCGCAGGCCGAGGCGGAGTTGCATCCCCTTTTCGAAAAGTCGCTCGAGGCGGTAACCATGTCGTTCCGCAAGGATGTCAAGCTGCGAGTGCGGCCCTTGCGCGACCGGCAGATCCAGGATTCGCGGCTGGCGTCGTGGGTGTTGCTGGGATCGGTCCTGGCGGTGCTGCTGATCGCGTGCGCGAATGTGGCGAACCTGCTTCTGGCGCGGGCCGCGACGCACGAACGGGAATTCGCCGTTCGCGCGGCGTTGGGGGCGGACCGCGGGAGACTGGTCCGCCAGGCGCTGACCGAGAGCACGCTGCTGGCGCTGATGGGAGGCGGCGCGGGATGCGCGCTGGCATTCGCCCTGCTGCGGTTCTTCGTCGAGATCGCGCCGGAAGGCATACCGCGATTGCACCAGGCCGGGTTGGACGCGCGGGTACTGCTTTTCGCGCTGCTTCTTTCTCTGGCATGCGGCGTGCTGTTCGGGTTGGCGATCGCCTTCCAGACGCCACGGATGGAAACACTGGGGGCCGGCCGCTCGCTGCCAGGAGGACACCACAGGTTCCGGCAATCCCTGGTGGCGGTGCAGATCTGTGTCTCGCTGGTGCTGCTGGCAGGCGCGGGCCTGCTGCTGCGCAGCCTTTGGAACCTCGAGAACCAGCCGCTGGGAATTCGAGCGGAGAACGTGGTTACAGCCACGGTGACGCTGGGACGCACGGCGTACCCGGAACCGGCACAGCGATTGGCCATCTTCGAGGAAATGGAGCGACGGTTGCGGGGCATTCCGGGCGCAGCGGACGTGGCGTTGGCCGAGTCGCTGCCGCCGGCGGGCAACTCCATGGGATCGATGCTGTACGCGGCGATCGACGTCCGGGGGCGGCCGCGATTCACGAATGGAACGGGCGGCCCGGTGGAGTGGCGATGGGTGACGCCGCGGTATTTTTCGGTGCTCGGCATACCCATCCTGCAAGGCCGGACGTTTCAGGAAGAGGATCGCGATCCGAGCCGGAACGTGGTGATCCTGAGCGACACGCTGGCACGGCGCATGTTCCCCGGGGAGAATCCGTTAGGCCAGCAGATCCGGCCGGGCCGGCAGGGCGAGTGGCTGACGGTCGTCGGGGTGGCGGCCAACGTGAAGAACAACGGCCTCATCGAAAGAGACCATCCGGAATACTACGTGCCGCGAAAACACTCCCCGGTGAACGTGACGGCCGGTGCGACCGCCATCATTCGCGCGGCGACGACGCCGCAGGCCATGGCGAGGAGTGTGCGGGCGGAGATCGCCACGCTGGACGCGACTTTGCCGGTGACCATCGAAACCATGGAGCAGCGGGTCGGCAAGTTTGCCGAGCGGCCACGCTTCAATGCCTTGCTCCTGGCAATTTTCGCGAGCCTGGGAGTGCTGCTGGCGGCGATCGGCCTGTATGGCGTGATTTCGTTCCTGGTGGAACAGCGGACGCCGGAGATCGGCGTGCGGATGGCGTTGGGCGCGACGCCCGGCGCGATTGCCAGGATGGTGCTGCAACAGGCCGCTGTCTGGACCACGGCCGGAGCGGCGTTGGGAGTGATTGGGTCGCTCGTTGCCGTCCGGCTGCTCGAACACCTCCTTTTCCAAGTCTCCGCCAAGGACCCCTGGACGTTCGCCGCCGCGGTGGCGGTGCTCCTGGGGGTTGCATTTGCGGCGGCATGGATTCCCTCACGCCGCGCGGCACACATGGATCCCATGCGCGTTCTGCGGCGCGAGTAGGCTGCACAGGGGCAAGCTGAAGCATGCCCCACGGACTGTTTTACACTCAATGGAGTGTCGCGTGGAGGTTCCCGTGAAAGTCACTCCGATAGTTTGGACGGTTTTGGTTTGCGCACTGGCGGCGGCGGCCGATGCCGCGACGTGCGAGAGTCTGGCGTCCCTGCGGCTTCCCGAGGCGAAGATCACCACGGCGGAAGTGGTGTCCGCGGGAGCGTTTTCGCCTCCGGGAGGGCAAGCCGCCGCGTATAAGAGCCTTCCGGAGTTCTGCCGGGTGGCGGCGACGCTGACACCTTCCAGCGATTCGGATATCAAGGTGGAGGTCTGGCTTCCCGCCGCCGGCTGGAACCAGAAGTTCCAGGCGGTGGGCAACGGCGGATGGGCGGGCGTGATCAGCTATGGGGCCATGGCGGAAGCCGTCCGAGCCGGATACGCCACGGCGTCGACGGATACCGGGCATTCCGGAGGCAGTGGCAGCTTCGCGTTGGGGCATCCCGAGAAACTGATCGATTTCTCATGGCGCTCCGAACACGAGATGACGGCGAAAGGCAAGGCCATCGTCCAGGCGTTCTATGGGAGGGCGCCGCGGCGATCGTACTGGAACGGATGTTCGACCGGCGGACGACAGGCGCTCCAGGAAGCACAGAAGTTTCCGGACGACTTCGACGGCATCATCGCGGGAGCGCCTGGCAATCGAACGGCCATGGCATTGTGGATCGCGCACGCACTGCTGAAGGATCCGGCCAGTTACATTCCGAGGGCGAAGTACCCGCTGATCCACAAGGCGGCGCTGGAGGCTTGCGACGCGAACGACGGTGTTCAGGACGGGCTGATCGAGGACCCGGTGCGGTGCAAGTTCGATCCCGGCGTCCTGCTGTGCAAGAACGCGGGCGATCCCGATTGCCTTACGGCGGCGCAGGTGGAGGCGGCGCGAAAGGTCTATATGCCGGGCAGAAATCCGCGCACCGGCAAGGAGCTGTTCGGCTCGCTGGCGCCGGGCAGCGAGCTGGGATGGACCGTGATGGGCGGCGGGCCGGAGCCGTACGCGCCGATCCTCGACCAACTGAAATTTGTCGTGTTTCAGGATCCGGCCTGGGACTGGCGCACGTTCGACTTCGACAAGGACAACGCCCGCTTCGAACGGCCGGAATACCTGATCATGAACGCCACCGATCCCAATCTCGGGAAATTCGTGGCGCGGGGCGGCAAGCTGCTGATCTACCACGGCTGGGCCGATCAGAACGTCTCGCCATATAACACCGTGCAGTATTTCCGGAGCGTGCAGGACACCCTGGGGGCCTCCAAGACCGCGAACAACATCCGGCTGTTCATGGTGCCGGGGATGGCGCATTGCAGCGGCGGGGACGGACCCAATGTGTTCGACAAGGTGGGGACACTCGACCGTTGGGTGGAGGAGGGCAAAGCGCCCGACAGCATCACGGCGTCGCACAGCACGAGCGGGAAGGTCGACCGGACGCGCCCGCTGTGCCCGTATCCGCAGGTGGCCAAATACAAGGGCACGGGCAGCATCGACGACGCGGCGAACTTTGTTTGCAAGTTACCGTAGACGCGAGCTCACGGACGCAAGCGGGCGATGAACGCGTCGCCCGCGCCCAAGGGCAGGGCCGGCTGAGCGGCGTCCACGAGGGGCAGGCCGCCTTCGGTTGTTCCAGCCACAAACACCCTCCCGCCGGAAGCCGCGACGGAGTTGACCTGAGTGTACGCGCCTCCCAGGTAGGTGCCGTACCGGACATGGCCCGAGGCGTCCGTGACCAGAAGGTATCCCTCCGGGATGCCGGGAGTGATATTGCCACTGACGTCTATGGTACATGTGCTTCGGCCGCGGCGAGCGACCGCGGACGCCTGGCCTTCGCCGATCTCTCCTGGAAGCCGGATGTGTGGGCCACGCCCATCGACGCGGACCGCGGCGTGGTTTCGGGCGAGCGCGGCGCGGCGCCGCCACGGCAGTTGCTGGCGGACGCGGAGCGTTTCCTGGCGCGCGGGCTGGCGCTCGATCCGGATTCGGCGATGGTGCTGAACACGCTCGCCATGCTGCGAATGTTCCAATGGCGATGGCACGAAGCGGAGCCTGCTTATCGACGCGCGATAGCGCTGGAGCCGGCCAATCCCCATCCGCACATGATGTACGCGCTTCACTGCAGTTTCTTGGGGCCGCCATGAGGAAGCATTGCGGGAAGCGCGCAAAGCCCTGGAGCTGGATCCCGTGGACCCGATGATGAACTTCCGCGTGGTCCAGTGCTCGTATTACGCCCGCCGCTACGAGGATGCCGTCGCCTGCGGCCGCACGGGAATCGAGCTGTCGCCGGATTTTCCGTATACCTATTTCTACGTCGCGCAAGCGCTGGTGGAATTGTCGATGTTCGATGAGGCCTGGAGCATCGTCACGAAGGGAAGACCATTGGGCGGCGGCCAGCCAATCCTGGAAGGGGTGTTCGGCCACGTGGCAGGTCTCACAGGGCACAGGGCCGAAGCCCTGGAAGTGATCGAGGGGCTCGAACGGCACCGCGCCCAGGACTACTCCCCCGCCATGCCGATTGCGCGGGCACACCTCGGGCTGGGCAATCCGGAGGCTTGCCTCGATTGGCTGGAGGTGGCTTTCGAAGAGCGCGAGCCGTACCTTGCGTCCGTGTCAGTCTCCCCCGGCCACGACCGGCTGCGGAGTGACACCAGGTTCAAGCGGCTGTTGCGCCGGATGGGATTCACCGACTAAGCATGCCGGCGTTGCCTTGGTTTGCCATCGGGAGTAGACTTGGTCGAAAAGCAAACTCATGATCGGGCAGACCATCGCACACTACCGGATTCTCGAGAAGCTCGGCGAGGGCGGCATGGGCGTGGTCTACAAAGCCCGTGACACGCAACTGGACCGTTTGGTGGCGATCAAGGTTCTGCAGGCCGACAAGGTCGCCAACCCCGAGCGTAAGCTGCGCTTTGTCCAGGAAGCGAAGGCCGCCTCCGCGCTCAATCACCCGAACATCGTGACCATCCACGACATCGGCACGGAAGACGGCGCCGACTACATCGTGATGGAGTTCGTCGGCGGGCGCACGCTGGACCGCCTCATCCCGCGCGGTGGCCTGAAGCTGGCGGAAGTGCTGAAGTATGCCATCCCGATCGCCGACGGGATGGCCCGCGCGCACGCCGCCGGCATCGTCCATCGCGACCTCAAGCCGGGCAACATCATGATCTCGGACGACGGCCAGGTGAAACTGCTGGATTTCGGTCTCGCCAAGCTCTCCGATCTGCACGATGCGAGCGACTCCGACCTGACGCGTCCCATGCCCGAGACCGAGGAAGGGAGCATACTCGGCACGGTTTCCTACATGTCGCCGGAGCAGGCCGAGGCCCGCAGAGTGGATGCGCGCGCGGACATTTTCAGCTTCGGGGCGGTGCTGTACGAGATGGCGACGGGCCAGCGCGCCTTTCTCGGCCGCTCGAAGATCTCGACGCTTGCCGCCATCCTGCAGGGGGACCCGAAGCCGGCGGCCGAGGTCCATGCCGGGCTGCCGCGGGAGTTGGAAAAGATCATCGAGCGGTGTCTGCGCAAGGACCCGGCCTGGCGGTACCAATCGGCGGCCGACCTGAAGATCAGCCTGTCGGATCTGCAGCGCGAAATCGAAGCCGGCGCGCCCGCGGCCGCAGCGGCGGCGCGGCCACCGCGCCGGGCCTGGCATTGGATCGCGGCACTGTCGATCGGGCTGGCGGCAGGCGCCGCGGGGGCCTGGTGGTTGGGAACGGCCAGCCGACCGCAGAGCGAGGCTTGGGGACCGGTGAGGCCGCTGACCACCTATTCCGGCCTGGAGTACGAACCGGCGCTCTCGCCCGACGGCAACCAGGTGGCCTTTGCCTGGGACGGCGAGCACAAAGACAACTTCGACATCTACGTGCGGCTGGTGGGTGGCGGCGCGGCGCTCCGCCTGACCACCAACGCGGCGCCGGACCACGCGCCCGCCTGGTCCCCGGACGGCAGCCACCTGGCCTTTCTACGGGACAACGCCGTCTATCTCATCTCCTCTCTGGGGGGCGTGGAGCGCCGGCTCATCCAGTTCCCGCGGGGCAGCATCTATGTGAACACCACCTATCGAAGCTCGCTCTCCTGGTCTCCCGACGGCAGGTTCCTGGCCTTCTCGGGTACGGAGGACAACAGCCCGCCTTCGATCTGGAGTGCTTCCACCGACTCGGGTGAGACTCACCGCGTCAGTGCGCTGCCTCGGGGCTATCACTCCGACTCCTCGCCGGCATTCTCGCCGGATGGCCGAACCCTGGCCTTCATTCGCGCCCGGGACACCTTCAGCCGGGCCATCGTGCTGCAGGAAATGAATCCCGACGGGACCACGCGAGGGCGGGAGCGCGAGGCAACTGGTTATGACCGGACGATCCAGGAACTGGCCTGGCAACCGGACGGCCGCGGCCTGATCCTTTCCGTCAGACAAGGGGGAGAACATGCCGGACTGTTCCGGCTGAGCCTGCGCGGCGCCCTGCAGCCGCTGGGGATCGACAACGGCATCGTGCGGTGGCCGTCGCTGTCGCGCTCCGGCCACCGCCTGGCCTACGAGAAGCGCCACATGGATACCAACATTTACCGCATGGACGGCCCCGGCCCCGAGGGCGGACCGAGGCCCTACGACCAGTGCCGGGTACTCGCGGTGGTAGACTCGACGGCGCTGGACCGCGAGCCGATGCTGTCGCCGGACGGCCGCCGCCTGGTGTTCAACTCCGACCGGTGGGGATACTACGAAATCCATACGGCCAAAGTGGACGGCTCCGACCAGGTGGCGCTTACCGATATGGGGCCCACGGCGCTGGGCAGTCCCCGCTGGTCCCCGGATGGCCAGACGGTGGTGTTCGACCGCTACGAAAACGGCCACAGCTCGATCTATACGATCAACGCCGGGGGCGGCAGACCGCGCCGCGTCACGAGCGAATTCCGGGATATCCGCCCCAGCTTTTCGCGGGACGGCAAATGGATCTACTTCGCCTCGAACCGCAGTGGGCGGCTGGAAATCTGGAAAGTGCCGGCGGCCGGAGGCACGCCCCAGCAACTCACGCACAACATCGGCAGCGAGCCCTTCGAAGCGCCAGACGGCGCGCTGCTTTATTACACGAACGAACAGGGCCTCTGGAGCATGCCGGCGGCGGGAGGCGATCCCAAGCTGGTGCTGCCCGAAGCGGGCATCATGTACCGTTATGCACTGGCGGGGCGCAGCATTTATTACTTTCCTGATGCGCAAAGCCTCTGGGTGCTGCGCACCGACACGGACCGCAAGTTCGAGTACGTACACTTCCCCAGGGATGTCGAAGATTTCGGGGCGGGCACCCTGTTCACGGTTTCAGCCGACGAGCGCACCATCCTGTTCGCACGGACGGACCAGCAGGAGAGCGACCTCAAACTGGTGGAGAATTTCAAATAAGGGCCGCGGCACGCAGGGCAGCGTTTGGCTGTCGTTGCAGGCTTATACTAGTACTCATGAGTTTGGGGCACGGCTACAAGGCGACCTACGATTATGTCGAGCTTACGGTGGAGCAGCGCGAGGGCCACTGGCTGCTCACGCTGAAGGACAACCGGCACGGAGACAGCGTGGTGCACGATGAGGAGTTCGCAACCGCCTCCGAAGCCCAGGACGCCGCGCTGGCACTGGCACAGCATCACATCAACGTGGCGCACAACGACACCCTGCTTTGTCAAACCACGCTTAGCTGGCAGACCTACTAGAGGAGTGGGCGGCGCCTCGGGCGGCGCGGAATTTCCGCCGCCCCTGCTACGGACTTACCCGATACATCGCGGTCTCGTGGGGCACAAGGCGGAGCGTGTAGCCATCCTTCACTTTGCCCAGGTTCTTCTTCTCCCACAGATCGCGCAACGTGCAGGTTGGAGGCAGGCCCAGGTCTTTCCATTCCACACGGATCTCCGCCTTCATGTCGCCGGTGTTGAATACCGCGAAATACTTGCCGTTCCCTCCGGCCGGCTCCGAGACCCAGGCGATCTGGTCGCCGCGCGCAAACAACTGCCTGCTGCCGGTGCCCTTCTGGTTGGCCGCCAGCACCTCGTCGTTGGTTAGCAGGGACAACGTGAACTCGTCGTTGTCCGGCAGGTTGCCGCCGAACATCAGCGGCGAGCGGGCGATGGACCACAAGGTGATCAGGGTGCGCTGCTCGTCATGGGTCAGGAGGCTCTGGCGGTCGTTGCCCCGTTCGGCGCGGATTCCGATGTGGCCCAGAGGCAGCATGTCGGCGTCGGGCCATCCTCCCGGTTTGAAGTGAGGGCTCCAGCGGTCGAGCAGCGCGAAGCTGCGGCGCAGGTCCTGCCAGCGGTCCCAGAAATCACCCGAGATGCGCCAGAGGTTGGCGTTCTCGGCATACTGCGCGGCCTTGGCCACATCCGCCGGTCCCGGGGAAAGGCTCAACACGATGGCGCGGCCCGATTTCAGGATGGCACGGTGCAACGCCGCGATTTCGTCGCCGTGGAATGGGATGGCGATGTCGTCGGCCTTGATGTAATCCACGCCCCAGCCGGCATACAGTTGCAGGATCGAATCGTAATAGTCCTGGGCGCCGGGTTTGGACATGTCCACGCCGTACATGTCGGTGTTCCAGCGGCAGGTGGACTTTTGATCCGCGATGTCCGCCGCGTGCGCCTGGCTGCCGGACACGGGCAGATTGGCGCTCACCGCCCGGCGCGGAATGCCGCGCATGATGTGGATGCCGAACTTCAGTCCTTTTCTGTGGATGTAATCCGCCAGCGGGCGGAAGCCTTCGCCGTTGGCCGCCGACGGGAAACGGTTGGGCGCGGGCATCAGCCTTCCGTACTGGTCCATGACCAGTTCGGTATCAGGACGATAGCCGTGCGTTTGCGGATTTGGTTCGGACCACTGGATATCCACGACGACGTACTGCCAGCCGTGGCTCTTCAAGCGAGCCGCCATGTAGTCCGCGTTGGCCTTCACTTCGGCTTCGGTCACGGAGGTGCCGAAGCAGTCCCAACTGTTCCAGCCCATGGGTGGAACCGGCGCGAGCGGCGCGGTCTGGGCCGCCGCGAGCAGGGCAAGTGCGCAGAACGGGCTAAGCTTCATCAACCCTGTTTTACCACCCTGGAGTCCACTTCCAACCACCTCCGGGGTGCGCGGCCACGCGGCCCACGCTGGGAAACGGGAAATGGAATGCCACAACGTGCATCCCTTCGGCGACCGCGCGCTCGAGCAGGTCGCGCCGCGTCGACAGCGCCGTGGCGCCGGCCAGATCGAAGCCATTTTCCCAGGCGGGGTACTGCAGGTGGAGCGGATGAACGGCGGCGTCGCCGATGTTCAGCAGATGCTCGCCACCCGAGGAGAGCAGGATAGCGAGGTGCCCCGGGGTGTGCCCCGGAGCGGGAATCGCGCGGACGCCGGGCGCGAGCTCCGTCTCGCGATCGATGGGCTCCACCTGAAAGCGCAAGGCGCCCAGGCAGCGCCGCGCCGAGAATTCGATTTCCTTCTTGAGGTCGCCCGGCAGGCGCAGCGCCCCCAGGTCGGTGCGCGCGGCCGTCCAGAACTCCCATTCCGATTCCAGGAGAACGTGGCGCGCATTACGGAACACGGGCCGGCCGAACCTGTCGAGCGCTCCGCCGATGTGGTCGGGATGGGCGTGAGAGAGGACCACCGTATCGACGTCCCTCGGGCGGATGCCTTGCATCTCCAGGCGCGCTCCGATGGCGCCGGTGGTGCGCGCCGAATCGCCTCCGCCGGTATCGACCAGCACGACATGGCGGCCGGTCTGAATCAGCAGGCAAGTGTACGGGCTCAGCACGCGGTCGGGTGGCAGGCGATGGCTCTCCATGGTTTCGCGCAGGAGACCCGGCTCGGCGTTGGGGAAAAACCAGGGCGCCGGATACGAGAAGTAACCGTCGCTGAGAACCGCGCAGGAGATCGACCCGACTTCGAACCGGTAGGAGCCCGCGGGCATATATACTGATTATCGGAATTCGGCGCAAAAGTCAAAAGGACCCGGAAGTTTGGATCTGGGGGCCGGTGGAGTGTTCGAGAACTCCCGGCGGCAATTGCGCGCCTTGCAATTGTGCCGTCCCGCGTAGGAATTGACAGTGAGCGCGTTGAGTCGAGACGAGACTGAGTCTCGACGGAGCAGCGTGTTCCAGCGACAGAGTGTCTGCGCCACCAGTGGCGGCGAACATTGTCAAGGTTTATGCGGGACAGAGGACTGCTCTCTCGCTCGCCAAAGCGCGAGTGCGGTCGCGGCGCAGAGGAAGCCACGATTTGACACTGCAACTGAGCGTCTGGTCTAATGAAAATACATACACCTTGCTCCTCAGTAGCTCAATGGTAGAGCATTCGGCTGTTAACCGAAGGGTTGTAGGTTCGAGTCCTACCTGAGGAGCCACATAGAATCAGTAAGTTACAGATAGCACGGCAACATGTAACAGGCTTATGTGGCAAATCTGCAGGGTTGCCGTGCTAGAATCGAGGGCATGGCGATCCCCCTCGGAACCAACGATCTGAAAATTTACCGCCGCCACGCCAGCTATTGTACCCGCTATCCCACCCTCAAGCACAAGCCGGACACGTACCGGCCGACCACGAAGAAAGACCAAAAGGCCGACACCTGCGACTGTCCGATCTGGTGCCGCGGGTACCTGGCTAAAGAGACGAAGATCGTCAAGGGAAAACTGCGAGCCAAGCGCACCTTCGCCTCTCTCGATACAATCGATTGGCCTGCAGCCGAACAGGAAGTCGCCCGCTTGTACGAGCGCGGCTCCCTGCCGTCCGTTGAATCCGCCGTCAGGCAAATCGACAACAGCGCGATCCCGGTGCGGTACGCTGCGGAACGATACCTCCAGTCTCGAAAAGATGGATCGCTGAATCCCATCGAAAAGGACACGTACGACCACTACGCTGCGCTGATTAACCAGCGGCTCATCCCGTTCTGCGACGAGAAGGGAATCGTCTCCATTCGAGATTTTGAGAACAAGGACGTGTGCAGCCAGTTCACCGAATCGTGGCGGCAACTGCGGCGCCATACCGGCGAGCTGTTGGCGATGACCACTCGCAAAACTGAACTGGAACGGTTCAGAACATTTCTACGTGAGTGCGTGGAAAACGAGTGGATGGCCAAGAGCGGTGCCGAGAAGATCAAGTTCAAGAATCAGAAGACGGCAAAAGAAGAAGAGCGATACGGCTTGGAGTTGGAAGAGTATGAGCAGATGATGGCCGCTCCAGATTCGGCGGATCTGACGGCGCAGCAGAACCAGGAGACTCGTGCGGCAACGGAATTGATGCGCTGGACCGGGATGCGAATTTCGGACGCGCACAAATTCGCCGACTCAGAAATCGTCCACAACGAGAGGGGCGATGGCTGGAACGCCGACTTCATTCAGAAAAAAACGAAGCGGCGGTGCGTCACTCCGCTACCAGAGCATGTGGTGGAACTGCTGCATGCCCTGCCTGGACAAATGAAGGACGGCAAGAAATACTTCTTCACTTGCACGTACTCGGCGCTGCGAGAGCGGGTAGACACCCTGGCTGAACGCGCGCAAAAGGACAAGCCGTTCACGCACGCTTTCAGTCCACACTGCCTTCGACACACCTTCGCAATCCAGCACATCAACGTGGGCACGGACGTGAAACTGATCTCGAAGTGGCTCGGGCATGAATCCGTCGCCGTGACGCTGGAGCACTACGGGAATTGGATCAAAACTACGCAGATTATCGCTGAGGATTTGAGCCGCGAGGCCAATGCAAAAATGATGGCCAAGGTTACAGTGCTACGGAATCAAATGAATACCGAGCGGACGAACTCTTCGGCTACGCCTTTGGGGACCTTGTAACGTTTTCCATTTTTGTACAGCTTTTCCGGGGCCTGCACCAGCCGCTGTCTTACCCACTCATGGGAGTAGCCGATCAGTTCTCCGATTTGGGCGAAGGTGCTGATGTTGGGAATCTGGGCCAGAATCACATTCAGCGTTGCCTGTTTGTGGTCGATCAGGGCTTGGTGAGCCACGGTCTCCGGTGGCTGCGCCTTAATGCGTCGTTGCATATTTCACGTCCCCAGTCCATCCGTCCCCGCCTCGGCCAGGTGTTTCGATGGCTTAGGGCCCTGATTGACACAATACCTCAATTTGAGCCGTATCAATATCCTTTGACTATGTCTTGAGATGTCCAAACCGCCTTGGACCCGCCGGGAGCGAACGAATCGACGACAACGGGCTGTATCTCGAACAATACATGCATGTTATTGCCAGCCTTGATTCGTGTCCAAGCTGAAAGGAGCGGCACGGATACCACCTTACGCTCCTCAGCTCGCACTCCGGTCCCTCATTCGCCGAGGTGATTGTGGTGATTTGGCTGGTGGTATAATATGTGTTGATATGTCCTCTCTGGATCTACAGCTTGCGGGTTTTGTTGATGCCAACGGAAGGCTCGGCCGACCCGTTCCCTCCGGACAGATTATTGTGCCAGGAAAGGTGTGGCGCGAAGGCGACGCCCTGCGATGGCGAATGGGGAAGACTGCCCGACTCCAAGAGGTCTCCAGAAGTATGCTCAACCAATTCGTACACCTAACGGACTCGGAATCGATCTTGCGATTCGCCAAGAGTTGGGGCGTCTTGGCCCTTTCGGATGATGTTTTGCAGCGACCGGGCCGCAAACACCTGCGTGAGGGCATCGAGCCAATTGCTGCTTGGCAATACTACTCCCGCCGCGCTCAGGCAGTGCTACAGATCGCTGCGGCCCTCAAGCAAAACAAGCCGGGAGACTTGAACGACTGGAGCATGCTAGGCATACTAGTTCCGAGCAGCGGATATGCGGAGAAACAGGAGGAGTTGCTCAGATCCGCCATGCGTCGGCCTCATTACGGGATGGTTTTCAGTGTCTTCTCAATGGACAAGTCACCGGAGCAAAATGTTAAGCTGGCGCGAGGATTTATCGCTGGTGAAATTGGGCTCTGGCTGGATTGCTGGAAGCAAGAAGAGATTGCTGGCATTTCGGATTTTGCCTTGCAGTGGAATGGCGCCGAGCAACGCTGGGAACTGCAGATTGACTATCATGGACTTCTCTTCGCCGCAATCGCCCTTCAACTTGCACTCGTGGTCGCTGATGCCGACAGCCTCTTTATCTGTTCTGGCTGCGCCGTTCCGTATGTTCGCTCTCGCGAAAGAAAGCGTCCCAAATCCGGCTGGGCCAATTACTGCGATCAGTGCTCGCAGGAGGGTATGGCAAAGCGCCGGGCCGTCGAGACTTATCGCGAGAAGAGAGCCCAAGCCGCCCGTTTGCATGCGAGTGGGGTGCCGGTTCCAGAGATCGCGGAGCAATTGAAGACCGAAGCCGCGCGGGTGCGTGGGTGGCTGAAGACTGGCGCGGGGGCGCGATCGTGGGGAGGTTCCAGGAAGACGGGCTAACGCGAAACCATGCGGACATCTCAACACGTATTTAATGATGATCTTAATGTGAGCAGAAAGAGATATAGTTAGCCCAGGGGCGGTTGTTTGCCTGGTAATGGAAAACCACGCGCTCCTGGCCGAACTTGGTAGCTCTATGGACACACCACGCGGACCCGGCAAGCCATTTCTGCCCGGCAATCGGCATGGCAAAGGCCGGCCTGCCGGCAGCCGGAATAAGGCCACTATCGCGCTGCAGGAACTGCTGGATGGCGAAGGTGCGGCGATTACGCGCAAGGCGATAGAACTCGCGAAAGCTGGAAACGAGAGAGCACTCCGGCTATGCCTGGAACGATTGATCCCGCCTTGCCGCGAACGGCGGGTTCGGCTGACGCTGCCTCTAGATCTCACGACTGCCGGGGACGTCTCCAGCGCGCTAGCGGCCATCCTGGGTGCCGTGGCGCAGGGTGGCATCACTCCGGGCGAAGCGGTCCAACTTGCGAACGTGGTGGAAGTCTGTCGCAAATCGATGGAAACGGAAGAATTTGATCGGCGTCTCACCGAAATTGACAACCGAGAGAAACAACGACCTCGCGAAAATCCATCAGATCAAGGTGACGATACCGGCTGTCCTCCAGGGACCGCTGGCAACTAAGGCGGAACAATATGATCAGCAAAAGTCTTTATCGGCGTTTGGAAGATCTCGAATC